>Ga0105163_1000039_pt1 | contig 78012 bp, 81 predicted proteins | sample JNZ110809AmetaG_FD_81531 | JGI IMG/M metagenome (GOLD analysis project Ga0105163, IMG submission 81531) | Hot spring microbial communities from Jinze hot spring, China to study Microbial Dark Matter (Phase II) - JNZ 110809A | ecosystem: Environmental > Aquatic > Thermal springs > Hot (42-90C) >... | reverse complement strand
TCGAACGCCCCCAAGCCTGATGAGAACCCGAGAAGAATGCGGGGAAAGAGATAGGGCAATGAAACCAACCAATATAAAATTACATAAGAGCTGAACCCCTCACTAGCTACTCCAACCGATCCTTTGTCTAATTCTAGTATTTTCTAAACTGGGTGCTTCTTTGGATGACGCGAGGTAGTGGAGATTGTTAGATCTCTTTTTCGCTTGCTATTCGACTCTAAGTTCTGTAACTCGAGGAAACCAAGCTTTTCAGGACAAGGCGGAGATTAGGAAATAGTTATATTGCTCTCAAAGTAGGTGATTGGGGTGAGTGAGGATACTAAACCTAGACTACGATGAGCTACTCGAAAGGCTGTACTCTAAGCTACCTTTAAAGAGGGCTGAAGCACCGATCGAAATACCACCACTTGAGACAGAAGTAGTCGGTATACACACTAAGATCAAGAACTTCAAGCTAGTCTGCGAGATTATTAGTAGAGACCCTAGGCTAGTCTTAAGGTACCTGCTTAAGAGTATGGGAGCCAAGGGTAGCCTAGATAGAGATGGTAACGCAATAATACACCAAAATGTTAGTAAGGCATCTCTCAACAAGTTGTTTGAGAAGTTCGTCGAGCTTTACGTTAGGTGCCCCACGTGTCACTCATATCAAACAGAACTAAGGAGAGAAGGCCGTATATGGATCCTAAAGTGCTTAGCTTGTGGTGCTGAAGCAACGGTAAGACCTGCGTGGTAGTATTGAGAGTTTACATAAAAGTCGTTGAAGTAGATGAGAGTGGCTCTCTCAGGAAGGTTGCTGGAGTGTGCGACGAGGAGCTCCTGGGAAAGGTCTTTCGTGACGGGGACTTAGTTCTCGAGATTAACGAGGAGTTTTTTGGGGGAGACATTGTGGAAATAGATGAGGCCATAGCGTTAATAGAGTCTTTGAATAACGTATTAGCAGTTGGGGAGCACATAGTGAGCAAGCTTATAGAGGCAGGGTTAGCGCACCCATTAGCAGTTAACAGAATCTCTGGAATACCGTACACTATAATACTTAGGTACGAGTCTTGAGAGCGTTTTGCGCTAAGTGCGGACGCCAGGAGTCTCAAGACAACCCTCTAATACAGGGCCTCTGCGCCAGCTGCTTTACTAGCACTAAGAGACTAGTTCAGCTTCCAAACTACGTCGAGGTGTTTATATGCCGCTCTTGTGGTGCCATAAGGTCTCGTGGGGGAAAGTTCTTCGACATCGGTCTAGTCGAGTACGTTAGAAGCTTAGTTGAAGGCTACGTCGCTAGGGGAAGAGTAGCTGAAGGAGTTAACCAAGTTACTGTATCCAAGATCGAACTCCATGCCGATGAGGCGGTAATTGAAGTAGGGGGAGTAGCTAGCGGGGTTGCTTTACGTCAGGAGTTGAGAGTTAGATTGGTTGTGAAGAGCACTATATGCCCTGAGTGCTATAGGTACAGAACTAAGAGCTTCGAAGCGATACTGCAGTTAAGGCCTGGCAACTCGAGGGCGTCAGCACTAGTCTCGAAAATAGCAAGTGATGCCTATAAATACCCTGGTGTAGTAGACATTAAGGAGTATAAAGAGGGTGTGGACCTACATATAGCAGAGAAATCCTCGGCTCTACGGATAATTAGAGACTTAGAGTCTAGTTACATTACTAGGGTACTGTCTACGTGGAAGGGATTTAAACACGCTCATAGAAGACCTAAAGCCGTATTCTCCGTTAGGATTTACGAGATTAAAAGAGGAGATCTCGTCGAGTTGCAGAGTAGCATATATGAAGTAGTTGAGGCGAACCCGAGGATGGTGGTTTTACGCGATTTAAAGACGGGGGAGACCCTCAGCTTCACTCTTAACAGCTTATGGAGGCAGAAGCCCGTGATACATGAAAAGAGCTAGCAGTGGAGAGAAACATAATTAGAGATACTATAACGAAAACAGCAAACAATACAAAAGGAGTTCTAAGTAAGTTAAGTAATCGATAGCTTGTAGCGTAAAAGCGCTTTGGTATGAAATACGAAGTTCTTCTGTAGATATAGGAGCTTAAGTAAATATCTAGTGGTGAGAAAGCTGAGTCAGACTAAACCGAAAGACGTGCCGATCCCGGAGAGTAAGACGCAGGTCATTTGCGTAGTTAGCCAGCTAGTTGGTGCTAATTACGTTAAAGTAGTCTGTACTGATGAGCAAGCTCGAGTAGCTAGAATACCCGGGAAGCTCAGAAAGAAGGTCTGGATATCCCCACTCGATGTAGTTCTAGTGGAGCTTTGGGCTGAAGTCAGTGACAGGGGTGATATAGTATACAAGTACTCTAGGGATGAGAGAAAGAAGCTTATTGAACACGGCTATCTTGACCCTAAGCTTATTGAGTACGCTGGTGGTACCGTATAGGACGTAGTGACATTGATAGGTTGGTAGACGAGTACTATAGGCTCACCTCTAGAGAACCCCGTAGAGTAGATAAGGACCTATTCGAAGTAGTTGAAGAAGTATTTGATGCGGCTACAGTTAGAGCTCTCTTGGAGCTTGTCCGTAAAAAAGTTATCTACGAGGTTAAGGGAGTCGTAAGTGCTGGAAAAGAAGCTAGGGTCTACTGGGGCAAGAGCTTCGAGAAGAAAGACATCGCTATAAAGATCTACTTGACCTCATCAGCAGAGTTCAGGAAAGGTATAACTAAGTACCTAGAGGCAGACCCAAGGTTCTCTGGGAGAGTACCTACTTCAACTAGAAAGTTGTATTCTCTTTGGGCAAAAAAAGAGTTCAGTAACTATACGAGGATGTACGAGGCAGGGGTCTCCGTGCCTAGGCCTTTAGCAGTACACGAGAATATTCTCGTCATGAGCTTCATAGGACATGACGGGGTTCCAGCACCATTACTTAAGGACCTCGACCTAGATTTAGGGGAGCTTGAGAGAATCTTTAAAAAGTTATTAGAGGACTTAAGGAAGATGTTTCAGAAAGCTCGATTAGTTCACGGAGATCTCAGCGAGTATAACGTAATGATTTGGGAGGGAACGCACTATATAATAGACGTAAGTCAAGCTGTAACTCTAGACCACCCGAACGCGATCGAGTACTTAACCCGCGACCTAGCTAACTTGATCAAATTTTTCGATAAGCGTGGACTACCCACTCCATCGTTGAGTGAACTACTGGACTACATTAGCACTCAACAGGACTAGCTCTTATCGCGAACTCTATCGCATGACTAAGTAGCAATTTCAGTCACAGCAGAAATTGCGAGAGCGACGATAGTCCCCGCAAATAATCTTCAAGTAAGTTTAGAACGCTATTGTCCTCTAAACAAGTCTTACTCAATGTAATGTTAGTCTATACTCATAAGAGATCAAGTGAAAGCAGCTTACCCACCACTCACTCTTTTCTACGTTAAATCGAACTTCGTCTCCACCGGAGATAGCTCTTCACTAGAGTAGAATATTACCCTAGTGGGAGTACCATAGTAACTGAAAGCTTCCCCATTCAGAGTAACGAGGGGGTAGACAAGTTATCTTAGGCTAAAGTCAGCACCATCGTTAGTCAGCACCATCTAAGTTTAAACACTGCTATAGCCGCATTCGATGTAGACAATGAGGGCTAGGAGAGAGTCGCGAGTCATGGAACGCACATAAGGTAGCCGAGGTTAATATCCTGGGGCTGGCAGTTGAAGAAACTGAAAGTTGTGTTGGTGGTTGCGGACGGATTGGGAGATAGACCCGTGCCGAAGTTAGGTATGAAGACTCCGCTTGAGTTAGTAGACTTTAGTGTAGTAGCTGACTTAATTCGTAAGTCCGCAATAGGCTTGTGGGACCCTATTCAGCCAGGTGTTAGGCCTGGGAGCGATACAGCACACTTAGCTCTGTTTGGAGTTAACCCGCTCAATAATTACCCCGGTAGAGGCCCTTTTGAAGCCATAGGTGCTGGTGCCGTACTATATCCAGGGGATGTAGCATTTCGAGGAAACTTTGCCACAGTCGATAGGGACATGGTAGTGGTAGATAGGAGGGCTGGTAGAAGCATACCGGAAGCGAGGCAGTTAGTCAAGTACTTAAACGAAAATATCGGTGAAATTGATGGCGTCAGAGTCGAGATACACCATGCGACCGAGCACAGAGTCGCCGTAGTGTTTAGAGGTGTTTCCCTATCCGATGCGGTAAGTGACACAGACCCCCACACCGAAGGTGTGAAGGTGCCAGAATCTAGGCCTCTAGTAGTTGATGAGGGAGCAGAAAGAATGGCTAGAGTTGTCAACATCTTCACTAGGAAGGTTTACGACTTACTGAGCACGTGCCCCCTGAACTCTAAGAGGATCGAAAGCGGTATGCCTCCTGCTAACATAATACTACTCAGAGGAGCGGGTAAAATGATGAAATACCCTAAGTTCTCTGAGCGAAGAGACTTTAACTTAGGAAAGGCTGTAGCTGTATCAGCTACTGCGCTAGTGAAAGGAGTTTGCGCACTCCTAGGTTTTGAAACAGTAACTCCCAAGGGTGCTACTGGAGGTGTAGATAGCGATATAATGGTTAAAGCACGGGTAGCAGTAGACTTCTATAATCAGGACTACGACCTCATCTATGTACACGTCAAGGGAACTGACTCGGCGTCCCACGACGGAAATCTGGAGGCAAAAGTCGATGTGATCGAGAGAACCTTAAAGGGAGTATCCTATATAGTGGATAGAGTAGACTTAGAAGAAGTAGTGATTTCATTTCTCGGAGACCACACCACGCCTGTTACAGTGAGAGACCACACGTCTGACCCAGTACCTGTTATGGTTTATGCTCCCGGGATCTTGGCAGACGGATTCTCTAGGCTTACGGAAAGAGAGGCCAGGAAAGGCTCGCTTGGAAGGCTCAGAAACACTGAGCTATTTGGGGTTTTAATGGACTACTCGGGTAGAGCTGAGAAGTTCGGTGCCTAACTTGAAGAGCTCCTTCACGGAAATACGGGATAAGCTTAGAGAGCTTGCTGGAGGAGATTACCACGAGCTGCTTCAGGTCTTTAAGAGGAGCGTTAGTGCTGCACAAGCACTTAACCAGAGGAGGATTATAGCTCTCTGCGGAAAGAGCGACTTAAAACTGGCAGGACTAGCAGCTGAGTTAATAATAAGGTATCTTAAGGTAGTTAGGCAGCTAGAGAAGAGAGAACGCACTGTGAAAGTCCTCTACTTCTATCACGATGAGTTCCCAGAAGCTGTGGCGAGGATGAAGTTAGTTAGAAAAGTACTGAAGCACTTTGCCAAGCCTTCAAGCGGGGTCACAGCAGAGCTGGAAGTAGTGGTATACGAGAAGAGCGCCAAGTATTTGGGAACAACAGTACAGGTTCTAGTATTAGACCTTCTCAACGATTTGAGGCCGAACGATGTAGGGAGGTTACTCGGGATAGTTGAGGGAGGTGGTATTATATTACTCCTTACTCCACCCCATGACGCCTGGCCTAAGCATATGACCTTATTTAAGCAGAGCCTAGTCGTACCGAATCATCCTAAGCCTAGGCACGTTTTTGTTCAGTGGTTTATACGCCACCTCTACAGTCACGACGGAGTCGTAGTCTACGATGTAGAGAGCAATAAACTACTAAAAAGGGATGTCGGTATCAAAGAGGCGGTTAAGAACCTGCGAAGCGAGAGGGAACTAGAGCTGCCTCAAGTGAGGCTTTTTCCAGACGAGCTCTACAGGCTCGCACTAACTCAAGACCAGGTAAGTGTCATCGAGGCTGTAGAGAAGAACATGGTCGAGAAGTTTAAGGAGTTTAGGCATCAAGTAGTCGTAGTTATAGCTGATAGAGGGAGGGGCAAGTCATCCGCTGTTGGGATAGGTGTTGTAGGACTCATACGAGAGCTTCTGAGGTTTAAGAACAGGGTTAGAGTAGCAGTAACCGCTAACGAACCTAGCTCTATTCAGTCGATGATGCTTCTAGCGACTAAAGCTCTAGAAGTCCTTAAGAAGGAGTTTAGAGTTATAAAGAAAGAAGGCTTCATAATAGAGATAAAGGGTGATAGGTTCAGTATTGAGTACTGGTCTCCACTTGACGTACTCAAGCTGGGCGTAGATATGGTCGTAGTTGATGAAGCAGCCGGGATTCCGGTACCTCTTCTCCACAAGATCTGGAGGAAGTTTGGGCGCACTATATTCTCTACGACAATACATGGCTATGAGGGCGCTGGTCGAGGCTTCTCAGTGCGCTTCTTAAAGAGGATAAAAGATGACAAAAAGACTAAGCTAGCAATAGTTGAGATGAGTGAGCCGATAAGGTACTCTGCCGATGACCCGATAGAGAGGTTTCAGTTTGATGTGCTCCTCCTAAATGCAGAGCCTATAGAGCTTACTGCAGAAGACATAGAGTCCATAAAGAAGGGTGACTACTCTTACGTTGCTTACGAACCGGAAGAACTCTTTAAACCAGAGAACGAAGTACTTCTAAGACAGCTGTTTGGTATTTACGTTTTAGCGCATTACAGAAATGAGCCAGATGATCTGGGAATGATAGCAGACGCTCCACACCACGCCGTGAGGGCCATGGTTTTAAAAAACGGAAAAGTCATAGCAGCTGCGCAGTTAGCCGAAGAGGGGGGTCTAACGAGCGAGTACATAGATGAGTTGCTTAAGGGAGGCAAGATATCTGGGAACATAATACCCGATAGGCTCCTAAAGCACCTCAGGAGGAGAATCTTTGGAGAAGGTATCGGGTGGAGAGTCGTTAGAATAGCTGTTCACATAGATGCGCAAGGTATGGGTGTAGGGTCTGAGTTCATCAAGAAAATTCTCGATGAAGCTAGAGCTAGAGGCTATGATTGGGTGGGTGCGGGTTTTGGTGTAACGTACGAGCTTCTGAACTTCTGGCTTAAAAATGGGTTTAGAGTGCTTCACCTATCTCCAGAAAGAAACCCAGTGAGTGGTGAGTATACGGCTCTCGTAATACACCCACTTACAGATGCGTGGAGAAGTGCTGTTGAGGTCTCTTTAGGGGACTTTATTGTAAAGTTTGTCGAGTCTCTTCCAGCGGTCTATAGAGACTTTGAAACCGATACTGCCTATTTGATACTGAGTTCTCTTGAGAAACCCCTCGAGATATCTAAGGCGATAGATCTTAGAGATACCCAATTAGAGAGACTATCTCTCTACATATCCGCAGTATTCACTCTAGAAGTAGTCTTTGACTCCGCATTACTAGCTGTTAAGAAGCTTGTATATGAGGGCAGATTCGGTCGAGTAGAGCAAAAAAGTGGTCAGATATTAATTGCTAAAGTGCTTCAAGGCAAGCCCTGGGAAAGCTTGCGTGAGGAGTTTAATATGGGTAAAGCTGCTGCTACTAATGCCGTTCGAGGATCTTTAGCGAAAGCCCTTGAAATTCTCTCAGAGAAGTTAAGCGAAAGCTTAGGTTAGCAGTTTTAAGCTGACTCGTGCTATATACTCCGGGACGTATATGAAGATAAAGTGGTTGGGTCATGCAGCATTTTACGTAATAATAGGAGGTGCGAGATTTTTAATAGACCCTTGGCTTAATAACCCGACATACACGAGTAAGCCGGAGGACTATGCCGATGTAGACTATGTAGTGGTAACACACGACCACGGAGATCACTTAGGGAACTCTATAGATGTGCTAAAGGTAGCACCTAGAGCCAAGGTGATATCCGTATACGAAATCGCGGCATACGTAGGGGAGAAAGTCGGCATGGATAGAACTATTGGGGCAAACATAGGTGGGCCGATAAAGCTGACAGATAAGCTATCGGTAGTGCTAACACCGGCGCAGCACTCATCAGCACGAGGTACTCCTACTGGAGTGATAATAAGGTCTCAGGAAGAAGCTCTCTATCACGCTGGTGATACGGGAGTCTTCTATGATATGAAGTTAATCGGAGAACTCTATAAGCCTAAGGTAGCTCTCCTACCGATCGGGGGACACTTCACCATGGGTCCAGAGGAGGCAGCGCTAGCAGTAGATCTTCTTAGACCTAAATACGTTATTCCGATGCACTACGGCACGTTCCCAGTGCTCTGGGGCACACCTCAAGAGTTCGTAAATGAGGTTAAAAAGAGAGAGCTAGCTGTTGAGATAGTAGTCCTTAAACCAGGAGAAGAAGTATCACTGTGATTCTGCCTAGTCTACTCCCACAGCTTACTATCGTTTTATTTCGTCAAGTGTTAAATTCTCTTAGCAGTCAACATTTTCTACCTCCTTGAGTGCTGAGTTAATACTAGCCCTCACTGAGAAGCTTTAAGCGTTTCACTATTCTAGACGGGCTTATAAGACAGCCTCACTGTAAGAGCCGGAACTTTCGGTACTTCTAGACTTTTAAGCTTTTACCCTAAGCTTTTAGGGTGCTGAAGCTAGAATGAACAAGAGGAGGAAGAAGGGCCAGTCGCATTCGACAAGACCCTCAACTGGAGTGGCACCTAGGTGGGTTCAGTTCACACCCGAAGAAGTAGAGGCTGTTATAGTGGAGTTAGCTAAGAAAGGATACCCACCCTCCATGATCGGAGTAATTTTAAGAGACCAGTACGGGATTCCACTAGCTAAAATTGTTGTAGGGCAAAAAATCCAGGAGGTTCTCAGAAAACACGATGTAAAGCTAGTTCTGCCAGAAGACCTCTATAATCTGATAAAGAGGGCTGTAAACTTGAGGAACCACCTGGCGGTACACCCTAAGGACACTCACAGCCTGAAGGGGTTGATAGAGATAGAATCTAAGATCCACAGGCTGGCTAAATATTATAAGAGTGTTGGGAGAATTCCCGAGAGTTGGTCGTACAAGCCAGAGGAGGCATCTGTGCTAGTTTCTCAGCCCTTATATAGACTAGAGAGTAGTGAGTAGGGAGATTTTGGGGTTAATACCGCAACAGAGGAAGGAACAGTACCGCATTAAGAGTCTAGTTGAGATAGTCCGTAAAGGAGAGCTTCTAGTTGTCGTTGGAGATGTTAGTGCTGAGGCTCTAGTATCAAGCGGTGTAATACTGCGGGCACTGAGAACTCTAGGAATAGACTTCGAGTTCTACCTTGCGGTAGATCCCGTAGACTTCAGTCAGCTAAATAATAAGGTCATAGGTGTCGAGGCCTACATTCAGAACTGCGTGGGTTGCTTAGAGTTAGCTGAACTTAGATCAAAAAAGCATTCTCAACATGTGTTCCACGTGGTTTTAGACCTTGTACGAGAACTAGTCACTCTCTCGAGAGAGGAGTACACCCTTTTACTATCTTCTGCTCTAACGAAGTACACGCCCAGGTCTCTTGCTAGCAACCTCAGTCAGGAAGTACAGGAACTTGTAAGCAATATGGAGAGTTCCGGTATCCTGCGGGAAGTTGTAGCACCTAAGCTCATAGGCTGGGGCTCGATGCCTCTAGAGGATGTAGTAAGGTACAGCGTCGATACATGCGTTTTAAAATACTTCGGTAAGCCTGTTAGTAAGGTAACCGAGAGCGATATAGCTAGGGAACTTAAAGTAGAGTCTCTCAAGTCATTAGAGGACAGGACGTATGTTCCCAACTACGATGCCGGTATCATGGACCTTTACGAGGCAGCATATATTATTGAGTACGCTACGGACGTAGAGGGACCTGAGTACACGGCTTTCATGCCTTTAAACTACGACTACTTCCTCTGGGCAATAAGAACCTTTAGAGAGTCTGTAGAGAGTATACGCAAGTGTATAGATTCCTTTTTGGAGAAACGCTTCGAGCGCGAAGGTCCTTTCTATACCATAGAGTGCGACTCCGAAGCATCCGGAACAGTTGTAACGAAGATATTGAGGGGACTAAAGCTTATAGAGGAAAACGCTGTTGTAGTGCACAGAGTAGCAGGCGAGTTTTACGTACCAATACAGACCCTAACTCGCACGCAGAAAATAAAGCTTGCGGGCTCTAGAATCGAGGGAGGCTACGCTGTAGTAGATAGTGGCACTCTGGCCAAAATTCAGAGAGCTTAGCCGTATCTTAGCTACGTCGAACTACTTAAAAGCTGAGTTTTATATCTATTAGCGGTGTCTCGTATTGTGGAAGAATCTGTTCAAGTAGGTCCCTGGGCAGCTGAGGCTTTTGTAGATTATGATAAGCTACTGAAGGTCTTTGGAGCTAAACCACTAACAGATTCTGAGGTGCGGTACCTCGAAAGACTTGCTGGGGAATCTCACACCATGCTGAGAAGGCGGGTGTTCTACTCTCACAGAGACTTGGACGTGTACTTGAGTAAATACGAAGCTGGGTATAGGTGTGCTTTATACACTGGTAGAGGTCCTTCAGGATCTACGCACTTAGGACACATCCTACCCTGGATATTTACTCGATGGTTACAGGAGAAACTAGGCTTAGACCTCTTCTTTCAGATGACGGACGATGAGAAGTTTCTACATGAAGAGAAGCTCGACCTCTTGGAGAGCAACAGTTTTGCGTACGAGAACTCCTTAGACCTCATCGCCTTAGGATTTGACTATAAGAAGACCCACATCATTATAGATACTGAGGACATAGGTTATCTATACCCTATAGCAGTGAGAGTCGCAAAGAAGCTTACTTACTCGACACAGAGAGCAACATTCGGATTTGCGGACTCTACTAACGTAGGACTAATATTTTACCCAGTCCTACAAATGGCTGTATCGTTTCTTCCTACTGAAATATTCGGTGAAGAGACATATGTCTTAATACCAGCAGGCATAGACCAAGACCCATACTGGAGGATAGCTAGAGATCTAGCGCAGAGCCTGGGCTATCCTAAACCGTCCCAGGTCCACAACAAGCTACTCCCGGGTCTAGGTCCTGAAGGGAAGATGTCTTCTTCTAAACCTGAGACTGCTGTATACACCACAGACTCTCCAGACGTTGGTGCTCAGAAAATCATGAGAGCTTTTACTGGTGGTCAACCAACTATAGAACTCCAGAAAAAGCTTGGAGGTAACCCAGACCGCTGCTCTGTCTACAAAATGTATGAAATGCTGTTTGAAGATAGCGATGCGATGCTTCAAGAGAGATACTGGAGTTGCCGTACTGGCTCTCTAATGTGCGGGGACTGCAAGGCAGAGCTGGCTTCTAGAGTCCGAAGGTTTCTACAGGAATTTCAAGAGAAGAGGGAAAAAGCTAGAGACCGGTTAGATATGTATCTCATCAGGACAAAGTTCGATAAGCCAAGCCTAAGAAACCGCGTCATTATGCGCTAAACCTACTACTTCCCACTCTCACTCTATATCGTTTTAGGTGCTTAGGTAGCTAACTAGTTTTACGGTGCTATGTCAGTAGTAAAGCATGTTCACGTATTAGGTTGGAGTACGCAAGTTTCGAGCTATTTTGTGAAGTGCTATGTGACGCAGGAAGTAGCGTGCGGGGTTTAATTAAATAAGGTATTTAATTCGAGGAAGAGTTAGTTTGGGAACAAAAGGCCACGCCCTCTAAACCTGTCCATATGTAGCTTCATATTGATGATGAGGGTTAAAAGCGATGAGTAGTGATTTAAGCTGGGATTCTGACTAATTAAAGTAAAGCTCCAGGTTTAGGTTTTAAAGCGTGTTGCCACATGTGTTGTAGTTATAAGCTAGTATCACTATAATAGAGAGTCTGGGAGTGGAGTTGGAGCTGTTCGGAGAGAGACCTCCTAACACTAGCGTAAACATTTGGCTACCTAAGTTGACGAAATTCGAGAAAGCTAGGATCATAGGTGCTAGGGCCCTGCAGTTGGCTATGGGAGCAAGGCCCTTAATAGATGTCAGTAAATTATCCACTAAGGACTTTGTTTATATAGCTAGAGAGGAGCTCATTAGGGGGGTTCTTCCCTTCACCATAGTTCGTAGGCTTCCGAACGGTACTCGGGAACTTATACCTGTCCCCCTCCTAATAGAGTCTGAGAAAAAGATTTTTGGTGAAGTAGAGCTTTGAGAGAGGAAGTCGAGAGCATTCTTACGAAGTATGCTAGTATAGAACTAACGTATGAGGCACCATCGTTTCTAGAGTACATTGTTACTAGTGGTAGCGTAGAAAGGTACTTTAATGAGGTCTTCAGAGAGCTAGTTAAATTAGGTTATCAACCACTACTAGCTGTGCAATCTGGTCACGAAGTTCTGCGAGTGTTTAGAGTAGGTGTGGGAGAAATTAGGAGAACTGTTTATTACGCTTTAGCACTAGCTACAGTAGCAGCAGTAGTCGCAACAGGATATTTCAATACCCTCTCCTTCTACGAGTGTTTAGGAGTTAATACTGGTGGAATTCTTTTATCGATTCTAGCTTTTACTCTATCTATACTCATCCCACTAGCTCTGCACGAGATGGGCCACTTCGTAACGTCCAAAGTGACTGGTGTTCCAACCCCATTACCTCTGTTCATTCCGGCCCCAATAGTATCTCCGCTAGGAACTTTTGGAGCTGTAATTACCACTAGGTTCCTGCCTCAAGACAGAAAGTCTCTAGCTTTCTTAGGTATTTCGGGACCTTTAGTGGGTGTAGTTATGTCTCTACTAGCTCTAGTTATTACTCTAAGGATCTCTCCAGTTGTAAAGTTGGAGGAGCTAGCGTGCGCCGACGTCTCACCGATAGGCTTCGCCCCGTTGTCCATGTACGTAATGTTAATATCGGGATTTATACCTCAAGTAGAGGGCACTGTGATTCTCCTTCACCCAGCCGCACTAGCTTCAATGCTTTTACTCTTAATTCACTTTGCTAACTTACTACCTATAGGTCAGTTAGACGGGGGGCACGTTATTAGGTCATTAACTAGCATGGAGCTACACAGAGTAATAAGTATGGTAATTCCAGCGTTTCTTGTGGTGCTTTCTCTGTTCGTACCAGCATATAGGTGGCTAGGCTTCTTCTCCATTCTCGCGATATTCATCAGCGGCTTCAGACCCCACATAGGGTACTCCAATCAGGCCTCAAAGTTGCCTACAAAAGACAGGGTTCTACTACTGGTCGTGTACCTACTACTCTTACTCGTTACTCTTCCAGTACCTCTCTGAGGCCTGGGAACCTGCCTCTCCCGAGAAGCTATATTCTAGTAATAGCGGAAAAGCCGAGAGCAGCAGCTAAGATAGCTGAAGCATTAGGAGCTAAATCTAGGTTAAGTGTAGATAAAATACCTATATGGGTAGGTAAGCTCCGCAACAAGGATGTCGTTATCGCTCCTACAGCTGGCCATCTTTTCACGCTATACACTAGCGAGAAGGGTTTTCCAACGTTCAACTGCTCTTGGGGCCCTAGGTGGGTTTACGAGTCCCGCTCGAAGCACTTGAAAAGGTTTTACGAAGTACTTAAAAAACTCTCTCTTAGCGCTGAATATTACGTAAACGCGTGTGATTACGATATTGAAGGTTCCGTCATAGGTTATAACATTATTAAGCACTTTGGAGACGTAAACAGAGCCTACAGAGCAAAGTTCTCGACGCTAACGAAAGAAGAAATAACTAAGGCGTTTAACGACCTACAACCCCTTGATTGGGATAACATCGAGTCAGGTTTAGCTAGACATACCCTAGACTGGATATGGGGTATTAACGTTAGTAGAGCCTTAATGAGCGTCTACGGCAAGCTCTCTGGTAATAGCACCGTCCTTAGCGCCGGGAGAGTTCAGTCACCTACGCTAATCGAGCTAGTGAAGAGATACTTAGATCGAGAAACCTTCGTTCCAGAGCCTCTATTTACGGTCTCAGTGAAAATAGAGTTTAATGGCGAGGAGTACTCTCTAAGTAACAGCTTTGACGCTTTTAGGAGATTAGAGGATGCCGAACATCTAGCAAAGACATTAAGGGAGAGAAAGTGTCTAGTCGTAGGGAGGGTGGAGAGGGGCGTAGTCAGCCTAGAGCCGCCTCCTCCTTTTAACCTTACGGAGCTCCAGCTTGAAGCTGCTAAGCTCTACGGATACTCTCCAGCTAAGACACTCGGGATAGCAGAAAACCTGTATCTTGAATCTCTCATTAGCTACCCAAGGACTAACTCAGAGAAGATCCCCCCGACTATAGACAACGCTCAAATACTGAGAAAACTATCAGCACTACCAGAACTTGGCAGTTTTGCTTCAGAGCTCCTACAGCGGAAGCTCTTAGTTCCCAAAGAGGGTCTCGGTGAGGACCCGGCACACCCTGCTATACATCCCACAGGCTACTTACCTAAGAGGGGGCTCAGCAAGGAGGAATCAAACTTATACGAGCTAGTAGTTAGAAGATACCTAGCGTCTTTTTACCCGAGTGCTAAAGTCGAAGAAGTAGTCAACATTATTGTAGAACCTAAGTCGGGTGTAACGTTTAAGCTGGTAGGTAGGAGAATGATATCTCGAGAGTGGCTGAAAGTTTACTATTATAGGAAAATCAGTCTAGTAGAAGTACCAGTACTCCGACCCGGCGATGAAGTATCTATATCGTCTGTTAAACTACTTAAGTTATACACTAGACCTCCCCCACCTTATACGAAAGCCTCCATCCTCAAATGGATGGAGTCTGCTGGAATTGGAACAGAGGCAACTAGAGCCGAAATAATAGAGACTCTGTTTAGGAGAGGATATGTCCAGGGACGGAGTATAGAGGTCACTGATCTCGGTCTAAGAGTGGCACATATATTGACAGCTCTGTTTAGGGAGATTACAGAGGTTGAGCTAACGAGAGAGTTCGAAAGAAAGCTACAGGGAATAATGCTAGGTAGAATAAGTAAGAAGGAGGTCATTGACGAGGCAATTGCGAAGTTAAGCTATAAACTCGAGGAAGTAAAGAGAATAATAAGAAACCACGAAGAAACGGAACTAAAGAAGAAACTGGGTCTCACAACGGGCTACCGATGCTCAATATGTGGAAGTGACTCTACCGGAGAAGAGGATGGCATGGCTCTCTGCCCTCTCCACCTTAGGGCCTACCAAAATCTAAAGAAAACCTATGACGCGTGGAGAAGCAGTGCTAACGTGAACTTCGAAGACTACATTAAAACTGTGAGTAAGCTGACGAGTGCCGGGAGGTTCATAAAAGAGGTCATAGAATACCTAGCAAAGAGAGTTAAGTAGCCAACTAGTGGAACTTTGACTACGTTACCTCCTAGCTCTAGAACTTTTCCGATAACTGCTTGAAACCTTATCGGAGGATCTGGTAGCCAGTTGTTGTCTCCCTTAGTAATGAGGGTGTCATCCTCTACTCTAAGCACTCGGTGGATTATTAAAGTTCCACTGCGACGATACACGATCACGTCACCGACACTAATGTCCTTTGTGGAGACCCTCTTAATGACTATAACGAGGTCTCCTGACTGCAGCGTCGGCTCCATAGAGGTTCCCTCAACGACAGCAAGAGTTATGTAGTCTAGTAACGTCAGAGCTATTAATGTGAGTAGCACTACTCCCACTATTATTTCTAATGCCATGGCGACTTTAATACGCATTTGTATTACTACCACCTACTCGCCCTCTTCAGATAGGACGTCGCTTACGTCTATTTCTATCACTTTTCCACCTTCGCGAGCACCCTCTCCTCCGCGTCTTCTCCTAGGCTTTCTCTCATCTCCCCCAACTTCTACGTCGTGCTCCCCCCCAACTTTTAAAACACTAACCCTACCTCTCCAGCTATGCCCGCAGTTGGGACACTTGAAGGACCCCATTATTGTTATAGAGATTCTGCCATCTGCGTCGGGAAGCGGAGATGTCAAGTGCCAAGTTTTCAGAGGTTGAGTATCGTAACCACACCTAGGACACTTCACCTATATCCCCACTCAAACTAACCAGCTATTAAAATATACTGACTCCATAATACAGAGAGCGAGGGCATACACTGGGGTTTTAGTTTTGGGGTTGAATCTCCTGGCTTCACGGGGTTTAGCTACGTACCAGCTAAGGGCACGCTACCTTCATTCCGCAACGCGCAAGGCTCAGGTGCATGTGAATGTGCTTTGCTTCGAGTACTGAGTTGGTGCTCTAGCACGGTCTGGGTTAAAAAGCTCGATATGGTTGAGGTTTTTAGGGAACAATGACTTCGCGCTTCAACTAAAATTGCGGTCCCCAAAGCTTTGGAAGAATATAAGTCTAGAAAAAACTATGGTCTTCTCGGAGTACAGAGCGTGAGGAAGGCTATAGCTCTCTATAGCGGTGGTAAGGACTCTCATTACTCAGTTCTCTCATCCTATTACCAGGGCATTATCACGGATGCTCTAGTGGTAGCACTCCCACGTCGCGATGACTCGTGGTTGTTTCACGCTGTAAACGCTTTGTGGAGTAAACTCCATGGAGAAGCTATGGGAGTTCCTGTCTACATAGTGCCTGTGAGTGGTGTTAGGGATGTAGAGTTATCTGAATTGAGGGATGGACTAAGTAGGATACTGAGGGAATATCCGTACGTGGACTATCTAGTTACGGGAGCTGTTAAGTCTAAGTACCAGTTAGAGAGGTTTAGAGCTTTGTCAGAAGATCTAGGGCTGAAGCTCCACGCACCCTTATGGAATCAAAACGAAGTCGAGCTTCTAAACAGAGAAGTGAGGGATCTTAGCTTTATTGTAACTGCTGTTCAAGCCTACTGCTTAAGCCTGCGCGTATTAGGAAATCCATCAGGGTCGGAGATACTGCGCTACTTAGTTACTGCTCACAAAGATTGCGGTGTGAGTCTTGTAGGTGAAGGAGGAGAATTTGAAACATATGTAATCGGATCCCCGCTGTTCAAAGGAAGGGGAATAGCAATAAGCAAAGCTACAATGATTCTACACCCAAACTTCCATGCTGGTTACTTCATCATCGAGAACGCCGAGCTCCTATAGAATCACCCCACGCGGAATCTTCATCTTCTTTCTTCGTGTATCGTGCTGTTAGGCAATGCTCTACACGCACTAGTTGCGTAATAGAGTTAGCAAGCACTAGCAAGTTGCTGAACGCTACTACCGTGGGGTTACACTTAGAACTCCTGAAAGAGTATATGGGAAATGCTGGATTTAGGAATTACGAGGGCTCTATCACCAGTTCTAACCCCTATCTCATACTTAGACACCTTCGATAACTTCCCGACGATCTTTGTACTATCCTGAAGGACTACTGTCACCTCCGAACCGGTCATCTCGGGAGTTATGATGACGTCTTCTAGTTCTTCACTTGAAAAACCGTGGATGTCTACCTGGGATACCTCGATGTAAGCTACTGAGTGTCTAAAAACCACAGCAGGCCCGCTCGGGGTTCTAACCCCTATCTCGTACCTAGACACTTCATCTACTACACCCTCTAAAGGCTCTTTAGCACCAATGAGGTAAATTCTCACAGCTTTTCCTTCAAACCTCTTATCTAGTATGTTATCACGCACTTAAACCTCCACCTACGTTTACGAAAGAATCCTAATAAGTGGTTCCACTCTAACTGGTCTTTAAGCTTTGGAGAGCAAGTAATTACCTAAACATATGTGGTAATCCAGGGAGGGTGATTACGTCTAGAACCTAGCTCAGAACTCATGCGTGTCTTCGAGTACCACTCTACGTGAAGCATAGCAACACACCAGTAGCTTAATACGGTCTAGACTCCTTAAGAGAGTGAGTGCGACCCAAACTTCTCGGTCTAGGTAAGCATCATCACTTTAGAGCAAGAAGAAAGCTCGTCGTTAGAGAATGTCTTAAACGTGTAAACATAGTAATGCGGTTTCCGTGAGGGAACTCGACCGCTGACACGCAGCAGAGTCAAATGCTGAGGAAGCCCAGATTCCATGTAGGGGAACGCAGAACTTGCGGTATTACCAGTTTTTTAAAGCGCCGCAATGATTAACGTGGTTTCACTAAGTTAAGTGTCGATAATGCACATAAAGTAGGTGTTGAAAGTGCCAGTCAAGATAGTTAAAGTGAGTAGGGAGAACATGCTTTCATATATAACTGACATGACGCAAAAAGGATTTAGGTGTATGGAAATAAATTCCGGCGAATATAGTTGCACAAAGAGAATAAACGAAATACAGGACTACATCGTTATACTGTTGTCTACACCAGGGTAGTTAGTACGGGTCCTTCATTTATTAAAAGAGAAAAACCCCAGCTTTAGCATAGTTGCGCTACTGCAGGTTCATGGTTATAAGCGGGACTATGAGCTCAATCGCTATTTAGAAAACAGCTACTTTAGGAGGTAGTCGTTTAAAACTTACTAGTTCCATAGTTCTCAAGCACTCCGACAAATGGCAGAAGAACCAGGTAGACGCTGAAGGTAGTTGGGTGCGAATGCTTTGAGTTAACAGCGTTTTAATGCGAACACGGAACTGCCCCATAAGTTGAGACGTGTGTATTGTGGGATTGATCAGAGCTTTGGCCCCACATCACGGAGTCAGGCTCACTTTAATCATCACATTTTTCTCCATAGGTCTGTAGCTTCTCTTCTTTTTAATTCCCTAATAGTTCTATCAAGAAACTTATACACGGTAGAATGCTGGCGTCCTTGCGCTAACATCTCGATAGCCTGCCTTGCCAGCTCCGTCCTACTGTAGTCGCCTATGATAGCTACATACTCTCGGCAGACACTGATGTAAGTGCCGGTCATTTCTTCCAGCGTTCTCCTAGCCCTACCTTCTTCCCCTATGATTCGTCCCTTAATTCTCTGAAGATGGTTTTCACTAGAACCAGCATAATCCTTTAGATCTACTACTACCAGCATAGCTTCATCGTCGTACAGTCTCGATGCTCTCTCATACGAGAAACAGTAGTCTATAGCTTTAACTATCTCTTGGCACTTTATAACATTAGTAGCTGGCGTGTAAGAGCTAGCTGGCTCTATCAACACAGAGCTGTCTACGGAGTTAATAAAGACCTTAACACCTAAGCGTGCCTCCAACTCCTTAAGTACTCTACCTTCTTCTCCGACGAGAGCTCCTAATCTATCTTCGTGAACCCTTAAGTACACCCTCGTAACTCCAGGTACGGTTCTGTGCTCTGACATCGAGTACGCGCGCCCAACTTACTGATAGACTCCGTAAAATTATATAGAAACCAGCTGCCGTGCGCCAACTCGCCGTAAAGCATGTTGGAGGAGTTCAGCTTTCCTCGAGAAGTTCGACCCTCTTAAGACTCTTTGAAGCAATAACCGTGGCTGCGGCAAGCATTAGCGTGGAGAGAGAGAATGGAGCTATAGAAGATACGGATTCATAGAGAAATCCTCCCAAGTAGGGTGATGGTATGCTAACGATACTTCTGATGGCGTTTATGGAGGCAAATGCCTCACCAACGTTCTTAAACGCTTTGGCAACGTAGACGTTGTAGCTGGGTACCCAAAAGCTTATGCTTATCCCTATAAACAGCATTGATGTCGTGGAGAGGTATATCGTGGCTGGAAACATGAGTGTTAGTGCGGCTAAGGCAGCTGTTACCTCAGAGAGGGCTAGGATAGTAGCGCCCCCTAGTTTATCTACGAGCTTTCCGGCTAGTGGTGTTCCTACGGTTTCAGCAATATTTGAGGCAGAGATCAAAGCACCTACAGTAATCTCACTATATCCTTGACGTAGCAAGTACGCACTCAGCATTGGGTGCCAGAGGTTCCACGCGGCACGATCGAGTGATGCGAAAATATATAGCAAGAGTAGCTTCCTATCTGGTGCGATAGCCCTCTTATAGGCCTCGGTTAAACCAGATCTACCCGTTATCCCGACTTCCTTAGGCTCAGGCTCGTATGAGTATATTAGGAACAACATTGAACCGGCAGCCGCAATACCAGCGAGAGCTAAAAATGCGTTCATATACCCGGAGCTCACTACTAGAAACCCGCTTACAACTGGACCAATAGCCCTAGACGCAGTAAAAGTAGAGCTCGTTAAACCAACAATCGTCCCCAACTTCTTTTTGTCCACTGCTCTGGCCAAGAACACCATTCTAGCAGGTTGAGCGAAGTACATGGAGAGATGGAACAGAGCATAGCTAAGAGCTAGTGTAATAATGTCCTCGGAAAAGGCGGTAAGGATTAGTGAGGCGCTGATCATGAAGCCCGTGAGGGCAGTGATCATTCTACTACTGTAGACCTCGAGCAAGTAGCCAACAAGTGGAGATATCAGCGCTCCGAGAACATTTGAGAGAGTTGCGACAGCCCCGATCTCACCTAAAGAATATCCCAGCCTGCTCATGTAAGCAGCAAATAAGGTGTTAAAGCCGCTAGTGGCTAGACCTCTAAACAAGTTAAAAGCAGCTGTACTTACCACGTTCCTGGTCTCAGCCTTAGTCAGCTACTACACCACAAATGTTTGGAATCCATAGACCTATAAACTTAGTGTTCGACGTCATAGTGATGCCTAGGACACTCTCAGAAACCTATATGTGTATACGTGCCGATTCGCTTTCGGTACTTGCAGTCCTGAGCCCAGTAAACGAGGTAGTACCCTTCTAACAACATAGAGCACTAGCTGTTTAACCATGTTTCTGTACATACTTGCGAGCTATGCGACAGCCCTGAACTCTCTTCTCGAGAGCTTCTTCGATTCAACGATAACGTGCGCAGTAAGGAACCTAGTACTTCGCGCAGAAAGCCATAAGGTAGGACCCGGTCCCAGCAGGTATCTACCATCACGCTGCATTTACATAGCGTGTCAAGATGTGTCGACTTGTGGCAAGAGCGTTCTGAGGCTGAAGAAGAGGGTTTATGATAGGAAAGAGCGCCCGGAGGATGAGAGCATCTCCACCTGGCCCAACGGCTACTCAAGTAGGGCTAGTGGTTTAACTTACGTCAACACCGCTACTCATAGAGAGTACTGGAGCTACTCTGTTGAGCATGGTTTACTGAAGTTTCTTTGGGGATTCTGTTAGTGAGGGGCTTAACAACTTCGCGGGCACTAAGCGGTGGAGGCCGTGCCCCGAGCTGCCCAAGGAGTGAGCACTCGTTAGACGTAGATGCAGGTTTTGTGCCGCCAAGTTTGATAGTCACTCATGACTCTACAGAAGAGATATCAAGATCCCTTCGGACTAGGTAGTAGTTCCTGGACCGTGTATGAATGAATATCAGAGAGCAAGAATGGATATCCTGGTACAAGCGTCATAGCCATGGCGTGTTTTTAAAGTTTTTTTAACTAGTTACGGAATCCGTATCTCACTTTCGGTAACTATGGTCTAAAGTTCTCTAGCCATTAGGTAGGCATCTTCGCCGTCCATGTAGTACCTTTTTAACACCTTAACTTTCTTAAAGCCGAGCTTTTCGTAAAGCTTTATTGCCGGATCGTTACTTATTCTTACTTCAAGATATACCTCGCCTGCTCCATACCTCTCTTTCATGAAGTCCATAGCTTTTACCATTAGGGCTGTTCCTATGCCTTGGCGTCTAAACTCGGGTAGTACAGCGATACTTACTACATGCCCTTGTTTAACGATGCCCTTTCTAATGTGTCCTATGCCGTATTCTATTCTACACATGTTATACCCTACAACTCTCTCGTTAACGAGAGCCACTAAAAATATGTCCTTCCATAACTCGTAGTGCTCATACCAAAAAAAGTATGGGTAGTGTTCAGGTAGAGTCTCCATGTTAATTTCTATTACTCTTCTTAGTTCTTCTTCAGAAGAGATCGGTCTGATCATGTAGCTTCCTGCTCCCATGTACACCCCTAAGAACGATTAGCTAAACAAAAAATTTAGAGTTAAGAGCAGAGTATGACTAACTGGAACTGCTTTATATTTTCCTGCTGTTTGTGTGCTTGGGTAAAATGAGTGAAAAAGCTCAAGTGGCATCCGGCTAGCGAGATTAGGGGGAAGCTAAGTAGTGTGCTTTCCGGTAAGTCTATAGCTCTTGGAATTACTTCGTCTGTGTCTCTATATAGGAGTGTTGACCTAGCGAGAGAACTAATTAGGTTAGGAGCAGATGTGTACGTAGTTATGAGTCCTGAGGCTACAAAGTACGTAACTCCGCGGCTCTTTGAGTGGGCAACTGGGAACGACGTATTCGTAGACTTCGCTGGTGAGGTAGGTCACATAACTTTAGCCGAGATATGTGACGCCTTTGTGATAGCACCGGCAACGGCTAATACTATTGCTAAGATAGCGCTGGGGGTTTCAGATACTTCAGTAACAGTTCTAGCTCAGTCGTTCTTAGGGCTTAAAAAACCCGTAGTGATGGTTCCAGCGGCTCACTATAGTCTCCTAACATCTCCTCCAATTTCTGAAGCAATCGGAAAACTAGAGAAGCTAGGTGTTACGATAGTTCCTCCTGTTATTGAGGAGAGAAGAGCTAAGTACCCACCACTGGAGGAAGTAGTCGCAGCCGTGGAGACGACAGTATTGCGCAGTAAGGACCTCAAAGGCCTTAAGTTCTTAGTTACAGCTGGTCCAACTAGGGAACCTCTGGACAACGTAAGGTTTCTAACAAACTCCAGTTCTGGTAGAATGGGTTTAGCGATAGCTAGAGAAGCTTACTTTAGGGGGGCGGAAGTAACCCTGGTTCACGGTCCGTTAGCTATGGCAACACCTCACTATATAAGGTCTATAGCAGTGAGGACTACTCAAGAAATGCTAGATGCTGTTCTATCAGAGCTTAAGTCAGAGATTTATGATGCGATAGTCCTTGCGGCAGCTCCAGTAGACTTTAGGTTTGCTGACGTAGTTAGAGGTAAGATCAGTAGCGAAGTCGATAGCTTGAGTGCGGTAATGGTCCCGACTCCCAAGATCTCTTCAGAGATAAGGAAGGTGTTTGAGGGCTTAGTAGTCGGGTTTGCAGCAGAATTTGCTGGTGGTAGGTTCGACGACTTAGTATCTAAGGCTAGGGAAAAGCTTGCTAAAAGAGGTTTTAACATAGTCGTAGCTAACGACATTAGTAAGCCGGATATAGGATTCGCATCAGAATATAACGAGGTTGTAGTACTAACAGATAAAGGCGAAAGCGTAGTTGTCAGTAAGACGCGTAAAGCTGAAGTAGCGAGAGTGATCTTAGACCAAATACTGAAGTACCTAGGGAATTAAGGAAGAAGGAAGTTGGTTACTATTCAAGTACCTTTAAACATAAGCGGTTTTTGGGTTCCTCATCGAGGTAAAACTCACGAAGACACAGGGTCCCTGGGAGCTAGCTTAACTATCGAGCCTCCAGCGGTCTTTAAAATCACTAGAGGGTCTTGCCCAGTCTACATAAACGGTGCGTGCATGGAAGAATACCACCCAATAACTCAAGAGCTCTCAGCTGCGGGAGTCTCCGTTTACGGGCTATCCCCAATTCCTCTGGGGGTCGGGTCAGCTGTTAGTGGTGCGCTAGCCATAGCTTTGGCTTACTCATACCTATACCTAAAACAAGGGATCAGGCCGGATCCTAGCGATGTGGGTCTACTAGCCCACAAGATAGAGGTAGAAGTTGGTGGAGGATTAGGCGATGTTATATGTCAAACCGTCGGTGGTGGGCTAGTCTTAAGGAAGAAGCCGGGTCCTCCAGGAATTGGTGAGGCCATATCTCTACCAGTCGAAGACGTGGAAGTCACACTAGGAGTTTTAGGGGATAGAATGACGACTAAAGAAATGTTAACTAGGTTTGCTGATAGATTCATGAATGTAGGTCTAGAGGCGTATAGAAGGTTCATTGCGGAACCTAATCTAAGAAGCTTTCTGAGACTTTCTAGGGAGTTTTCTAAAGGGGTCGGGTTTATGCCGCAAGAGATTGTAGATAGGCTAGAAGCCGAGTTCAGCAGTCTCCTAGATGGTGTTTTAGGCTACTTCATAAAGAAGTCCTTACTCGTCGTAGTTCATAAGCCAGGAATGAGCTCGTCAATACGTAGAATAGTCGAGAAAATATGTAGCTACTCAATACCATCATTTAAGCTATCTAAGCAAGGGTTTACGGTGTCACTATGAGGGTAGAAATACCTAGAACGCACCCCAGGTACCAGTCTCTTATGATCAGAGAGAAGCTGGTTAAAGGCTTCGAAGAAGGTTTAGTCGTTCCACAAGGGCTAATTGCGCACGGAAGAGGCGAGTGCTTTGATTACCTAATAGGAGAGAAGACTATTGAGCCTGCGCTTAAGGCTATGCGTGCGGCAGCTGCGGCACTGCTACTTGCTAAGCACCCTGTTTTGTCAGTTAATGGTAACGTAGCAGCTCTTGTGCCAGAAGAGGTCGTTAAGTTAGCTAAAGCCTCTAACGCTAGAATAGAGGTAAATCTATTCTATAGAACTGAAGAGCGTGTGAGAAAGATTGCGGAAACCCTTAAACTTCATGGAGCAGATGAGGTACTTGGTGTTGAAGACGCTACAGCCACGATTCCCGAGCTGTTTAGTGAGCGAAGGAAAGTAAGTCCTAGAGGAATATACGTGGCTGATGTAGTGCTGGTTGCTCTAGAAGATGGGGATAGGACGGAAGCACTAAGGAGAATGGGTAAAACAGTTATAGCCATAGACTTAAATCCTCTTTCGAGAACTTCTCTTGCTGCGTCAATAACCATAGTTGACAACGTTGTTAGAGCTCTACCTAAGCTAGCAGAGTTCGTAGAGGCTATGAAGGGCGAACCTAGAAGCCATCTAGAGGAAATTCTTAGAGGATATAGTAACGCTAAAACTATTTCCGAGGTTCTAGATTTCATTGACCGAAGACTCAGGGAGCTCTCGGAGAGAATAAATGAAAAGATTTAGTCGCCAGGGGAACCCTGAATCACACTGCCGCATGAGCGGCTGTCCTCAGGGTCTAACCAACTCTTACTTACAGAAGCTTTAATATATAGGTGTCGTCGAGTGAAAAGAAGAAGGTTAAAGAATGTCGTGGACTTGGGTCTCGAGCTAGGTAAAATAGATCAGAGGACACTTGAAGAGCTTTCTCAAATACTGGGAGACCTCCTCGTGAACAACCTAAACACGGTTTTAGGTACGAGAATAGAGTTTCAAGTGTCCATAGAGCTGGGAGTAAGTGATGCACTCAACCTCTCCGTTGACCTGTATCTAGAAAGTCCATCACCTCTAGCTCCAGAGATACTAGCAGAAATAGATAGGAGAATAGATGAAGCTATAATCGAGTTTGAGGAGATCATCGCACGGAGGTTTAGGAAAAACTAAACAGTAATTTAAGGAATATTAAACCACGAAATCGCCGAGTAAAATACCCCTAGAGCTTCTCGACGTAGCTCTTGATCAATGTGGGTCTCGTAAGATTGTCCTCAATTGGACACCTCTCCTTAACTCTACTAAGCCACTCACTAAGTGTTTCTAGGCCTGCCTCTGAAACAACGCTAACCTTCACAGCTATTTCCTTATAGCCGGCTCTCTCGCCTAAACCGGTTAATAGCTTAGATGGGTTATAGACCCCAGTTATTTCCACCTTCATGTCATGAATTTTAATATTCATATCTCTAGCAACTATCTCTCCCACTATGTTGATGCACCCTGCGTATGAGGCTAGTAAGTACTCTATCGGTGAGGGAGCTTCACCACCGAGCTTGTCTAAGATGATCTCGTAGTTCCCTGCTTTAACAACCATTTTCATTGGTTTATCCTGAGACACTCTAGAACCTACTACCGCAATACTCTGGTCTTTATAGCTAATACTACTCATGAATACTCCCCAAATAATTTGCCCTGACAATAATAAGTTTAATCTTAGCCTGTTTACACTTCGAATTACGCACTTTATTATTGCCGGCTTCAATACAGTAAATACGGTTACGAGAGATGAGCGAGACCTTCGATGTAGTTGTCGTAGGACTCGGCGTCGCGGGAGCGTACACAGCATATAGACTGTCTAAGTCGGGCCTAAAGGTTCTTGCTGTCGATATGAGGGCATACGGTAGACTTGGAGATAAACCTTGCGGTGACGCTATAGGTAGGCATCACTTAGAGTCTCTAGGGCTAGAGCATCTTCCCCCAGAAATCGTAGAGGGCCACGTTAAAGGCATCGACATATTCTCACCTAGCGAGAACTTTAGGTTTAGAGTCTTAGGTGACGGATATGAAGTTGATAGAATCGGGCTAGTTAGATACTTAGTCAAACGTGCGCTAGACTCAGGACTAGAGATCGAGACCGAGACATCAGCATTAGGCCCTATAGTCAGGAATGGTTTTGTCCGGGGCGTGGTTCTCCGTCGAGAAGGTAGGTCAGTAGAAGTAGGCGCTAAAGTGGTAGTAGACGCGTCGGGAGGTGCGAGATCTGTAGCTAGGAAATTACCTAGCGAGTGGCCTGTAGCCGAAGGTCTAGAAATGGTCGATAGTAACATAGCGTATAGAGAGGTCCGCGAGCTGCGGCATGAAATTGAAGAACCTGAGATGCTCAGGATCTACGTTAGCAAGCGTGTGGCTCCTGGTGGCTACTGGTGGCTGTTTCCTTATTCGTCACTACCTGGATATGTAAACGTAGGGTTAGGGGTTCAGGGAGGACGCGGCTATCCGCATCCTAAGACTCTCCTCTACCAGTACGTTCTAAGTAGAGAACTATTTAAGGGTAGTAGATTAGTAGAAGCTGGAGGAGCTATAGTTCCGACTCGGGACCCGCTCAAGAGCCTTGTTTGGCACGGTATAGCTGTAGTGGGTGACGCTGCATACACTGTTAATCCTGTTCACGGTGGTGGAAAGGGGTCAGCTATGGTTTCAGCTAATTGTGTAGCAAGTGCGATAGTAGAAGGCCTTGAAGTTGGGAGAGTAGATGCAAGTGGCTTATGGAATGCTAATATATGCTACATGAATAGCTATGGAGTGAAGCAGGCAGTACTCAACGTGTTCAGGCTGTTTCTACAGGAGCTGTCTGACGAGGACATAGAGTTCGGAATGAGTAAGAAGATAATAAAAGAAGAAGACCTTAACGCACTATCTCTAAAAGGAGACCTAGAACTGTCGGTGGTGGATAAAGCAATGAGGTTCCTAATGGGTTTGAGGAGACCGTCTCTACTGCTCAAGCTGAAGAATGTGGCAGAGTACATGAACAGAGTGAGAACACTCTACTACGGTTATCCCAGATCACCGGCAGAACTTCCACGATGGTCTCAGGAAGTCACCAACTTACTAGGAGAGTATAAAGCTAGAGTGTTGAAAGGTATCTAACCTAAGTAACCTTCTCTTTAAGTGATCTATACGTTAGTACTATGTTCTTAGGTAGATTGCCGTAAACTGTGTCGAGTCTCTTAACAGAAGTATTTTGAGGGGATTTCTTAACTTCGCTTGGGTTAGTGTAAGCTGTATTGATGATCTCCTTGTAGGCGTTTATAAGGTGGTCTATGTTTTCTCTAGACTCAGTTTCTGTTACTTCGATCATGTGTGCTTCAGGAACTATGAGTGGGAACAGTATTGTTGGCGCGTGTAGGCCCCTATCAAGCAGGGCTTTCGCAACGTCTTCAGCGCTTACACCTGTTTCCTTGTACAGCTTCTCGAAACTAACAACAAACTCGTGTTTTCTCCATCTACCGTACCCGTATACTACGTCTACTCCGGGTAAAGACGATAGCTTCTTGAGCATGTAGTTAGTGTTTAAGTTAGCTACCTCAGCCACTTCTTTCACCAAAGGGCCGAGGGCTGCTATATAGAGAAACGATTTTACTGCTGGAATGATGTTTCCGTAAAACCAGCTGATCCTACCGATGGTTCTAGGTACGTCGTACTTAAAGTAGTACTTCCGACCATCGTACTCCACTAGGGGGACTGGGAGGTAGTCGACTAAAGCACCCTTGGCGCATATTGCTCCAGCTCCTGGGCCACCGCCTCCGTGTGGTGCCGCAAATGTCTTGTGCAGGTTTAAGTGGGCTACATCAAACCCCATATCGCCTGGCCTAGCGTAGCCGAGTATTCCATTTAAGTTGGCACCATCGTAGTAGAGGAGTCCACCTATCTCGTGAACTTCTCTAGCTATATCTACTATGTATTCCTCAAAAAGACCTAGTGTGTTGGGGTTTGTGAGCATCACACCGGCTGTTCTCTTGCTTAAAGCTGCTCTGAGAGCCTCTATGTCGGTATTTCCCCTAGAGTCGGTAGGTATTCTAACCACCTTAAACCCAGCCATAGCCGCACTAGCAGGATTACTTCCGTGAGCGCTATCTGGAACTATCATCTCGTCTCTGTGGGCTTCACCCAAGTCCCTATGGTACTTCTTTATCATGAGTGCGCCAGCGAGCTCACCGGCTGCTCCAGCAGGCGTCTGTAGAGAGCATACATCCATTCCGACTATTTCAGACAACCACTTCTGAAGGGTATACAAGACTTCGAGTAGTCCTTGAACATCCTCTTCATCCAAATACGGATGCGCTTCCACTATTCTTCTATCACTAGCCAACTCTTCGCAGATCTTCGGGTTGTACTTCATAGTGCATGATCCTAAGGGGACTGGTCCTAGGTCAACACCATAAGACATCTGTGAGAGCCGTGTGAAGTGTCTAACTACTTCAACTTCACTTAGAGATGGGATGTTGAGGGCATCCCGTATTATATGCTTGGGTATTTTACTGAGAAACTTTGATGTATAGTCCTTAAATTCCTCATCTAATAAAGTCCCCTCTTTACTGTCATGACTTATGTCGTAAACTACAGGCTCACTCCACCTAGCCTGCCTAAACATAGTCAAGGAGTAACCACCTCCGAAAACATTCTAACCAGTTCAGCGAGAGTTTCGATATCCTCCTTTGAGTGAACTTCCGTGACACAGACTAGTCCGCAGTTACTTAGCTCCGGGTAGAATCTATCGACTAGTGGTCCAATATATACTCCGTGCTTCTTCAAAAAGTTGCGGAGGTTACTAACGTGGGAATGCCTGAAGAGGACCTCGCGGAGGTATACACCTCCTTTAAAAGCAGGTTCGAGACCTGCGCTCTCAAGTCTCTCTATCAGGAACACAGTTCTACCAGCAATAGCTTCACCAAGCTTTCTTAACCCACTGGAGCCTAGGAGGGTAACGTATACAGCTGCTTTTATGGCTTCTAGAGTAGAGTTAGTAGTTATATTAGATGTAGCCCTCTCTCGCCTAATGTGCTGCTCTCGAGTTTGTAATACCATGATGTAGCCCTCGTCTTCACCGTCAACAGTCTTCGTGTACCCTATCAATCTCCCAGGTAGCTGCCTCAGTAGCTTTCCCTCAGGGTCTCTAATTCCCAGTATCCCAGCCGATGGGCCGCCAAAGTTAAGTCCGCTGCCCATTGAGGAGGTATCGCCAACAATTATATCAGCTCCAAGCCTTCCCGGGGCCTCAAGTATTCCCGTGAATATAGGATCTTCGTAAACTATCAATAGCGACCCGCTTTCATGAACAACTTGCGAAATCTCCTTTAAATCTTGCTCTACTATACCGAAGAAGTTCGGAGTCTGCACAGCTACCGCAGCGGGCTTTAGTTTCCTCACTCGGTCCTCAAGCTCGCTCAGGTCTATTCTACCGGTTTCTCGGTCATAGCCTACCGTACTTACAGATATTCCCACCGGTTCAGACCAGGTTCTAACAACTTCAACGACTTCTGGATGCGTACTCCTAGAGAAAACAGCAATTCTTCTTCCAGTAGCTCTTACGGCGAGTCTGACGGCTTCAGCCATAGCTGTAGATCCGTTGTACACTGAGGCATTTACTACGTCGACAGCGTAGAGGTCTGCTACCAGGCTTTGGTATTCAAATAGTGCTCTAGTTATTCCTTGGGTGATTTCCGGTTGATACGGAGTGTAGGCAGTATAAAATTCAGACCTGCTAGCAACGTGCTTCACAACAGAAGGGACGTGGTGAAAGCACACCCCACCTCCAAGAAACGGCGGGACTTTATAAGTATAGGCATTCTTTTTCATCAAGTCATCAAAGACTCTAACTAGCTGATACTCGGTCAACGGCTTACCGAAGCCGATATTTAAGCTTCTAACTAGAAGGAGCTCTTTAGGCACATCGCTAAATAGCTCGAGGATCGACGAGATCCCGATCTCCTTCATTAGCTCGTTCTTAATATAGGAACTAGGTATCCACGGATGAGGCACAGAGCCACCAATTGATTTAACTAGGTTACAGTTAAATAGTTCAATGAGGAACGGCGAAGTTTAAGCAACGTTACCTGTTCAAGGCCGCTTTCAATAAGTTTCCATAAGTTTTTGAACCGTTTGTCCCCGGGTATTCATTCTTTGTGTCTAGGGACTTCCACACCACTTACTTGGATTTCGATATCCACTCAGATTCATGAGTGACTGTCGAACCCAACGGAACGGGCTCACACCTACGTCTACTATTGAGTCATCCTTAGGTGTCTTAGAGCAGTAGTCAAACCACCACCCGGAGTCACACGACAAACCAAGCACATTACTATGAGAGAATCAGAACAAAAAGATTATGACATTCCACAGAGACATCAAGAAGAAAACAACCCAGCCATAAACTCTATCACCACTCTAGCAGCCAGCATAGACGTTATCATCGAGGGGTCATACGGTGGCGTAACTTCGACGACGTCCATCGCTATAAACTTGTTGTTCGTAATCTCGTACAGCAAGTCTAGAAAATCTGAGGGGAATAAACCGTCGGGTTCTGGCGTTGCCACCCCGGGTGCGAATGCTGGGTCAAATACGTCCATATCCACAGAGAGGTATATCTTACCGCAACTGCCGGTAAAGTCTTGAAGCAGGCTTGCAGAGTGTTTAACGCCAGCTTTCTTTACGGACCTAGACGTGAGAAAGTGCATTCCAGAGTTTCTCAGTCTTTCGTATTCGACCCCACTTACTGCTCTAGTTCCTATTAAGTAAATGCGATCTTTACCCATAAAGTCGAGTAATCTGCTGACGACACAAGCATGGTTATACCTTGTGCCTGAGTACTCCACTCTAAGGTCAGCGTGAGCGTCGAACACTAGGACACAGGAATCCCTACTAAAAACCTCTGTAACTGCTCGAACGGTTCCAATAGTTAGAGTGTGTTCTCCTCCAAGAAACACAGGTATTCTGTTATTCATTAGTAGGTACTCCGAAACAGTCTTTATGACATCGAGAGCCTTTAGAACTCCGTCTTGTGGCAGGATAACGTCTCCTTCGTCAACATATAGAAAGTCTTCAACATTCACACCGAACCTCATCGAAAAGTACTCCAAGTTCTGAGCAGCTACTCTAATGCTCAGCGGAGCCATCCTGTATCCAGACCTAAAAGATGAGGTCACATCTAGGGGGATCCCTAAGATGCTAAAAGGAGTCTTATCTCTCCTACCGTTGTAGCCACCGAATGCATACGGAGACCTGATGAGGAAGAGCTCGACTTCGTTGCTCAAGTCTACACCCAGCTACCATGGATCTACATAGATTTAAGCTGAGGTTACACCACTTAGAAATCTCTTAGCACTCAAACGAATTCGCAGAGTTTTCCAGATATCCGCACTTCTCTGTGAATACAGCGTGCTCGCTTACAAAAGCATCGCTCTTTAATATGCTGAAGGCGTTAGCAAGGTCTAGAAAACTTAAAGTTTTTTAGTTAAAGTAAAACTTCGAGCTTGCTGGATCGAAAGCGAATCCTTGCTTTAAACTCATATAATACTAATCACTAGCGGCAAAATAATCGGTATTATGAGCGTTAGTACTGCACCATGTACGAAAGCGAGGAGAGACACCTTAGGACCTCCGAACCTGTGTATGATCGGGAGAGTTGTGTCCATAGTAGTCGCACCCCCCATCGAAATCCCACTAGCCAACAACTTTTCAGGAAGCAAGGGGTAGATAGCGAAGGTTAGAAGCTCTCTCAGTAGGTTCGATGTGAAGCCGAGAAAACCTAGAAAGTAGCTGTGCGTGCTTAGTAGAACCCCAGTGAATGTGTACCACCCCATTCCAAGAGAAATAGCGGTGCTGTACTTCACTACGCAGATAAGACTAAAGCAGCCCACCTCGTCCAAGGAACTACTTAACGCTATCGCTACTCCTGAGAGTAGTCCTCCTATGGCCGACCCGATTACGGTGGAGAAGAGTAACCTAGCTACTTTACCAGCAAGAGCGGAAGCTTCCCGTAACTTGCCTAGCTCGTCAGATACAGATATTCCTATAAAAAATAGGAGGAGGTACAGCAGTCTTTCAAGCCATAACCGCGTAATTGCTTCTTCTAAGTTAAGAACGGCACTAACCGCAAGACCCGAGAAAAAGAACACCAGCAGCAGAGCCGACTGTTTACTCACTTCGTCCACCTGAGAGCACTACAGCTAGTAGTAGGGAGGTGAAAGTAGGTGCTAACGCTAAGAGCACGACCTTAGCAACGACTCCCAGTATTGCTAGTGCATCGCATGTTTCCGACCTAGAGCTCGGCACTGTAGAAAACAACACTTTACCCGAGTTAAGTCCGACTAGAAAAACAAGTCCGTATATTAGTGCAGAGAGGCCCATATCTACGTATCTCTTTATCTTTCTACTTCTGAAGAGTAGCCCGATAGCAACTCCTACTGCTAGGTAGACATATATCAGGACACTCATGTCTTATGCCCCGCGAGTGCTTCGAGATACAGCATCCTGATTAAGTCTCGGCTTACATCGGTCGGTGACAGCTCGAGAAGGTACGTCATGGACTTGAGGGCTGTCTCAGACACTCTCCCAGCCATTTCAGCTGTGAACCCGTAATCTGCGAGAGACTCTCTGAAGCCTACTTCTCTCTGAAACTTCCGAACAGCCTCAGCAGCTTTTTCAGCGTCACCAGAGTCCGGGTTTAGAGAGTGGTCTAGGTGTTTGAGTAGCTCGTAGAGCACTTCGGGCACATGTCTGTACAGTATTCTAATAGCTGCTGGACCGATAGAAGCTAACCCAGATCCGTGAGCTAGAGAGGGCTCTAAACCACTCAGAACATGCTCTACAGCGTGGATCAAGTGAGTTCTCGAGTTATCGACGGCTATCCCAGCTAGAGCAGACGCGTAGAGTAGCCAGTATCTAGCTTCTATGTCGTAAGGTTTTTTAACTGCTACAGGTAGCCACCGCACTATCAGTTGTACAGCCACCTCGCACAGGGTCCTGGTAAATGGGGACGACGCCTTGCTAGACGAGGCTTCAAGAGCATGATAAAAAGCATCTAAAGCTGTGTAGATAGTCTGGTTATTAGGTAGGGTAGTAAGATACCTAGGGTCGTCAACAGCTATAGATGGATATAGATAGTCGCTGGCTATGCTGACCTTTTCACTAGTTTCGTCGATCGTAGCAACAGCTATTCTATTTAACTCGCTTCCAGTGCCATGTGTTAGATTTACTGCTACAACTTCCAATGATCCACACACGTCTCTCGCTCTTCTAAGGTATTCCGAGGCCCTACCTCCGCAGGAGGTGATGACTGAAGCTATTTTAGCGGAGTCTATAACGCTTCCGCCTCCTATAGCTACTACAACCTCGGCTCCAGACCTCCAGATCTTTTCAGCAATAGAGTCAACTAGAGATGCTGTAGGATTAGCTACCACTCCATCGAAAACCTCGTATTCCACCTTATTTTGAGTAAGATAGCTTGTTATTTCACTTAGTGCTCCACTAACTTTCGCGGCGCTTCTACTGGTCACCACATACGCTCTCCTAATTCTAGAGAGCCGCTCCCGCAGAGAGGAGGCAGAGTTCGGACCGAAGTAGACCAGCGTCTTGCCATACCTTAAAGTAAATCTATCGATCTTCACGTAAAGCACCGAGACTTTCTAATGCACTCCTGAGTAATTAATAATGATATAATTATCAGCCCTCACACGGTTCGTCACACGTCAGCTCCGAAGAACTACATCATGTCTGCTCGCTCTTATATATTGTCTGCTCACTTTTATATATCTTGGAATAACGATATGACAGAAGGGTACTTAGCTAGCTTCGAGTATCCCTCTGCAAAGGTCTTCGTTACTCTACTTGAGGCTGTTGGCGAGGTTGCCGACGAAATCCTCATGAAGTTAAGTGCCGAAAGCTTGCGAATCAGGGCTCTCGACCCAGCAGGATTATCTCTCATAGACCTAGAGATCCCATCTACGGCATTTACGACTTACAACATAAGGTCTCAAGAACTTAGTGTGGGAGTGAACCTCAGTTCTCTCCTGAAGGTTCTCCCGAAGCCTAGGAAAAGCGATGTAGTTAAGTTCTCGGCTAATGAGATGTTTTATCGAATAACTATTGAGGGAGCTATACCGAAGTCGTTTAAGTTTAGGTCGATCGAGGTTCCAGCTGAGGAAGTTCCTGAATTAAGCCTCGAGTTTAAAGTGAGGGCCGTGATCCTCTCGAACGCCTTTAGGCAGGCTATGGCAACCCTCAAGGGAGTGGGTACGATAGAAATAGAAGTTCCGTCAGCGGACTATATTATGCTAAGGGGAGGCGGTTCCACCGTAAAGCTATCTAGGGTAGCTGGCTCCATACTCGATATACAGTTTGAAGAAAGCGTTAAATCGGCTTACGAAGAAAACTACTTAAATAAAATAAGCCCACTACTTGGTTTAACAGATAGTTTAGAGTTTTCTCTGAGTTCCTCGAAACCTCTCAGCACAGTTTTCAGACTTCCTGGAGAAGTTTTGGTAAGGTATGTATTGGCTCCGCAGGTGTAACAAAACTTTTTATACTTTACAGTGAATTAAGTCGGGTTCCCGTATGGGTAGTAGGATACTAGACGAAGTAGACGTAAAGGTATTAGAGATACTGCAGGAGAATGCTGACCTTACGTATGCTGAGATAGCTCAGAGGGTCGGCGTAAGTCCATCGACTGTCTATATGAGGATAAAAAAGCTTAAGGAGCAGGGATTCATTAAGAGAATAGTGGCTGTAGTAAACCCAGAACTACTTGGATATAGGTTAAAGGCCTTAATCTTTCTATCGATAGACGTTAAGAAGTTTAATAAAGTGGTTGAAGCTTTAAGCTCGATACCTCAGGTTCGAGACATTTATGACGTTACTGGTGAGTGGACCCTGGTCTGTACTCTCTTAGTTAGAGACCATACAGAGTTATCTAAGGTACTAGATCTCGTAGGTTCTATAGATGGTGTATTAAATACGTCAACACTTGTTGTACTAAGAACCATCAAGGAGAATAGCAAGGTGCTTCCTTGAGGCCAAGATACGGATACGGTTTCTTCAGTGTAGACTCTACTGGGGAGTTTAGACAGAAAATTTTGTTTTTCTACTGGGACCCAGATAGAGAGCTTTATAAGTCTACTTCAACCCCGCTCGGGAGAAAACTCGAGGTGGAGACTATGAAGATGAATATGCAGACTTTCGTAGATTCGGAGAGAATCTTAGTAAATAGAAAAAGCGTTAAAGCAAGAGTACTACACGTCGATATAGGTTTTATATCGTCAAAGAAAAGACCGTACGTTGAGTTTTTAATAGCCTTCAAGGGTGACTTAGTGAGAGGAGTTAACACTTATGAGAACTACTACGAAATAGAGAAAGTAGATTACGACTATAGAGTTATGTGGACTTTCCCCGAGAACTTCAAGGTTATAAGAGCAGAACTAGGCTTTCCGCACGAAGTCGTTGACGATAGGATTATAGTCTTTAATGTAGAAAAGGGTGCTGAGACTCCTGGATATGAGATTATCGAGTTTCTAGCTCCATAGCTGCTTTCCTGTAATACTGTAGCGGGGTTCTAGTACCACACTCAGCTATGCAGAGTCCCAGTGATCTCATCTTATCGCAGCTATACATTCTGTATCTCTTCCTGCCTCCACGTAAGCCGGCTAGGTGTTCTACTTGATATCTAGCTATCTTTTCTTCAAAGTCTGGCGAGGTCCTAAAGGTATCTACCACTTCATCAACACTGTATCCTACAGATAACATGAATGTTGCTAAAGCAAAGCGTTGATGGTGGCTTAAGTGTTCCCCCCTGATTAACAATTCCTTGAGCTTATTTATACATGGCGGAAAGGCTCTTTCAACTCTCTCTGGTGTTGCTTTTCTCTCTCTTTCTAATACCTCCTTCGGCACTAAAGATCTGACTGCACCTAGGTGATCTTTCAGTAACTCACCGATGAACTCTGCTGAAAAGACAGCTCCGTAATCAATTACTCTCTTCTTGACTTCTTCTTCAGCTAATCTAGCTAAGTCCTTCTTACCCAGGAAGACGTAACCTTTAAGCACTAGTCTATTAACTAGCTTCCAGCTGGGCTCGGTGAGAAGTTTCTCGGCATACCTAAGGTACTTAGGGATAGTGACTCTATAGGGGTAGCACGCTATTACTTCACTCGTCCCAGACCTAGCAAGGAGTACCTTGTGACCGCATCCATCTTCCTCCCCTACGTACTCAACTTCAATACCTAAGTTTTTCAATACGTTTACAACATCCCTATCTCTTTCCCTAGCTATCTCTAGTGCTACTCGCTTACCTTCATGATCTGCCAACCTCCTTAGTAGCCAACCGTGAGCATGTTTAGCGAGCGCTATGGCTAAGTAGAAGCTGGGAAGCTCTATTGACGGATCATCGCTAGGTACATAGTAGGACCCTCTTACAGCGTTTTCTATTCTTAGTACTGCCCGATCGGCAAAGCTCTTCATGTAATCTACTAGGTCGCTTATACTGGAAATACCGACATCTAAAACTTTAGGCAAGTTCTCCGGGGCTACTAAGACTGGGTACTTAGAGTAAATAGGTCTTCTCAAACACCCTACTCCATCATAGCATACTTAATTAAAGTTATAAGCACATTAAAAACCTCAGGTAAACTCTAGTTAGGTGTAAAGCCACGGGGAACTGGATAGTAACATCTGCTTGGCCGTACGTTAACGGAGTTCCCCACCTAGGTACTCTAGTAGGTAGCGTATTGTCAGCTGACGTATTCGCAAGATACTTAAGGATGAGAGGACATAGAGTAATCTTTGTAAGCGGGAGCGACGAGCATGGCACGGTTATTGAGATAGAGGCGAGAAGAAGGGGGTTCGAGCCTAGAGCGTTCACAGACCAAGCGCATGAGTATATAACACGTATCTGGAGACTGTGGAGTATATCTTTTGATAACTACACCAGGACAGAATCTGAGATACACAAAGACTTTGTTCAAGGTTTTCTCTTAGATGTTGAGAGAAACGGGTATATCGAGACGCACGATCAGTTTACTGCGTGGTGCCCTAGAGACAAGCAGTACCTAGCTGATAGATTTATAGTAGGAACGTGTCCCTACTGCGGATACGAAGACTCTCGAGGAGATCAGTGCGATAAATGTGGTAGAATACTAGATCCAGAACTTTTAGTCAATCCTAGGTGTGCTCTTTGTGATGGTAGGCCGGTGTTTGTGACAAGAAAACACTGGTTCTTTAGGCTCGACAAGCTAAGCGACGTAATCTACGAGTGGCTAAAGAACCACAAGCTACTTCAAGATAACGTCAAGAGCTACTCTATTTCCTGGATTAAATCTGGTTTAGAGCCGAGAGCTATTACTAGAGACGTTAAGTGGGGTATACCGGCCCCCTTTAAAGGCGCAGAAGATAAGACTATCTACGTATGGTTTGACGCACTATTAGGGTATGTATCGGCTACTAAGGAGTTTTTCTCGAAGTCCGGAAACTCTGATGAGTGGTTAAAACTTTGGTTAAGTTCGGACACAATGACAGCCTACTTCATAGGTAAAGACAACATACCGTTCCACGCAATCATATTCCCGGCACTGATCATAGCATCTGGCAGGGGGTACAAGCTCCCGGATGTTATATCTGCTACTGAGTACCTGCTGTACGAAGGAGAGAAATTCAGCAAGAGTAGGAGGGTAGGTGTGTGGGCTGATGAAGCAGTCGAGATCTTTAGTGAGGTTGACTATTGGAGATACGCATTAATGAGGATGAGGCCGGAAGATAAGGATACTAGTTTTAAGTGGAGTGAGTTCGTTAGAATAGTAAACAGCGAACTAAACGACGATATAGGTAACTTCGTACATAGGACTCTAACGCTTATATGGAGACATTTCAGTGGCGATGTACCTGAATTCAGTAAGGTGACGGAGGTAGACGTCGAGATGATTAAAGAGCTTGAAAGAGGCTGGAACCTTTATACTCAGCACATGGACAAAGCTGAAATAAGACCAGCTACTGAAGTAATTATAGAACTCGCTAGACTGGGGAACCAGTACATAACCAAGAAAGCTCCATGGTTTAAAATACGAGAGGACCTTGAGGACGCTAAGACCACACTCCACGTATGTTTTAAGCTGAGTCTTTACCTAGCAACAATGCTTTATCCTGTAATGCCTAAGAGCTCGGCAACCCTCCTAGAGACCATGGGTGTAGAGAATAGTAGCAATTTGATCGTAAGCGATGGACCTACTGAGTTAATCAAGATTAAACACCGAATTAAAGAGCCTAGGGTAGTCTTCACTAAAATACCTAGAGAACTCACTAGAGCCCTACTCGACCCGGGCGAAAGAGAGAGATTGCTGAATTCTATAAGGGAGAAAATAAATATGCAGAGACCTGAGGCACTCAGATTCTAGTAGCACCATATTCCTACCTAGCTACTTTATTTACCGAGATGCTGGATCTTACTGGAGTATTCTTGTCTCCTGTCTGGCATAATACGGGGCATACAACTATAGACTTAGGTATGGGTAGTACGTCTCGGCATCTGTTGGGGCTTAACTACAGTATAGCTTAAGCTGACTCTAAGCCATGTCGTAACATTCTCGATAGCTCACTATGGATGTTTCTTATGCTTACGCGGACTTGTCTTCGGGTATCTCGTTCTCTTATCGTTACAGTATCATCGCTTAAGGTTTGGAAATCTACTGTAATAGCGTAGGGTATACCCACTTCATCAGCCCTCGCATACCTTCTCCCTATGCTACCGCTTTCGTCATATATTACTGTAAGACCTAAGGACATAAGCTCTGTATATATCTTCCTAGCCACTCTTACTAGCTCTTCTCTTTCAAGCAGAGGGAAAACAGCTACCTTTATTGGAGCTATTCTTCTCGGTATTTTTAGCATAACTCTACCCTCTTCCTCCGTATAAGCCTTGTCAAGAACTAATAGTATAAGCCTTTCAGCACCGAAGGAAGGTTCCGCTACATGAGGAATAACTCTTGTTCCAACTACCTTCTCAGTTTCCTTCGATATCTTGATGGCCGTGCGAGGCACTCTAACTCCAGCTATGATCACAGTCTCCTCGGGACTCGCAATAGCTTTCCTTACCTCCTCGATGCTAACGTTCTTAAGTGCTTCCAGGAACGATGTCAGAGAAGGTCCAAGAAATCTACCCAGGATCGACCTATCTATAACTACTCTCTCAACCTCGACGACCTTCGGCTCTCTAAACGGCTTAAAAACAGTCATGTCTTGACCAGAGAACTCCATGTGTCTCCTCAAGTCATAATCAGTTCTATAAGCATGTCCAGATACCTCAATCCATCCCCAGCGGCTTATCCTGACTAACTGATCGAAGGTCTGAGCTGAGTAATGAGCTCTCTCATAGGGCATCTTTTCCTCGAAATACATCTCGCCGTAGTCTACTCCGAGTTCTCTTACAAACTCCCGAGCAACACACATCCAGTACCCCAACCAACTGTTCTTGATTATTCCCACTCTAACTGCTTCGATAACGTCTACCTCAACCGGTTTTTCCTCGCCTTTCAGTCTCAGTTCTGCTGGTAGTAGCCTTAGTTTTCCTGAAAACCTATCCCACGGCGGCTCCTCACCTTCGGGATCGTGAAAGAACTCTACCTCCATGATCGTGAACTCTCTGAGTCTCACCATTCCCTGTCTAGGTGAGATCTCGTTTCTAGCTACCCTACCTATTTGGGCTATCCCGAGGGGGAGCTTTTCCCTCATAGAGATGAAGACCCTCTTGAAAGCTGTGAACATTCCTTGAGCAGCTTCAGGCCTGAGGTACCCCGTATCGGAGGAGTACGGTCCGATCGTTGTCTTGAAGAGGAGATTAAAAGTCCTTACTTCACTAAGTTCTCCACCACACTGAGGACATTTCAACCCTCTGCTTCTGACTATCTCGTTTAGCTCTTCAATACTTCGCCCCTCAACTTTAAGTCCGGTAGCTTCCTCTATTAAGTGATCAGCTCTGTACTTTCGTTCACAACTGAGGCACTCAATAATAGGGTCAGTGAAGTGGTCTAAGTGACTACTTGCTTTAAGAAGCACCTCGGGAACTATGACTGGAGTCTCTACCTCGGTCACTAAGTCCTGGTGCCTTAAGACGAAGTACTCCCTCCAGAGGTCCACTATGTTAATCTTGAGTAACGTCCCTAGAGGCCCTAAATCGTAAAAACCTGCTACACCTCCGTAGATTTCAAAGGAAGGCCAGAAAAAACCTCTTCTCTTTGCTAAGTCTACTACTTTATCGTATTTATCCTCAAAGGACACCTCTTTAGGCATTCTAGTGCCCCCGCTATTTCCATACCAACTTCGCTAGCTACTTAAATATCGCGCCTCAGTTCGCTGTCTAGAGTTTATAATAATCAATGTTAAATGGTGTGTGAAAAGATCTAAAAGCCTTTCTATCGCAGGGTTAATAGTTGTTCAAGATGCCAGTATCTAGTATCCTGTGGTTTCCCCGAACACATAGACCCGGTGAGAACTGGTGTATAATGAGGAGACAAAGGAGCAATGAAATCAATTACTATATCGATATAGAGACCAATCACCTCTGAGGCTATATTCACTACCCCACCGCGGGGAGTAGCTTTTGTCTTTAGGTGCGGTCTTCTATATCTTCCCCAACTCTAACGAAATATACCAGGTTCTACTTAGTGGTATATTCTATTATGCTAATTCCCCTCATCTGCATTTTCTCCGCGAGTTTTTCCACCATGACGTTATCCATCACGAAAACCCCTACATCGCACTCGGATTCTCCGAGCTCCAAGTACTTTAACTCAGAGCCTTCCTCCAGGATTGCTGAAATTACGTCGACCAACTCATTTCTACTCCGCAAGCGGATTCTATAGTTCGCGATAACCCCTGTTATTAAGGGTCTTATAACTATAGCCTTACCTGAGTGGTCTACGAGTAGCTCAACAAGTGTTCCAGGTTCTATGTTTAAAATCTCTCTAACTGAGAGAGGTATCGTTATTCTTCCTTTTTCGTCCACCTTGAGAATGTACTTGCTACCAGTACCAGCAGTCCTCACAACTCCACCCAGATCCATAGTGATTACTAACTACTTTTGCTTTTAGGTTGACTGCCTGCGGATAAGCCGCAGGCTATGAATACCGTGCGGCTGTTGAGCTAGAAAGATTATTACTCAAGCCGAGTCGTTGGAGACTTTATTGATACCTAAGAAAGTTTCTGAAACACCTTCAGATAGGTTCTTACTCAAGGTATTGCTTATCTCTATCTCTGCTAGTACGGAGATAGGTATCAAAACCGCTAGGTCGTAAGGAACGATACTATCCACCTGTTCAGCAAGTCTCATCAATCTTGCCGTATAAAGAGGTGTTACAAGTTGGGGATTGACTCTTTTGACTAATCCCAATACAGCAGTTCCCCTCTTAGTTGGTATCAGGCACTGTTTATACTTACTTATTACGACATACCCATGTCTTCGGTTATTCTCAATAGCTTTAGCGTACGTAGATGGTCTACCTATTCCTTCCTCTTTCATTTTTCTGATAGCTTCAGCTGAAGTCAGTAGTCCTACTTTGGAGCCGCGATAGCTTCTTATCGACTTAGGTTTTACCGTAAGAGCCTTGCCGGGAAGTTCAACTAACTTTATTGGTAAAACCTTGGTGAAACCTTCTTCAACAACTCCGATGGGTAACTTAATTACTGCCAACTCCCTACCTGAAGACCTGAAAGAGTAGTGTCTATATAGAACCTTAGATGGGGTCATTTGACTAGCGACGAATCTCTTAAAGATCAATCTGTATGCTTCGTAATGCTTTCTCGTAAGAGGAACACCGAACTGAATGGACTCTGTTTCGACGTCCTCCACGGGCCTGGTCGGCCTAATTGCTTCGTGTGCTCCACCATCGCCCCAGCTTCTAGGGTTAAAAAGGTGTTGAAGGTTTATAGATCTAAGGTAAGATTTTGCTATTTCTATTCCATAGTTTGAGACTCTGGTTGAGGAAGTTCTATGGTAAGTTATAAAACCAGCTTCATAGAGCTCCTGAAGGATCTTCATAGCTTCTCCCGGTGAAATCTTAAGGTACTTACTGAGGTCTTCTAAAGCTGTATCTGTAGTGTATGGAGGCCTGGGATGTAGTGTTTCAACTTCTTCAGCTATGGGGACTAGCTCAACTCCACTACTTAGATCAGCAGAAAGTCTTTCAACTTCCTCACCGCTATCTACGTAGAGTTTTAGTGAGACTCCTTCGTATGGTAGCTCTACAGACAGCACGAAGCTCTTGTTTCGCACGTACTTTTCGTACCTCTCTACTACCCAGGAAAGGACGGGTGTTTGGACTCTGCCACCGCCAGCGTTAGGTGTACCGAGGTATTCCTTTAGTATGTTACTTAACCCAAAACCAACGAGTCTATCGTCTACTCTTCGGATAACCTGAGACTTAACCAGCCTTAAGTCTATCTCTCTTAAGGATGTCATTCCGCTGATTATACCATACCTAGTTATCTCATGAAAATCTGCGCGCTTAATGTTCTCGTTGTATGGTTTTAAAGCTACGTAGATATCGTAAGCTATTTTCTCACCTTCTTCATCAGCATCCGTAGCAATAACGACTAACGAGGACTCCTTTGCCAGCTTTCTCATAACGTTAATTGTTCTAATACTATCGTAAACCCTCAGAGAGCTACACCTCGGGCAACTATCTACTTCGTTAGTAAACTGGCTGCCACACTCTCGGCATCTCTTTAAGGAGGTGTAAACCGGTGTTACACTACCATCTCTGCTTACTTTTACTCCGTATAGACCAACATCTATAGCCAAATCAAATAAGTGCCCTAAGCTTGGCACAATAGTAGAGACATAGTATGTCTTTCCCACCGGTATGACTGCCTCATAAGCTACTAATCCACTTATGTATCTCTTCCCTCCACCACCAAACATCTTAGCTATAGTCCTTGCTTTAGTAGGTGATTCAACTATTATCAAAGTAGGTACTATCCTTGAAACAACACTATCGAGGCTGGATAAGGTGTGCCTACTTCTCGTTGCTTCCTGAAGAGCCTCTGAGAGCTCGGCGAGGTCTAAGTCTCTAAAGTTACTCTCAAACAAGACTTTGAGTCTTTTCAGGAACATTTCGTATATGTATCTATTTTCGTAAAGAAGTACGGAGACCCCTAAGGTCATCCTACCGTTTAAGAGTCTACTGGTTCTACCAGAGGCTTGTATGTATGTGTAAATATCCGGGATCTCGACAACAATTTCACCACTCTCTAGCGGTCTAGCTAAAGCGTTCCCTAAGTTCAGCCAGTTAACCAATAGTGCATAGCGTTTCACGGTCTTTAGAACATACTCCTGCAATTCTGAGGCATACGATACTAGCTCTTCAATGCGTGGACTTGATGGCTGTAAGAACCCCATTAAGCATAGGTCTATGACTTTAAGCACAGATGGCCTCAGTCTAGATAGGGTCTCGTAGGTCTTAGCTAGCCGTAAGTAGTCCTGGTTAGATAAATCAGGAGGTCTGCTGAGAGCTCTGAAAGACATTATGACATTAGTCGTTCTCGATAGGTACGCATCAAGAGGTACCGAGAACTTCGGAGTTCCAACGAATATCGAGGACTTTATGATCGTTGGCTCATCTATACCTCGCGTGAGCACTCCGTAGTATGTTGCCACACCTATCAGCACATCAACATCTCCTCTGCGAAGCCTTTCAACAGCTTTAGGTGTATGAGCTACGGATGCTTTAACACCCTCCCCCTCTAATTCCTCTGCGAGCTTTCTTACGTAATTCCTACCTAGGTCCCTAGAAACGAATACGAGAGTCCCCCTCCCCAGGGTCTTTATCAACCTAACCACGTCTACAGTGTCGACCTGAGCTGAAAATTCGCGAACGTTTCTTAAGTAATCAACTATACTCCCTATTTCGAAACTCAGAAGTTCTCTCAAAACCTTTATCCTCTCCCTCTTTCCCCTCCCAGTAGCTGAAGCAATAAGAAGTTGTCCTACCCGCCTACTACTAATACTACCCAATAAGCGTGCTTCAAGCTCCTCTATAGACTTAACTACTTCTTTGTAGCGGGCAGTATTCGCGTGCTTTAAGGTGTACGCTGACTGCTTCAGTTTGATAAGGCTTCTCGCAGTATCTATGTCATCAGCGTTGAAACCGAGTGCGGATAAAATAGAATCTAATAGTGAAGAGTTTTTCAGGAGGGCGTCGAAGTCATCAACTATTACCGTACTAATGCTTGCTGATCCTAGGGTTTCACGATTCTTAAATAAGAGCATGTGCGTTGCAACATGAACTCCCGAAGATAGGGAGCTTAAACCACTTCGTACTTCGACTCCTAATTTATCCCCTAGTTGTACCATTCTCTCAACGACTTGTTCCACTAAAGAACGTGTTGGAACTACGTACAAAACGGACTCACCGGCTGAAGCTCTATAAAGCCCGTAAACCTGAAGAAGGGTCGACTTCCCTACTCCAGTAGGAGCTATGAGCGCAAAAGATTCCCCAGCCAACATCCTTCTTGCCCAAGACCTCTGCATAGCCCAAGGAGGATGACCAGTAGATCTCTCAAAGAAGCTAGAAAACTCTTGCAATAACCCGTCCACAGCATCGTAAACCCTGGGGCTCTCTATCAAGGTAGCATCATCACACTCGACTAATTTATCTAGGCATATGTGGCGGTAAGTCAGCATGTCCAATCCTATTGATTTGCTACTCAGTACTAGATCCTTATAAAACTTGAAACTCTTAGAGCGGAAACTACGTCAGCTCACGATATCTTATCTTGTGTTCATAGCTTCTTATGTGTATACAGTATACTGCGTCCGCGGGATAAAGTTGACGCAGAGATCCTAAAGGAGCATTCAAAACACTACTCAAAGCAAGAACCACATCCTTGAGCCCCACCACACAAATAAGGCTTGCGCGCCTAAGACCGGGGGGTAAAGCTAAACCCCCAGCAAAGAGAGGGGACGTAGCTCCAGACCACCCGCCAGTTGGAATCCTCACCCCTCAGAGGGGGAGGAGGTCAGAAGCTAGGTATACGTGGAAGCCAGGTATACGGCACTAGTTGCTCATTCAATATTAAATGCTGACTAGTTAATTGAGTTGGTGTGGTTTAGTGAGAGTAGTGAGCTTACCAGGAGACCCAGGTGTTGGACCCAAGCTGGCTAGTTACTTAGGTCTAGAGCACATATCTTTGTTTTCCAAGAGGTTTCCTGACGGAGAGATCTATGTCAGATTGCTTCAGAAAATTGAAAACGAGGAAATACTCCTGGTTCAGTCTATGTATCCAGCGCAAAACGACCGCTTGGTAGAGCTGTTGCTAGCTCTCGAGCTTCTCAATCGCTACGAGAACAGAGTGTCTCTCTTAGTTACTTACTTAGCTTATGCTCGCCAGGACAAAGAGTTTCTGGGAGGTGAGCCGGTGAGCCTGAGGTCAATCATTAGAGCAATGATAGCTCAAGGGGTCAAAACCTTAGTGACTATCGATGCCCACAATCCTCACGCTGTTAAGGAGTTCTTAAGCAACGTCAAGTACGTCAACCTACTCCCGGAGGAGGTTTTCGCGGAAGCTCTATCTGAGAGGTACAGAGGTAGAGAGATGACTGTAGTTGCTCCAGATCAGGGAGCCACGGATAGAGCTCTGTCTCTAGCAAAACACCTGAGATGCGGTTATGTGGTAATCCAAAAAGTGAGAGATAGAGTTACAGGTCAGGTGAAACACGTACTTGACCCACTGAGTAGAGTCTCTGGACTTGCTGTAATTGTCGATGACATTATTAGTACTGGAGGAACGATAGCTGGAATAGCGTCCTGTCTCGCCAATAGTGGTGTCGAAGTAGTAGTAGCTGCTTCACACGCACTACTCGTAGGAGAAGCTTTTGAAAAGCTAGTTAAGTCAGGAGTGCGGGAGATCTACGCTCTTCCAACAATCTCTCCAACACTTAATAATGTAATATATCTTGATATAGTTCCATACATAGCTAGAGAGCTTAAAAGTGAAGGTGTCATATAATAGCAATTTCATCCACTGCCTCCCGTCTTTAGTTAGGTTGTATGTAAATGAGTGAGAACCTGATTTACGTCTATCTTTCGGGAATACATAAGACTTTACCTAAAGCTGAAGTAATGGCTATTGCTGAGGCAGAAAGCATCGATATAAAAGTAGTGTTTGACGCAGATCAGCTCCTTGTCGTTCACTCTAGCTCTGACCTCATAGAGTTTCTTAAACTTAGGTCTGCTTACTCCAGGAGAGTAGGTAAAGTGCTGTGGATTGGCCGCTTGGAGGGTATCAAGGATGGTATTTCGAGAGCTATAGAAAGACTACAGAGCCGGGGAGTCGGATCAATAAAAATGGAGTTTAGAAGCTTGGGAGGGTTAGAAAAGGAGAAAGACTATTGGAACACTATTAAGCTACTTACTGAGAGCGGTATAAGATTGAGCAAAACGGGTGCGAATACTCTGGACATAATTTTATCTCATGAAATAGCCGTGATAGGTTTAAGGGATTACGAACTAAGGTTGAAGAATTTATTTGATAGGTGGTCTAACAAGAGACCAGCATACTTACCCGGTGCTCTAAACCCGGATATATCACGAATATTTGTAAATCTTAGTAGAGCGAGTATACGGCAGAGCACCCTGTTTTACGACCCGTTTTGTGGTGTTGGTAGCTTTCTACTTGAAGCCTGTTACATGGGACTTAAGTATGCAGGAAGCGACGTAGATGAGAGAAGTGTCGAAGGCGCCTTAAAGAACTTGAAGAGCTATGGATGTGCTTCAGAAGTCTTTCTAGCTGATGCGTGTAAGATGCCTGTTTATGAAGTTGATGCTATAGGTACTGACATGCCTTACGGTAGGCAAACTAAGCCTCACGGAGCGGATATTGTAGAGCTCATTAAGTGCATGTTAGAAAATTCCGAGAGTGCTTTAAAGAAGAAATCATACCTTGTGTTTGCTCAAAGTAGCGAGCTTGAGGAATATGTTTACAAGTACGTAAGCAAGTTAGACTTCGAGTTAGTGGAGGTTCACCGCAACTGGGTCCACGGCTCGCTAACGCGAAACATATATGTCCTTAGGAGGAAGTAGCTTGAGGGGAAGGGACATTAAGATCCCATTGATCTTAACGCTCTATGGAGTGCTTCTTTTAGCCTTGCTTCCGTTGCTAATAAGAGCAACAACAAAGTTGGGATCATATATGGAGAGCTATATAACTAGTTTGGGTTCTTCTTTGCTTTCACTAGCTATAATTGGGCTAGCCACTATTGGAGCCCTTTACATGTGGCTTAAGACGGCAAGGTGGTTAATTAGCAAAAAGTGCGAGAATAGGGTCAACGAAGGCTCTAATCAGGTATGAGCTGGTCATCTATCTTATACTTCAGCTCTCGCCAACACTCACTTAGCTAACGAGGAAGCATAATGAATTAAAAGCTAGAGATGCGCCGAGTTAAGAAGGGCTTCATTCTTGGTTTCTCGGAATAGCAGGTAATGACGGGGTCATCGCTTTCATAGCCTAGGAAATGAGTCGTGGACCGCATGTGGGAGCACAGCGTCTTTAAAACCCGAGAGCTGCCCGGCCGGCAGGAACACCAAAATCCGAGCGGACAAGGAGAGATTTTCAGAATGCGAGGAGGTGTTAAGTACTTGAAAAGACTTTTGGGGGACAAGCGGTGTGATAGAAGAGCTAAGAACTCATAAATTACTGACTCGAAATTAGAGGCGGTGTACTGATGCCAACTGAGCTCCTCTACCTAAAGGATAGCTACTTAAGAGAATTCGAGGCTGTAATAACTGACATAGCTGATAACTATGTCGTGCTAGATAAAACAGTCTTTCATCCTACTAGTGGAGGTGTAGACAAAGATCTAGGAGTCTTAGTTAGAGGGGGGACGACGTATGAGGTTGTCGACGTAGTACTTGAGACAGGTGATATTGTTAAGCACATTGTCAGCTCTGTTCACGGGCTTTCGCCAGGTATCTTAGTTAGAGGAGTTATTGATTGGGAAAGACGTCATAGACTGATGAGGCTTCACACGACTTCCCATATACTTTCCGCCATCATGTACCGGGATTACGGTGCTCTAATCACGGGTGGCCACGTGTACCCAGATCATGCTCGAGATGACTTCAGTCTTGAGCTATTTGATAGAGAGCTCTTCGAAGAAGCCTTTGAGAAGGTTAACGACGTAGTTAAGCGTGGGCTAGAGGTAAAGATCTATTGGCTACCGAGAGATGAGGCCCTCAAAATTCCTGGGATAACGAAGCTCGCACAAAAAATGCCACCTCAAGTACCACACTTGAGGATAGTCGAGATCCCGGGAGTAGATATACAAGCAGATGGAGGGCCTCATGTAAGGAACACCGCTGAGATAGGGGAAGTGAGGTTGTTAAAAGTCGAGAATAGAGGGAAGAAGAGAAAAAGAGTTTACTATACGGTTGAACCATAGCTGGTGCTTAATATTGGTTGACCAGATATTGAGGAACATAAACCTACTAGAGCTTACAAGAGAGCAGGTCAGGTTGCTACTCCAATCTGGTGAGCTCTCCGTAGCCGTTTTCGGGCTAGGCAGCGTCGGTCTCGCTGTAGCATCGGTGTGGTTAAGAGCTGGGGCAAGGGTTGTTGGAGTAGATATTGACGAAAGTAAAGTTAAAAAGATAACTCGGGGGGATGTACCGCACCCTGAGAGTGTGGTAATAGAGACTCTTAGAAGTGCTATACTGAGGGGGCAATTTCGCGCAAGCACTGACGGCAGTAATGCTGTAGAGGAATCTCACATAGCTGACGTCATAGTTCCGGTGCTGTATGGAGCTGATGGACCCGAGTTCAAGTCCCTAGATGATGTTGTATCAACTATTGGAAAAAGAATGAGAAGAGGATACGCTGTCGTTGTAGAGTCTTCACTGCCACCACTAACTACTGAGCATAGAGTAAGACCGATGCTAGAGGAATTATCTGGACTTAGGGCCGATAGCGATTTCGCGCTAATTTATAGTCCAGAGAGAGTGCTCGTCGGTAGAGCTGTTGAAGACATTGAAGTGCGATACCCGAAGATCGTGGCTGGTGTGGGACCTAGATCCCTCGCTCTAGCTGAGGCTCTATATAGTAACATAGCAAAAGCCGGTGTAATAAAAGCGTCGAGTCCTCGAGTAGCAGAGTTCGCAAAGCTTGCTGAAGGTGTCTATAGAGACGTTAACATAGCTTTGGCAAACGAGCTAGCGAGACTTTCGAGGTCCATTGGCGTAGATTTTAACGAGATCATTGAAGTAGCTAATACTCAGCCCTATGCTCACATTCACAAACCCGGTGCGGGTGTAGGAGGACACTGCATACCTATCTATCCAAGGTTCTTAAGCTGGCTTGGGCTCCTTCATGGAGTAAACTTAGAGCTCGTAGAGCACGCGAGACTGATAAACGACATGCAGCCACTAGAGGTCGTTGGTTTACTTCTTTCCGAGTTAAGAAAAAGACTAACTAAAGCCAGAGCTAGAGTAGCTGTTTTAGGCTTAGCGTACAGAGGAAATGTAGCTATTTCAACTAACTCTCCAACTTATCGCATAGTTGGGGGGCTACTAAGACTAGGTTTTGATGTAGTCGTGCATGATCCATTAATTACTGAAGACCCTCAGCTCAGTTCGCTAGGTGTGAGACTGACTAGCGATTTAGTTGAAGCAGTTAAGGGTAGTAGCGCTGTAGTAATAGCTACAGATCATGACATCTACAAGACTCTCAGTCCTTGTGGTTTATCTGAAATCTCGGCAACACCAAACCTAGTGATAGTCGATGCTAGAGACGTTATAGCTATAGGTGAATGCTGCGATACTACCTACATAGGTATAGGTAGGGGCGCAAAGTGTTCCTAGAAGCACTGAGCTCTCTGGCAGGTATAAAGCGAAGAGTAACTCAAACCTCGCTGAAACTGAGGTGTGATTCGCGTGGAGAGCTTAGATAGGGGATTGCTGGAGGAGGCTCTAATAGCCTCAACTACAAGAGCGACTACGTACTTAAGGTCTACCTACGTTAGCAGAAAACCCGTCGGCCTTGGGAAAAGCGGTGATTTATCTAGAGAGTTTGATGTTGTCGTCGAGGAGTTAATACTTAAAACTCTTCGAGAGTACCTTGGAAGCATTAGACTAATCTCAGAGGAGAGAGGGAGTGTGGGAAGAGGTTCATGGATAGCTATAGTTGACCCTGTTGACGGTAGCATCAATTTCGAGGCGGGCCTACCCATAGCTTCTGTTAGCGTGGGTATCGCAAAAAACTCTGGGCAAGTAAGAATAGAAGACATTGAGGCAGCGGTTGTCGCAGAAGTTTTTAGAGATGTGACTTACTTTTATGATAAGTCTAAGGGGTTCAAAGCTTTTGGCATTAAAGCTGAAAGAAGACATCCTCCTAGTAACATAGTGCTAGGATACTTTGAAAGCATAGAGTCTTTTAGACCATATATACGTTTATCGGAGGTTACCGATTCTAAGCCTAGGCTAAGGTCTCTCGGTAGTGCGGCACTAGATATAGTGTACGTATCGCTTGGTATGGCTTTAGGCTTTATGGATGCTAGAGCGAAACTTAGAAATGTGGATATAGCTCCTTCGGTTGCTATAGCTAATAGCCTCGGGGCTAAAGCCTACTTATGTAATGGAGAGAGAGCTACAACCGTCGAAATAGATGATATAAAGAGGGTTGAGTGCCTAGTCGTAGGATACAACGAAGAGATAGCTAGAGTACTACTCAAGGCAGTATCTAACGAGAGCATTCTCAGTACGTGATTACTCACCTGAAATTGGGTCTAAATCTTTTTAAAGACCTGATTGTATCGAGAAAGTTCGTGGGATATGAAGAGGGTTGTTAGCATAATTGGGGACCTTTCAGTATTCTACTGGATATCGTCCACAGTGAGCTTAGTCTTAGGTAAACATATTGTATGGGACTCTTTTATCAGCTTCGTTATCTTTTTAGTACTTAGGTTAGCAAACGATCTTCGAGTTCCGCTTCTGACTCTCGCCGTAAGTAGCGCTAGCGGGAGGCTCTTCGATATCGTAGACTGGAGTGACGGCTTAGCCATAGTTAGAATTAGAATGCGGGGCGGTGGAGGTCTTCGAGTATTCTTCTCTCTAAGTGCCCTGTTTTTTGCGATTACTCTAATCGCAGCTTTCGCTAGGGTTTGGCCAACTTATCTGGAGAGCAGTAAGCTACTTACTGTATTAGTTGTTTTCATTATTTCAATAGCTTTCTACAGAAGTAATTCGGCATACGTTAAAAACATTGGAATAGCTGTATCGATTTTTACAGCAATCATATACGCTACTCTAATCAATCTTTTAGTCTGGCTAGCTATAGGTAGTAATAGTGCGCTTATTATATCGGTTTTAATTAATTTCGCTGCCACTATCGTAGGCTGCGATATATTACCGATTAAGTGGGCTGTACTCAATAACGCCAGGGTCCTAGTTATAGGAGGGCTTGGGCTCTATGACGCAATAGTACTTATTCCTACAGTGTCGTATCTAGCATCTTCACTACTGATTTTAGCCGTTAACCCGTCCTAAAGGTGCGGCTCCCGACACTATAAATAGTGAAATACATTCACTTACCGCTCGTTCTTAGCTGTCTACTCTTAGGTTGAGCTTATGTTCAATCGTCATAGCTAAACAAAAACGGAGGGAATAGCATACGACATTCATTAAAATATTAAGTTGTAAGAGACTCCGAGCTTACCTCTAGTGCAACGTATTGAAACTGCATGACCACATCGGCTAACCGGAACGTTAATCCGTCTACTGAAACGGGTGGAATTACGAGCTCTAGTACGGTATTATGAGGTAGCACCGGAATTACGACCTCTCCTTGAGTTAAACAAGTTCTAGTGCTGAAGTACGTGTTTCTGGTTGTGTAGTGACTAGGTACTACGTATGTATTGGATGCGTCAATAGAGAAGCAGACCCCGTATGAGTTATTGTAATAGATAACTAAGTAACCTGGTTTAGGAGTGGGAATGGTAATGGTTGTTGGTCTAGTATCTGAAAACAGAGTTCTAGTCCATGTCCTAATTGGTCTTATCACGTAGCTGGAGTTGCTTAATATGGTAACGGATGATGCGTTAATGTAGTCGAAACCCGTAACTCTACTTGTAAGATAATAGAGCCGCAACTCTTTAATTACCTCAAGTACTTCATCAAATACTTCAAGTCGCTTTAGTAAATTACTGTAATTAGCTCTGAGTAATTCGTATGAAGCATAAAGTTCTTCGTACAGCTTCCGATTTACCTCCAGCATTCGTAGGGTATCCTCATATTTTTGGCTGATGGCTTGGTACGCTATTTGAAGGGCAGTATAGTTCTCCACTAAAGATCTCGCAAAATAGTATAGGTTAGTGTAGTTCATATACAGATTTTGCGCGTAACGCCCAAGTAACTCTACATCGCTTCTAGTACTAAGAAGTGCTTTTCGGCACTCACTTAAACTAGATGTTGTATCTCCCAGCTGGAGATATATGGCTAGAGACAAAATCGAGAGAGCCACCATAGCTACTAACAGTAGCGATAAAACCTCACTTAAAGCCGTCTTACAAGTCCTTAATAAGGTAGCCATAGTCTAATCCCGCCAAATATAATGACTGAAAACTTATGTGCTTTCAGTAACTACTCAATGGTCTCGCAAAGAAACCTATAGCTAAAATCAAAAATGCTTAGCATGACATGCTATAGAAACTTTAGATTTTATTCTTAAGATTTTATCAAGATATTAGATGCCAAAGAACGTTGAGGCGTAGAAGAGTTCATTTACTATTTCAGCAAACACGTTGTCCACACCCATTGGTACATGCTAGAATTGTTTGCTACATACACTAATGGCTACACTAAGAACTCTTTCAACTACTCTACAGCTATAACTAAGAAACGGAATGAATCAATAACGAAGCTAGTCCACATAAACTGCGTGAGAGCTGGAACTTGTATTCGAGCACTTAAAGACCTTGCTAACCGAACAGCGAGGCTATGCCCTCAGCTATTTCTTCTTCCTCCTTCTTTTCTTCCTCTTTCTCTTTTTCGCCGCTCTCAGGATGTGTTGTGTCGGTTGAAGGTTCTGGGGTAGCTTTACTTGAAACCACTTGAGCTACTAAGATGGCCTGACTTATAGCCTTAGTGAAGAGTTCTTGAAGTATGTCCGGGGTCACGTACCCGATTGCTGAGGCTAGCTCTATCGATATTCTTCGTGCTTTTGCGATTAGTTCTGGTATTACCTCTGGTACTGGTAGAGCAAGCTCTAGGGCCAGAGATTTTGACATAGATATAGCTGCTGTAATGCTCTTTTTGATCTCCTCGTAGTCTATTCTGAGGTCTTTAGGTAGGTAGATAAAGCCGTCTTCGTAAACTGCCTTCAGCTGTGCTTTAATTGGCACTACAGGAATCCCCAGTCTTCTGAGAAGCGAGCTGAGTTCTACTGATACTTTATCACCTTGCTTGAGTACCTTTGTGTCTTTAGCTATCCATATCACACCTTCTCTCACTTGAGTTGGAATCTTCAGCTTGCCGAACAGGCTCATAGAGGGACCTGGCTTTATACCAGTCGGGCCAGGAGCGAGCTCTATGTCGAAACTTACTGTATCACCTGGTTTAGCGTACCTGTATTCCACGAATTCATCAAGAAGTTTTGCTAGTTTAAACGGGTTTGTGTTGGTAAATATGAAGGTATTAGAGCCAGTAAGGTATTTAGAGATCTCTTCTAAGTTCTTAGCCTTTACATCCTGGAGAGCTCTTAAAACTAGGCTGTTCTTATAGAGCTTTACGACTCCGTATTCCGACAGTTTACTGTAAATCCTCCGTGATTCAGCAGATGGCACTCGATCCATAGATACTATTGCTACGACTTTGTACCGGCTCAGTAAACTCTTTATTTCCTCAACAACTCTAGACTTCAAGCCGATAGATTTCCTCAACCTCTCTCTTTCCTTAGTTTTTGCCAGCTCTGACATTAACTTAGTAAGCTGGGTGCGAGTCTTCGACTTCATGTGTATAACACCTCTACAGCCGGACCCATAGTTGTTTTAACATAAATTCTCACCGAGCCCTCAAGGGGTCTCTTGATCTTGCTTTTCACGAACTCTATCACTGACATAGCGTTTTCAGCTAGATCATCGGTTGACATGTCTTCCATTCCTATCCTACACCCAACCCAGTTCTGCTCTCTATTTCTAAGCCAGGTACAACTACTGTATTGCTTGAGCAGTAACTCTAAGTTAGCTTGAGGTGGAACAGGAATTGGTGCTTTACCTCTCGGTCCGAGAGCTGGTCCTAGAATTCTGCCAGCTAAAGACATAGCCTCAGTAGCCACTAAAAACCAGTCATACTTTCGCGCTATTCTCTTCACGTCACGCTTACTCAAGTTCCTCAGCTGGTCAGTTCCAAGAGTATCTACACCGAGCTTTTGCGCATTTAACCTCATACCACCGTCAGCTACTACAAGAATCTTTACTGACTTGCCTACACCTTTTGGAAGTAGAACAGCGTCTCTAAACCTTATCTCAGGTGACTTCTTATCGAAACCCGAAAACGTGAACAGTAACTCGACTGACTGCTTGAAGTTCCTGCTCACACTCAAGTTAATGGCCTTACCTATTGTATCGGAAAGCAGTTCTTTAGTTAGAGGCACCTACCCCACCTCTCCACTGCTCTTCATATTTACTAAACAAATCATCATAAATCCCCCTATTTATTTCAGCTAGAACCTCCTTCGGGTCTTTACCGTTGACTGTTAAGCCGATAGAGCGAGCAGTCGATACAACCGACTTAACTGCCGCTTTCAGAGTTTTAGCGTTGATATCGCTCTTTTTAGCTAAAGCAATCCTTATTGCGTCATCTAGCGTGATACTCCCAACTTTTTTATGAGCTGGGTCTCCGGAAGGCTCTTGAACCTTAGCGTACTTTAAGAGTAATGACGTAGTCGTAGGTGATTTGACTTTTATAGTATACTTACCCGTTGGTTCATCAATTTCGAGAACTACTGTTACCTCCGTAGCTAGATATCCTTCTGTAAGCTTGTTTATCTCTGCTACAACCTTGTCAACCGGGAGACCGTACTGAGAGAGCGCCGGACCTAGCGGTGGTGCCGGGCTCGCTTTACCGCCCAGTATCTGCATTCTAACTACCTTCATTTCCTACCACCTCTTACTTACCGGTTTAATGTTATCTCCCGGAAGAAATACCTTTAGTGGATAAGCCGCTTCAAGTATCTCTACCTCGACCTCGTTCTTAGATATGTTGATCGTTCTCACAGTAGCTTTAAGGCCTTTGAAAGGACCGGCTACTATCTCGATGACGTCGCCTGGCTTAAGCTCCTCTAGTGGTGAGCGGACCTTAACCAACCTTTCTACTTCCTCATAAGTTACCGACCCAGCAACTCGCCCTCTAACGTGCTTTACGCCCTTGACTATTCTCTGAACTGAATGTAACCCATCTGATTCGACTATTATGTAGCCCTTAACATCAGGAGGAATCAAGATCCCGTATATGCCCGTCTCGCTAGCGGCTCTTAACTCTAGCACTAGGGCTACATTGAGTTCTTTACCAGAGATAGTTCTTAATACAGCGAACTGCGACGAAACCTCTCTTCTAGCTTCATTATTAGCCAATTCCCACACCCTGTAAAAGGGCAAATAGCATATGCAGAGCTATACCGATACCACCAACGAGAAAAATCCCAGCTAAAGTCACCTTAATTAACAACTTAAACTCCTCAGGCTCAGGTCTATCAGATAGAGTCAATATTCTCTGCCACATCTCTACCATTCTCGATAGCTCTATCCCCAATCACCTCTAACCCAGTTTCTTCTAGACTTTTAAGCGTTAACAACTACGAGAGTGTATCCTCCAACTAGCCCAGTATTTTCTCGACTATAGTTCTAGCCCTAAAGACTTCAAGGTCATCGTAAGATTGACCTACTCCGACGTAAATTACGGGTCTCTGGAGAAGTATTGAGAGAGTTAGAGTGCACCCTCCTCGAGCGTCAGCGTCCATTTTAGTTAGGATGACGGCATCAAAACCTACAGCTTTATCAAAGTACCTTACTTGCTCTAGTGCGTCATTACCTGTTAGGGCATCGAGTACGAGTATCTTCATGTGAGGTTTCACGACTCTCACAATTTTTTTCAGCTCCTCAACAAGGTCTATATCTACGTGCATCCTACCAGCTGTATCAATAAGAACGGCGTCTAACCCTCTCTTCGCTGAATATATTAAGGCGTCTTTAGCTACAGCAGCCGGATCAGCTCCATACTTACCTCTGAAGAACGGCACACCTAGCCTTTCAGCGTGAAGAGCTAGTTGCTCTTGCGCTCCAGCCCTAAACGTATCTGCAGCTACTATAGCCGGCTTCATACCGGCTTTCAGGAGCCTATTAGCGACTTTAGCTATCGTAGTAGTTTTACCAACTCCGTTAACTCCAAGAAAGACTACTACAAAGGGTCTTACTCTAGCCATTTTAACGTGGTCAACTAGGTCATGCTTCGGTTCCACTCTAGACAAAATGTCTACTAAGGCCTCCTTTATGAGCTTCATAGCCTCTTCGCTATCAAATCTACTTACCTTAGAACCAACTAGTCTTTGCTTTAGTTCCTCAAAGAGAATTGGGAGAACTTCATAAGCGACATCACTCTCAATAAGAAACAGTTCTACTTCCTCAAAAACCTTCTTTAGGTCTTCCTCTGTTAATTCCTTCTTACTTACTACTTCAGCTACTTTATTGGCTATACTCTGAAAGACTTCTCTAACTTTTTTAAACACTACCCCGCTCTCCCTCCAGACTTCGCCTGAGCTCTAGCAGACAGAAGTATCTCTTGGAGGCCTCTGAAATACTTAGAGGCTTCTTCGAACTCCTTCTCGAACTCCTTCACTAACTCCTTAATCTCATTTTCCTCGCTTACGATGACCTCCATGGCCTTCTCCGGACTCAGTTCGATAAAGTAATCTTGGCCTATGTGGACAACCACCTTTTCTTCTCTCTCAAGTTTTGCGTACACGTATATAGTCCCACTCTTGTCTGTAGGTACCAGCATTTCTTCGACTTTGGATAGCTTTATAGTAGATATAAGCTCTCTTGCTACCGCTAAGTCGTTTAGTCTGTCTAGAGCACGCTTGATGTTTTCTTGAATTCCCTCAATATGCTTCTTAGTGCGCTCAAGCTCTGCTACGACTGCCTCTAGAGGGACGACTAGCTTAACCTCCTTATCGCCACTAGTCAATAAACCACCTCTCGGTAGCCCCCAACTCTCTCACAAACTTGCTTTTTGCTTTACTAAAGTCTACTTCGTTTACTGACAGTATCTTTATATGCGATCTCTTAAGTTTGTGCCTACTTCCTAGTTCCGAGAGTACCCTCTCTACAGCGTCCTCCTTCTTTACAGCTCTTACTTCAACCGTGAACTTCTGCCACTTTTTGAGCCTATCTGGGCTTAGGAGAGCCAGACCAGTTATTCTATATACCTTCACATCCCGACTCATCTACTCACCCACTCTTAAAGCTTTCATTATCCTAATTATTTCGGGTCCCGTAGTTAGCTCACCTACTAAAGCTCCGTAGTTATTAGCTACGAGACCCGACTTGACAAAACCAATCCCGAAATTAACCGTCCCCACGTCGAACTCTACACCGAAAAATTCAGAAAGTTTTTTCAGGTCCTCGCTAGAGGCACTTGGGTGCACTATCCCACCTTTATCAGTAACTACAGCAGCAGAACCAACGGTAGGTATGCTGGCTATCGCCCCCAGCGCATACAAGTTAGCACCGAGTAGCGATGCTATCCTTGATGCTATATCCTTATTAAGCTCTGGGTGGGCAAACATAGACCTTGAGTTGTGGAGTATGATGTTACCTAGAGCATTAAAATTAGATGTTTCAAGTACCTCGACTCTGATTCCAGAGTATTTGAGCTCATCGACCTCTTCGTCCCCGATTATGTCTGGTACTATAACTACTTTACCGCGGGCTATAGAAAATATGCCGATTAGTGCCGTTCTCGCAATAGTTACTTCAACAACGTCTGTCACAGAAAGGACCTCCTTTGCCTTCTCTATAAAGTCCCTCTCAACCCCCTTGGGGGCAAGAACTACTTCATCTGTTGCTACAACATAAGTGCCTATGTGGGGGCTACCAAGAACTCTTGCTCTATCTATAGACCCCCTCATTGGGTGGACCCTTCAGAAGAAGGTGGTCTGATACGTAATGCAAGCGACGCTTTAACTACTTTTCCTTCCTGATCTATCTTCATGATGGCTACTGCAACCCTCCTCGGAGGTTTATCGTACCTTCTACCAAACATATAACTATTTACAGAGTCGTCTAAAAGAACTTTCTCGGCTTTAGTATGTCTCCTGACTAAGTCCTTAATGTACCTTATAGCCCTAGCAGCTCTCCTATATCTCCTCGTTCTGTAGAGCTTGGAGAGACTCGCAATAAGTATGGATTCAGACATTCTCCCACCTCTACACGTTCCCTAGCTTAGTTCTTCTCCAGTGTCTGAGCCTTGGCCTAAAGGGAATCCTCCTCCTAGTTTTGACTACTACCCAGATCGGTATAGCTGAGTTCGACTTCGTCGCTTTAGCCAGCCTAAGCTTTTTCGCTACGTGCTTGTTTCTAGACACACTCACTCACCTTTCCTCTTAACTCTGATCCTAAGCTCGCGCCTAGTCTTAGAATCAACTGTAGCTAAAATATCTCGGAGGGTGTCATCATCTACTACGCCCCCTAGCTGACCCGAAGAGTACATGCCTATAAGATAGTCTTCAACGGCTCTAGCGAGCTCTGGCTTGACTAACTTAACGTTGGCTAGTCTCTCTCTAGCTTCTGGAGTTAGAATAACTCTAAGGATCGCCTGCCTCTGGGCTTCTCTAGCTGCCTCCTCCTCAGCTCTTCTACGCCTCTCCTCAGCTTCCACCAGCATTTGCTCCATTCTTCTCTTTTTAAGTTGCTCCAGTTCTTCATCACTATACTCGTAACTCACCCACATCCCCTACGGTCCGTACTTGGCTAATTCTGGTTTCTCCTTAACTATTTCAGTAAATACCTCATAGGCTACTGAGCTAACTAGAGAGTGACCCTTGGGTGTTAAGACTCTGCCTCTGGGTGCCTTAGATACTAGTCCAGCTCTCTCAAGCTGCTGCAGTATCTTCCTTACGTGGTTCCTCGCACCTCTTCTAAAATGGGGTGGCGCAGAACCCCGCCTCCTTAAGCCACCATAAATAACGCTAAATGTGCCTAGACCTACTGGCTCTACAGATATAGCCAGCTTCCTCAAAACACTTGCTGCTCTCAAATACCACCAATCTGGGTCTTCAGGACTGTTCTCTTTATGAACGCCTAGCTTAACAAGCTGAGCCCAAGACGGGGGTCTAACTTCTTTCACGTTCTCTTTTAGATACTCACTTAACCTCTTTACCAGAGCATCTGCCGGCACTTCCTTCGCTGTCACCAACTCCTAGACCCAACTCTAGGAGTTTAGTTAGTTAAAAGGCTTTCTATGGTTTCTGACGTAGTTTTGTAGCCTGCAGTAACAAGTCTACATAGAACTCTATACTAGACTAAGTGCACGTTAGATGATCAGGCCTTGAACGTCTTCATCCACCTGAGGTATGCTATGGGATTGAAGTGCCTGCGGGTTGATGATGCTCTTAGTTATTAAGCTCTTGGAGCGATCCAGACGGATATTTTAGTGCCGTCCTCTAGTGGTGCATAGATCTTCAACGGAAGACTTGATCCGAACTCCAAACCTATAAGGTTCGCTACCGATAACGCAGGTAGCACAGTCCTCAAGTAGTCAACGTCGTACTTAGCACTGACTACAACCTCTCTCGATTCGAGCTGATAGAGAGGTTTATCGAGAGATAGCGACGTCTTGTACGACTTGCTTTCTGAAGCGCCTGAAACCTCTATGCTATTTTCACGAAATACTAGCTCTATCTCGTCTCCAACAATCTTTACGTCCCTAATCAACTTCTTGAGGTCTTCGAGGGAGATTTGAAACCTGACGGGCAGCTCTACTTGTATAGGAGCAATTAGCTCTGTAACTGCCTCACTTATCTCTATAGAGAACTCTCGCTCGACACCTGTCTTTATGTTAGTTAGTAGAAGCCTTACATATCTAGATGCTTTCTCGTATTGTAGAGTCACAGTATCCCGCTTACTAGCTCTCTTAATGCTTCTCAAGAAATCATCTCTAGAAAGAGCTAGAGTAGTATCTGACTCAACTTCTATGCTATCGAAAGAAGTACTCGGAATAAATACCTCTAACATCATGTTCTTATCAGGAGTTAGAGACCTAAGTTCGAGCCCCTCCGAGCTAACACGAATTGGAACTGCCTCTAGAGGCTTAACTACTCCAGAAAAGATCCTTTTGAACCTACTTCCATCACCATGAACCAACTTAAACATCGCTACACCTAAACGCTACTGCAATACAGAGTAATAAAAGCGGAATATATGATAATGACTCAAATTTACGTTATTAAATGGTGAGAGCAGAGCTCCCAGAAGAAAGCGTACCTTAAGCTATGAAAGCTTGCTGAACCCCGAAAAGGTATACTAAACTGCTTCTACCTTAGTTGGGCTACTTTTTCTTGCCTTAACTACTAGTTTTGAACCACATACCGGACAGCGTATAAAGGCGTAGCCCTCCCTTAGTGCCTTTTCACTAAATGGTTCGAGCTCCTGCTTTCCAAAGATTTTACCGCAAACCCAGCACTTGTAGTATACAGACGACATATTCGACCGTTCCTTTAAAATTACTCTATAGACACATAAAAAGCTTTCATACTTGAGGAGTATTGCTCTAAACCAGTACCTAGTTCATGGGTGTACTAGACTACACCAGCACTTTACGGACAGCTGTCGAGCTTTCTTAACTCAGTTGCGAGTCTTTCGACTAGTTCCCCGATTTTCTTCTTATCTTCGGGTGTAGGCTGAGACCTAGTCGCTATAACTGGTTCGATTATTTGGAAACCTGACTTACTTAGAGCTTCAATAGCTTCCTTAGCTGATGAGCCCCACGAAAACGTGTTCAAGATCGCTGCCAGCCTCCCTCTTCCAAGCTGTTTGATATAGAAGTAGTTCATGACCTCCCTTACAGGCGGAAAAACTGAGGCGTCGTATGTGGGAAAGGCGAACACTACCGCACCCGAGTTCCATGTAAGGTATAAAGTGTAGGATGGGTGCACTCTAGCGGCGTCTATCAAATCAACAGTAATTCCACTCTTCTCGAGGGCTTCCGCTACTGACTTGACTATCTCCTCAGCTCTTCCATACATAGACCCGTACACTATGGACGCTTTAGCGCAAACTTTAGGCTGGGACAGATCTCTATACAACGCTACTATACTGTCAATGTGCTTTAAGTATATCGGTCCGTGAGATGGTGCAAGCACGCTAATCTTCAGTCCAAGCTTCTCGATTTTATTAATAGCGTCTAGGACGTTCTTCGAATACTTAGATACTATATTAGAGAAGTATCTCTTAGCTTCCTCGATATAGTAACTAAGCTCTACTTCGTCATCAAATATCCCTCGAGTGAGGGCACCGTAGGAACCAAAGGCGTCACAGCTAAATAGCACACCGTCTTCCTCTAGATATGTCATCATAGTCTCCGGCCAGTGAAGCCATGGTGTATGTATAAATCTGAGGGTCTTGTCTCCTAAGCTAACTAGGTCCCCGTCTCTTACCTCCACTATTCTGTCTTTGGGGATTGCGTATAGAGACTCCACGATCTTAGCTCCAGTCGGGGAAATGAGTATTTGTGCGTTCTCAGCTAGACTAAGAAGCCTTGGAGTCGATGCGTGATGATCGGGCTCTAAGTGATTGATTACTATGTACTTAATTTTTCTTAGATCTCCAACTACCCTCCAGATTTTTCCGATGTACTCATAGGTTAGATGCTCGTCAACCCCGTCGACTATTGCTACGCTGTTAGCTCCGATAACAGCATACGCGTTATAAGATATCCCCCCAGGTATGGGCCATAGAGACTCAAACAGGTCCTTAACGCAATCATTAGCTCCAACCCAATACACTCTAGGAACGATCTGTCTAGGTTCCGAGTAAATCCCCTTCAGGTTGGAGCAATCCACACCGCGCTACCTCTGGAATACTCTCTCAATCTATTAAATAACTTGCGGGTTGCGCTAAGTCCACGGCGGCCAATCATTAAACTAATCACTCTAGGCAATGGAAACTCCGAACATTGATCACTTTAATGATATCCAGCTTATTATGTGGAATTCGTAACAAGTATAGTGTGGGTAATCCGTGAGCGACATCATAGTAGCAGATAACTTAGTCAAGAGGTTTGCTACTAAGAAGCGCATAGGGCTCTTCCGGAGCTATTCTGAGAGTATTGAAGCTCTCAGAGGGGTCTCATTCAGAGTAAGAAACAAGGAGGTAGTCGGTCTTTTAGGTCCTAACGGTGCTGGTAAGACTACAACTATTAAGATATTGTCAACGTTGCTTCTACCTGATTCTGGTTACGCAACGGTCTGTGGTTACGACGTAGTACGAGAAGCTCAAAAAGTCCGCAAAGTAATTGGAATAATGCTCTCAGTAGAGAAAGGATTTTACGGGAGACTTACCGGAAGGGAGAATCTCGTATACTTCGGCTCTCTTTATGGTATGGAAAAACGGGAACTTGAAAGAAGAGTCGACTTTCTTCTAGAACTCGTTGGACTTAAGGACTTGGGTGGAAGCGATAGACTTTATGAGGAGTATAGCCTCGGTATGAAGGCTAGACTAGCGCTAGCTAGAGCTTTACTAAAAGATCCACCAGTGTTATTGCTTGACGAACCTACTCTAGGTCTCGATCCACCATCGGCTAGAAGGATTAGAAGCCTCGTAAGGGAGCTCGCTTCTAGTGAGGATAAGGCGGTGCTATACACATCGCACAACATGTTCGAAGTAGAGCTCGTATGCGATAGAATAGTACTTATAAACAGGGGTGTGATTGTTGCTGACGGAACCCCGGAGGAACTTAAAAGTAGACTCCCCAGCATACGTACTTTAGAACTCTACCTCAAGAAGGTTCCAGAGGGTCTCGTTGATGAAATTAGGAGTTTTGGTCTAGAAACCAGAGAACCTCTACAAACTCCTGATGGTTTATACGTCCTCAAGGTACTAGCTAAAAAACCTGAAGAAGTAGTTGACGACATCTTGAGAGTTACTGTTTCTAAAGGTGTAGATGTCGTAAGACTCAAGATCGAGGAACCTACTCTCGAAGACGTCTTTGTCTACTTTACCGATAGAGGTGTTAAAGATTAAGAACTTACTCAGGTTAGTTAGAGCTGAAATGATGCTTATATATGCTGACTTCTTTAGGAGAAGGATGGTTATGATTACTTACTTGGCTTGGCCCTACATGACGACTATATTTATGCTAATGATAGGGTACGCTGTCGGCTCTCCACGAACTTTTGCTGAGAGAGTTGGAGTTGATCCCCTACTGTTCCTAATAGTTGGTAGTTACCTTCTTTTCTCTAGCATGTCAGTAGTAGACGATATAATGTGGAGACCGATTTTCGATGAAAACGCCGGGACATTGCCTTACATTATGTCAAGTCCGACGGGAGTCGTGTTGCACTACGTATCCATACCTATACCAAGGTTTGTTTTGTCTTTAGTTCTTGGTATAACAACGCTCTTTCCAGTGCTTGCAGCCTTCAGGGGTCTTAGCGGGGTTTTGGTAGGGATGGTCGTTGTGGCTATATCCATAGTATCTGTAGCCACGTTCGTGCCTCTAGCAACAGCTTTAGGTTTGGGGCTCTATATTGCTGGGGGTGAAAACTGGAGAGCGATAAACTTCTTGAGGCCCCTGCTCCTCATTTTGATGGGAGTGTACTATCCGAGGTGGCTAATGAGTCTACCTCTCTACATAGTTTCTTCTCTACTTCCTCCAGCTCACTGTATTGAGGTAGTTCAAAAAATCGTGGTTGGTCTAGTGGAGATACCAGCTATTACGATTTCACTAGCTCTAGCACTAACTCTAGGCTTAGTATATAGTCCGGGGATGCTGCGAGCCGCGAGAGCATGGGAGCTAAGAAAACTCGGGGAGGGAGTTAAGACGTGAGAGACCTGATAAGGTCAGCTAAGGCTGTCTTAGTAGCGTATTTTATTGGAGAACTAGTGAGGAGTAAGGGTCTTACCTACGGCCTACTCTCACTTGCCGTATGGTTATCTATGTTCATAGTTCCAGCATCACTTTTCGTTAAAGGTGGGATGGAGAGCTCTTTATCGGCTGGTGTTTTAATTGGTTCAGCTATATTCTTAGCATATAGTACGGCGACTTGGGATTGGGCTGTACTACTAAGATGGTTGATGCAGTTGGGAATCCTTGAGTATGTGGTTGCTTCAGGTAGCTCCATATTTTCACACTACCTAGGGACAGTGCCCGTATCTGTAGCATGGTACTCTATGGCTTTAACTATAGCATACGCCATAGTCAGTGTCTTCCTGGGACCACCTAAAGTAGTCTTAGTAGACCCAGTAGCTTTCGCAATTGGAGTGCTCTCACTACTAATAGTTCTTATGGCATACTCCTTCATATTAGGTGGAACTCTTCTAGCCGCTGGAACTGCTGGACCTATCGTAGAGTTTATCGGATGGATACTCCCAATAGCGACTGGGGGTCTCACTCCACTAGCCTTTATGCCTAAACCGCTTCAAGTATTAGCTTACTCAACACCGTTTAGCTATCCTGCTGAACTTCTCCGATACTCTCTTGGCGTGTCAAACCCTGTGCTGGAGCCTAGTCTAGTAATCTTTATTGGAGCTGCTTATTCCATGGTTTTTCTCGGACTTTCATCAATTTATCTCAAGTACCAGATTAGAAGAATGCTGAAGGAGGGAGTTCGATCAGCAGCCTTATTTTAAGGGGTTCAGCCTAACGCAACTGCTTCGGGTTTCATATCTCTTCATATTGGTTGATGTATATGGAAACTCTTATAGGTGTCTCTTACACATCGGTACTCGGAAGTGGTCTCGATGAGGGGTCGAGAGCTCTGTAGATCGGCTCTCCCTGAGTTACTCAAGATGTAGGGGTATAGGGGGTGCCCCCGAAAGCTCCCGAGGCTGAAGCAGACTCAGGAGCGACGTGGAGGAAAGATGTGGGGATGACACCATTCAGAATAAACAAGCACTAGAGCTGAACCCCCGCTTTGTGTTCAGGTTTAGTGTTAGAAAAGCTCTATTCACGCAGATTATACTCCGCATCAAATAAAGCGCTCGCGACATAGATCACTATCGATGTACTTTAAGTGAATTACCTCCTACTCAAGTTTTTGGTGTTCTCACAGCGACTAGGACCTCGAAATTACGAGATTACATTAATCAGCATACCGGCGACTCTAGGTTCTCTAGACTCATGACCGTAAGGGTGTGTGAGCTCGGAAAACTGCTACACGAAAAACGCCTGAAGTGGCATCACCTGGTTTTCCGGGAAACAAAGCTAAGGTTGTCGGGCTTCAAGCTCTCTCCAAGCTAATTGAATACGTGTACCACCATGGAGTTGGTGTAGCTGTGTTCGAGGACCTCGGTAGAATCAAGTGTAGAGAATTCACTGCATCTCCCACAGCCAATAGAAAGATGTCCAGGTATGCGAAGAGACAACTACTAACCCACGCAGTAATCAAGAGCCTGAGATACGGGTTAAAACCTGTCCTAGTGGATCCCAGGAACCTCCAGCTCGCAGGAGCATCGCTTCATGGAGAGGTACGGTCTAGATAGACACACCGCATCAGCATACCTCATAGCACTCAGATACCTTCAAATGAAAAGACCATGAACAACCGCAAAGCATACAAACAACCAGAATAAACATCAAAAAGAAAACAGCCCACTCTTCAGTGTGGCAAGGAGTCAGGAGCTCGGTATCAGCATGCTTCAAACTCTAAGCCCAAGTCTCTGAGTATTTCGGTTATTTCCTCGGTCTTAACTCTCTTATCGAACACTATCGTAACCTTCTTAATCTTGTTGACTTCGAGCTTTATCTTATCTACTGTCACTTTCCCGGTTAACATATCTGCTTCGTTTTTTCTAGGAGCTATGTACTCCTTGTATTTCTTGCGGATGTACTCATAGAAGGCATCGAAATTTTCAAGTATCCTAATGGAATCCTCTATGTCTTCGTAAAAACCTCTTTTCTGTCTCAAGAGTTTAAGAACGCGCAAAGCGTTTTCAAGACTCAGCTCTAGGTGGATATAACCAAGTTGCTTACTCAGCTTAACCCTTACTGAATTCATCGGCTACGCCTACACATGAATATTCGCTGGAAATTATTATGCGTAAGTGAGTAAGCATGCCACAACTTAGGAATCGCTAGGTAGTAGTTTGTTAGCTAGGTGCTTCCTGGAAGCTAGCTTAACTAAATAATCGAAGCGACTCAGGTTTTGTATGGAGACGACTCTTCGAAGTTACTGTTAGACTGAGTGATATACACCAATTCTAAGTGAAAACCTTCGCGTAAGATTTTGTAAAGTAAGTTAGGGTAGCTTAACTATCGCGCTCCTCCCTAGAGGATCCTCTAAAACTAAAGTAAAGTCTATTTCTCCTTTAAGTGCTCTACCTACTTCCTCTAGCTTTCTCTGACATTCCTCACCATCCTCTTGACATATTCCTAAAAGTAAGTCTACTACGTTTTCAAGTATTCCTCTAGCCGTTGTGATGTATCCCTGTGCTGCCGGTCCGGGAGTTATCTCGATCCCCAGTTCTGGTATGATTACAGTAGCTGACGAAGACTTAACTAAAAGGTAGTCACTGGACTCCCCGGATATCTTAACTTCAAGCCTCCTTGGTTCTCCGTACTCAGCGAGATATACGTCTCTATAGGTGTAACCACAGCTAGAGCACTTACCAGCTTCGAGGACAAGTTTGCCAAAGAATTCTGCATATGTAATATACGCAGTTATTTTTAGGTTATGGCTACCACACATAGGGCATCTTACTGTTTCCTCAAACAGAGTTCTGGGAGAGCTCTGACCCCCTACTTCAAGTTCGTTCCCCCTTAAACGATTTTCAAGCACCATAAGAGATGTCACCTCGACTGACAGATCCCCGAACTATATCTCTATAGCTCAGTATTAACGTTAGAAGAACTTACTGCTACCCTCAAAGTTCATTACAGTATCTCTTACGAGATCATTTTCGGGTTATAGGGGTTTGTTGAGGTTAATGTAAACGCTGTTTGGGTCTCACCGCTCACAATGCGAGCGTGGTGAAGAAGTAGTTTAGTAGAGAGTAGGTACACAGCCAAGATGTGAGGTTTCTCTACAGCCGTGAGCCTAAGTAATAAGCGAGGGAGAGGTGCTCAGTTTAACTGGAGCCGTTGGAGGTCGTTAGTTGGGACTTTAACAAACAGATTTCAGAGAACTTCGAATCAGGGGATCTGTTTTAGGGTGGAAATACGTAGGCCCCCTCCTAGTATAGGTACAAGTGTATATTAATTTCTATATTATAGTATAAGGCGGTGTGTATGCTAAAAGCGCTACTAGATTTAGCGAGTATGTACGGAAGCTATATTGGGGTATTCACGGTTAGTCTAGTTTCTAATTCTGTCCCATTTGTTGGAGTCCCCTATCTGCTAATTATAGCTAGCTATGTAGCTAGAGAAGCGATGAGGTTTGGGCTTTCAGCTGAGCTGGCGTTAATTGTAACTTCCGCTATGGGCTCCACTGCCGGAAAGCTCATAGTATACTTTATAGCAGCAGGTTTTAGGTTTAAGTTAAGTGAGAATACTAAGAATAACCTGAAGTACTTTGCGAGTTACTCCAAGAGGCTAGCGCTTCCATTAATTATTTTGTTTGCTGCGACACCAGCTCCAGACGATATGCTGTACGTCCCCCTTGGAGTAGCTGGGTATCCGCTTGCTTACTACTTCTTAGGGATATTCATCGGCAAGCTTATTATGGTTTGGTTAGCCACTACTTACTTCAGGGTTTTATTTAAGTACCTGGGAGACGAGGTGGTTACAAACCCAGTACTAGGGGTGTGCGTAGCAGCATTAACTATATACCTAACTATTACGATAATGAGAATGGATTGGAGAAAAATAGCTGAAACATACTACGAGAAAGGGGTTGTGCGATCTGCTAAGATGCTCGTAGAAGAGTTTCTAGTAGCTAGTTTAGGACTCTTTAAGAATATCCCCCAACTATTTTCTCGAAAGTGATGATCTAAAACATTCTTAATTATCAACTCCAAGTTAGACTAACTAAAACATAATTACTCATACCAGTACGACGTACTCGTCAAATCTCTCTTTGTTCTCATCGTTCGGATTGCGCACGTGCTTCATCAAGCTCACTTCATCCCCTAAATTCGTCTCCAGGAATTTCACGAACTCTACTATTGAGTCCCTAATAAACTCGCTCTTGGACTTACCGGCTTCTTTAGCAGCAATTACAATTAGCTCGTTAAGTTCCGTATTAACCCTAAAGGTAACTATTTTAGCACATTGAGGCTTTTGTCGAGAGCGTATTAAGTAATAGAGATTAGTACTATTACCTACCATATTACATCCTCAATTCTTGGTTTTATACGTTTATATATTTACCGCTCTAAGAAGAACTTATCAAGCTTAAGAGAAGTCGGCCGTAAGACTTAGCAACTTGACATGTAGATGCCTTATAAATTCGATAAACAAGCATTTTATTAGTTGCACATCACTGTAATACGCGACATTCTCAACTAAGGCTTCTCAATGGAACACCCCTCTCGAAAGATATACTCTTAACTGCTCTTGATTTAATCACCTCCACTCTCCTTTTCCTGTTCCCACGTTCTCGCAGTTTTGCTCTCTTACGGGAACTCGTGGAGAGACTGATCTATTGCGTGCAATGTAAAACTCTTGGGAATTTCATCGTAGTTTTAGCGAGGTCCCTACTGGCAATGAGAGCACGTATCGGGTTCATCGCTAGTTACTGAGCAAGCTGTAGTCTATAGATCCATTAAATCATGTCACACAATAGCTTGAACCTTACCTATAAGAGCGTGGGGACTACAAGTAATAAAATAGCGCATACTCGTCGACTTACCACAGCACACGCTATTCGAGCGAATATGGGAGGCAGATATATGAGGTCTCTCCTAGAACTACCACTAGTGCTTTGAAGCTTTAGCGGTAACTTCTCTAGTAAGTTTTCGTGGAGTACACTATGTTGCCAAGGTAATTCTGTTTAAGTTAACTAAGTTGCGGCAACTTCCTGAAGTAGGACACCACGCATTAGTGCTATCCCGGAGAATACGTAACGGTCAACGCTTTCCCCAAGGATTTTCGGCTCTCAAAGCGGCTTCACTGTGTGATACTTAAAATTTCTCAGCCAATATGTGGCTTGGTGGTGTCTGTGTCTATACCACCTGAGTTAATAAAAGTGATTGAGCTAACTAGAAATCACAATAGGTGGAGGAGGTTTGAGTGCATTAACTTGATCGCTTCTGAGAACACGATGTCGCCGCTGGCTGAAGCTGCTTATTTTACTGATATGATGCATAGGTATGCTGAAGGCAAGCCTGGAAGGAGATACTACCAGGGAAATGTCTACACCGACGAGGTAGAGCTTTTAGTTATGGAGCTCATGGGCAAACTCCTCAAGGTTAAGTACATAGAGCCGAGAGCTATAAGTGGAACCGTAGCTAATGCTGTAGTCTTCCGAGTCCTAGCTAACCCAGGAGATAAAGCTTTAATAGCCCCAGTTCAGGCGGGAGCTCACGTATCTCACACTAAGTTCGGAACGCTAGGAGCTCTAGGTATAGAGCACATAGAGCTACCATTCGACTTGGACTCATGGAATATCGATATAGATAAGGCAGTGAAAATGATCGAAGAAGTAAGACCTAAGTTTGTAACATTGGGTGCCTCAGTCTACCTATTCCCCCACCCCACTAAGGAGATCTCAGATGCGGCGCATGCTGTAGGAGCTAAAGTAGTCCATGACGTAGCACACGTGTTAGGCCTTATAGCAGGCAATAGGTGGCCTAATCCAATACATGAAGGTGCTGATGTGGCTACATCATCTACTCACAAGACTTTTCCTGGCCCGCAGGGGGGTGTGATCTTTACAAATGACGACGAGATGTATAAGCAAGTGTCTAAATACGTTTTCCCGTGGTTTGTGAGCAACCACCACTTACATAGACTTCCGGCAACAGCTGTTACAGCTATCGAGATGATCTACTTTGGTGAAGAGTACGCTGATCAAATAATAAGGAACTCTATAGCCTTTGCCGAAGCTCTAGCGATGGAGGGCTTTAAGGTACTGGCCGAGCAATTGGGTTACACTAGGTCGCATACAATAGTTGTTGATGTGAGGCAGCATGGTGGAGGAGCTAAAGTAGCGAAGGCTCTAGAGGATGCGAACATTATAGTAAATAAGAATCTCCTACCCTGGGATCCTCCAGAGGCAGTGAGAGATCCGAGTGGTATAAGACTTGGGACACAGGAAATGACCCGGTTCGGAATGAGGGAAGAAGACTTTAGGTATCTAGCTCGATTAATTAGAGAAGTAGTCATTGACGGAAAAGACCCTAGAGAAGTTAAAAAGAAAATCATAGAGTTCCGCAAGAACTTTCTGGAGGTTAAGTACACGTTCGAAATGATTAAGGACCTTGAAAAAAGTCCTATCAAGATTCCGATGATACTCTAAGGTTTTAGAGCAGTCTACGTTACATTTCTGTCAGTATAATCCATAACACGTACTGTTTTAGATTATGCCCACAGTGTCGAGGTTATGCCTCACTATTGATTTAACTAAAACTTTGCGACTTCTGTGATGGCAGAGAAGGACAGCTTAGCAGGTCTATGGGTTTACGTATATTCTTTCATAGTGTTGGCAGTTGCTTATTTAGAGTTGGAGCACTAGACTTTAGGTTGGGGAGGTAGTAGAAGTCTCGTTAGTGTAGGTGCTTTGTGGTGGAGTCCCCGGAGTCTCAGTGTATGTAGAAGTCTCGATCGGGGTTTCAGTCTTAATAGTTCCAGTCCCAGAGGTAAGTAGTTTGTTGCCGTAGATCCCGAGAGCTATGGCGGAGCCTACTAAGACTAGAAGGAGTAAAGCCCCCGGAAGAGTTCTTCTTTTTTGTTTTGGCACTTCTTGATCCCTAAATGCTAGGATCAGTGGAAATATATAGCTTAAGGGAGTTAAAGTACTTATTTGGTTTATGAATATCGATCAGTTAGGTGGTCCTTTGGTTAAAGTTAGGTTTTTCGGCTCTCTTAGGGCTATAGTAGGTAAAGATTCGTTGGACTTAGACGTAGCAAGGCTTGACGAGCTACTGAGAGCTTTAAAGGAAAAATACGACGAGCTTGCGAAACTAATAGATAATGAGGGCTTTTTGATTTTAGTAAACGAAAAGCCCGTATCCAGGAGAGAGTTTAACGTGGTGCTCGGTAGAGAGGACTGCGTCGATATACTTCCTGTAGTATCCGGTGGTTAAGGTGCTTCGAATCAGCTCTCGCATTGGTTTATGTAAGTTAGTGTCGTCACTGCACTTCTTTCCCAGCATTGGTCTCAGGTTTTCCGTCGTCCTCGGGGGCGTTCAAGGAGACTCCAGATACTCCAAATCTTGAGTACTTCAAGCTTCAAGAACGGATTTATGCCCTCAACCATGTCTCTACAACGGTAAATAGCGTCCGGGCTTATCATTACATCTTGAGCAAGAGGGTGAGGTGTTGCTCACATCAACGTACTTAGTCTCCAATTCTCTTTAAAAAGGCATTAAAGCTACCGTGAGCTTCTGTCTCCTATGAAACCATGGCGGCAACATTTTGTTAAACGAGCTGCCCAACTAACCATGTCTTTCAAAGCACGGTTCCAACGTTGGGCGGACAAAACTGCCTTAATGAACTCTCCACGCGCTTAGGTGTTAGTACCGGGAGCCTAACGCAACTGCTTCGGGTTTTATATCTTTCTTATTAGTTGACGTATATGGAAACGTTGCTCAAGATGTGGGGTGCCCGGAGTCGCCCCGGACGCCCCCAAGGGTGGTGCAAACCCAAGACCGATGCGGGGGGAATTGAGGTAATGAAATCAACAAACACAAACCAACACAGGAGCTGAACCCCATTAGGAGGAGGCGACTACGCTAAGGTTTATAGGGTACAGCTTATCTTAACTCAAAGTTTGCCGGTCTCTCTAAATCTAGGGCAAAGTCATATGGGTAAGATAGAGCTAGTTGAAATATAGTAGAGTAATTTCTTCTTAACTCAAATAGCTGGGGTTCGTAAATAAGTAATCTCTCACTTTGATACTCAATGCCTAATATTTTACTTACTAGCTCTACAGCGTATTTATCCTCGATTACGCCAACGAAGCCTTTCGCTTCTGGAATTATAGTTATAACGATTGGTAGGAGAACGCGGTCCCAGTTCTCACTATCAATAAGTGCTGAAACCCTCTCTAGTTCGCTCCGCCTGAAAAAGTGCTGTGTCCCATCTCTGCACGATACGCTGGGAAATTCCTCTTTCAGTAACTCTTTTAGAGACTTCCTGTAATGGGGGAGATGCTTATTGGCTATCTTGAGTTCCTCTCTTAGCAGTACTTCAACCAAGTCATCACTCCCCATAACCTTCCCATCTAACAATAGCTCTTGCGGGTAATATGCTCAAGATATCGGCGTATTAAACGTACTAAGTACTATGCCTATTCCGTAGAACTCCCAGTTTCTAGATATGGTATGCTAGAACACTCTTTTAGCGGCCCAATTAAGGTAACTTCGACTTTGCTACCCTCATCGTATCCCTCAAGATCCTCAGGTATCTCAAGGATGGCATTGGCTTTTAACAAAGTTGAAAGTATACCTGAGCCCGTGAGTCTGAGTGGCACTATCATGACTTCACCTCGGTCTTGACACGCAATGACTCTATAGAAAGACCTGAATCCCACCTCGTTGGATAGTCTTCGCACTAACTTCCCACTAATTGTCGGTTTAACCTCTAAAGAGCTACCGAAGGCTTTATTCAGTATAGGGGTCAGAAGTAGCTCTAAGCTTATGTATGCTGCTACCGGAAGACCCGATATTAGGAGTACAGGCTTACCGTTTACGACATAGGCACTAGCAGTTCTTCCTGGTCTAATTCTAACACCGCGAAAAATCTCTCTAGATGACTCTAGCCTTAGAACAGCATCTGGGGCTAGGTCTCGCGACCCAACTGAAGTTCCTCCAGTAATAATTGCTACATCAGAAACCCGTAATGCGTTTCTCAAGGCTTCCGCTATCTCCTCAATGTCATCGGGAATCACTTTAGCGTAAACAACTTCTCCACCCATCTCTTTAATGTATGCGGCGATCAGGTAGTAAGTTGTGTTAGGAACTAGTCTCTTCAGTATTTCATCGCCGGTATTTAATACTGCGATCCTCGGCTTTCTAAAAACCTCGATTCTATCGTAACCTGATGCGGCTAGGGTAGCTACATGCCATGGCTTTAGCTTGGTGCCTTTACGAACTATGGTATCTCCTACTCTAAGGTCCTCTCCACGAAATGATATATTAGAGTACCTTGAGTACGTTCTGTATAAATAAACTAAGTCATCCCTTACGAGGCAGTACTCGAGGGGGATCACCACATCAGCTCCACTAGGTATTGGGGCTCCAGTTGACACTAGCGCTGCTTCAGATCGACCAATCGACGTAACGTCACTACTGTCTACGTCTACTCTACCAACTAACTTAAGTAGCACGGGTGAGCTCTCTGAGGCTCCAGCGATATCGGAGAATCTTGCCGCAACACCGTCTACAGCAGACCTATCGAATGGAGGTAGATCGACTTTTGAGACGTAGTCTCTATAGACATACCTTCCAATAGCATCCTGAACATCGACGATCTCTCCTCCAATGTCTACTGAGATCTCGCTAACGAGTCTCTCGAGGGCTTCACTAGCACTCACAAACTTCATAGCCTTACCCACTTCTCGGCACCCAACAACGCCAGCAACCTTACTTCCAACGTGTTGTTTCAGTAGCCAACCTTTATAAGCCAGTATCATCAAAGTGTATCTGGTGCCGCGGTAGTATAGCCCGGCCAAGTATGCGGGCCTTTCGAGCCCGTGACCCGGGTTCAAATCCCGGCCGCGGCACTAATTATGACGCCGATAGCTATCTCCGATGGCCTAAATAACTTAACGAAGTACTGCGGATAACTTATTAAACTAGGTTATAAAGAATACTCGGTGAGCTACTTAAGTGTCATCGGAAGGTGAGATTGAAAAGAAGAGGGATATAAAAGTCCTCCTCTCAGTGATACCTCCAGCAGAAGCCTTGAGAAAACAAAGGAGCTCTCCACAAGAGAGGAGAGTGAAGCTGAAGTACAACTCTGTAGTAAAGACCGGTAGTCTCCACGTAAACCCAGAGCTGGCTAGAGAGCTCTCCATAGGTGATTACGCCGAGATCTCAGTTCACGGAAAGAGAGTAAAGCTGAAAGTTGTAGTAAGCGAGAAAGTTCCGCAGGGTGAAGTGTGGGGTTCTGCCGATTTGAGAACTCAGGGAATAGCCGATAACAGTATCGTCACCATCAGGTCTGCTGCCCAGCAGAGCTGAGAACTTAAAAGAGCCTTCTTATATAGTTCTTGGGTGTCGAGCATTTAGCTTTGAAAACCTCGAGATTAGCAAGGAGGGGCTCAAGCCCCTCATCAAGGAGTTAAAGAAGTGGAATGCTCACGCAACAACCCTTCTATCTCTTTACGTACCTTCAGGTAGACCAATAGGCGACGTAGTGAATATGCTTAGACAAGAGCTCTCTATTACTGAGAACATAAAGCTAAAAAGAACCAGGTCTAGAGTTCAGTTCGCTCTTGAGTCAGCTATAGATAGGCTCTTGAAAATACCGAAGATACCCAGAAATGGACTCGTAGTGTTTGCTGGAGAACACGATGAAACGGGTGAAACTATAGTGCTAGTGTTCTCACCTCCTGAACCAATCAACGTGTTTTTCTATAGGACGGATAAGTACTTCCACACGGAGTTTCTTGAGAGCATGGTAGAGGAGAGTGACGTATACGGTCTAATAGTCATTGAGCGCGATGAGGCAACTATAGGCCTCTTAAAGGGTGGAGCTGTAGTAGTTCTAGATGAACTAGAGGCATACATACCTGGAAAACACAGTAAGGGAGGATGGTCCCAGAGGAGATACGATAGAATAATTGAGGAGATGGTCGAGGAGTTCTATAAAAAAGTTGGTGAGAAAGCTGGTAGCTACTTTATACCACTACTAGAAGGAGGCAAGCTAAGGGGTGTCATAGTCGGAGGTCCTGGGTACTCGAAGCTGGATTTCGTTAAGGGTGGATACCTTGACTATCGCCTTCAGAAAGCGGTTCTAGGGAACCCTCTAGACGTGAGCTCTCAGGGTGAGCCTGGTCTCAGGGAACTAATTGAAAAAGCAAAAGAATTTATCAAGGAGACGAAGTATCATAAGACTAAGGAGGTCTTAGATGAGTTTAAGTACCACCTAGCAAAAGACGATGGACTGGCCACGTACGGTGAGCTAGAGATAGCTAGGGGACTTGAGTTAGGTGCTGTTGAGGCACTCATCATCGTAGAGGATTATCCTAAGCTAGCAGAGCTGAAGAATCTAGCTGAGTCGAGGGGTACTAGAATAGTAGTTGTTAGTGAAGAGTTCATGGAATACGAGTGGCTTAAGAAGGCTTTTGGCGGAGTCGTAGCTATACTAAGATATCCGCTGATTAGCTAGTTTCCTCGCCGCCTCCTTCCTCTTCGCTGAGGAGGTCTAAGAGAATTTCGTAGAACTCTTCTTTCTCCTGCTCAATTTCCTCCTGGCTTCTCGTCAGCCCTCTCCCTTCACTCACGATAGACGTAGTCTTTACTTTAGATTCCGAACCTGCTTTACCAGATAGCCTGTACTTTTCTCCTCTCTTAGATACCTCTTCATAACCGCAACTTGGGCATTTGTATATGTAGTTATTATCTCTTTTCTGAGGCACCATTACTGTTCCACACTTAGGGCAGAACTTCGTAGTAGCTCACCTTAAACACTAGGAGATTAGACATTTATAAGCTTTTGTGCTTAAGCCTCCACCAACTTTGAAGCCGTTTCGAAAGCAGTTCAAAGAGTGAGCAAGTAGTTGGGTGGAATTTGAGAGATACTCAGATAGATCAAAGAGTATGTAAATTTTCTATTCAGAGGTCAAATGGGTTCAGCCACCTACCTCAGGAGCCGTGTCTCGTATGCAGTAATGCTTTAGATACGGTAGTTAAAAGCTCCGTAAGTTTACTGCTATAGGGAGCTAGATGAAGATAGCCATAATTCATGAAGCACCGGTACCGACCTCAGCTAGCAGGCAGCTTATGATGGCGTTTATGAAGCGTGCTGTAAAAGTAATGTACTTGAGACTCTCCCGGTTAGTGTCCTATATTTCAAGTAGCGAGGGTTGGGTTAGTGTTGGCTCAGACGCGAAGCTTGAAGAGCTTGATGCTGCTATAATTCGAGGCCTCGGTAGTGTTGCTACACTTGAAACACTCCTCCGTAGAGTTAACTTACTAAAGCAACTAGAGTCGCGAGGAACTGTGGTGGTAAACCCTGTAAACTCTATCATGGTAGCTCGCGATAAGCACCTCTCTATCATGGAATTACGTAGAGCCGGTCTCGCAGTTCCCGAAACTGCTGTAGTAGAAGACGTGTTTGATGCTGTGGAGATAGCTAAAAAGTGGGGTAAAGTCGTCATAAAACCGCTCATAGGTAGCATGGGATATGGAAGCATTCTCGCAAGCGACCCTGATATGGTATACAACGTCGGTAGACTCCTACAGATGCACGGACTACCTATTTACATACAAAAGTACGTCCGAAAGTACGAACGAGACATTAGAGTATTCGTAGTAAAAGACAGAGTCTTGGGAGCTATGTATAGATACTGCCCAGAAGGAACATGGAAAACTAACGTATCTCAAGGAGCTAGAACCGAGACTGCTGAGTTAACTATAGAACTGACAGAAGTAGCTCTAAAAGCTGCGAGAGCATTAAATCTTTTCTACACCGGTGTAGATATTGGTGAAACAGACGAAGGTTATGTAGTATACGAGGTTAATGCTACTCCACAGTGGGAGGGCTTCATGAGGACCACGGGAATCAACCCTGCTGAACACATAGCAGACATGGTAATAGAGATCGTGAAGAACTGAAATAACACATTCACATTCCGCCAATGGTTGTTGCTCGTTTTCACGAATTTGTGGCGTTGCTTTCGCGTCGCTTCTCGAACCTGTTACGACTCAGCTCTCTCAGTAATATCGAGTAGTAGCGAAGATCGTGACCAAAACTATTCATAAGGGAAACTCGGTAGCGTGGATAGAAGACTCGCGCCGTAAAGTTCGACATATGCTCGCTACTTTACTGTGGATAGAAGTAGCTAAGTACGAGAGTGCGCTAGCTAGTTAAACGAGCATCAGTGGATCGAAGAAAAACTAGGTGGCTACGATATCACATAAGTAAACAGAGAACTAGTGGTTTGACTAACATTTTGAAAATGTTTTAAGATACGATTCGTGAAAAACTCTCTTCTCAGTTTACCAGGAAAGTTTACGCTATTCTTCTTCCTTCTTCTTCTCTTCTTTCTTTTCTTCCTTAGCTCTCGAGGCAGCTATGATGTCGTCAATTCTCAGTATCATCGTAGCTGCCTCAGTTCCTGCTTTCAAAGCATTAGTCTTAACTATCAATGGCTCCACTACCCCCATTCTTCTAGAGTCATCGATCGACCCTGTGTATACATTAATACCGAAGTATCTACCATCAGCCTGACTGTGAGCTCTCCTGAGTTCACTAAGTTTTTCTATTGGGTCTAGTCCAGCGTTTTCCATTAATGTGGCAACAATTCCTTCAAGAGCTTTAGCAAAAGCCTCTATTGCTAAGGACTCCTTACCTCCCACTTTGTTGGCGTAATCTCTTATGTGTCTAGCTAGCTCTATCTCAAAGGCTCCAGCTCCGTAGACTACCTTAGGTACCTTAACTACGTCAGCTACAACGCTGAGAGCGTCCCTAAATACTCTCTCAGCTTCGTCGACTACTCTCTCGAGACCTCCCCGAATCAATATGCTGACCGCCTTCGGGTTTTTAGTGCCCTCAACGAACACCATCTTGTCTTCGCCAACCTTTCTCTCTTCTACGAGTTCTGCGTATCCTAGGTCGTTCTCCGTCAGGTCCTCGATGTTGCTGATTATCCTTCCTCCTGTTGCTCTCTCTAGTTTCTCCATGTCAGACCTCTTCACTCTTCTAACAGCTAGAATACCCTTCTTAGCTAAGAAGTGCTGAGCAACATCG
>Ga0105163_1000037_pt1 | contig 79041 bp, 78 predicted proteins | sample JNZ110809AmetaG_FD_81531 | JGI IMG/M metagenome (GOLD analysis project Ga0105163, IMG submission 81531) | Hot spring microbial communities from Jinze hot spring, China to study Microbial Dark Matter (Phase II) - JNZ 110809A | ecosystem: Environmental > Aquatic > Thermal springs > Hot (42-90C) >... | reverse complement strand
GTTACCGTTGAAATGATTTTTGAGAAAGTGGTTTTCTTAGTTTGTGATTTAATTGCTCTTAAGTTGAGTCAAATGGCCAGAAGGAATGTGGAAATACGATGAGAAGAGATGTTCTATAATATCGGATAGAACCAGTGAAGTTTCTATTTTTTTGTTGTTCTGCCGCTATTTAATAAGCGCTTCTTCTTGTTTACCAGGAATGTTGATTCTCAATGAGGAGATTGTTATGTTATAATAATTACGATGTTCAATTCTCCAAATTTTTCGAAATTCATTGGAGGTGCGTTAGTGTCATGGTGATACTCTACTCCACACTGCTTCTTGGTTTTCTCGGCTTTGCGTTCGGTATGTTCCTCTCCTACGTCAGCGAACGATTCAAGGTAGAAGAAGACCCGACTGTGAAGCTTATCCTGGAGGTACTTCCTGGCATAAACTGCGGGGCTTGCGGATATCCAGGTTGTGAAGGCTACGCAAAGGCGGTTGCGAAAGGAGATAAACCTGACAAATGTTTGCCTGGAAAGAAATCTGGGGTTGAAGAGGCCATAAAGGAAATATTAGCCAGCTCGAAAAGAACTACGTAGAGACTGAGACATTGAAAATGTTCACAGATGTTGAAATTGTTGGAATTCACCACGTTTTGAAAAAAGGTCTTTCCGAAATTGAGGAGTTGCTGAACTACGGGACGGGAATCAAAAAGAGTATCTTGAATTCCAATCCCGAACTTGATATTTTTCTGAGAAGACTGGAACGTTACCTTGAAAAATCATCGGTGAGATTGATTACATACTGGAGCGAAGAATATCCAGAAGCATTGCGTGAGATTCCAGATCCTCCGGTTTATTTGTTTATCAAGGGGAATTTTGAAATCCTTAATCGTGAGATGTTCGCGGTAGTTGGTACAAGAAAGCTAACACCGTATGGTAAAACCGTGACGGTCCAGATTACGAAAGAAATCTGCCGTCACTTCGTCATTGTTAGTGGGATGGCTTACGGAATCGACAGTGTTGCACACGAAACAGCGCTTTTAGAAAACTGTCCGACGGTTGCTGTTTTAGGATGTGGTGTGGACGTTGTATACCCCAAATCCAATCTCAACCTCTACAAGAGAATCGTAGAAAATGGCTGTGTTTTGAGCGAGTACCTTCCGTGGGAACCCCCCAAGAAATACACTTTTGTACAAAGGAACAGAATTATCTCGGGATTATCCACAGGAATACTTGTTACCGAAGCAGGTTTAGATAGCGGCGCGCTGATAACCGCAAGGTTCGCACTTGAGCAAGGACGAGACGTCTTTGCTGTTCCGGGGGATATAATGAGGGAAAGTAGTAAGGGGACAAATTATCTAATCAAAAACGGCGCATTTCCAGTAACTGATCCTGAAGATATTATGAAGTACTATGGTTTTAAATCTCACAAAAAGCTTGTTGAACTAAACGAAGCTGAGAAAGAAGTATACAATGCCCTTTCAGAACCACGTACAGCCGAGGAAATCTCCGAAACAGTTGCCAAATCTCTCACTGAAATATTGGTTACCCTCACTGTCCTCGAATTGAAAGGGGTTGTCTTGAGAAGAGACGATGGAACGTATCAGAGGATAGTTTAAGAAGTAATAAAACGGCGACCAATGCAACGGTCGCCGTTTCTCGTCTCAAACTTTTAAACATCCAGATCTGCCATTGTAAGCTGTTTCGCGTGTCTCATTATGTAGCCACGTCTTTCTTCTGGATCCTTTCCCATAAGGATTTCAAACAAACTATCGGCTTCTTCAGCATCTTCGATGCGGACTTTCATGATTTTTCTCGTTTCTGGATTCATCGTGGTTTCCCACAGCTGTTCTGGGTTCATTTCACCCAATCCTTTGTACCTTTGAACTTCGTACTTGCCTGGCTGGAGGTCTTTCGTTAGTTCTTTCAGTTCCTCATCTGAATACAAGTATGTTGGTTTTTTCTGACCACTCACAGTGACCTTGTAGAGTGGAGGCATTGCTATGTATATTCTGCCATCCTCTATTAGGGGTCTCATATAGCGGTAAAAGAGAGCAAGTAGTAGTGTTCGTATGTGTGCACCATCTACGTCCGCATCGGTCATGATGATAATCTTTCCGTACCTGATTTTTGACAAATCAAAATTATCACCGATTCCAGCTCCTATTGCCGTGATTATGTCTCTTATGGTTTCGCTTTTTAGTAACTTTAGTTCGTTGCTCTTCTCAACGTTCAAAATTTTTCCCCTGAGTGGTAGTATAGCTTGGAAGTTCCTATTTCTTGCTTGCTTGGCACTACCACCTGCTGAATCACCTTCGACAATGAAGAGCTCAGCCTCTTCGACACTTTTTGATATGCAGTCGGCAAGTTTTCCAGGTAGAGTCGATGCACCGAGTGCGCTCTTGCGTTTTACGGCTTCACGTGCTCTTTTTGCAGCTTCACGTGCTTCTCTGGCTTGCTGGGCCTTCTGGATAATAATCTTAAGTGTGGATTCATTTGTTTCAAAGTATTCACTCAGCTTATCCCTTACAACCTTTGCAACTGCATCCTGAACTTCCTCATTACCAAGTTTTGATTTCGTCTGACCCTCGAATTGGGGTGTCCCCATCATTAGGACACTAATGACTGCGGTCATTCCTTCCCGTAGATCTTCGCCTTTGAATGGCTCACCTTTTATAAGGTTTTTCTTTTTACCAAGTTCATTCACAACGCGTGTGAACGCAGTTTTGAATCCTGTTACGTGAGTTCCTCCGTCGACGGTTTTTATGTTGTTCACGAACGATATTATCTCTTCCGCGTCCTCGTCGGTGTACTGAAAAGCAACACTGACTTCTACATCCCCAGACTTGCCCTCAATAAACACAACCTCGTGGAGTGCTTTGCTACCGCGGTTCAAGTGATTGACGAATTCTTTCAGTCCACCCGAGTAATGTAGCGTTCTGTGTATTTCGTTTCTTTCATCCTTAAATTCAATTGTAATGTTTGGATTGAGAAAGGCCAGGTCTCTCAACCTTGTAAGTATCGTATCGGCATCAAATTCGGTAGTTGTGAAAATCAACGAGTCGGGTTTGAAACGAACTATCGTGCCACGTTTGTTTGTCTCACCTATTTCTTCGACTTCTGTCAGCTTAGCTCCACGCGAGTATTTTTGTCTGTAAATCTTTCCATTTCTGTGGACTTCAACTTCCATCCACTCGGAAAGAGCGTTGACAACGGAAGCACCTACACCGTGCAACCCTCCACTAACTTTGTAGCTATCTTTCGAAAACTTACCACCCGCATGTAAAGTGGTCATAACGACTTCGAGTGCGCTTGTACCCGTCTCAGGATGTATGTCTACGGGAATGCCACGACCGTTGTCCTCGACTTCCACGGAGCCGTCCTTTCGTATTGTGACCTTGATGTAATCACAAAAGCCTTGCAAAGCCTCATCTATACTGTTATCCACTATTTCGTAAACAAGGTGGTGAAGTCCTGTTTTTCCGGTTGAACCAATGTACATTCCAGGTCGTTGCCTAACAGGTTCAAGACCTTTAAGCACTTGTATCTTTTCAGCAGTGTATTCGCTTGCTGTGAAATCCTGCATTCAAACACCTCCATAATCCAACATTACCGCAGTTCTACCTTTGTAAGTATGTCGCGTACCTCTATCTTGCACATTTCGAGAATCCTTTTCCTAAGTTTTCGTTTGAGCATCCTTATTTCGTTTGCCCATATGAAATCATCGCAGACAACTGTTAACCTTCCCTCGACGTAATCAGCGAAGGTGCAGTGCTTTGCTATATGTTCGCCGAAAATCTGTGTTTCGTGTTCTTTCAAAGATGACAGTATGTAGAGTTTATTGAAGAATGGATCAACCCGTGACAGTTGTTCGAGTGCATTCCTCAGACTAAGCATTTGACGTACTCCTCAAAGGCTTTGGAAAGTTTGCTACTTAGCTCTACTGAACTTATTTTTATATTTCCTATCTGATTTACCGGAACTATACCACGACTGGTGTGTGTGAGAAATACCTCGTCTGCGTAGAATACTTCAGCCAGTTCGACAAATCGTTCTTCGACCTCATAGCCGCTTTCTTTGAGGAACCGTATAACGTACATACGCGTGATACCATTGAGAATTCCTGATTCCAGCGATGGTGTTATGAATTTTCCGTTTTTAATCAGAAACACGTTGCTGAACGTTCCTTCGCAAACCTGTCCTCTCGTTCCGAGCATAATGACATCGTAATTATCCCGCTTCGTAAGTCGGGCCAAGTAAATATCCGGTCGACCCAACGATTTCAAGTCAGGTGGAATGCTCCAAGGATCCGCTCTTCGAATGTTCGTTATATCGATCTTAACGTAATCAACGTTGAATTCTTCGCGATCTTCCTGCAGAACATATTCAAGAAGTTTGTTACTGTAAACATAAACAATCCTCATTCGTTCGGATAAGTTTTCGTAAACCAGTTTTTCAAAGCTTTCAAAGGATGGTGGTTCGATTTTAAGATATCCAAGAGATTTTTTTAGTCTCTCGTAATGTTCCTTCAAAGCAAATGGCTTACCGTTGTAGGTTCTCAACGTCTCATAAACTGCTATCCCCTTTGTGAGTGCAAGAATGACATCATCCATTCGATGCTTGCTTTTGAACATTCTTTGAAAGCACCCCTTCTTCTGTTACCGAGCAAATCCTAACCCTGAGAAAATCACCGATTACACCCTCGGATGTTTCGTGTTGATTGTAGTACTCATCATACCCGAAGTAAACTCCATTTTGAGTCCCCTCAACAAGCACGGTTACTTGTTTACCAACCAACTTGGTTCTGTACCTTTCCGCCACCTTCTTGGAAAGTTTAATAAGAATTTCGGCACGCTCTTTCCTTATGTTCCCTGGAATTTGGTTTTCGAATTCTGCCGCTCGTGTGTTTGGGCGTTGAGAATACCTGAACGTGTGTACACGACTGAATTCAACCTCGGAAACAAGCTTTAACGTTTCCTCGAAGTCTTCATTACTTTCACCCGGGAACCCAACGATTATGTCCGTTGAAATGGAGAAATTCTCGTCGAGTTTTCTGAGCTTTTCAAAGAGCCTCATAAGGTCGTGTGTTGAGTAGTTTCTTCCCATTCTCCTTAAGACCGCATCACTACCACTCTGAATAGGTATGTGTAGGTGGTTGCAAATCTTATCCGTATTGTTGATCAACTCGATTAATTCGTCTGTAACATCTTCTGGGTTGATTGAACTCAACCGAATGCGAAACTCACCTTTTATCTTTACAATTTCCGATAGTAAATCAGTCAATGATACATTAATGTCACGACCGTACTTTCCAAGATTTAGGCCCGTTAGTACGATTTCTCTGTGCTTCTTCTGAACTAGTTTTTCTATTTCGGTTATAGCTACCTCGATAGGTTTACTTCTAATCTTTGTCCCACGTAAGCTTCGGATGACACAATAAGTACAACCGTTGTTACAACCGTCTTCCACCTTTACAAAAGCCCTCGAACGCTCTAACACGGAGTTATTGATAATTTCGTATGATATGTCATCTTCGACCCAATAATTCTGAGATGCGTAGATGCCATTTTCTTGAAGAAAACTGAGGATTCTCTTCTTTTCCAGATTTCCAAGTACTAAGTCCACTCCCAGGGCCGTGTACTCTTCCTGAGGTCTTTTCACCTGTGCGTAGCATCCTGTCAATATCAACTTTGCGTTAGGATTTATTTTCTTTAGATGCCTAACAGTCTGGCGAACCTTGCGTTCGGCTTCAGCTGTAACCGCGCATGTGTTTATCACGTAGGCGCTAACCGAGGGATCATCGACCGTTAAGACGACGTACCCTGCATTTTCAAGGAGCTCTACGATTAACTCACTTTCGTACTGGTTGAGCTTACAACCTTGGGTTATCACCGCTATTCTCGTCACTGGCCATTCACCACCAGGTCTCGTTTCATTGCTGTTTTGATAACAGAGAGTCTTGTCAAAACGCCAAGTAACACACCGTTGTCGTCGACAACTGGAAGAACTTTGAATCCTTTACGCATGATCAGGTCAGCTACGTGAAGAAGTGTGTCAGTTGGTTTTACAGTGATAGCTGGCTTTGTTGCGTACTTACCAATGGGATCTTTGGAGATTTTTTTTAAATTCGATATAAACAGATTTGTGTCAGGTAAGAATGCCGCACTCTGCAAAAGGTTGAAGTAACTTGGCAAACATGCTCGAATTATATCATCCTCGCTGATGAAGCCTATAACCTTTAGATCGCTGTCGACCACAGGTACTCCAGAAATACTCGACATATCCAAGAGTTCGATTACACTTTCGACAGTTTCATTTTCAAAGACAAAAGTCATATCGTAAGTCATCATCTCGGCAACCGTTACACGGTTCATTTATTCCACCCTCTCCACCATTATCAGTTCGAGAGTTTTGTCAATGTCCTCTCTTTTCGGTGGCTCCTTACCAAGGTATTTGGTTTTAGCCACAGCGGCTGCATAGCCATAACGCGCTATATCAAGGCAGCATTTACCTTCAAGGTGACTCAATATCATCGCGGAAACAAACGTGTCACCGGCACCGAGTAAGAAAGAATGCTCAATCTCGAACTTCGGAGAAAATTTCCAAACACCTTCTGCTGTTGCAACGAAGTCGAAGATCGTTCTGTAAGATAAAATAACTAGTTTAGCGCCCCTCTTTATAAATTCCTTCGCAGCACTAACGTACTCTTCCTCGTGTTCAAGATACGAACCCAGTATCTTCTCACTGCGCCGCATGTCGTATTTTATCACGTCTGGAAAAGCAATTTTTATCGACTCGGTGATGATTTCATCGCGAGCCTCCCAAAAGACCGTCTTTCCATACTTTTTTGCGATGCTTGTGAGCTCTCCGTACGATGAAAATGGTACACCTCTTGGGACACTACCGGAAATGACCACCGCTTTAACTTTCTGAACGAGCACTTCGAATCTTTTCAAAAAAAGTTCGTACGCTTCTCTCGATATGAACGGTCCTTCGGAGTTTATTTCGGTGAGCGTGTGGTTGAGCGTATCCTCTATCGCTATATTCTCACGCGTCTCGTCTCGAATGTGAACAAAACTTGTAGTCAGCAATGGTCCCACCTTTCGAAGTTCGGATACGAGAACGTTACCGACATAGCCACCAACAAAACCAGTGAGTATCGTTGGAACGTTATATTTTGACAAAATGACTGCAACGTTAACACCTTTTCCTCCAGGTGTCATCCTGTTCAGTTCATTAGGCACGATATTTAACTTGTTCAAGGTGAATCCGTTTATCACAAATTCTCTATCAAGGGCTGGATTCAAGCACACAGCCAGCACTTTCACGAGGACCCCTCCAAGATGAATTTGTCGGGCCTTCCGGAATAAACGAACCTTCCGCAATTCATAACATTAAGTGTATCTGCCAGTGCAAGGAATCTTTTCAGTGTTCGCGTAGCTATCACTACAATTTTACCATTTTTTGCCATGCTTTTCAGCATATTTGTCACCTTTTCCACGTGTTCATCGTCAAGGTGATCGAGTATGCAGTCGAATATTAGCAACGAAGAAAGCTTCAGTGATGATATGAAGAGCAATAAACCAATTTTTTCGAGCACATATAGAGAGGAAAGAGGTGTTCTTTCGAACTTGTACAGTGCCTTCAGGACTCCAAATTCATCGAGCGTACTTGCGTACTCTTCAACGCTGAATTTAAAACTCTTTCCGAAAACAAGATGCATTATTTCCCTTAAGGTCAAATAGTCCAAAGATTCCAGGTAGTTCGTATCCAAGTAAGTTACTAACTGCCTAAGCTCTTGTTCCTTAAAATTTTGGAGATCTTTTCCATCGAACATGATATTTCCGGAGTATGAAATCTCCGGATAAATCTCTTCGTTTAATTTTGCAAACGAGCGAAGGAATGCTGATTTACCGGACCCACGTGGGCCGTACAGGAGAATAACATTCCCTGCCTCAAAGACAGTTGAGATTTTTTCAAAAAGATAATTACCATGTACTCTCGCGGAGAAATCAATCACTTCTACTTTGGTTATATTCACCTGCGACTTTATCTTTTTCACCACTTCCCACCTTTCTTTTGGAGGAGTGAACGCTTTGATCCTTCAAACGCTCCTTCAGCACCTGCTCGGCATTCGGATTTCCAGCGTTTAGAAGGCGGATAATTTCGTATTGTGAGAGCAGTTTTTCTCGAAGGAATTTTTTGAACTTTTCCATATCTTACGCTCCCTTCATCGGGGCTTACAGCTTACCACAAAAATTATACCACCCCTTCCTTACCCAGTCTTTGAACTTGTGTGAACATTTTGGGTGGAAGGTTACGTGAAAATTTCGTTCAATAAGCCTTGGGCTTTAACGGTCGAAAAAGAGACGTTTGACAGCTTAACGAATTCCCTCAAAAAAGTTCCCAACATGCGAGAGCTTGAAAAAACAAGGAGCTTTAAACAAATCTTGTGCGAAATTTAAACTTAACCTTTGATTCACCTTGTTAGTCTTAGTATGTGAACAAAACAGTCAGGGGCAAACTGAACGATTTCTGGCAACTGTTCTCTAGAAAGTTTCTTTAGAGTGAAGACATCGTGGTTGAAAAGAGCAACCACTGTACATTGAGGATTATTCATAACATCATCTGCATTACCCATTTCGAAGATGTACCTACCGTACATAATCATTAATCTGTCAGAAAAGCAGTGTACCTTGCCAAGTCGTGGACAATAAAAAGAACAAAAAGTTGATCTCCTCTCCTGAAATCAAGGAGTAAGTTCATAATTTCGAGCTAAATTGATAGGTTTAACATAATGAATAGTTTGTTCAGGTTTTTCCTTGAATATGGAAACTTCTCTATGCCAAAGTTTTTAACCTACTTTTTTGACGTTTCGCTGCTCCGCAAATAAGAGTTAGCCGTTAATGCCATTATAATGAGGCACATACCAATTACTTGCATTGTACGTATTGACTCCCTGCGTATCAAATTTCCAGCGACAACGGATACTACGGTTGTCAGATTTGCAAAGAGTGAGGAAATAGTGGGAGAAACTCTACTGAGCATAAAATTAACAAGGAAAAACGCAACAACGGAGGAGAATATTCCTAAATACAGCGCAGAGATGATTACAGGAACCTGAAGCGCCAGTTTAAACTGACCGAATACCAAGCTTAAGAATAAGAAGAAAACAAAACCAGTTATCATCATGAAAAATGTTATCTCCTCTGGTTTGAATTCCGACGAAAATTTTCTTGATGAAATGTTGTAAAGTGCGGCAGAGAAGACGGCGCCAAGTATCAGCAATTTTCCCAACAGTCCTTGGAAGCTGAATTGGCTGAATCCGATTATTAAAGAAACACCAAAAAAGCTCATTAATCCGAAAAGGTACTGGTACCATCTTACACGTTCCTTTAGTAATGCAGGACTTAACAACATTACTACTATGGGAATGATAGCAATAAGCATACCCGCCTCCGAAGAGGTTGTGAATCTAAGGCCGTTCGTTTCAAAAGTAAAATACAGCACTGGTTGAAAGATAACCACTCGCCAAAGCCTACAGTAAGGTTTTTTTGAGAGCTTGATGATTCGGAGCAAGCTAAGAACCATAACGGCAATTGTTGCCACAAAAAAACGGTATGTGAGAAACGTGTAAGGATGAACATAGTCGAGCGCATTTTTGGTAAACAGAAATGAAAGGCCGAAAATAAGGGAAATTGATAAGCCTGAGATGATGACCGAAAGACTCAAAGTATCGCCTCCATGCTCAGTTGTTGCGTAGTCTTTTTCGTGTGTAATCTAAGAACAATTTGCAAAAATTCAAAAAACCCCGCCGGAGGCGGGGTGGATTCATTTTTTAGTTCTCAAGATTTCAAAAATGCTTCGAGTCTTCTGAATGCTTCATCCAGGTTCTCCAACGACGTGGCAAAGCTGATTCTCACAAAGCCGGGCATATCGAACGCACTGCCCGGCACGGTGGCAACCATCTTCTCTTCCAAAAGTTTGCGACAGAATTCCTCGTCATCACCATCTACCTTGAAGAACAAGTAAAACGCACCCTTTGGTTCAGCAAACTCGAGTCCGAGTTGTTTTGCCCTTTCAACTACGAAATCACGTCGTCTCTTAAATTCAGCAATCATGTAGGAGTTGTCTGTTTTGCATGCTTCGATGGCAGCATATTGTGCGATTGTGTTGATGTTGGAAGTCAAGTGACTTTGGATTTTTGATATTCTTTTCTTAACTTCCTTGTTCTTTGTGGCTGTGTAACCGACTCGCCATCCGGTCATCGCGTGGGATTTGCTGAAGGCGTTCACGTATATTAATAGCTCTGGTCTGACAAGACCGTACAGCGAGTGGTGTTTTCCCACGTACACCAATTCATCGTACACCTCGTCCGTAACAACATAAATGTTCCTTTCATTTGAGATTTGAGCAATCATTTCAAGTGTTTCTCGACTGTAAATAACCCCCGAAGGGTTATTCGGGGAGTTGACCACGATAGCTTTTGTTTTTAAGCTCAGGTGCTGAAGTATTTCCTCTTTTGTTGGCATGAATCCGTTCTCGTAACGAAGCCGTATGACTACCGGCTTGCCCCTGACCAAATGTATTTGCGCCGGGTAACTTACCCAATACGGTGCGAAGAGCAAAACTTCGTCACCTTCGTCGAGAATAGCAGCAAACGCGTTGAAAAGTGCCTGTTTTCCACCGTTCGAGGTGACAATTTCGTCCGGAGCAAATTCAACTTCCTTTTTGTTTTTCAAGTACTCAGAGATTGCCATTCGTAGTTCTGGAATACCGTCGCTGTCGGTGTACTTTGTTAACCCTTTTTCAAGGGCCTCGAACGCTTTTTCAACAATTGGACGTGGTGTTTGAAAGTCGGGTTCACCGGCGGTGAGATTTATAACCGGTTTCCCTTCCGCTTTTAGTTGTTTGGCCAGCGCATCTATCTGTAAAGTTTTAGATGGAGTAATGAGTTGAGTAGGATGCATCTACAGGTCACCTCTTAAATCTGAACACCGGGTATTTTGTTGCGTTGACATCATCAAGACGTCGTACTGGTGTAGTGTATGGAGCACCTTTCACCAACTGTGGATTTTCTTGAGCTTCCTTTGCAATTTTTTCCATCGCTTCAACAAAAGCGTCCAACGTTTGTTTGCTCTCAGTTTCTGTAGGTTCGATCATCATTGCTTCGTGAACGATCAGCGGGAAGTAAATCGTTGGCGCGTGCAAACCGTAGTCGAGCAAACGCTTAGCAATGTCGAGGGTCTTGACGCCGGTTTTCTTGGCAAATTCTTCGTTGTCGATAACAAACTCGTGCATACATATTCTGTCGTATGCGATTTTGAAAGTTTTCGAAAGCTTCGCCCTTAGATAGTTAGCGTTTAGAACGGCCATATCACTTACATGTTTCAAACCTTTTCCTCCCATCGTGAGTATGTAAGTGTACGCCTTCACAAGAACTAGGAAGTTTCCGTAAAAGGTGCGAACCATTCCGATACTCTTGGGTAAGTTATAATCAAGCTCGTACTTTTCCCCGGATTTTCGGACAACGGGTACAGGCAGATATTGGGCCAGCGGTGCTTTTACACCAATAGGACCACTTCCAGGACCACCCATCCCGTGCGGTGTGCTGAAGGTTTTGTGTAGGTTCAAATGAACTATATCAAATCCCATATCACCAGGTCTTGTGCGTCCCATTATTGCGTTAAGGTTTGCACCATCGTAGTAAAGTAAAGCACCAACATCGTGCGCCATTTTCGCTATCGTTAATATGTCTTTCTCGAAAAGTCCGAGTGTATTTGGATTCGTGAGCATGATTACTGCAACCGTCTCATCCAAATGTTTCTTCAGTTCCTCAAGATCCACACATCCGTCTGGTCCGGATTTGATTTCGATTACCTCAAATCCCGCCATTCCAGCTGATGCCGGATTCGTTCCATGCGCGCTGTCTGGAACGATTACCTTTTTACGTTTCCCAAGTTCACCGATATCCTCAAAGTACGCGCGTGCGATGAGAAGGCCTGTGAGTTCACCATGAGCACCAGCGGCTGGCTGCAACGTCATGTCGTCAGTACCGGTGATTTCGCAAAGTAGTTCTTTCAGGTGTCCCATCAGTTCTACGGCACCTTCGATCGTTTCGCGCGGTTGGAACGGATGAAGTTGGGTGAATAGTATCGCCATGTCTTCGTTAATTTTTGGATTGTACTTCATAGTACATGAGCCAAGAGGATAAAATCCCCTGTCAACCGAGTAGTTTTTCAAAGCGAGGTTTGTGTAATGTCTAACGACGTCCACTTCCGAAACTTCCGGGAGCATCGGTGGTTTTTTTCTAAGAAGATGTTCTGGAATATTGCAACCGGAATCCGGAACATCATACGTTGGGAGTTCGTAGCCTTTTCTTCCAGGTTTTGAGAGTTCAAAAATTGTCATTTTCTCATCACCTCAACAAGCCTATCCATCGATTCTTTCGTGTTCACTTCCGTAGCGCACACGAGGGCTGATGGGCCGAGTTCTTTGTAAACTCTGTCAATGGGGATGGGACCAAGAATACCATCTTTGGCCATCTCGTGCCATCTATTTCGATAATCCGTGGAAACCCTCACGACAAATTCGTTGAAAAACTCGCCAGTAAATATCCTTGGAAATCCTGCTTCTTCAAGTTTTTTGGCCAGATAATGGGCGTTGTTGTAAGAACGGTAAGCAACTTCTTTCAATCCCTGTGGCCCCATGATCGAGAGGTAGATTGCGTTGATAAGAGCAATGTAGGCTTGGTTAGAACAGATGTTCGAAGTAGCCTTTTCACGTCTGATGTGTTGTTCCCTTGTTTGGAGTATCATGACGTAGCCAGTTTTTCCATCGAGGTCCTTCGTTTGACCAATGAGTCTGCCCGGCATTTTTCTTACATGCTTTTCAAGTGTTGTGAAGAACCCAATTCCAGGTCCCCCAAGGTTTGGAGTAACTCCCAACGACTGTCCTTCACCAACGACGATGTCGGCACCGAACGTACCCGGGGCTTCAAGCAGAGCAAGTGACACTGGTTCTGCTACTACGATGAATATAACGTTTTGACGGATGAATGAACGGATGGTTTTCAAATCCTCGATAACGCCAAAGAAATTCGGGTAAGCGACTGCTACAGCGGCTGTCTCATCGTCTAGTTTGGCTTTAAGCTCATCCAAGTTCACCGCACCAAGTTCGGTATACCCGATTTCTTCGATTTTTATCCCAATGGGACTCGTATACGTTCTTGCGACCGTTCGATACTCCGGGTTTATGGTTTTAGCCACAAGCATCTTGTATTTCCCCGTGATGCGTGTGGCCATTAGTAGACTCTCAGCAAACGAACTTGCACCATCGTACATGGAGGAATTGGCAACTTCCATTCCCGTGAGTTCGCACATCATTGTTTGGTATTCAAAGAGCATTTGGAGTGTACCTTGTGAAACTTCAGCTTGGTACGGTGTGTAGGCTGTGAGAAAATTTGGATTGGCCGCAAGGTGCTTTACCACGGTTGGGATGTAATGATAATAAATTCCAGCACCGAGGAAGACGTTTTCAGGTTGGAACGCTTTGTTTTTCTGAGCGAGTGTTTCGACAATTTTCCTGACGGTAAATTCGTCCTTTCCGTCGGGAATTTTGTAACCATCTATGGTTTTTGGAACGTCCACAAAGAGCTCATCTATACTCCCAACACCGATCTCTTGGAGCATCTCTTTTATTTCTTCTTCTGTGTGTGGAATGTACCGATGCATTGTGTGCACCTCCCAGGATTTCAGCTCTTTTTTCTCACACTACCACGGTAGAACGGTGTTTTCACAACCGTTGCGTCGACGTACTTGTCCCGAATCAGGATCTGAACGCTCTCACCTAATTTGATACTAGCATCTATCATCACGAACGCTATTGGTTTTTCGAGAGTAGGAGAGAAAGTTCCACTTGTAACGTACCCTACTTCTTTCCCATCTTTGAAAACTTGCATTCCATGTCTTGGAATTAGCCTAGACTCAAGGATAACACCTCTAAGTCTGCGTTTCAGCCCTTCTTCCTTTTGTTTGAGTAAAGCTTCTTTGCCGTGAAATTCGCCCTTCTCAAACTTCACTGCCCAACCGATACTTGCTTCCAAAGGAGTCACTGTTTCATCCATATCGTTCCCATACAACAACAATCCTGCCTCAAGCCTGAGAACATCCCGTGCTCCCAATCCCGCAGGTTTGACACCGATTTCAATCAGCTTTCGCCAAACGATGGGAGTTTCACTGGCTGGTAGGTATAACTCAAAACCGTCCTCGCCAGTGTAACCTGTCCTCGAGACGATGCCCCTGATTCCACAAACGTTAGCCTCGGCAAAGGAATAATAGCCGATTGTCTCAAGAGTAGTATCTACCAGTGGCTGTAGCGTTTCCTGGGCTTTCGGGCCTTGCACAGCGATCAAACCAGTCTCATCGGAAACATTCTTTAATGTAACATCGAAATTCTTCGAAAGTCTTGAGAGATGGCTGAAGTCCTTTTCTATGTTAGCTGCGTTAACCACAAACATTACTTTTTCTGGACTTATTTTGTAAACAAGCAAATCGTCGACGAATCCACCTTTTTCGTTACACATTGCAGTGTAAATCACATCACCTACGAGAATAGATGAAAAATCGTTTGTAACAACGTAATCCGCGAACCTTATCGCGTCCGGTCCTTCGGCTATGAACTCACCCATGTGTGATACATCAAACATTCCCACGCTCTTACGCACGTTCAAAACTTCTTGTACGATGCCTTCGTATTGGAGTGGCATATAAAATCCAGCAAATTCTACAATTTTCGCACCGAGTTTGACGTGGTCTTCGTAAAGTGGCGTGTACTTCACTCCTTTTCCCTCCCCTTGCAATATCGTGGTGGCCTCGTCGTATTTGTCCTCCGGAACGAGGATCTCACACTGAACACTGCTACCAAAAATTGGATGGACGAAGAGGTCGGTTTTCTGAATCAAAACTGGAATTCCATACGACTTTAAAAGTTTTTCGACAATATGAGCCTCGATCTCTCCGACGATTGTTTTGACGATTTTCCACATGTCCGCTCCCCACCACAAAATTTTGATAATATCAAACTGTTTGCTTTACTAACATTGTACCATGGTACGAAAAGTAGGAGAAATCCGTTCTATTCCTCCCAATAGCGTTTGCTCACAACTTTCAGGTGAGATGCGTCTTTTTTGTATCTTCCCACTTTAGCGCACGGTTTTCCTTCAACTTCCACGATGTCTGCGGTAATGTCTATCTTTTTCTTAAGCAATTTCGAGCCGACACCGTACACATCTGCCGGAACTCCTAAAGATTCGAAGAGCCTTATCTTCTCTTCATCAAAGCCTCCGGAGACGACAATTTTCAAATCTTTCAAGCCAACTTTGTCAAATTCTTGTCTGGCCTTCCACACCAGTTCGGGGCAGACTCCGAAAGACTGTGGACCGATTGGTGTGACTGACTTGTCCCTGAGGTTACCAGAAGTGTCGAAACGCACACCCCAAATTTTTCTCGGCCCAGGTCCAATAACTGGTGACGGATCCGTAATACCGAGGATGAATTCCTTTCCAATAACGTGTTCGTAGAATTTTTTGACTACCTTGAACGTTGTTCCTATCACATCGTTATCCCAATCAACCAGCACGATTCTGTTGACGTTCTCGGGCATATACTTATCGAAGGCTATGGCGGCATCTTCCGTACTACCGTTGTATGCTGCAATTAAGGCATGGGGGATGGTACCCATCGATTCCACACCCCAATAGTCTGCGTTCGCATCGGTGGAGACGCCAAAGGCACCAGCTTTTAAAGCCGCGTAACCATCCGTTGCCTGGACCCAATAGTGATCAAATCGTGCACTGAAGAACAATATCGGTTTACCATTTGCCGCTTCGACCACTTTCTTCACAGCAGTAGCCGTACTCGTTGCGCGTGCGATAACCCCCAGAAGCACCGTCTCCAAGTAGCCAAAATAAACCGGATCCCCTTGAATGGTCATCAAAGGTTCTCCCTCGGGGACGAACTCGCCATCGTAGACTGCCCGCACTTCTATCTCGTCCCATTTATCAACCCAGAGTTCATTTAGTCTAAGTCTTACATCCCATTTTTTTCGCGTAAGTTCAACTATCTCCTCAACGTTCCCTTCTACTGAAAGTTCTTGCATTTGTTTGTCTAACCTAAGGATCTCGCTGTAGAGCTCTCGAGCCTTCTCCTCGTCTTTGTAATATCCCGTGCAATAACGCAGAATTGCGAGCGCCTCGTCCACCCCGCACACTATTGCATCATCCCTTGGGAAGAACTGGTAGTACACTGTAGGGTGTCTATTGTCCTTCTTTAGTACCTCTACGTAGCGGGTGAAGTACTTATCAGAGTAGTATCCCATGCGTATTCGATCTATAGGAACTTTAAACACCTTTGGATGGAGCCGTTTTGTTAAAACAGTCACGGTCTCACCTCCGCACCATTTGTTCCGTTTTTGACCTAGTACGACCGGTTCCAGATATTCTTCTAATTACCGTTGATACCGACACCGGTCGGATAATATTACGTTCTTGACAATTCTTCCGGAGTTTTTTGAAACTTCCAACTTCTTCAATCTTTCTCCAAACTTCTAACGCGTCCACGTTTCCTCAACAAGTAAGTTCCGGACCTTGTACTTCATGCACACGCCACAGAGCACGCATCCGACCCGACAATCCTTTGTGGATGTACCAGAATAGAAACGCTGGTATTCTTCCCAAAGGAACTCCTTGCTAATACCACTGTCCAAGTGGTCCCACGGAAAATCTTCTAAACCGTACGGACCAAGGTATTCTTCGAGGTTGACCGCTGAAAAGGCTTCCATCCATTTTTCAAAGGAGAAGAATTCACTCCATTCATCATAGTAACCTTTTTTGTACGATATTTCAATAGCATCGAAGAGTTTTCTATCGCCTCTCGAAAGTACCGCCTCAACGAAACTTTTCCTACCGTCATTTACGTCAATTTTTCCAAATTTTCTGTATGGTTTTAAGAGTTCTCTCACATGGTCCATGTATTCAGGTGGTTGGACTCTGACGAATTGGAGAGCGGTGTGTGGTTTTGGAATCAAAAGATTCACAGACGCGGTAACATCCAAGAATCCGATTTTTTTAACAGCTTTTACAACTTCTCCTATATCTTTTACGTCGTCATCTGTTTCCGTTGGGAATCCGACCATGAAGTACAGTTTTATCCTTTGCCAGCCAGCATTCCTAGCTTCTTGGGCTGTGAGTACGATTTCGTCGAACGTAATCTGTTTGTTAATCGCATCTCTCATTCGTTGGCTTCCAGCTTCCGGTGCAAATGTCAAACCTGCTTTCCTTACTGATGAGATCTTTTGAGCTATGTGTATGTTAAATGCGTCCATTCGTGTTGACGGAATCGAAATTGAAACTTTCTTGTCTTTCGTGAATTCCAGGAGCTGGTCTATTGTTTGTTCGACCGCCGTGTGATCCAGGGCCGATAGTGAGAGCAAGGAGACTTCCTCATAGCCTGTGCTTATTACAAGTTCTTTGACGGCTTCAACAATTCTTTCCGGCTCTCTCTCGCGTACGGGTCTATACACGTATCCAGCATGGCAGAAACGACAGCCTCGTGTACAGCCTCGACTAATTTCCACAACAATACGGTCGTGCACACTTTCAACGTGTGGAACAATTCGTTTTTTCGGAAGAAGGACAGAATTTAAGTCTTTGAGTATGTTCCTGCTCACTTTCGTTGGGACCCAGTCGTACTTGGGAACTATCTTCCTGCCTAATTGTTTGTAAAACAACGGAACGTACACTCCAGGGATTTTTGATAGCTCACGAAGTCTCTCCTCCCTCGAAAAACCCCGTGTCTCCCACAAAATTGTGAGTAGTTTTTGAAGCTGAACTTCACCATCACCGAGGTATACCGCATCAAATGCCGGAGCGATCGGTTCGCAGTTGTATGCCACAGGACCACCACCGACTATTATAGGGTGATGGTCTGCTCTGTTCTCAGCCCTGATTGGGATTTTTGATAGCTCCAAAAGCTTCAATACGTTTGTGTAGGACAGCTCGTACTGCAGAGAAATTCCAATCATGTCTGATTCGTACAAAGGTGTTTTGGTCTCGAGTGTGAAGAGCGGTACGTCGTTTTTCTCCATGAGCTGAATCATATCCGGCCACGGAAGATAGGCACGTTCAGCAAAGACAAAATCAAGTTCGTTCGCAAGCCAGTAGAGTAGTTCGAGCCCGTAGTTTGAAGTGCCTATCTCGTAAACGTCGGGAAACACGAAAACGACTCGAAGTAATCTTTTCGAAGATGTGTCTTTGACGATACTGTTGTACTCCATTCCGATGTAGCGTGCCGGCTTGCTGACACTCAGCAAATTTTCGGAGAGAAATTTCTGTATTTTTTCCTTTATATTCATCCGCACACCTCACATCGCACGTATCACACGTTTCGGCAGCTTTTGACATTATTCTATTGAATAGCTGAAGGAGATATCGACTTTTGCTACTCCCGATAGATTGAGCTCCACTTCCACTAAATCGGTGGCCTGACGTATGATTTTTCCAGAACTTAGCTTCAAATCCGCTATGTTCTTTGCTCGGAGAACGATTTTAACAGCACCTTGACCTTTCAAGTTTAACGTACCACTGACCAAATTTCGACCGGACACCTTCAGAAGTTTTCCTAAGGACCAGCTGTGGAATACCTCCCAACTCTTTGACACGTAGATGCTACCTTCCCGGTTTATGTCGCTCATAATCGTGCTTCCCAGCGGTACAGTCTTTTCCATGAGCGTTCCATAAATATGAATCTCTCCTCCAGGTAATTCTTCATTACACCTGATGTCGATAACGTAATCAGCCGGTTGCCAATCGGTCGAACTTAGATAGTTTAACTCAACGACGTTCCAGTCTTTCCTACTTACTTGGATGACCTTATTCCTTATGTTAACTCCCTTGGATAGCTCATCGACAACACCTATGACAAACAACTTTCGTCCGGATACGGTCGATTCTTCAGCAGCGGCAGCTAATATCTTTCCAGTTGGAATGTAACCGCGCTCCTGCGGGATACTCGATAGGATCACAAATGCACTATCGATTGCGGCGTAGATGTAGAAGTACTGTTCAAGTTTATCACCTCTGAGTACGTAGTAAATTCTGTGTGACGCAGGAATTCTGAAGAGTGCGTCAGCTTGCTCGGAGGACTTGATAATGTTCTTCTTCGATTCCGCCACAACAAGTTTCGCTATTCCAAACGGAGTGCTGATATAGGTTTCTCCAGATTCCGTTGTCACAATACTTTCTGTGAGCTGATAAACACCACGTGGCAGCTCAACTGGGAGTAGATACTTTGCCGGCGAGTGCTCCGTCACAAGTGACCACTTGCTTGCGGAAACGTGGGCAATTTGCCAGTTAGTGGGTAATTCAAATTTCGTGGGAATACTAGTATATAGTAATCCGTAGCTTGGGAAAATAACAACGGTGTTAGCGTAACAAACTCCAAGGGCCAATGAGAACGCTGTGAAAAAGAAAATGAAAATCCAAACCTTCTTAAAGACCATACTCGCTCACTCTCCTTAATTTTATGGTAGCAAACAGTTACCAAAAACCCGTTGAAGAATCAGCTGAAGAAATTAGACCGAATGAGAAGACCAAAAGATACGACAACCGAGATAATTAAGGATACTGCAATAGCTTTCCAGAAAAGCTCAGTTTTGTGGGTGAGATGTACCGGTGTGAGATATCCTAAGGCCATGCCCGTGAGCAAACCTCCGATGTGTGCGGCGTTGTTGATCGCGCTACCAGGCACAAACCCGAGTGCAATATTGATTATTATCATGGGGAGTAAAGCTGAACCAGTGATGGGTCTTAAGTAAAAAGGGGTATCCCTCCTAAATCCAGCACCAAAGAGAGTGCCAACTAATCCAAAGATGGCACCACTTGCGCCTACCGAAAGAGCATCGTAGTAAAACAGATGGGTTGCAATATTTCCGATAATGCCACTAATAAAGTAATAACTCACAAAACGGGCAGGACCGTAAATGGCTTCCACATAGTTACCGAGGATATAGAGTGCATACATGTTAAAGGCTAAATGTAAAAAGCCGCCATGCATGAACATGGCGGTCACGATTCGAAACCATTCGCCATTCTTTGTTATCAGCGGACCGTATTGCGCACCGAAGATGAGATAAACCACGTCACTGCGGTTGAAGAAGGCACGTACAACGTAGAACAACAACAGTATTGATGAATTGATCAGGATTAGGTACATGTAAACCGGTTGCCTTCTATTCACAATTTACACCTACTTTCGGAGTGATTTGCTCAGAGAAAGATTACTGCGAGATTAAGCAAGTGGGTTGTACTTGAGTATAATCTGGTTTGTTCTCTCTTCTCTGATCTTGTCTACTTTTTCCCAAAGCTCCGAAATCGCAACAATTAGCAAATCTTTGAACATCTCACGATCTTGGTAAACGTCCTCATCATACTGTATATCCTTGACCTTACGATCGCACGTGGCGATTATCTTGAGCGCTCCGCCACCAACTTCCACACTCACTTCTTCGGAAGCAAGTTGCTCTTCAAGTGCCTTCAACTCTTCTTCCATCTTCTGTTGAAGTCTCTGCAGTTCGGCAAAATTCTTTGGAATACCAGGTCCCCCGCTCGCACCGGTTAAGTTCCTGCCACCAAAGCTTCTCAACTTTTTCATGCACTCATCCTCCTTGTGGTTTTTCACGGGTGTCGTTGAATTCATCTATCCGGATTTTCGTATATGGAAAAATTATCAGTCTTCAGTATTTTCATTTCCGGTGTGACCAACAACACTTCCGCACCGTACTTAGGAAATAGTGTTCTTGTATAGAGCCAGCGATCCTTTCCCAGTACAAAACCGGCAGTTGACAGTGCATCAGCGAGTATTGGATCATCACTCACTACGCTTACACTGATTGCGCCTCGAGAAGGTAAACCCGTTTGCGGATCCAGAATGTGGTGGTACCGTACACCGTCGACCTCAAAATATCTTTCGTAATCACCGCTCGTCGCGATCGAACCTTCTTTTAGATAAACGTAGCTGATGCTGTCGTAAGTGTTTCCTCGTGGGTTTCGGATACCAACTATCCAATTCGCCCTGCCGAACTTCGGACCCAGTATCATGATTTGGCCACCGGCTTCGATGAAACCATGGCAGTTTTTGTCGTATTCTTTTGCTATCTGGTAGGCACGCTTGAGTGCGTATCCTTTCAGTATACCGCCAAAATCAAGCCAAGCGCCGTTGGTTTTCACAGATTTCTTCAAGTAATCAACTGCAATCTTCTGGTAGCCACTGTAAAGTAACGCTTCCTTGATTTCTCCAGGTTCCGGAACTCTGAACTCGCCTTCGCTACGCTGAGAGTATTTACTGAAACCCCAAAGGTCGATCAAACGCCCCAGAGCTGGGTCAAACGCACCTTCAGTTTGCTTGGCAAGTTTCAAAGCTAAATCCACAAGTGCGAGAGTTTCATCGTCAACTTGAACCCAATCTTCAGAGTGGTTTAAAACGTCCAACACACTTCCCTTTCGATACGGGTCGTACTTTTCTTCCAGTCGCCTCATTTCAGTGAAAATGGCTTTGGCGATTTTTTCCGGGTTCACCTTCGAAGAAATCTTAATACGTACATACGTTCCGAGGATGTAATCTTCGAAGTCTCGGTATTGCCCTGTTTTGCCGTAGATGAAAAATGCGTAGATAGTTATCAATATAAGGAAAAGACCGATTACTGAATAAACGACTATCCTGTTTAACTTCATAATTTCAACGGGATCGGGTTGTTGCATACTTTACATTTTCCCTCCTCAAGTCCTACGATCTTAGTCGCGTAGCCTTCTCTAATTATAACAGCACTTCCGCATTTTGGACAGTATGTCGATTCAAACATGGGGTCCCACACGTTTCCAAGGTAAACATAATTGAGGTACTTTTTCGCTGTTTCGTAAGTTAACTTCATCTTTTGAAAGTCTGTCGGTGGTTTTGTGTATCGATACGCTGGATGGTACCTTGAAAGGTGTAGAGGGATATCCGTGGATATTCTTGAAAGAAACTTAAATTCTTCTTCGAGCTCGGCTATATCGTCGTTCTCATCGGGGATTAACAAGGTCGTTACTTCAACGTGAACACCAGAACTGTACAACAATGCTATTGTATTCAAAACATCTTCATAGTTGCCTCCGCAAACTTTTCGATAAAACTTGTTATTTATTGCTTTGAGGTCAACATTTGCAGCGTCGAGGTAAGGGATAAGTTCCCTCAGCGGTTCGGTGTTGACATAGCCGTTTGTGACTAAAACGTTTCTCAATCCCACACGCTTAGCCAAGATGGCGGTCTCGTAAACAAACTCGTACCAGACGACCGGTTCACTGTAAGTGTACGCGATCCCAACATTCCCTTGGTGTATGTACCGTTCTGCTAGATAAACTACTTCCTCAGGGGTCAATCTTTTTACGTAGTAAGGCTTTTCCTGAGAAATCTCCCAGTTTTGGCAAAAAGCGCAGTGGAAATTGCATCCCCAGGTACCCAGTGAAAGAATGACCTTCCCGGGGTGGAAGTGGAAAAGCGGTTTCTTCTCGACGGGATCTAAGGCTATGCCGGTAACTTCCCCATAATTGAGAGAATAGAGTGTGGCGGCGACGTTTTTCCTAACCCTGCATAAACCAACCTTTCCATCGGCGATGACACAACGATTCGGACAAAGATGGCATCGGACTTTATTCTCAGCCAGCTTCTCATAGAATTTTGCTTCCTTGTAACCCATCGAATCACCCCTGCGGTTACACACATCCAGAACTATTATAGCACCGTATTCAACTATGCGGGCTTTGTGGTATAATTCATTCAGCAAAATCGACTTGATAGGGAGGACGAAGGATGATTGAGGAACGGCAGGATGGTATGGACAGGGACCAGCGCGAGGCATTGGTTAATAGGATATTACGCGAAAAGGGTAAGGATGCGTTCAAAGAACTGGTACGTCTCCTAGACGATGATGACGCTGAAGTACGTGAACTCGCTGCTGAAGTAATATACAGGCTTGGTGATGAAATTAAGTTGGAACTGGAGAAAGCAATAAGGGAACGTGTAAGGGCTGGCGACAAGAACGATACTGTACTTCTCTACTTAATTGACATAGCAGGAGATTTGGGGCTTCGAAGTGTAGCAAGGGATTTAATTGGCGCACTGAGTCTCTACGATTTCGAGGAGTCGCAACTGATAATCTACGAGGCACTTGCAAAACTTGGAGCCGGTGAAGAATTTTATCCGTTGCTACGGTACATGCTTCTTGAGGGGGAAGAGAGATTTTATTTCGGCAGCCAAGTTGCTATGGCGATGTCTTATCTCGACATTCCTGAGGTGGTTAACGATTTTGTTAAGGCGATCGATAGTGGAGATTTCAGAGATGAGGAGCTTGAAATAATCAAAAAGGCTTTGGGCAATCTTATTGCACGTCGTCCCTCCTACAAAGAGATACTCATTACACTCGTAGGTGAGGAGAATTTTGAAAACTACATCCTGTAAGTTTTTGAATTTGTAAGGGAGGTGTGGTGGTCGTGAATGTACTTTTGATTGCAGGAATTGTGGGGTACTTTATAGGAGCGATACCGTTTAGCTATATCATCCCCAAGTTGAAAGGAATAGACATTACCAAGGTTGGGAGCGGAAATGTTGGAGGGACCAATGTTTTGAGGAATCTTGGAGCTAAGTATGGTGCAGCGGCCATGTTTTTGGACATAATCAAAGCTGTCATTGCTGTACTAATTTTCAAGAGATTTGGTGAGGAACCCATGGTGATGGCTGGAGCAACGTCGGTGATTGGTCACTGTTACTCACCTTTCGTGAAATTCAAGGGTGGTAAAGGCGTAGCAACTACCCTAGGATCGTTCTTTGCTATTTTCCCACAAGCAGGTATGTTCGCTCTCGGGGTTTGGATTATTTTCGTCGCACTCACCAAGTATGTCTCTCTTGCTTCGATAATCGGATTAACGGCAGGAACGCTTTTCGCATTCACGTTCGGAAAGAAATACTGGATAATCTTTCTTGCGCTGACACTTTTTTCAATCATGAGACACAAGGAAAATATCAGTCGGCTTTTGAGTGGGACAGAGCGAAAGACGGACGTGGTAGAATACTTCCTTGGTTGGATGGATAAAAAAACCGAACGTTCGGAAGAACGGAAGTGAGACGTTTGGTCGAGTGCAGAGAAAATCACTCCTCCAACATTTTGCGAACCACATTGATTATATTTGTAGCCTTCGTTTTGTCAGTTTACGGAGCGGTAATAGACGAGCAAAAGGCACGAGAATATTTCTCCGGAGCTCTCAAAGAGTTTTACGATGGCAACATCGAAGCCGCGTACGAATCGGCCATCAAGGCTTTGAGTGGTAGGGTTTACGTCCAAGAACTACCACATTTTTGGTATTTACGTGGTCGGTTAGCCATCATCAACGGCGAAGTTGACAAGGCGCTTCAAGAATTCAGGAATTTCACAACACTTGTGAAAAATGACGATATTGATAACTTGGTCCAAAAGGTAGAGTCGTTCAGAAAATTGAACCTCTCTCGGTCTCAGAGTTTTGAATTCGGCTATGTCACGACACTTCGTGGAAAACAGGCTGGAGTTGATTACTTTCACAGTATAGTGAGTGTGGCAGTCTACGGTGATGAATTATACGCGCTGGACTCCAGGAATAAAAGGCTTGTAAAGTTCAAAGAGAACAAGATAACGCAAATTAGGAACCTCAGTAGGGAGTACAAACAGGTTTCCGTCGATCGTATGGGCAGCGTTCTTTTGCTTTCAAAGGAAGCACTTTACGACGCCCAAGAAAAAGAACTCCTTAAGGATTTGAGAACTCCTGTCATTGCTGGAATTTCGAGAGACGGAGAAGTTTACTTAGTTGACCTTGATACTGTCGTGATTTATTCGTTAACGAAGAGAAATGCAAGAAGGCAAAGTCTTGGTAGAAGGGTTATCTGCCTGGATGCTGAATTGACGGTTGACAAATTGTTCATTTTAGACGGAATTAACCAAGAGATTCTTGTTTACAACGTGCAGGATATGAAAATCATCGAGCGTTTAAAGCCACCAATAAAAACTTGGAGCTTTGAAGTGACTCCTTACGGTGATTTGATTTACCTTGGTGACAACAAAATCATCGTCGGTGAGAAAGATTTCACACTTAAGGATGTCAATTTGATCGAGTACTCCTATCCTATATTGTTTGCAATCAAGTGGGCTGGTTCAACCGTGGATGTTTATCAATTGATCGATGACAAGCCAGTGTTTGTGAGCATTGACAAGATGGAATTTGATGAGCTTTATGCTTACGCGTACGTGAGGGTTGAAGATATTTTTGGAGATACGCTCCACTTTATTCAAAACTTACTTTCGATTGCTGAGCAGGATGTGTACACTCCTTCGTTTGTGAGTTTTAAAAACTTAGAACCGAAGTTCGTTAACCTCAAAGCGTGTGAAAAAGAGCTAGTGGTTTACAGGCTAAGAGGTGTGAAGGTTTCGGGAAATTGTCCGTTGCTCGCTAAATTTACCGGCAATGGTGTAACTGAAAACGTTAAGACACAAAGTTACTGGATTTTTAGATGGCAGTACATTCGTCCTGTGCCAGACGGAATCATAAAGGTAACTGCAAGATTTTCAACAAAGTCAAAAGTATTCTTTGATACGATGTTTTACACAAACCTACTCTTGAAATCCTCTATGCAAAAGGGGCAGTAGTTGTCCATGTTCGGTAAAAACGGAGAGATTGAAGATTTGTTAAAAAAAGCTGTTGAACTCGCACGTTCTGGACGCTTTGAGGAAGCCAAGCCGATATACGAAAAACTTTTGGCCTACGAGATACCTGAGGTGTACAACAACCTTGGAAATATCTATCGTCGCGAAGGGTTGCTTGCAAGGGCTGTTGAAATGTACCGGAAAGCGATTCTGCAAAATCCGAAGTTTGCGCTCGCGTACTTCAATATGGGATGCACGTTCATGGAACTTGAGCGGTACTCCGAAGCGATAATGTTCCTTGAAAAAGCCGAGGCACTTGGTTTTAAGGGCTTTGACCTCGATGTCCAGTTAGCACTCTGCTATCTCGCGGTTGGTGATATCCAAAAGGCAAAGGAAAGAATGCGGGATCCGAGGGTACGCGAAGAGGTTCGCAGGTTTGTCGATGGAGGTACAGATGTATGAACAATGGAGTGGAGCTTAGGTTCTTCGAAGCTTTGGAAGAAACGCTGAGGCAGGCCGTTCAAACGAACTGGTTAATAGTATTGATTATGGCGGTTGTGATTTACCTTCTTCCTGGTGATCTCGAGATGCTGACCATCGTAGGTACTGGTTTTGTGCTCGGAACAACAACCGTTTTTCCGATCATTTCGGAAATACTTACTTCCCTTTTGCCTGAGGGTTCATGGTTACACCGAAGTCTTACAGCACACACTTTCTGGTGGTTGTTGATCGTCGGGATAATCTGCGCGGCTTTGCTCTATAGCTTGTACAAATCCATGGTCTTCTTGGCCGGGTTGCTGGCTGGTACACTTTTAACTTACCATTTTTTCTCCACATTCGGTCAAATCGGTTTTGAAACGCGTGATATAATTATCTTAGGGCTGGTAGCAGGCATCTTGATGGGGATTTTGGCTGTAAGGAAGAGTTCGATTTTTGTCGGGTTGGTTGGATTGGCTTTGGCAAGCTTTGTACTATCGTACATATTTATCGAAAACTTTCTTAACAAGATTTTTGTACCTTCCCAAACTGTTCGTCAAATAATTTTAGTTGGAATGTCACTGGTGCTCCTCTTTCTTAGATTTTCAACATGGAGGAAGAAATGATGAAAAGTCAACAAGTTACAACAAAGCCTAGCGTACTAAGAAGGTTAAGAGGGCTTATCCTGTCTATTTGGCTGATAGTTGGGACGTTTCTGTACGTATTTGTTTACGGTGCTTTTGTACTCCTTGTTGGTCAGTTACTTGGCAAAGAGAAGGGTCGAAAATTCATCCTCGGGCAAATTCAGTTATTTGGAAAGTTGGCGTTCAAACTCTTAGGTGTGAAAGTGCACGTTCTGGGACATCTCCCGGATACCTCGAAGAACTACTTGGTGGTTGCAAATCACCAAAGTATTCTTGACATTCCACTGGTACTAGGGTACGTTGGACCTGTTGCGTTCGTAGCCAAAAAGGAATTATCCAAGTTTCCGATGATTAACCTCTTCATTAAGTATCTTGGTAGTGAGTTTATTGACCGTGGTAACGTGAGGCAGACAGCTCTGGTGATTCGACAGGTGATGAAAAAGTTGGCTGAAGGTTACCACTTCCTCATATTTCCAGAGGGCACACGTTCACACAGCGGGGAACTTTTACCTTTCAAACCACGGAGTTTGGAAATAGCCTTTAAATCCGGTGTCCCTGTTCTACCGGTAGCTATCTGGGGGAACCACAGGGTCGTTCCAAAACATTCGTTGACAGTTATGGGGGATAAAACAGGCATCTATATTGGGGAACTTGTTGAGCCGAGGAATTTTGAGAGTGAAGAAGCTATGCGCAATCACGTTCAGCAGAGAATTTCGGAGTATATAGAGGAGTTGAAAAAGCTGCTCTCAGACCTTCAGAGTTAAATGGAAAAAGGGGGCGTTTGGCTGTGAAAAAGGCAGTTGTCAAGGCTCTTGTACTTGATAAGGTTTCGAACGCACCGGTTGTGTTACTTGGTATAGAGAACACGAATAAGGTGTTACCCATCTGGATTGGAGCCTGTGAGGCGAGTGTAATGGCACTCGTGCTGGAAAAGGTTCCATTTGAAAGACCGTTAACACATGATTTGATAATCGAGATACTCGAGACGCTTGAGACGAAGATTGAACGATTTGTTATACATTCAATCGTTGACAATGTATTCTATGCGAAGATTGTGCTCCGTGATCTTACCGTTTCGGATCAAGAAATCGCAGATGGCATCAGTCCGTACCTCGAAATCGATGCCCGGCCTTCTGACTGTATCATACTCTCACTTAAAACTGGGGCACCACTTTATGTGGCTAATGATATTGTCGCTTCTGAGGCTATAACACTCGATGAATTAAAAGAGCCTGAAGAAGCATTTAAAAAGTTTGTTGAGAATCTGGACATAAGCGAATTCAGAAAGCTACTTGACGACCAGATGACTCAAGGTGGAGAATAAGATGCCCGGTTTTAAAAATCCACTCGGCACCATATTTGAAAAGCTGAGTTCACTGAAAAGTCTCATTAAGGAAACAGATATGCTAAAAAAATTGGCAAGTCTGCCTGGTACATTATTGAAGCGTAAGGTTCTTTTCTTTACCGTTCTTATTGCAATCATCGTGCTTGTTCTTGTATTTGCCACTTTGCTGCGGGAAAGGAATCCGCAAACAGAATTGAAGGAAGGCGTTGGGATGGTGGAAAATCTTGTCATATCCATCCCAACAAATGCGTTTCCATTCGAAAAGTCGTTCACCGTACGGGTTGCACCGAGAGATATAAGTGAATCTCTTAAGGTTTTGGGAAATTTCGTTGGAAATATTTTTGAACTTGTGCCGAGTGATGGAAGGTACGATATGGCAGCTGTGCCCATCAATGTAAAGTACTACTTTCCTTCAAACCTAATAGGTAGCAACGATGCGAATTCCGTTGCTTTTGCGAGCGTAAGTCCTGATGGAAAAACTTTTAATGTTATCCCTGGGAGTTCAATAAACAGGGACGAAAGAGGTTACTATGTCGAGGCAAATTTTTTCGTTGTTCCAAAATGGCTGGGTGTTGTAGTAAATCCGGGAAAGGTCCTTCAAACAGGCTTACGGTCCGTCAGAGAAGTGATATCCGCAGAACCGGCGCTACTTATCGTTCCAGGTAGTGATCCAAATTTCGGTGGGGCGTTCGAATCTGGAAAGGTTACGAGTGTTTCAATATGGCAAGCTGCCTTTCCGAATCGCTCAATATACATTTACCGTTATCCACTTACCGAAACCCGTTCGTTTAATTACACTCAGGCGATGAATCAATATAGAGCCAATTCACCTCTTCCAAGTGAGATAATTTTCGAGGCCGAAAGATTGGCAATGTTTTTAAAGCAGCGTTCAAACGTGGAATTCGATATCTTAGCTCATGAGATCGGTGGCCTTATAACTTACTATTGCCTAGCGAATCATCCAGAAATAAGAAACGTGAGGCGCGTTGCGTATCTGTCCGTTCCATTCTACGGAACGAATGTGGCCGACCCACGGTTGCCGTTATCGCTGTATCCTACAAAGCCTGAATCCGGTGAGTTGCTTTACAAAATCCCTGCAAGCATCTTCTCGAATATAAAGGCGTACTTAAAGTCCTACATTGAATCGGTAAACAGTTATTATGACGACCTTATACCCGAATCGCAGGTACTGATAAAATTGAGGTTTCTGCCCTATAGAATGGACATTGAAGCGATCGCTTACATGGGCAACACCCCACCACTTTCAATAGATGTAACTGGCAGCATGTTGGAGAAATTCTATCCAGAATTAGTACTGAACACAGGTGACGGAGTGGTAAGCAAGAGTAGTGCAAGGCTTCCATACATGACACTCAAGATTTTCAACGGTAGTTGGAACACGTTCTACTCCTCAGATGAATTCATAGAAGAGATCAAACGGTTTTTCCAGTATGAGACGCCCGCCGTTCCGGATTTTAAAGATGACACTTTCGCAGAGCGTGTAAAGGACGAGCGTGAAAAGATATTGGAAAGATTCTTTGGTACTCGCGAAAAATTCACGTTCTATACGCAACAGTGGGAACTGAGTGACAATCCAAAGCTTAAGTTTATCCGGTCGCTCAATTATCCTGGTCGACAAGTTTCAGTGTTCGGGAACGTCATCTATACGGCTGACGAGAAAGGACTTTACATTGGAGGTACGAAGGTCTTTGAAGAGACCATATTTAACTTGAAACAAACAATGGATGGTGTCAGTTATGGAACGGTCAGTAAAGTAATGCACAGGAAATTAACAGACGTGGTAACCTACAACCAAATACCAGCTGAAGATTACTTGGCCACAAAAGATTTTGCGATTTTTGCAAGGCCAAGACCGAATGATTGGATCGAGTTCGTCGATGAAAACGGCAATCTCATCACAAGGTTGCGTGGTGTTTATGGACGTGTGGTATACGATGGCGAAGAAATTCTGCTACTTACAAACAGAGAGGTTTATCGGTACTACTACGGTGTAAAGTACACCGCTCCGCTTGGTTTGAGGCAAAGCTACGACATGACTTACGCCGTAGTTGTCGGTGATTACATCTTGGCAACCACACGAGCGTACGGGTTGCTTATATTTGACAAAGCAGGTAATTATGCATACGTTGGTGAAGGATGGATAGGAAACTTGGGCTTGTATAAGTCGAAGAACTACGTGCTTGCTGTTGGTGATAGCTTCGTTACGGTAATAGACATTCAAAACAGAAGAATAGACCGTATTGTTGAGGACGTACCTGGCATAGTCTACGATGCTACGGTCTTCGACGATGTGTTGTACATTTTGACAAGCGAAGGATTGTTACTGTACAGAGTTCTCTAAGCAACGTACAGTTTATGAAAAACAACGCTCGGGATCAGGAGGCGAGGATTGTGATTCATTTATTTCTTGCACACTTTGTTGCTGACCACGGATTTACCGATAACACGAAGATAAGAACGTACAAGGGTACAAAGCTTTTAGAACATGTACTGTGGTCGATTTTTGCTTTTCTTGCGTTCACGTTTGACACACTCCTAAAATTTTGGACTGGTAGGATTGTACTTATATTTGCTATAATCATCCATGTTGCGGGGGATATTTTGAGAACGAAACTTGGTAATTCGCAAAAGGTTCATATCCTCGAAGCCATCTTAATGGTTGTTATGTTTGCCCTGAATAGGCTCGTTTCAAAAGCCTTTATCTCGTCCTACATTTCGAAAGAATTTGCGTTATATCTCCTTGGAATGGCTGTTGTTACGATGGCAGTCACTTATGTCTTCCGAAATTTCTATCCCGGAGATCTCAGCTACAATGACCTCGATGGAATATCCGAACGCTTAGCATTTTTTATATTCTTCTTAGGAAAAAGTTACTTACTTGCTGCTCTTTCACTTGCACTCGGATACCTGTACAAATTGTGGAGGGTTAGAAAGTATACACCCACGTGGTGGATAAGCCCTCTTTCAGCCGTATTGGTAACGCTGATCTGGAAATTTCTTATCTGGTAGTAATAGAGATTATCAAAGCTGCAACAACGCGATAAGGACATTGTGGAGGTGCTCAGTGTGAGACTTTCATTGGAGTGGCTGAACGATTATATTAACGTAACAAAAGAGGAGATTCTCGAAAAACTACCCAAACTTGGTATCGATATCGACGATCATGGATTTGTATCACCTGTCCATGGCCCTATTGTGGTGGGATTCATTGAGTCGCTGGAAAGACATCCTAACGCTGATAAATTACTTATTTGCAGGGTTAATATTGGTAACGACGTCAAAACGATTTTAACTGCGGATACCTCGGTTCAGACGGGTGCTTACGTGCTTGTCGCTCTTCCAGGAGCGAGATTGGCAAATGGGGTGGAGATTACCCGTCGTGAGATGAGGGGTATTGTTTCTGAGGGAATGCTTTGTTCTCTAGAGGAGTTAGGCTTGGCCGAGAAGAGTGATCATGTTTTTATGACAAATGAAAAATTACCAATAGGGGAAGATGCTATCAGAGCTTTAAAACTCGACGACTGGTTCTTCGAAACGGATATAACCCCAAACAGAGGTGATTGTCTCTCTTACTTTGGAATCGCTCGTGAACTTGCCGCAGGTTTAAAGCGCGTCGCACAATATCCAGTACCCAAAGCGCAAGCTTATGGTGAAGACTTCGTACCAGTCGAGATACAAACTGACGGCTGTTGGAGGTATACCTGTCGGGTAATAAGAAATGTCAAAGTAGGGGAGAGCCCGTTCTGGCTGAAGAAGAGGTTGATCGCTTCTGGCTTAAGGCCGATAAATAACATTGTAGACATAACGAACTATGTGATGCTCGAAACTGGGCATCCGGTTCACGCTTTCGATTTAAAGAAACTTGCTGGGAAGATTGTTGTTCGCGAGGCGAGAGCCGGAGAGAGAATGTTGTTGCTTGACGGCAGAGAATACATCTTTAGTGGTGGGGAAGTCCTCATAACAGATGGTGAGAAGGCATTAGCACTTGGTGGAATTATGGGTGGTGAGGAGTCCGGAATATCGGACAATACCACCGATGTCTTACTTGAGGTCGCAATGTTCGACCCTGTCATAATTAGAAAGACGTCGAGGCGCTTGGGAGTAAGCTCAGATTCGTCTTACAGGTTCGAAAGAGGCGTCAACTTTGAGGACAATACTTATGTGATTGAGAGACTCTCCGAACTCGTAGAAAAATTGGCTGGTGGTCAGGCATCAAGAAAAGTGATTGATGAGTATCCGTCCAAGCGCGATCAAAAGGTAGTTTTTGTACCAAAAGGACTTCCGAAGAGAGTTCTTGGGATCGAAGTGAAACACATAGGTGAGTACATCGAACCTCTTGGCTTTGAGGTGGAAGAAACGAAAGACGGATACTATGTGTACGTCCCGGCACATCGATACTTCGATATAAATATTCCCGAGGACATCATAGAAGAAGTTGGAAGAATTCATGGGTATGAACACATGCACTCGGAGCCGCCGAGATTACTTGCAATCGAAAGAGGCAGAGACGTGAGACAAAAGATGAGGTACGAAGTTAAGCGGACGCTGACTGGTTTGGGGTTTAACGAAGCAAATAATTTGTCTTTTGTGTCCAGCAAAACAATTGAACTTTTGAACTTCGTTGGACACGGTGTGCCCATTCAAAATCCTATCGTTGCCGATTTTGATGAACTGCGACCATCTCTTTTATACGGCCTCCTCGAATCGCTGGCATACAACTATAAGAGACAAAACAGGGATATCAAACTTTTCGAGCTTGGGAAGGTCTTTTGTATGGTTGATGGAAAGCCATTTGAACGTGAGGCCCTTGGTATAGTCATGACTGGTAGGGAGTCATCGAGGGATTACACCGACAAACGCGTGGTCACATTCTACTCACTTAAGGGGGTTATTGAAGAAGTACTCGAAAAATTCAACGCTCAGGTAATTTACAGGCAAGCCAGCATTCCAGGATTTCTGAAATCCAGATGCGCTGAAGTCTTATACAAAGACTCGGTATTAGGTTACTTTGGAATGTTGGATCCCGAGGTAGCGGACAAGATTTATGATGTCAAAGATGAGGTTTACGTTGGCGAGATATACCTGGAAATTCTCTTTGAAGCAGGTACCCGCAGGAGAGAGTACAAGAGTGTACCACTATATCCTTTCATCCGACGCGATGTCTCGTTCCTTGTACCGGTTGGATTTGAGATTTTCAAAATCCTGGAGATTTATCAAGCTGTTCCGTTGGTTGAGGAAGTGGGAATTGATGATATATACCGTATCTCCGACGAAGTGTACAGTGTGACGGTCTACGCGAAATTTAGAAGTCCAGATCGAACTTTGAGTGATGAAGAGGTAGATTTAACGCTCGATGATATAAAGAAGAGAATAGCAAAGCAGTACGGTATCAAACCCAGGTTTGAAGAATGAAATCTGACTGAGAGATTAAGGGAGACATGCCCATGGGTTCTGAGGTTCACGTCGTTGGAGCGGGTCTTGCTGGCAGTGAGGTTACCTGGCAACTTGTAAAGCGTGGTTACAAGGTCATACTGCATGAGCAGAAAAAGGTAAAAAAATCACCAGTTCACCATTCAGAATCTTTTGCAGAACTGGTCTGCAGTAATTCTTTGAAATCTTTGGAGATTGAGAATGCCGAGGGGCTCCTGAAAAAAGAGATGGGGCTTTTCGATAGTCTTATCCTGAGCTGCGCATTTGAGACACGCGTGCCTGCTGGAAAAGCTTTGGCGGTTGACCGCGAAAAATTCTCGGAATGTGTCACTCGGAAGTTACTCGAAACGGGATTGGTCGAATTAATTTGGGAGGAAGTGGAAAAACCTGGGGATGCGGGTATCTGGATTATAGCAACTGGACCTACAACGGAGGGAAAGCTTGCCGAGTGGATAACGCAAACAACAGGTGGGATGCTGAGTTTTTTTGATGCAGTTGCACCTATTATCAGTGCTGAGAGCATTAATATGAACGTGTGTTTTGTGGCTGATCGTTACGGTGTCGGCACAGGAGATTACATAAATTGCCCAATGAATCAGGAGGAGTATGAAAGATTCTGGGAAGCTATTGTCTCAGCTGAAGTTATTGAAATGAAGGACTTTGACCGGAAACTCTTATTTGAACGATGTCAACCTATCGAAGAGATAGCACGCTCGGGTAAAGATGCTATGAGGTACGGACCACTTAAACCCGTGGGAATAATCGATCCACGAACTGGTAAAGAACCCTACGCTGTTGTCCAGTTGAGGAAGGAGAACATCGAAGGTACGATGTACAATCTTGTAGGTTTTCAGACACGTCTGAAGTGGAATGAACAAAAACGTATCATCAGGATGATACCGGGACTTGAGAACGCGGAGGTCTTGCGCTACGGTGTAATGCACAGGAATACGTACATTCAGAGTCCCAAAGTGCTTGATGCGTTCCTGCGATTGAAAACGGATAGGAGGATTTTCTTTGCTGGTCAGATAGTTGGTGTGGAGGGGTACGTTGAATCGGCAATGACAGGAATCTACGTTGGTTTCAACGTCGCCAGAATTCTTGCGGGAAGGGAACCGATAAAGCTCCCAGATTTTACGATGTCTGGAGCACTCATCAGGTACGTGACAACGGCTGATGAATTAAAACCCATGTACGCAAATTTTGGACTACTCGGAGGTGGTAAGAAGCGCAAGGATATTGCACTTCGTGCACTAAGATGTATGGAGGAATTTGTCAAAAACTTCGAATTGTGAATGTTTTCCACCTGTTATGCGGTTACGCTTATCAAACCATCGGCACGAATTTTACAGAGGTTACGGAAAATTCTTCAATGTTCGTGCTAACTTTTACGATTTTCTTTAGTGTCTGAGCGTACTCGTTTCCAACGGGAATCAACAGTATTCCACCCTCCGAAAGCTGGTCAATTAACGGAGGAGGTATTTTTTTTGCATAGCACGTGGCCACAATCCTGTCGTAAGGAGCGAATTCTGGAAGACCTTCTTTTCCATCGCGCAAAAACACGTACACATTTTCGATTCCAAGTAACTTAAATCGCTCAGCAGCCTTCTGAGCTAATTCTGGGACAATTTCAACGGTGTAGACCTTTCCCAGCGGGCCGACCAGAACGCTAAGAACAGCCGCGTTGTAGCCACTCCCAGTCCCTATCTCGAGCACCTTTTGGCCTTCCAACAATTCGAGTTCCTGACACATTATTCCAACCATATGAGGGGCCGAAATGGTTTGACCATGACCAATCGGTAGAGGGATGTCAAGATACGCACTTTCTGCAAATTCTTCGGGCACGAAAAGTTTTCTATCCACCATATTCATTGCGTTTATCACTCGTTCGGAAACACCGTAATATTTGAGATGCTCGTACAAATCGTTCACCTCGAATCCTTGCTATTTTACTTGACAGCACTCAAAAGACTTTCTAAAATCCGCTCTGATGCTCTTCCATCCCCGAAAGGATTCGGTTTATCGGGCATTTGAGTATCTAAAGCTTTGCAGAGATTCTCAAATACTGAGTCTTCGCTTGTTCCCGCCAGAACGCCAAAACCGTTCTCGATTAACTCCGGTCGTTCAGTTGTTTCACGGCAAACGACGACAAATTTTTTGAAGGTGGGAGCTTCTTCTTGAATACCGCCACTGTCAGTTGCGACAAAGCGTGCCCCCTCAAGAAGTGCAGTGAGTGTCACATAATCAACGGGTTCGATGAGCTCCGAGAATCTACAATCACCAAGCTCATCATACACAATATTGCGCACCTTTGGATTCTTGTGAACCGGGAAAACTATCTTTATTTTTTCGCGCTCGGCAAATCTCCTCATCGCTCGTAAGATGTTTGACATGCGATTGCCAATGTTTTCCCTCCTGTGTAGAGTAACAAGAAAGTAGTCCTCATGGTCGACTATTGAGGTTCTTATCTTGGCTAAGTCGAAGTGTTCCATAACATATTTCTGCGCATCAATTACGGTATTACCGGTAAGCCTTATACGCTCCATCTCGAATCCCTCGGAGATGAGTTGCTTTACTGCCCTTTCAGTTGGAGCGAACAGTAAATCCGATACTTGGTCGATTACCCTTCTGTTCATCTCCTCCGGAAAAGGGTCACGTAAACTCCCGCTTCGCAATCCAGCTTCCACGTGTCCAATTTTCAGCCCCATGTTGAAAGCTGCGATTGCGGTTGCCATCGCGGTTGTAGTGTCACCTTGAACGAGTACGTAATCGAAAGCTTGAGTTTTTGCGTAACTTTCGAATTGAAAGATGACTTTTGCAGCAACCATATTCGGTGTCTGGTTTTGGACCATAACATCCATATCGTAGTCCGCATCTATGCCAAAAATTCCCTTCATCATGTCAACCATTTCTCTATGCTGGCCTGTACATATGAATTGGGTATCAATGCCCATCTCTTTGGCCTTGAGGTACAACGGAGCGAGTTTGATTATTTCCGGCCTAGTTCCGAATACAATCGCTATTTTCATCTGATCCATTCCTCCCAATTTGAGCGTTCACATCAAAATGTTTCGTTTCTAACTCAGAGGATCTACAAACAAAGTCTTAAAGTCGGTGTAAATTACCAATCCGGGTTTGAATCCTTTGGGTTTTCTGACGTTTTTTACATACGTGTAGTCCACCGGAACGTTTGATGAGTACTTACCTTTGCTGTACGTAGCTGCCAACGTTGCGGCAAAGTGTAGTGTATCGTCATCAACTTGTTTTCCTCCAGTTCGGATAATGACATGGGCACCAGGTATTCCTTGTGCATGAAGCCATATGTCGTATCCCGCAGACGTTTTTACTAGTTCATCGTTTTGACGATTGTTCTTTCCAACCAGGATCGTAAATCCGTTGTAAGTGTATTTACGCGGTTCGCTTGCTGGACTTTCTGATTTTTTCTTCGAGCGGCTGTTCGACGAAATCATACCGTTTTCAATCATTTCGTCTTCTATTTCCGTAAGTTCTTTAATATTTTCGGAGTTTTCTATGGTAACAACGAGCTGTTGAAGGTACGCAATTTCGTTTTCCAGTTCCGTTAGCCTTTCCCGTACACCCGCGGCTTTTCTTTTCAGCCTTGAGTAAATCTTGAAGTACCGGATGCTGTTTTCTATCGAACTGAGGTGTGGTTCCATTGGAACTTCAACCTGTTCTCCCGTTTCCCAATCAAGCAAAGTTACCCTTTCCAGGCCGGGGGGAATCTGGTAACTGTAAGCCTTTAGAAGTTCTCCGTACTTTTTGTAAAGTTCGAAATTGTTGGATTCGGAAAGCTCGGTAACGAGTTTCGAATGAAGCTCAAGTAAGGAATCTAAACGAGATTTGGCGGCAGCTAGAAGTCTGTTTTTCTTTTGAACATAAACGTCTTTTTGCTCAACGAACGCGAAATGGTGATTTAAGCAACCAAAGACATCCTGACATTCCTTAAAGTCGATGTATCTATGTATCCTGTAAATGGAAACATCAACTGGTTCATCCCTTTCAAAGTAAAGGTAAATCAATCCTCTATTAACCTCGTCAAGGATGGATAAAAGCGCGTGATGAAGATTTCGAAAATCCTTTTCGGAAAGGTTTTCAACAGGTAAATCTTCGATGTCTGCTCTGAACAGCAGTTCTTCGGCACTTGTGCGTGAAAATCCCTGTAGCACCGTGTAAATAGCCTCTGAAAGTTTTTTCCTTCCACTCCTTAGAAGTCGCTCCTTGAGAACTTCAGAATCGCACAATTCCTCCGGAAGAGACTTTTCCACGGGGAATTCTTTAAATGGTTCGCCAGGGAATATATCTCTAAACCTTGTTTTTACCCTCTTGAACGCGTCTAAAATCACTCCCTCCTCGACTAGAATGCAGTTGGAATGTTTACCCATGATATCGAAGTATAGCGAATAATTACGAAGCCGACCAATTTCGTCTATCTTCGCGATTCTGAGGGTTGCAGTTCGTTCATATCCTTTTGGAAAAAACTCTACCACCCTTCCCCCCCTAAGTCTACTACGAAGAAGTTCAACAAAGCCGTTCTTTTCTGTGTTCATGGGTGTATGCTCAACCCAAGATAAGTAAGCAAAATTCGGATGTAACGAAACTTTGAGATCACCCTCGTCAAAAGAAAAGTAAAGAGCCTGGTGAGACAGATAGATGTTTTTCAAATTCCGACCCACAACCCGCTCGGCAATTTTTTCAACGCATAACTTCATCAAAAAACCATCGAAAGGCATGACGTTAGATCACCCTCTTTGAAATATCTATGATGGTGATAGAGAGACTAAGTATGGAGAGTAGGAGGTACATGTACGTTTCCGAAAGTATCGAGAGTAAAACGGATGTGATTGTTGTCACTAAAAATACGGCGGCAATTTTTTTGGTGGTTTCCACACGATTCTCCGACTCTATCCAGGATAAGTAAAAGGTGAACCTCTCGGCACGAGTCGGTAAGAACTGAAGGCCCGCTTTCTGACAATAGAGACCGAGTAACGACGAGGCCAAGGCGAGTGTGAGGAAAAGAGGCACCACCGCTCGTTCAATGAAGAAAAAATATGAAATAACCATGAGAACGGAAACAAAAATCGGGAACTGTGTTGGACGAACTGCTTGGTAGAACTCCCACTTTTTGGAAAGGTAGTAGAAGAGTATGAAAAACAAAAAGTTCGCCGTGATTGAAATAAAGGCCATCGCACGCGAAATATCATTCAGATGCCACACGTACGGTGTGTAGAACTCCTGTATGAGGAAGAAGGAGAAAACGAGTGAAAATCTAGCAACTTCTTTGTGGAGTTTGACATCTGGCCACAAGGCTTTCCTTTCCTTACCAAAGTACTTGTGGTAGATGTCGAGCTTTTCAGTTGGCGACAACTTGATTTTGAACCTCTTATCTTCCACTACGAAAAACGCCACGGCAATTGCGGAGGTTAGTAAGAAAATAGCTCCGATTACTAGTACATCTTTTGATGAACCAAATCCAAGTACCGAAGTTACCAATCCCGCAAAAACTCCAAGGAATGCCGAAATCGAAAGCAAAAGCTTGGCTTTCTCGTTGTTAAGATTCATCTTATCGCTCGCAAGTCCTGCAAGACTCAAGGAGTATCCAAAAATTGATAAGTTAAACAATATTAGGTAAAGTACCTTTCGAATTGTCAACTCCGGAACAACTGACACGGCTGTGAGGGGAAACAACAGTGCTGATGAAATTCCAAACAAAAAGAGATAGGGTGTCCACCTTCCGATTGCACTCCTTGTCACTTCCAAAACGTAACCAACAAACCTGGTCAAGTGAACCAAAAAAACGTATTCGAAAAGCGAGAAGATCACAATTGCCCACGGAAATCTTGAGCGTTCAAGTAATTGAGAAGGAACGTTGACCGAGAATATTGTAATCACGAGGTGTAACGCAGCAAAGCCAAAGAGAATTAGAGATAGGTCCTTTGCGTAAATGAACCTACTTCTCTTGTACTTCTCGTAAAGTACCTCCCACTTGGGCATTTTTGACCTCCTTATCCCCAAATACAACTTTCGGAGTTTTTATAGCTATTTGTACCTCTCGACTGTGAACTTAAAAATCTCAAACTTATCATCAAAAATTCCGGCTTTTATCTTTGCAATCCTAATCTGTTCTTCAACAGTATCGACACCTTCTATGTCAGGTAAAAGTAACCCCCTACGCCATCCTTTTTGCACTATGATGCCGTACTTCTTCGGGTCCAGTTCGTCGATACTTCTGACAGGCTTGTAAGGACTCAGCACATCCACATTCACGACTAAATCGTCTAGTTCGTTCGGGGTAACTGGAGGAAACCTGGGATCTCGAGTTGCTGCGGCTATCGCGTTGTCGCGGATTTCCAAAGCCAGATTTTCGCGAACCGGTTCAAAAGTGCCAATGCATCCACGTAGTCTTCCATCAAGTGTGTGCAATGTGACGAAAGCACCTGCTCGTCTTTCGAAAAGTTCCTTTGGCAATCCTTCATAAGGCTCAATAACTCTTTTGTAAAGTACATAGTTTTCAATTACCTCTATTGCCCAACGTACAAATGGATGCTCTCCTCGCATTCTCTCCTTGCCCCCCGTTAACTTACGCAAATTCAATTTGTGAACGATATTAGCGTTTTTCTTGACGTTTCAACAGGTCTATCACAAGCATAACTTCACCGACCCCGGCACCTAATCTTTTTGCAATGTCGATCGGTTCTAAGCCATTCAAATAAAGTTTGTAAACTTTATCTTCGAAGCTTTCAGTCTCAAAATTGTCTGCTGCTAGATTCACAAAATCGATTCCACTTGTTTCCTGCTTATCTTTCTGGAACTGAGCATCTGAAACTAAGAGAAGGGGATGTTCTGCCTCATTTTTCGAGGAAGGCACGGGATTTGGAGCTTCGGTAATGTTTGTCGTAACGTTGTTAGCCAAACTTGAGCTCGTGCGTGCTTCAGATTCTAAAAGCAACGCTGAAAACTCAACATATTTATCATTTAACGCTTTTATCACTTCACGGACTTCTTCTAACTTTTTATCCAACAACTCCAGCTTCGAATCAACGAATACGCGAACCTTTCCCATCAGTTCAACTAATCGCTCTTCTTCCTCTGATAAATCAACATTTTCGTATCTTGATTTTTGAACTTGCAGAATGAAGACTATCCAAGCAAAGAGTAATGTTGACGTTACCGAGAGGATTACAAACCAGTCGATTATCCTCATTGGCCTTCTCCTTTCTTGTAAACGACGTTCGGGAAGTAAAGTATGTCCAAACCTTCCCAAACTAAAACGTTCCTGTTTACTCTCGTCGGTGTCGGATCAGCCAACTCAAGCTCCGCTTCCCTTGGAATTTTGACCCTCAATTGCGAATTTCCAATGTTGGAAAGTCTTATCTTACCAAGTCCTGCTTCAAACTTTCCGTTTGGGTACTTTCTCACCAAACCTGAAAGCGTAACCGTTTCCGTTATTTCGAGCAACGTGTCTCTCGATGTAGCCGTGGATTCCACGTTGAGTACGTTAACCTCCCTGCCTATATCCCGCGAAATCTTGGAAAAATATTCTTCAAAGTTTTTCTTGGAATTTGCACCGTAACTTCTCATGAACTCTTCGCGCTTCTTCACATCCTTGAATCTCAGTCCACCGAAAGTTGTTATTGTAGCGATTTCGGAGAAACCAACTATGACATCCGTGGTGTAATACTCGAACGAAAAGTTACGTCTGACAAAAAAGAGCGATACAAAGTCGATAAGCAGGAAAAATACGAGTACGAATATCAGTACGTAGAACAGCGCTTTGTTGTTCACTCCAGTCATTCCCTTCCTTCAATATTGCGATTTTTCTGCGCAATCGATTTTCTTGAGATTTTTATATCCTCGATAACTCTGGCTATACAGTAGATGATAATAAGAAACTCGAACCGTCCCGTGAACATTCCGAATGTTAACGTCCACATAGCGGTTAAAGGCATCTTTGGTGACGTAACACCTGCTGATAATCCCACACCATCCATTGCGGATGCGAACTCAAACATCGAACTTACCATATCGTAACCATGTAACATGAGTATTATAGAACCAACGATGAATGTTATTAAGTATAATGACAGTACAAGTAACGCTTCCCTAACGTTTTCAACCGAAAATTCCATTTGCTGCTCGCCTTTGTAAAGGATTATTTTTCTTATAGCTCCCCGCGGTAACAAGAAGCTTTTAATTGCGTCACGGATGGCGTTTATTATCACCCACAGCCTAAACTGTTTGACACCACCAGATGTCGAGTCCATTCCGCCACCCTCAATCATGAAAACGATGAGCAAGAAAATGAACGGCGAAAACGATAACCAGCGCTTTTCGTTTAGCGGAAGTGTCTGAAATCCCGTTCCTGTTATCGCAGAGACCAGTTGAAAAGTTACGTGTCTGAAAGCATTTCCAAGGTTGTTAAAGTAACGTCCTGTTCCGTAAATGGAAATTGCGACGCTGCCAACTGCTATTGAAGAAACCATAAGCCAAGGTTCTCCATTTTTTAAAACTGCCCTCCAATTTCCTTTCCAAAAAGCATAATGTACACCGAAACCAGTGGCACCTAGAAGCATCAAAATCATTAATACTATCTCAGCGGTTAAGTTATTGAATTCACCGACACTCGCATTACGAGTTGAGAATCCACCTGTGGCGAGCGCTGTCATTGTGTGATTTAGTGCTTCGAACAAATTGAGTCCGGAGATTCTCAAGGCCACCGTGCCGGCTAGTGTATAGGCTAAGTAGATAAGAATTATAATCTGTGCAGAACGACGTATATTTGGTACTAAGTTATCCATCCGACCCTCTGCTTTGTAAAATCCGAGTCCTTTAGGACCAATAACCATTGCAAGCATCAAAAGTGCGAAACCTGCACCGCCAATATACTGTGTAAGTGAACGCCAGAACAGCACCAGCTTTGAAACCTTGGACACATCACTGTACATCGTCAACCCGGTTGTTGTGAGTCCGCTGACCGATTCAAAGATCGCCTGCGAAAAACTTAAGCCTCCTACTGTCAGATGAGGAATCGAAGCAAGTAACGCAATTACCAACCATGAGAAGACAGTTAAAATTGCTCCATCTTTGTAATTTATAGTTCCAATATCTTCTTCGCGTATCAGCTTTCCTAAGAAGTAAAGTACAACGCAGACCGTTGCAGTCAAAACAAAACCGTGTACGTTTGCCAGTTCTTCAGGATAGAAAAAACAAAGCAAAACGGGAAATAAGGCAATTGCCGAAAATTGTAGGGCCAGTATAGAAAAGGCTTTGTAAATCTTTAAATACTTTCTGAGCAACAAATACACCTCCGGAATGTGGCGTAGATTCTACTCCGAAAAATGCGAGAGAACCTCCATTTCGCGTCCTATTTTACATATGACGATCAAATCGTCGCCTGGTTCCAACACCGTATCTCCTTTAGGAATTATGTACTGATCCTTTCTCACGATTCCTGCAATCAGGACATCTTCAGGTAATTCTAATCTACTAATCGGTAACCGTGCGTATTTCGAGCCCCAGTCGATGGAAACCCTCACCACAGTTGCCCCTCTATTGGAAGTTTCACTTTCAAGTTCGGAAACAACCTGGTTTTCAAAAAGGAGCGGTTCAATATTACTCATAATTAAGTCTGTGACTTTCAATGTTCTTATTCCAAAGCGCGTGAAGATATCTTCGTTCTCCGAGTTGTTCAGTAACGTTACCACGTGTCGGACACCGTAATATTCTTGAACAAGCCTGGCTATGAAGAAATTTTTCCTATCCCGCTCGGTCAGGAGAACTATGATATCATCCGGACCTATTTCAATTTCATCGAGGGTTTTCTTCGAAGAGCCGTCGCCATTTACTATCACTGCATTCAATGTTCTGCTGTACTCATTGCACAGTGCTTCATCTTTGTTGACAAAATACACATTGTAGCCTTCGGCGATAAGTTTCTTTGCAAGAAAGTATGGTACGCGTTCACCACCGATGATGACTATCTTCATTTGATACCACCAGCCACCTGTTCAACACCTTCCAGGATACTGTGTTCGAAGCTTTCTATGGCCAAAGAGACTGGGGAAATTACCTTAATACCGGTGCGCTCAAAAAGTGGAATATTTTCTCGATTGTTGACCAAAGAAATAATATTCGGAATTCCAAAAATTTTGGCACCCACTACGGAAACAAAGTAATTTGTTGCATCGTCTTCAGTTGTAACGATTAGCAAATCAGCCTTACCTGCTTTTGCACGCTCGAGTATTTCTCGTTCCGTTGCATCCCCAATTACCGTGAAACCTCCGTAATCCTCTGGAAGTTTCTCAAAACTCTCCGGATTTTTATCTATAAGTGTCACGTTAAATCCAATGCTGGAAAGCCTTGTAGCCAGCTCTAAACCAATTTTTCCACAGCCAACGACAACCACGTAAAATTGGTAATTAATCCGTGTCAATCTCTTCACCCCTTCTGTAGCCCCGCTGTTCAACGTCCAAAGCCTTCGCTGCGCTAAGATGTCGCTGGGCTAATTCCTTGTTACCGCGTTTCTCGAGTAGTTCAGCCATGAGATAATGCGGAATGGGAGAGGAGGGCATGAGTGAAAACATGATCCTGATGATTTGTTCTGCCTTATCAAGGTCTCCGGAAAGGTTTGAGTGTATGAAACCTTCCGCTTCTCTCAGGTACTTTTCAAACGTATCCTTTTTAAGATCTAGAAGACCTTTAACCTTTTTTCTTAACTCGTCCTGTGTAAAGGGTTTAGCAAGGAAGTCGATGGGACCATAACGACAAACCTCGGCTATGTCTTCCGGGGTCGCGTAAGCTGAGATTATCAAAACCGGGGTAAAGATTCCCCTTAGTCTCAATCGTTTGATAAACTCGATGCCGTCCATACCAGAAAGCTTAATGTCAGCTGTTATGAGATCAAACCTTTCCTTGTCGCATATTTTGAGCGCTTCCTCCGCGCTGTCAGCTTCTTTCGGGCTACACTCAAAAAGGTTGGAGATCATCTTTATTAGAAGCGTTCTCACATGTCTTTCATCGTCAACGACAAGCACGTCGATCATTTCATCGCCTCCTCACCCTTGCTATTATACCACAGGGATTGAATTGTTGCTCACCTGCTCTCTCTGCTCTAAAAATTCGACGGCGAATGGTATAATTTGGGTTGGAATCTATATATACCAAGAAGCCAGCTACGGGGGTAGGGGATATGCTATATGTCGATCTTGTTGCAGCGATTGTTGTTCTTGCACTTATGGTGGCTGTTGTGTACGATTCTATCGCGTTGCAACGCAGAATTCTCGAGGAATCCATCAGACAAGAGAAAGCCCAAATCGTGGCCGAAAACATGTTTTGGCAAATGGTTCTGAACGATCCTTCCTGTCTTCAAAAGTATGCGAATACTTTTCAGTTGGATTTTCCCGTAAACATCGATGGGCATACGTACATTGTTACCATCAAAGCCTTAAAGTACAGTAGACCCAAATGAAAAAAAGCCCCGGTGTGGAAACCGGGGGTGGGAAGGTGTGGTGGCCGCTGTGAGGTCAGGTCCTCACTATGTGTATTATTCACCATCTATCGAATCTCAACTTGCTTTGAAGCTTCGGTACTTTCTTGTGCGAGCATGTGTTTTATTCCAAGGAGCCCGCGTGTTATGTCTTCGTTTCTAACAATGACATCGTTCGGTACATCCAGAATGCGAGAGGAAAAATTCCAAATTGCTCTTATGCCATAGCCAACCAACATATCTGCAACTTCTTGAGCTGCGGATTCTGGTACACAGATTGCCGCAATCCGCACGCGAAATCGCCTCATCACCCTGGGGATGTCCTTAAGAGGAAGTATCATCAATTCTCCGACCATTGTTCCTATCTTTTGCGGATCGTTGTCAAATATTGCCGCAACTCGTGCGCCAATGTTTTTAAATCCCTTGTAGTTTGCAAGTGCTTTTCCAAGGTGTCCAGCTCCTATAATTATAATGTTCTCCGTTTCCCTCGTTCCAAACAGTTCATCAAGTTCATCGAGTAACTCGGAGACCTTGTAACCAAGTTTTGGCTTTCCTGTTGAACGCAGATACGAAAAGTCCTTTCGCACCTGTTCCGGGGTTATCCTTAGCATTTCAGCGATCTCCTCGGAAAGGACGTATTCACGTTTCTCTTCTAACAACAGTTGCGTCAGCAATGCATGGTACGATTTGAGACGTTCAAACGTTGCTTTTGGAAACCTCAGTATCTCCTTTCTTTCTTCTAAGCTCATCAAGTGCCACCTCTTTTATCTTTTCGATATTTGCTTCGTCTATTATTGTATCATTAACAACAACGTTTGGTGCCTTTCCGCAGTTTTCCACGCAAAACGTTCCCTTGATTTCCAAATTTTTTGCCCATTCTTCTCTGTTCGTAAGTGCAATCAATTGTTCTAAGAGCTCGTACGAACCTTTCGAATAGCATGAGGTACCGAGACAGACGCTAACTTTGACTTTTTCCGATTCCTCGGTTGGCAATGGCAGAATATCAATTTCAGCCACCTCGATCCTTTTTCTATACTTGTAATGAGTGTGCAATGTTTCGTGAGACTCGTGGCTGAGTGGTTGACCGAGGTATTTGTTGTAAAGCTCACGCATATGGAAGTTTTCCGTCGGTGAGACGAGCACATCAAGACCGATAGTATCCTTGAGAATCTTCGCCCTTTTCGTTCTTGTTCTGACGTCGTTGGGATACAGTTGTCCTCCACCACCAATACAGCCGTAATTACAAGCCATAACTTCAACAACGTCTGCGTCGACGACACCATTCCTGATATCGTTGATTAACTTTCTCGCGTTACCTAACCCAAAGACTGCGTAACCTCTCACTATTCGACCATCGTCAAGTTCGATTTCCGTCAGCTGGACTCCTTCTCTAACGGTCGAGGTTCTGACATTTATGACATTAACCTTTTCCTCAATTACTTTCACAACACTACCCAGAACTCCACCGGTCCTTCCGAAGCTCAAACCGGACTGTGATGACAATCCATACGGCCTGTCAAACGGGGTTGGCTCAATCTTCTTAAGGTCAACGCCTGTGGACTTGATCAACTTCACAAGCTCTCTCGTAGTGAGTACAATGTCGACATCTCCTTGGAACTCTTCGCGCTCTGCCTCGAACTTTTTAGCCGTACAAGGCATGATAGAAACAAGGACTATGTCCTCAGGGTTAACTCCTATCTCCCGTGAGTAATACCTCTTGATGATTGAACCCAGGGCCATCTGTGGTGATTTTACAGTCGAGAGATTTGGCAAATATTCTGGGTAATATTGCTCGGCAAATTTTACCCACGCCGGACAACATGAAGTGAAGAGAGGTAACTTTTCACCACTTTGGAGTCTATGAATGAATTCGTGTGTTTCCTCGTAAGCCACCAAGTCTGCGGCGAAGGCAACGTCAAAAACTTTCTGGAATCCTACCATTTTCAAAACTGATACGATCCTACCGGCCATTGCTGTGTCGTTTTCCAAGCCGAACTCTTCCTGAAGTGAGGCTCTCACAGCGGGTGCAATCATACCTATAACGTATTTGCCGTTTTCAAGAGCCCTGTAAATTCTGTCTATGTCATTCCTTATGGTCAACGCGCCGGTTGGACAGTAAGCAACGCACTGCCCACAAAAAACGCATTCCGTGTTTTCAAGCTTCTCTTCGAAAGACGGTACTACTTGGGTTTCGAATCCCCTGTGAGCGAAGTCTATTGCGGCTATCGACTGAATCTCGTCACATGCTCGGACACAGTCGCCACAAAGGATGCATTTACCGTTATCCCTAACGATTATTGAGCTCGTGTCGACAACTTTTTTCTTCGAAATCTTTTCAAACCTGTTCATGTTCAAACCAAATTCCTGTGCGTACTTCTGGAGCTTACATTTTCCGTTCATCTCACAGGTGGTACAATCACCATCGTGAGATGCTAACAACAGCTGGAGTATACCCTTCCGTATTTCGTATATTTTTGGTGTGTGCGTCTTAATTACCATACCTTCCCTTGGTGCAAGAGTACAAGATGTTACGATGTCCTTTCCATCGAGCTCGACAAGGCACATTCTGCAAGCTCCATAAATTGAGGCTTCCGATAGATAGCATAAATTCGGAATTTCAATTCCCACTTCTCTGAGAGCTTCCAAGACATTCCGTGCATCATCGCGAATTTCAACTTCCTGACCGTTAACGATTATTTTCATCTTGATTACCTCCCCCGAAGCGTTATGCCTTCAGCCTACAAGTTCAATCGCGCCAAATTTACATTTACTTACACACAAACCACACTTGGTGCACTTTTCCTGGTTGATCATGTACGGCTTTCCACGCTCACCACTGATCGCGCCGTTTGGACAACTCCGTGCGCACAAACTACAACTCTTACATTTTTCCGGAACGATAACGTACCTTTTAAACGCCGTACACATACCACTTGGACAGCGGCCCTCTATGTGATCGATGTACTCTTCTCTAAAGTACTTGAGCGTGCTGATTATCGGATTCGGTGCTGTCTTACCAAGGCCGCACAGCGAAGCCGTTTTGATTATCTCCGAAACGTACTCTAGTGTTTCAAGATCCTTGTACGTAGCTTTGCCTTGTGTGAATTTTTCAAGGATGTTGTAAGCTTGAACTGTTCCTTCCCTGCAAGGTACACACTTTCCACAAGATTCCCTCTTGGTGAAATCCAGGAAGAATCTGGCCACTTCAACCATACACCTGTCCTCGGTAATTGCAACGATACCACCGGAACCGACCATCGCTCCCACTGACTTAAGTGAGTCGTAATCAAGTGGGAGATCAAATAGTTCCTCGGGTAAACATGCGCCCGAAGGTCCACCAATCTGGATAGCTTTAATGCGTTGACTGTTTGATGTACCGCCACAGATGTTTTCAAGGATGTATCTTATCGTTGTACCGAATTGAATTTCGATAATCCCAGTTAGTTTGAGCGGACCGGTAACGGAGAACATCTTTGTTCCAGGTGAATTAGGAACACCGCGCTTTCGATAGGTTTCCACTCCATCACGAATAATCTTCGGTACGTTTGCAAAGGTTTCAACGTTGTTGATAAGGGTTGGCTTACCCCACAAACCAGATTGTGCTGGAAATGGTGGTCTTGGTCTTGGCATACCTCTCCTTCCTTCTATAGATGCAAGGAGTGCCGTTTCTTCACCACAAACGAACGCACCTGCTCCTTCTTTTACGTAAACTTCGAACGAAAAACCTGTTCCGAGAATATTTTCACCCAAAAGGCCGTAAGCCTTCGCATCTCTTATTGCTTTGTAGAACATTTCAACGGCAATCGGATATTCTGCTCTGATGTAGGCGTAACCTTTTTGCGCACCAATTGCGTACGCGGCTATAACCATGCCCTCAAGGACTGAGTGGGGGTCTCTTTCAAGGAGTGTTCTGTTCATGAACGCGCCGGGGTCTCCCTCGTCCGCGTTACAGACTACGTATTTCACATCCCCTTTGCTATTATACGTGGCTTCCCATTTCAAACCAGTTGGAAATCCGCCACCCCCACGACCACGCAGACCCGAGGCTTTGATGATTTCAATTATCTCTTTCCTATCCATACCAGACAGTACCTTGGCCAGCGACGAATACCCACCGCGTGCCATGTAATCCTCGATACTCTCACATTCACTCGTACCGATGGCTTCCATGATGTAGAACGTTTGATTTTTGAAAAACGTCGCATCCTCGAGTTTGAGAATCTTATTGCCGGTGACCGAGTCTGTGAGAAGGAGTCTTTCCACGGGTTCACCCTTGAGAAGTGTCTTTTCAACGATCTCCTCAACATCCTCAACCCTCACATGACTGTAGGTTATTCCGGAAGGCATTATTTTTACAAGTGGCCCAAGTGAACACAGACCACAGCATCCCGTTTTCTTAACCAGTTCGTCATCATCGTCAATCTTCTGGACAGAAACATCCAAACCTTTTGCCTTAATCACTTCTGCGAACTTAGCGTAAACCTTCCTTGAACCGCTGGCTGTACAACCCGTACCAACGCAGACGAAAACGGCAGGTTTTTGAAGTCTTTTCTCTCTCTTTATCTTAAGCTCCTCGATGTATTTCGTTAGTTCCTGAACGGAATCAAACCTTCTTCCCACTGTCACTGCCATCTCACTCAACCTGCCTTTCCTTGAGTTTTCTCAGAATTTCCTTTACCTTTTCAGGCGTCAGGTGTCCGTACACTTCGTCGTTTATAACCATCGCTGGTGCAAGTGCACACGCGCCAAGACATCCAACCTTATCCAAACTGAACTTCAAATCCTGGGTCACTTCGCCAGGTTTGATACCTATTTCTTCTTCGATAGATTTGATCAAGTTCATCGAACCTTCCATGTGGCATGCCGTACCGTCGCACACAAGAATCGTGTATTCTCCCTTTGGTTTGAGTGAGAACTGCGCATAAAATGTGGCAACGCCGTAGATTTTCGCAGGAGGTATTCCGAGTGCTACGCCTATATAGTTAACCACTTCTCTTGGAATGTGTCTGTATTCCCTCTGGACTTCAAGAAGGATTTTGATGAGCATCTCTGGCCTGTAATCGTACTTTTGAAGTATCCTCTCTACTTTGTCAAACGTGCGAGTCAACACAAAAACACCTCCAATCACCTTTTGCAAGTAATTTCAGCTTATTCGTGAAAAATCTCACGTTATTTTTTTCACGAAAATGATATATCAAAACGTGCAGTTTGTCAATAGGAAATTTGGAAATTTTTCACTATTATCATCTGTAAATTTTAAAAAAGAAGGAGTGGCAATTGCCACTCCTTTCTCCTACTATTCTTCATTAGTTTTATCATTAAGACTGGTGTGCGTTCGAACTCACTTTAAGACATTTTGCAACATATGTTTTACTGTTGCCCTAACTGCCGAAATGACTATGTTTTTAACTTCGTAGTTTAGTTGAATCCTGATTGCAGGATTTAACTTACCAAACAACTTTAGGTCTATTCCTATGGTAGCTTTGGTGCCACTGATAGATATATCGTATAGGTCGATAAATTGGTTCGCAAGGTCCAATGCTTCAAAGATCTTGTTTAAAGAGAATTTATCAAAAATTTCCTTCAGCTTATCTTTCGTGAACAGGCCGTTTAGAATACCAATGTTGTTGTCCTTAAAGTCCAGCGTGCTTTTGTTGAGTTTTGAAAAGTCAATCGTGACACGCAACAGCAGGAACTTAGCGTACTCATCTTCTATCGTCTGACCGGTTTTGGGCTTTATCTCGACCACAAGTTCGCGCGCAGGTACTACGTTGTCCAGTTCCCTAATTATTTCTATCAATTTTGTATTCTGGGTTACCATTAGCGTCCCTATTCTGAAGTCAACTTTTGAGAGTTCGCTAAGTTTCTCGAATGGTTTTGAATCTCCCGGTTGAAGCGCAATAGAAAGGTTCGTTTCGGCTGACTCACCGAGCGAAACAAGTGTCACTTTTCCATCCTTTCTGTGACCTTTTTCATTGGTTTGCGTTTTCTCATAGTCGTAGAATTCAACAAACACCTTCAACGCAAAGTCCACTGACTTCAAGAAGAAATCCATACCCTTTATTACCAAAACGTTTTCTTTAAATATGTCCATCATATCAAGCTCGTCGGTCGGCCGTTTTAATCCAGCTAAAGTGTTGAGCCTAGTAGCAAGGCCAGTGAAGAACGCGTCTGGATCTGATGGACTTCTTAAGTAGCCCTGAATATATTCTAAGAGCTGAATAAACTCTTCCACAAAGAAGTCCTCAGGTTTACTTTTTCCGGCATCACGAATTTGCACCAGAACTTCCTTTAGAGCTTCGCGGTTCTGATACGCAAAAATGAACGGCTCCATTAAGCCTCTGAACAGCATAACGTCTCTGAAGTCCATATAGAGTTTCTCCGGAGCGTTAAGTGCTCTTCCTTTGATCTGACTCATGAAAGAGACCATTTTTGTCTTAGCATCGCCTGTGAGCTCTACACAGTACTCATGCCTTTTTTCCCATCTAAGTAAGTTCTCTACGGCATTTCTGTACTGGAGCATTTTCTCCATCAGTTTTCTCCTGTCGCCGGTGGCTAATGAGTCGAGGAATGCTATTAAACTATTAAGTACTTCACCTTCGTCGTCCTGAAGAATTTCCTTTAAAACGTCAGTAATTCTAAATTTTTTGTCTTCTTCTGGGGATTTTAAAACATCTACATCGGGCGTTTTTAGGAGCGCAATTGCGTCATCTAACAAACCTTTAAACTCTGGGTCGACCAGAATAGCCACCGCAAATGCCGGGTCTTGAGGACTCACCGCCGAAGGGTTGTCCACCTTAGTTACGAAGTTTGGACCGAAAAATTGTAATGTACAACTTGTGATAACTAAGACCAGAACCACAAGAGATGTTGCGAAAAATGGTATCACTCTCCGCTTCGCAGTGCATACCGCCATAGCTTCACCCCCTTGTAAGATGTGCACCTACAACTTATTATGCCACAGTTGAACTGTTTTTGTCAAGGTATTTCAAATGTAAATCATTTTCTTTGTCATCCCACCATCCACAACGAAACATTGTCCCGTTATAAAACCACTTTGATTCTCGTCTGCCAGAAAATAAACAATATTTGCAATATCTTCGATCTTCCCTACTCTTCCAACAAGATGCTGCTTGTGCTCTGTTTCGGAAACTTCTTCACCTTCGTGGAGTATCCACCCAGGACACACGGCGTTCACTCTCACCCTTGGGCCTAATGAATTTGCAAGTGCGTGTGTGAGGCCTAGAATTCCTGCCTTTGATGCACTGTAAGCCTCGTTTCCAGGTTCAGACATTAGCGCTCGTGTTGATGAAATATTCACTACCGCTCCCCTTCCCGGACTTTCGAGCATCAAGATAGCTCCGAAGCGTACCATAAGGAAGCATCCGGTAAGATTTACATCAATGACTCGTTTCCATTCTGTAACGGATAGTGAGAGGAAATCCTTAAATCCGCCAATTGCCGCGTTATTCACGATGGCATCCAACCTACCAAATTTTTCTTTGACCTTCACGAAAAACTCAGCAACGTCGTATTCATCGACAACATCACCAACAACTTTTAATGTTCTCTCCGGTTCGAAATTGAGTTTTTCCAGCGACTCAGTATCCAAGTCTAAGATGGCAACTGCCCATCCTTCGTTTAGGAATTTTCTTGCGATACCTTTTCCGATGTTTTTCGCTCCACCGCTGATGGCAACCACCTTCGTGTCTATCATTTTTCATCCCTCCAGAATGTGATGTAATTAGACAAAAAATGGCCGAGCACTGCCCGGCCATTTTGTGATTCTTCTTTACTCTGTTAACCACCGATATATTAATTTAGTGTAAATCCTGATAAATTTTTTGTACGAATCAAGTGACCATGATTCGTCTGGTTGGTGCATATGGGTTTCCTCGCCTGGAAAGACCGCTCCGTAAGCAACTCCGTATGGCACACTCCTTGCGTAAGTACCTCCACCGATGGCAAGAGGTTCAGTTTCGTCTCCCGTTTCACTGCGGTATACTTCAAGAAGCAACTTTACTAAACCGCTGTCCTTGGACACGTACAACGGTTTGGAATAACTCACCATTTCAACTTCAAACCCTTTCATTGCTTCCTTTATCTGCGATGTTAACATCTCAACATCGAAGAAGATGGGATGTCTAATGTTTATGACTGCGTGGATTTTCCCTTCTTCCAGTTTCAGGATTCCTAAGTTGCAGGTGAGTTTGCCGCTAACATTGTCCTGTCCAGCTATTCCCAGGTCGATACCATAATAATCTCTTCCAAGCCGCTTATATAAGCTTGAAACGATTTCGTTGGCGGGACCAAGATCAATGTGTGTCAGTAATTCAAGCATTCCAGCTGCCGCATTGATTCCAGCTTCAGGATGCGCACCGTGTGCGGACTTTCCGAAGGATTTTAAGATGATATTATTTCCTTTGATTTCAAAGCTGTACCTGCACTGCCCCTTGTAATTCGACACTAAGTAAATAATTTCCGAAATTTTATTTGTTTCAAGCACAGCGGTACACTCTTCAGGAACAACATTCGCCGCTGTCCCCCCTTTAAGTTCTAATATCTTGGTTTCATAACCTACGGGAAGTTCTTTCTTGATGGAGTAGGTCACTATGCCTTTCTCGGCAAAGACCAATGGAAAATCACCGTCTGGTGTGACAGCCGCGTCTGGGTAAGGTTCCTTGGAAAAATAGTATTTAAGGCACTGCGAACCGTTTTCTTCGTTTGTACCGAAAATAATTCTTACCCTGTTCTTTGGCCTGTCGACAAGTTCGGATGCAATTTTCAGAGCGTACAATGCACCAATGCTGGGTCCCTTATCATCGGATACCCCTCTACCGTACATCTTTCCATCCCGTATTGTCAGCTCGTATGGATCAGACGACCACCTTGAAACATCACCTTCAGGCACTACATCTAAGTGTCCTAATACAGCGTACAACCTACCTTTGTTACCATACTCCACATGCCCAGCAAAGTTGTCAACGTTGACAGGGTTGAATCCGAGTTCTCTTGCGATTTTTAGTGTTTCTTCCAACGCCTTTGCCGGCCCCTCGCCAAAGGGCATTCCTTCTTTCGGTTCACCCATAACCGATCTAATGCGAATGACTCTACCGAGTGCGTTAAGGATCTCACCAAAACGGTTTTCCACTGCTTCCCTTATTCTTTCATCGATGTTCATCCACTGCGCCCTCCTTATTACTTCACTTTTTCTATAAGTTTCAGCAACGCCCGTGCGGCCAATTGAGTACCTTCCTTTTCATAACCCTCAACACCAAGCATCGTTCGAATTTCGCCAACGTGAACACCAGTTTCGAACATCTTTGTAAGAAATTGCTCGGCTATCTTGTGATGAACCTGCTGCCTTTGGACCGCACCGAACGGATTGGCAAAGTAACTTTCGGTCATTCCCTCTTCACTTGTGGTACCTTTTGACATTCGTTTACCTGCCGAGAAAACCTTGATAGCTTCCTCAACACTGCTGAAGAAAACTATCCTTTCACTGTCTTCTTTGACTTCTGTGTAGTTGTTTGCGTAGAAGAAGAAATCTATCGGGGTTGGTGTGATAATATCTTTGTAGTTGTTGAATGGAACAATCACCCGAGCATTGATTTTGTCGGGGTTCATGAATATACTTCTATCCATTGTGTAGTAGGCGTACCCGGGTGGTAAGTCGTCGAGTCTAACGAATGCACCTGTCTCTGTGCCGTAGGCAACCACGCGACCGTTAATTATGTCCAAACATCCCATATCGTCGATTATTACATCAACATAGGCAACTTCATCAAGTCTGTTTAGCGCATCAAGTGTTTCACTCTTACCAGCACCGCTATCGCCAACGAACATTGCAACCGCACTTTTACCGTTCTTCAGCACGATCCTGGCCATGGAACCGTGAATTGGTAACTTACCCTGATCGATCCGGTAGAGGTTGTGGAGGGTGAGAATGGTCTTTTTCATATAACCAAAGTAGTCGTTCTCGTCGATTGCTGGGATGATACCAACGTAAAATTCTCCTTCGTTAAATATGACGCCGTTCTTCCACGCTGGTTTGAAATCCGGAATTTCCTCAGGCATAAGTCCAAAAATTAAGACACCGCAAACTTCGTTTTGCTCGATGGATCTTATATCGGCAAACTGGAAAAGATTGCCTAAACCGGCCGCGTGGCACAGAAATTCCTTGTGAACATAAACATACATCAAAAGATCCCCCACAAGGATTGGAACATGGTACCACTCACCCGTTGATTTCTCGAGCTTGATTTTTTCTAAGACGGGTTCATCAACCACGGGAAGGACACCCTTTCGTTTATTCGATCTGGTGTAGAAAATGACCGGTGGGTCGAAAATTGCTCCCCAGATAGTGGGAACGGATTTAAATCTTGTTAATTTCGGTTTTTCGACGTTCAGGTTATCAACCAGGAACGTGACCTGCGCGCCACTGGGCAGTTGCCGTACGATTACGGTCGAGTCATCAACGGTGATGTTCTTCATCACCGTCCTGTAGAGATTGCGGATAAGGTTTTTGAATTCCTCCGCCACCATCGTTGCTGTGAAGACTATACTCGTTCTGCGTGTGGGATCTAGTGTGTAACTTTCGCGTTTTATCATGAACCTGTGTTTGTTTCTCCAAAACGTGTAAAACGACTCAATGAACTTCGCAAAATCTTCTGGATTGACATAATTGATTATGGTTGTGATGTCTCTAACGTTTCTGAGAGTTAGTAAATGAATATACTCAACGATGTGTCGAATGTGGTACTCATCTCCAACGCGAAATGCCTCGAGTGCTCTAAGTAGAGGGCTATTTCGTTCTCTCAGTATCTCTATGTACTCGAGCAAGAGTTTTTCGAAACCCGAGCTGCTTAAAATCTCGCTTGAGTCTGTGTATACGATCGATCCATCAACTATAACCGTGCGACTGGGCTTGTCCACGAGAATCCCCCCCATTATTTTATATGCTTCAAGACTTCCATATTCTCGTCGAGAATTATAACACTGTCCTTTATAATGTTTTTGTAACTCTCAAGTGTTTTCCAGAACTTATAGAATTCAGGATCTCGAGAATAAGCTTCCGCATAAATCTTCGTTGCGCTCGCTTCTCCAATTCCCTTTATTCTCTCCGCTTCACTAAGGGCTTGCGCTTTAATGATAGCTGCTTTTTTATCGGCTTCAGCACGAATGCGTTGGGCTTCTTTTTCACCTTCAGCTCTGATGAGTGCTGCAATACTCTGACGTTCCGATTTCATCCTCTCAAAAACAGCACTCCGATTTTCCTCGGGAAGGTCGGTTTTTTTGACGCGCACATCGACAATTTCGATACCGAAATCTTTCAGCTTTTCTCTGGAGAAGCTGAGTACTTCACTTAAGAAGGATCGCTCCTGGGTCACGATAGTATCCAAATCCAGTTTTGCTAGAGTGTTCCTCAAACCTGAGTAAACAACATCGTCGATACGTGTTAAAGCAAGACTTTCCGTTTGCATGGTTTCTATGAATCTTTTGGGATCGGAGATGCGCCATACTACGTAAGAATCGACCACGAGGGTTTTTTTATCCTTTGTTATTATCCTCTCCGGCGGGATGTCGTATATTGCTTTCCGGCGATCAAACTTGACGACCCTATCGACAAATGGTGTTTTAATAGTCAAACCAGGTTTTGTAACGACCTTGACTATCTCACCAAACCTCAAGATTACAGCGTACTGCGTTTCGTCGACTATTACGAACGACAAGCTTAGAAAGACAATCAATACGATGGTCACGAAAATAACCGTTCCAAAGATAGTAACACGCGTCATCACTTTTCACCTCTAGTTAGCTCCGAGATGTTTAGCAAGGATAGTTTGCTAGAGCTATCGAGAATAAAGATACGCTTTGCTTGTGGTAATACCTCTTGAAGGGTTGAAAGTTTCAAGCGAACCTTAGTGACTTCTGGTGCACGTTTGTACTCGTTGAGTACGGCAAGATACCTTTGCGTCTCACCTTCGGCTCTCAGGATTTGCTGTTGAGCGTAAGATTGGGCTTCTAGGATAATCTTCTGGGCCTCACCTTCAACCTTGGGAATCAGGTTGTTTGCGTATTTGTTGGCTTCATTTATGTACCTTTCTTTATCTTGTTTTGCATTGTTCACGTCATCGAAAGCTTCAACAACCTCTTTTGGAGGTACAACTTCCTGGAGTAGCAAATTCACTATTTGAATGCCTGAGTCGTACTGATCGAGTAATCTTTGAACCATGCCAAGGCATTCCTCCGCCACCGCCTCACGTTCGGAGGTTAATATCTCGTCAACCGTTCTTTTGGAGATTCTGTCCCTTAAAGCTGCCTCAGTTGTGAACTTAACAAGGTACTCTGGCGAACGGATGTTGAACGCGAACTTCACAGGATCGGAAACCCTGTAAGAAACCACTGCTTCAACGCTGACGATGTTTCCATCACCAGTGAGCATAAGCGCTTCTAGCTCCGAAGATTCATACTTTCTATCCCCCACTGTCCTGAAACCTATCTCTTCCTTCCTGATACTCTGTACATCCACGATCACATGTGATTGGAATGGGAACGGAGCACGAACGTGGAAACCTGGCCCAACGACTGAGGTGAATTTTCCAAAAGTTTTGATGAGAGCAACTTGAGACGGATTTACCTGAAAGAAACCGGTTGCAAAATAAATAAAGATGGCTACAATTCCAAGTATGGCAAATATAAGCTTGCTTCTCACGATTTCCCACCTTCTTGTGTGTAAGTTACCGGCTGCTGTGCAAAACAAGCTTGAATAGCTTTAGTAGTGGTACCGTTCGTTTTTAATTATCTTGAAAGCCCTGAAAAGTTGCTCAAGGAGCAAAACAACACAAAACTCATGTGTGAAGGTCATTTTAGAGAATTCCATAATAAATTGTGCCCCACGCTTCAGCGTTTCGTCCACCCCGACGGGACCTCCAATTACAAATACAAGCTCTTGGTTTCCTGGAATTTGCAGATTTACAAACTTAGCAAACTCCTCACTTGTCATTTGCCGACCGCCTAAATCAACAAGCACATACTTCCTGCCACGAAGCTTCTTGAAAATTTGTTCAGCCTCACGGCCCTTTATCACAGAGGTACTTTCTACGTTCACATCTCCTCCAACAGGAACAAATGAGACACGCACGTTAACATATCTTTTTAGCCTGTTCATGTAGTATTCATAGGCAGGCTGTAAATGTGACGAGATTTTTCCGGGGACAATGATTTCGATGTTCAGCCCTGGCACCTCCGTTGCATTTTAGGTTTAGTTACTTCGGAGTGTAAAAGTAGACGTTACCGAGTTCCGTTACTTCACCGTTTTTAATAAGGTAATGGAGACATGAATCAAACAGCGTTTGATCATTCGAAAATACGAGCTCTTTTATGTACTCCAGTTCCTCCCTGAACACAAAGGTGTGCGATAGAACACGCTTTATATAATAAGAAAAAGTACGAGTTTTGAACACCTCTAGATCGCATACGAGTTTGGCTGGAGTGGAATACGAGATGTAATCGGTATCATCGATACCTTTTAAACACCCGCTACGCTTCACAGCTTCCAAGTAACTTTTGAATTCTGTGGATGATAGTTTAAATTCGCTCTGCTGAATCTGGTTTAGTGACTTTACTTTACCGTTCATGAAGGCTTTGTACACCTTTTCGAGGAAATTCACTAAACTTGTATACTCAACAGGATACTTCTCCAAGAGGGTAGCGAAAAAGGCTTTATTTCTAATTACGCTGTATGTGTTATCCTGCTTCTCGAGAATTCCATCGTGTAACAGTATTTCCAAAGCAGTCTTTAAGTCTGAAAGATTCACGTGATTAGCTTTAGAAAGTACTGATAGGCTTTCGTCGGTGAGCGTACCAAAGATTGCTTCTCTAATAAGAATCAGTTTAATTTCTTTCATCTTTTCCGGTCGCTCAACCTTTCGCTCGTAAATTGTGTCGACCAAACTACTCATAGTTTCATATCCATATTTACTAGGATTGATGTTGAAAGCATTCAAAAAGCGTGAGATATTCTCCACTGTGAATTCCTTTCCAGACCTTTTTAAAAAAATTTCGAGTTCCTCCGAGAGTCGGTCGATTGGATCAACAAGTCTCTCGTTTTTCACAATATCCTCGTACGGAATAAAGAGATCCACCGCGGAAACAAGCTCATAGCTGGTAGATCTCATCCTCGCGAGAGCAATTACGCGCTTTCCGTAAGATTTCAGCTTATAGACAAGTGCAGTGAAATCTGCATCCCCGGTCACAAGGAAGAAGGTATCAATAATTTTGTTGTGAAGTGCCATTTCAATGCAGTCGACGGCCAAACGGATGTCGTTGCCCTTTTTGTTTGGGAGAAACTCAGCTTCAGGAATTTCGACTAGCTCGATCCCATAGTTATAGAGTATGAACGCCGCCATCCGGTTTTTCGACCAGGAGCCATAGGCCTTACCACCAACAATCCTTCCGTGCTTCAGTGCCTCACTATACACAAGCTGCACATCGACTGGTTGATTCTGAAAATCGAACATGATGTACAAGTTCGAGTTCACAACATCCTCCACCCCTCAAATCTCAAATTTTACGCAGTAGGCATTGGGGCACTCCTTTTGGGTTAGCATTTCGTAAACCATCTCACCAACGGGATTATCAACTCCAGCTAAGAAATCGGCTAAGTGCAGATGAAGACATTTTATCTTCGTCAATTCCTTTATACCACCGCTTCCTACCCGGTTCAAAATCTCTTCCCACATCTTATCTTCCTCTTTCAAAAGTTTCAGTCGTTTTTTTCGTACTTCCTCGTGCGCGTTAATCAATCTCTGTCGAATTTTCTCGTTCTCTTGAACTATCCGTTCCAGTTTCGATATATATCCGTGTTCTTCAAGATGGGATACTTCTTTTAGGAGGTGCGGACAGGTAAGGTAGTGGATGGTTGGAAACGGAACACTATCACGAACTGGGTAACTTAAGATAACTACTGGAAAATTGTGGGAACAATATTTAACAACTCTCAGATAGTTGGAAATTCTACGCCCAAGCTGCTTTTCGACTATCTTTAAATCTTTATCACTAACGCGTTCCATTCGTCCATCACCAGCTGTTCAACTATTTGATAGCCTTCGAATAAACTTAGTTTCTGGGTTATGATTCCGGAAACAATTATCAAACCATTTTGCTTAAGAAAGCCTTTTGCATCCCTGAGCATCTGAATAATTATTTCGGCAACGATGTTGGAAACGATTATGTCGAATTGCCCGTCAACGTTCGAAAAGAGATCGGATTCCCTCACGTCAATTTCAACGTTGTTTCTTGTTGCATTTTCCTTTGCAACCTCGACTGCCAACGGATCGTTATCAACGGCAACTACACGTCCTGCACCGAGTTTTTTAGAGAGAATTGCGAGTATTCCGCTACCGCACCCAAGATCCAAAACTTCCATTCCGGGTTTCAAGTAATTCTTTAACAGAAGAGCACACATTCTAGTGGTTTGATGCAGTCCAGTTCCAAATGCAAGACCCTGCGGTATCTTCAAAACAATCTTTCCATTGGTAACCTCTAATTCGTGGTCTTCAGGATCCACTATTACACCGGGAATCATTTCGAAAGGCTCGGTTATAATGTTTTTTAACCAATCTTCAGGTCTACTTTCCCTTATGCCAATGTAAGCTAGGCCGACACGTTCCATCTTGGATATCAAATCCTGCTCGGGTTCCTCAAAATGTAAAACAACAGCGAGGATTTTTCCCTCGCTGCTCTCTGAAATGTAGTAATCGTATTCTCCATAGAGCTCTTCATCAACCTTTTCAAGAAGTTCATCCTTGAAGGAGAACATGATTTCTTTGAACAACTTACTCAGAGAAAACCCTCCTCATAACGTAAGTGTTCGTTCGAGGAAGATACGCAATCGGGTCATTTGCATGTCCGTACTTGCGCACCTCGAAATGGAGATGAGGCCCTGTAGATGTTCCTGTGTTTCCAGACCTCCCAATAAAGTCGCCTTTTTCGACTCTCAATCCAACGTAGACGTTAATCTTTGAAAGGTGTGCATAGTAGGTTTCGTAATCTCCATGATCAATTATAATCAGGTTACCATATCCACTCATCCAACCTGCGAACTTGACCGTCCCAGCTCTTGACGCGAACACTGGTGTCCCATCTGGTACCTTTATATCGATTCCAGTGTGGAAAAGTGTCCTACCGTATATTGGGTGTATTCTCCACCCAAACTCGGAGGTTATCTTACCATAAACGGGCCAGATAAAGTCAGAGAGCTGAGTGAATGAGGTGTTCACTCTACCAACCGGAACAAATATTTGCTTTCCAGCTGCCAAGTGCGCTCCTATCGATGGATTAACAGCGAGGATTTCGTTTACGTCGAGGAAAAAGTACTTTGCGAGTTCGGAAATACTCATCTTTTCTGGCACCTTGTACATTATACCGGGAACAAGTGGTATCGTGAGTGTGCTACCTACCTTAAGCGTTGTTGGAGAAAGACCAGGATTCCAGTCAATGAGTATCGGTATCGGAATACCAAAATTTTTAGACAAATCGTACAGGGTGTCTCCCTTCTGGACGGTGTAGTTTATGTAAAACGAAAATGCCGTCGTTATTGCTAACAAAAAAATCGTAACGATTATTTTCTTCATCTGAGCTCCTCCCTCCCACTATAAAATGAACAACTCCGAGTTATGGAAATCTGTTCTTAAACTGCTCTTCCCAAAATTTGTTACATAAACCGCTGTATATTTTACCACAAAAATTTTCCTTGTCAAAGCCCTGCTACAGAATTGTGGAAAAAACTCTTAGAACCTCATTATTTCTTAACAAAAGACAACAAAGCAAGTATATCGGCGGGTGTAACCCCGGGTATGCGCATTGCTTGTCCAACAGAAAGTGGTTTGATCTTTGAAAGTTTCTCACGCGCTTCGGTTGATAAATTCGGGACTTTGCTGAAATCAACATTTACAAGTGATACGTCTTCGTACTCTTTAAAGACTCTTACCTGATCAAGCATGGCCTTGATATAACCTTCGTATTTCAACTCTATCTCCAGTTCCTGAATTACCTCAGGATCCGATATTGGTTCGGGATCAAGTACCGAGATTGCCTGATAACTCACTTCGGGCCTACGGAGTAGTTTTGCAAGCCTTGTTCCCTCGGAGATTGGTGTGGTTCCCAATCTTGTGAGAATTTCGTTCACTTGCCCACTTGGCGGTACTTTCACGTTTTCGAGTCTTTCGAGATGATACTTGATTTGCTTTTCAAGCTCCAGTACCTTTTCGTAGAACCATTTTGGAACCAAACCAATTTTGTAGCCATACTTTGTCAATCTCAGATGTGCGTTGTCGTGTCGCAGTAATAATCGATACTCCGCTCTCGATGATAGTAAGCGGTACGGTTCGTCAACTCCTTTTGTAACAAGGTCGTCTATCAGCACACCTATATAGCTTTCGTACCTCTTCGGAACGAAATAGGGTTCTCCTCTTAACTTCAGCGCGGCGTTGATTCCCGCTATTAATCCCTGTGCGGCAGCTTCCTCATAACCGCTCGTTCCGTTGATTTGGCCTGCAAAATATAATCCTTCAACGATTTTGGACTCGAGTGAGGGATACAATTGTGTTGGATCAATGTAGTCGTATTCCACAGCGTAGGCGGGTCTAACAATCACCACGTTTTCAAGGCCAGGAATCGTCCTAAGCATTTGTATTTGAGCCACGTACGGAAGACTTGTCGATAAGCCGTTTAAGTAATACTCTTCTGTGTCCCTACCCTCCGGTTCGACGAATACTTGGTGACTGTCGCGCTCAAATTTAATGACTTTGTCTTCAATCGAGGGACAGTATCTCGGTCCTTTTCCTTCAATCAGTTTAACTTCACCGTATAGCGGTGAATAGATGAGGTAGTCGCGTATAATCTTGTGCGTCTCCGGTGTGGTGTGCGTAAGCCAACAGGGGTAATCTTTGGGAAGTATCCTCGGTTCGTTGAAGTGTGAAAAGGCCCAAGGTTTGTCATCGGTGTCTTGCCTGGTCATTTTTGAGAAATCTATACTTTTTTTGTAAACCCGTGCTGGAGTACCAGTTTTGAAACGGCCGACCTTAAATCCGAGTTCTATAAGTGATTCTGTGAGCCCTTTAGCGGAGAAGTCACCCATACGCCCAGCTTCAAAAGTTTCGCGGCCAACGAAGATTTTCCCACGAAGGAATGTACCAGTTGTGAGAATCACGGCACGTGCATTGTAATCTATCCCGAGTGCATCAACAAGTCCCGCAACTTTCCCTTTCTCAACCAAGATTTTTTTGACGATTCCGTATCGAAGCACCAAGTTATCCTGAAGTTCCAGCTTGCGTTTCATAGTCCTTGAGTAGGCATATTTGTCTATTTGGGCACGCAATGCTTGAACTGCCGGTCCTTTACTTGTGTTCAACATCCTAACATTTATCATTGTCTCGTCGGTGGTCTTTGCCATCTCACCACCAAGAGCGTCGATCTCCCTCACAACAATTCCCTTTGCCGAACCGCCTATGGCGGGGTTACAAGAAGCCCAAGCAACATTATCGGGGTTCCCAGTTAATATCAATGTACGGAACCCGAGCCTTGCCGTAGCAAGTGCCGCTTCTACGCCTGCATGTCCTGCACCCACAACGATCACGTCAAATGAGTAATCATCATCAGGTCGAACGAAGAACGTTGCCACTACTCAACACCTTCCCGAAGTTCAAATTCGACTTTTCGGTTCAACAAACTCATAAACTACCATAAACTATTTCACCGTTGACGAAAACTGCCAAGGGCTTGCTCCTAAACGGATCGGCATCGTAAACACAAAAATCCGCTAGGTAGTTGGCCTCCAACTTTCCAGCCTTAAAGCCCGCCATCTGCGAACCAGCTTCTGTGTAAAGTTTTACAGCATCCGGCAAATTGAACCCGAGTCTCATCGCGTTCTCGATCACGTAGCGCGGATCAGCTGGTGAAACTGGTGCGTCCGTAGAAAATGCAACTGAGAATCCTTCCTGAAACATTCGGTGAAACGGATACGATAGCTCGTACCGCACGTATCTAAGAAGTTCGAGGTCTTCGAAGTAGAAGTGCGGCTGTACACTGAGATGGTACGACCTAAGTCTGTAGAAATCCTGATTTCTGACGAACTGTACGTGTATCAATCTATGTTTCCCGTTAACCTTCAACCTTTCAAATCTGTTCAGCACCTCGTGAAGAGCCAAATCACCGATGACGTGAACACACAATTGCAAACCAGTCTTTTCCGCAAATTGCACGATTTCATCGAAATTTTCAGGAAGTGTAAAAACCCCATTTTTACCCGTATCCGAATATGGCTCGATCATATACGCTGTGCGTGCTCCAAGCGAACCATCCGCAAAAATTTTTATCGCACCTATTTTACCAATTCCAAACTCACCAAATTTATAATTCCATGGTTCGCTTGTGTAGAGTTTTTCTAATATCCTGAGTTTGCTCTCCATCAAAAGTTTTTTTAATGTTTCGAAAGAAACACCATGGAAATCATCGGAGTGCACCTGCGTGACTCCCAAACTCAAAAATTTCTCAACGCCCTTGTGAAAAGCTTCGACGTATAACTCATCCCCAAAGTAGCTCCAAATCTTTTCCAAATCGCTTTCAAAAATTAGATTGTCTTGAAGCTCAAGTTCTTTTCTGACACGCTCATTCACCCAAGCTGTATGGCCACACTTTCGAATGAGGATTACCGGTATAGTTAACTTGTTTGCCAGTGTAAGTAGTTCGTTTTTTGGAAGTTCCTCCCAACCCCTGGCGAGAACGTATTTTTCGTCTTTTACGCTTATTAAGATTGACTCGAGATTTTCGTAATTCAAGTTGTGGAAGATCTCAAGCATACCAGTACCTATGATGTGGGCATGTGAGTCCACGAAACCAGGCATGACAAACAGGCCCGTAGCATCAACTACGGGCCCGTCAACATGGTCGTACTCGGTTGCAATTTTTGAGCCTTTGACATAAAGGTTGCTCTTCTCGAAGTTAGTACCATTCCAGACCAAACAATTTTTCAATACCATACTACGATAGCAATCCCGCAAGCTCAAGCAGGTGTAAGTCAAGCTTCTTTTTCTCTTTTAGGACATCCGCGAGTGGTACAGTTACGATTTTACCACCTTGTAATGCGGTCATAACAGAAGTCTCGCCATTCAACAATGCGTCGACTGCCGCAACACCCATTCGGGATGCCAGCAATCTGTCGAATGCCGTTGGAGAGCCTCCACGCTGGATGTGACCGAGTATTGTTATTCTCGTCTCGTAGCCAATTCTGTGTTCTAAGTGACGCGCAACTGTGTAGGCACTCGCGGCACCTTCGGCTACGACAACAATACAGTTAATCTTACCGCGTTCTCGTTCTTGGAGTAAGCGATTACTCAACTCCTCATAATTTACGGGGACTTCTGGAACTATAATAGCTTCTGCACCAGTAACCAAGCCACTAACGGTCGCAATGTAACCTGAAGATCTTCCCATGACTTCTATGATGAACGCGCGTTCGTGGGAGCTTGCCGTATCCTTCAGTTTTTGTATCGCGTCAACGACCGTATTTAAGCACGTATCCACTCCGATACTCATGTCCGTCATCGCAATGTCGTTGTCAATCGTTCCTGGTACACCGATCACCGGAATCTTCTGCTCTTCGGCTAAAAACATTGCACCGTGCATACTTCCTTCGCCACCGATGACCACAAGGCCATCAATTCCGTGTCTTTTAAGAATTTTTGCAGCTTCCGCACGAGTCTCCTTCATGACGAATTCCGGGCACCTGCTCGTTCTAAGGATCGTACCACCTTTTTCCATAATCCCTCCGACGGAAGCAAAACTCAGCGGTTCGATTTCCTCATCAAGCAAACCTGCGTACCCTCTTTTTATACCATAAACTTCAAGTCCCTTCTTGATACCGTACCTGACGACCGCACGAATTGCCGCGTTCATACCTGGTGCATCTCCACCACTAGTCATAACTGCTATCCTTTTCAAGTCAGACACCTCCGCTCTGCACTCGAATTTTTTTGATATCTCTGAAAGCCCAGAGCATTTGCCAAGTAATTATACCATACAGCCTCTCTCTGGTCTATACACTCTATTTTTCTTTCTTGGTTCTTCTCCCTCTTTTCTTCTCTTCTGCCATTTCATGGGCTCTTTTCAGTGCTTCGACCACATAATAATTTACTGTGCCTCTCGGATAGTTCCCACTCTTATCCATCTTTCCAGCTTTCTTGTCAGTCATCAGTTCGAGTGCTTCGTCAACTTCGTCGACAGTCCAGATGTGGAATTTTCCCTCTTCAATAGCTTCGAGGACCTCGTCCCTTAGCACAAGGTTTTTAACGTTCGCACGAGGTATTATAACTCCTTGGTCACCAGTTAATCCTTTCAGCTTACAGATCCTGAAGAAACCTTCAACTTTTTCGTTTACACCACCAACAGGTTGAACATGGCCATGCTGGTTTATTGAGCCGGTAATGGCTATGCTTTGCTTCAACGGTATCTTTGATATTGCTGAAATTATAGCCAGAACTTCCGCAAGTGATGCACTATCACCTTCGACGTAACCGTAAACCTGCTCAAAGGAGATCGAAACACCTATTGAAAACGGCACCTGTCTGGCATACTTGCTCCCTAGATAACCGGTGAGAATCATAACCGCCTTGCTGTGGATTTGCCCACTCAGGTCTGCTTCTCTTTGTATATCAAGAATACCAGAAGTTCCAAGGTATGTCTTTGCTGTAATTTTCACGGGAAGCCCGAATTCGAAATCCCCAAAGTTCACCACAGTCAATCCGTTTACCTGACCGACAATCTTTCCCGAAACGTCAATCATCAACTCGCCAGTCTTGAACATTTCATCGTATTTCTCAACAATCAACTGGAGTCTATTTTCCCGTTCATAAAGTGCCTTTGTCACATCAGCTTTTTCAATATATTTGGCATCACGCTTTCCAGCGTAAAAGTTGGCTTCCTCCAGAAGATCAATTATCGAACCGAGTTTCATCGACAATTTTCTCCTGTCACCAGAAAGCCTAAAAGAGTACCACAAGATCTTCTCCAACGCGCTCCGTTTAACTGGCAGTAGTTCAGCCTCTTTAACATAGTCCGCTACGAATGCCACAAGATCGTTCACAGTATTAACGTCCGCGTCCAGTTCCCAATCCATCTCCACCTTCACCTTGAAAAGCTTTTCGAAATCTGGATCGTAATCGTACAACAATTCATAAACATCAGGTGTTCCTATCAGGATTACTTTTAGTTTCAACGGTATTGGGTCCGTCTTTAGCGTTGCAATTGTTGAATAACCGTAAGCTGTGTCGAGATTCTCGATCTCGATCGACTTGGCCATCAAAACTTTCTTTAACCTATCCCACACAAAAGGATGGATGAGTAACTCGTAGGCATCTATAATCAAATAACCTCCGTTTGCTTTGTGGATACTCCCGGGTCGGATCATTGCGTAATCGGTGTACAACATTCCTTCACGCTCAATGTACTCTACCTTTCCAAATAAGTTGTGATAAGTTGGTGTGTCCTCAAACACAACTGGAGCTGCATTTATTCCAGAATTGTCTACAAGTATGTTCACATTGTACGCTCGGCGGAAGTAGAATTCCAGGTCCGAGATCTTTTTTGTGGTACTCACCTTATCCACGAGGTCTTCTTTGATACGATGGATAAATTCACGCACGTCACTGTAGGGATACTTTTTTTCCAAACTCGAGAAGAGTTCCTCGGTTGCAAATAAAAGCGCATAGCGGTTCAAATCACGGACCTGTTCCTTGTAGCGTGCTTCGAGCTTTCTGACATTTTCAATGGTAGCTTCTATCAAAAGTTCCACTTTCTTTGAAGATTCTTGATAAACTTTTTTTTCTTCTTCACTCAGAGCTTCGAATTCCTGTTCGGTGAGGATTTTCCCGTCTTTCATGGGAAAGTAATTTACTCCTGTTGACGATACTTTTATAGCGAAACCGAGTGCCCTTGCTTTTTCTATCAGCTCGTTCGTATATCGTTCTTGAGCTGCTTGAAATTCTTCATCCAATTGCCGTCTTCGTGTCTTATAATCCTCGCCTTCAAATACCTTTGAGAGGCGATCCGTAAGGCTTTCAACCACTTTCTCTAAGTCTTTCTTAAAATCAGCTCCTTTGCCAGCTGGGAGAAATATCACCCTTGCGCGCTGTGGGTCCTCAAAGTCTGCAACGTATCCAACATCAGGCGGAACAGGCTTTTTTTGCGAATATTCTTGGACGAAATGCTTTGTGAACGTTTTTCGGCCGGTTCTCGAATGACCTACAACGAAAATGTTGTAGCCGTCACGTTCCATTTCTAGGCCGAACAGTAGTGCCTTGATTGCACGCTCTCTTCCTATGAACGACTGCGTTTTTATGACATCCATTGTGGAGTCTATTTTAGGAAGTAATTCGGTATCGACCGTCAGGTCCTGGACTCTGAGTTTTTGAATGGACAAGATTATCCCTCCTTTAGCCCTTAAGCTACTTTACTTCGAAGACAACGTTCACAGTTACCATCACGTCTTTTTCAACTGTTGACGTGTCGTACGTACCGTAGTCGCTAATTTCAGTACTGTTGGGCGCAAGTACCTGGACAATACCGCTCTTGGCGGATATCACTCGTCCGAGCCTAAGCCCACTTGTGTTAGCAATCTCTAAAGCTCTTCTCTTTGCATCTTTAACGGCTTCCGAGAGTAACTTTATGCGTAACTCTGGAAGTTTGGAGTAGTAGTACTGTACTGGATTTGATTGAAAGACTATACCTTTATCAAGCAGTTCTTGCGTTATAAGCTTTGACTTGTCGGCCATGCTTTCTACCTCTCTTGTTTCAACGAAAAGGTACTCAACCAACGTGTAACTTCGTTCCGTTGCTAACTGCTCAGGGACATAATTCTCCATCACCGTTACAGACGAAACCTTTATCTGTTCTCTGTTAATTCCGTGCTTTTCAAAGACGGACAGAACTTCGCTTTCGTAACGTTTCATCAACTTGAACGCCTCCGAAAGCATACTCTCCGATGTTTTTGTTGAAAAGCTTGACGACCAAGTTGCAACATCCGAAACTACTCTCTCTTTGGCTGAACCAGTGACGGTTACGGTATTTTGTGGTTGCTTGGATAAAAGGAAAAAGTACCCAAAGATTGTCATTCCCACGATGAACGCGACACTCAAAAGTGTCGCACTGAGTAACTTGTATCTTGCCTCACTTTCCAATTTCACAATCCCACCTCGCAATAGCATTAACGATCAATACCTGTGGTGTATATGGACACCGCTGTGCCTTTTTGAATCACGTTTCTTTGCAGTTCGGAAGCTATGTAGTCTTCCAACCACATGTCCTGACGAGCCTAAATACTTCCTTCCGGAGAAATCTCCTTTCTGCTCCAACTTGATTAGAACTTTTTTGTCAAGTCCTTTTGAAGAAAGAAGTGTTAGCATTGCAAAGGTTGCCAATGTTGCAACGGTATTCAACAGATAATAATGCCCGGTTGTCAAGAAAAGTTGGGAATAATCAGTCCAGCCGCTAACCGAAAGTTTGGAAAATGTGTAAGCAGAGTAAGCTCTCATAGTGTTGTTGATGAAATAGCTTAAACCCGAAAATGTTGCCACGTAATTTCTTGGAAGGTACGTGAGACAAAAGACCATATACATCGGTGTTGAAATATTCAGCAGAACGAATCGTAGTATGTAACCGAACGAAAACGCTATAGAATTCGACATGAGAATTGGTAGTGTGTATATCAGTAGCGTAACTGCTCCGTACAAGCTGAACAGAGATAACTTGTAACCAACTTTTTCGGTAAGTTTATGTGAAAAAAGCGAAGTGGCAGCAGTAGACAGCTGAGAAACAGCCAGGATTGCAGAAATTGCAGTTGGAGAAAAAGAGAAAATGTCATAAAAGATAACGTTCCCGAAGTTAATAAAAATGCCCGCTGCGAAACTTACCAGTGCTCCAGAAACTGTATAGTAAGCAAGCATCACAATTTGTCCGAGGTTCAGCTCGAGGATTCTCTCAAGCCTAGATGCGCGCTTGAGGTTTGGTAAAAGTAGAACCGGAATAACCGACGCAAGTGCGAAAAGCATGGATAGCGTTAGTGATCTGAAGTAACCTAACCATGGAGCTAAGAGTCCTGCTCCAAAGTATCCCAAGACACCTGTAAGCATTACAATGGCAAAATTGATATTCGAATTTCGTAGACGTTTCCTATCATCGGAGCTTTCGATAACGGAAATTGTCGGTAATATAATTGATGTGTCGAAAAAGCCAAAAAGCAAAGAAAGCATAACGATTAGGATAGGTGTATTTGCCAACAACCTTAAGAATCCTAGCAAGCTGAACAAAGGTATTGTTAGTATTATCGTGTTTTTTCTTCCGATACGATCCGACAGCGAGGAGAAAAACAAGCCCCCAAACGCTAGGCCCCAAGAATAGTAGAAGGTGGCCCTTCCGACTACAACGTTATCAAAGCCCTGCGACCGGAGAAATAGGTTGTAAAGAACAGAATAAGAAGACCTCGCAACTCCAATAAGAAAGGTGTAAACATTTATCCATAGTACACTCAAAGATCCGCACCCCGCAGATTCTTTATGCTTAACTTCTTGTATTGTGATTCGGCTATATTGGTACTCTAACTCTAACACTATTATACTCCAATCAAATGTATTATACCTCAAATGAAACCGCGAGAAAACAGGTTCGCAACCTTTAATGTTAAAGGCAGGTAACGAAAAATATGTAGATTAACTTACATCACATATATAGTGCAACATTATATTAACATTACTGTTCTTCAATTGTTTCATCGGTTTCTTTGAGTTAATTGATTTTTCTCAACCTTGCCGCTAATATATATTAGTGCCGTCAAGGAAGGTTGATTCCGAAACCGACCTGTCGAGGTGTTCCGATGTTTGAGGGTCTGAGGGAAAAGCTATCGAATGCGTTCAGAGTTTTATCTGGAAAAGGAAAAATTACTGAAAAGAACATTGAAGAGGCAGTTCAGATTGTAAAAACTTCACTCTTGGCAGCAGATGTTTCTTACAAGGTTGTTAAAGAATTCGTAGAAAACGTCAAAAAGCGCGCGCTTGGTGAGGAAGTTTTGAAATCACTCACACCGGATCAGATGTTCATTAAAATTGTCAGGGACGAGTTGGTTCGGTTGCTAGGTGAAAGGGAACCTCTAAAGCTTGTGCATAACCCTTCTTACGTTATGATGGTTGGGCTCCAGGGGACCGGAAAGACAACGAGCGCTGCGAAGATCGCAAATTATTTAAAAAAGCAGGGAAAACGACCTATTTTGGTGGCGGCCGATACCTACAGACCCGCTGCAATTGATCAGTTGGAGGTCCTTGGTAGGAAAATTGGTGTGCCTGTAATTACAGGTGATAGGAGAAACGCGATAAAGATTGTTCAAGATGCGATGAGACAAGTTAAAGATAGTGGGTATGACGTCGTAATACTTGATACTGCCGGTCGACTTCATGTTGACGAAGAGATGATGCAGGAGCTTGAAGAAATAAAGAAAATGATCCGGCCAGACGAAATACTCCTCACAGTTGATGCGATGGCAGGCCAGGATGCAGTTAATTCGGCTAGAACTTTCAACGAAAGACTCGAAGTCACCGGGTTTGTCGTCACAAAACTCGACGGTGACTCGCGTGGTGGAGTTATCCTCACCATAAGGTATATAACCGGAAAACCTGTGAAGTTCGTTGGTGTTGGTGAAAAGGTTGATGACTTTGATGAATTTTACCCTGATAGAATTGCGAACAGAATATTAGGGCTTGGTGATGTTCTATCACTTATTGAACGTGTTGAGCGTGAACTCGACCAAGAGAAACTTGAAAAGATGGGTCAAAAATTTATCAGAGCCGAGTTCACGCTTGAAGACTTCAGGGAGCAAATTAAAGAAATTAAGAAACTTGGTATCGATAAAATACTTGAGGCACTCCCTGGAGCTCCTCAGGTCGACCTTGATACAAGCGAAAAAGAACTTAGAAAAATCGAGGCAATAATCAATTCTATGACTCCTCAAGAGCGTAACAACCCTGAGATTATAAACGCTTCGCGAAAGAGAAGAATTGCGGCAGGTAGTGGTACTACGGTCCAAGACATCAACAAGCTCCTGAAATCATACGAGGAAATGAAAAAGCTTATGAAGATGTTCAAGAAAGGTAAGATGCCATTTGGGCTTAAAGGATTTAGGTTTTAATGTCACACAATACTTTAGACGGAGGTGTTTTTGGTGGTTAGGATTAGGTTAACACGTATGGGTAAGAAGAAACAGCCTTTCTACAGAATTGTGGTTGTTGACCAGAAAAAGAAAAGAGACGGCGCTTACATTGAGAGCCTCGGTTACTACAACCCGCTGAAAGAGCCGTATGAAGTTAAGGTTGACATTGACAGAGCAGTCGAGTGGATGCTTAAGGGAGCACAACCAAGTGAAACCGTTGCGAAGTTGCTTGGTAAGCTAGGCCTTTTTGAGAAACTTGCCGCGGCGAAAGCCAAAAAGGAGGCTTAAGTGTGAAAGATTTTGTTGAGTACGTCCTCAAAGCAATTGTAAAGCATCCAGAACACGTCGTTGTAGTGGAGTATGAAGAGGACGGAAAGAAGGTTTACGATATCTCTGTGCACCCGGATGACGTCGGACAGGTCATCGGTAAGGATGGAAGGACAATAAAGTCTATAAAAATACTCATGTCCAGCATGTCCGATGATTCAGACTTTATTTTACGGGTGCTAAGGTGATGAAAAGATGAAACGTGTCGAGGAGCTTCTTAAGGAAAAGGTACCAATTGGTGTGCTGAGTAACACCCACGGTCTGGAAGGGGATATGAAATTTTACCTGTTCTCAAACGTTCCGAGTTTGGCCAACAAACTTACAGAAGCTATCGCGTACAACGAACAATTGAAAAAATTTGTGATGGTAAGATTCGAGAAAATCAGAAAAGCACACGAGTACTACATCGTCCATCTGGTTGGTGTTAACACCGTTGCTGAAGCGGAAAAACTCAAGGGCTTTGTTGTTTACGTTGACAAATCCTTTTTTCCGAAGTCAAAGGATGGTGAGTATTATTTCTTTGAACTCTTCGGAGCGGAAGTTTACGACGAGTCGAACGTCAATCTTGGTGTTGTGGATGACATAATTGAAACAGGAAGTAACGACGTTCTGGTGGTAAAAAAGGGCAAAGAAGAACTGTTAGTCCCGGTAATTGAACGATACATAGTGAATATTGACAAGGAACACAAAAAGATAATCATAAGGGTCCCGGAATGGATGGAGTGAAGATCGTTGCCAAAGCTACGGATAGGTGTGTTGACCATATTTCCTGAATTTGTAAAAGTGGTTAGGGAATACGGCGTGGTTTCCCAAGCTGTTGAAAACGGTATACTGGAGATCGATGTGTTCAATCTCAGAGACTTTGCAAAAGACAAACACAAAACTGTCGATGATTACCCATACGGTGGCGGCCCTGGAATGGTTATGAAACCTGCCCCGTTCTTTGAGTTCTTCAAGTTTTACAACGAAACGTACGGCAAACCATACGTTGTGCTCACTTCTCCACAAGGAGACGTGTTAAACAATACTATTGCACGGGAACTTGCTGGCAAAGGACATCTACTTATCATCTGTGGTAGGTACGAAGGGATAGACGAACGAGTGATGAAGTTTGTGGATCGCGAAATCTCGATAGGTGATTACGTTCTAACCGGTGGGGAACTCCCTGCGATGGTTATCATCGATGTTATTTCGAGGTTCGTTCCCGGTGTCGTTGAGGAAGAATCGGTGAAGAATGATTCATTTTACAATGATCTTCTTGACCATCCACATTATACAAGGCCGCGTGTTATCGAAGGCATGAGCGTTCCGGAAGTACTGATAAGTGGCAACCACGAGGAAGTTGAACTCTGGAGACGCAAGGAAGCCTTGAGAAAGACGATGCTTAAACGTCCGGATCTTTTCATGAAACATCAGTTCGACCAGCTCGATAAAAAAGCACTTTTGGTGCTGTTTAAGGAGTTGTTAGAAGATGCTAAGTAAGGTTTACGTGGCCTTAATACACTATCCCGTACTTGGCAGGGATGGTAGGATAATAACCACAGCTGTTACAAACCTTGACATTCATGACATCGCTCGAACATCAAGAACGTACAACGTAAAGCGTTATTACGTGGTGACACACCTACCAGCTCAGCAGGATATTGTCAGAAAGGTCATCGGTTACTGGACTGAGGGATTTGGTAAGACGTATAACCCCAATAGATCCGACGCGCTTTCAATCGTTGAGTTAAAGTCGTACTTAGAAGACGTAATAGCTGCCATCGAACATGAGGAAGGTGCAAGACCTATAATAATTTTTACTTCCGCAAAGGTACGTTCCGATACAATCACGTATGAGGAAGGAAGGCGCATAATACTCGAAACGGAACGTCCGGTTCTCCTACTCTTTGGAACTGGTTGGGGTATGCCAAAGGAACTTGAGGAGATGTGCGACTATTCACTGGAGCCGGTCAGAGGTAAAGGAGATTTTAACCATCTCTCCGTAAGGGCAGCCGTTGCTATCATCTTGGACAGGTTGATTGGTGAAAACTACGAGAATTGCCAAAGCAACATTTAAGATAATACCTAAAGGGAGGTATACGTATGAGCATGGACAACCTTGTCAGAATCATTGAGAAGACTCAGATGAAAGAGGTGCCGGAATTCAGACCTGGCGACACCGTTAGGGTACATGTAAAGGTCAAAGAAGGAGACAAAGAACGAATCCAGGCCTACGAAGGTATCGTGATATCCATCAGAGGATCGGGTATAAGCAAAACTTTTACAGTTAGGAGAATTGCCGCTGGCGGAATAGGTGTTGAAAGGATCTTCCCACTTTATGCCCCAACGATAGACAAAATTGAAGTTGTAAGGCGTGGCAAGGTACGCAGAGCAAAACTGTACTACCTCAGAGACGTAAAAGGCAAGGTGAAGATAAAGGAAAGAAAACAATAAGAACTGGTGGGCGAGTTTGATGGCAAAAGACACTAAAAAGAACGTCAAAAACTCTGGAAAGGGAGTAAAGCGCTATTTCAAGGAAACGCTAATTACATTCCTGTACGCAGTTATAGCGGCAACGATAATCAGATTGTTCGTTTTTGAGACAATGCTTGTACCGACACCGTCAATGGTCCCCACGATCAACGTGGGGGATCGTCTTTTTGTAGAAAAGATTACATATTCCGCGAGAGAGCCGGAAATCGGAGAGATCGTTGTTTTTTACACACCATTTCCAGATGAACGTGCCCAAGCTATGCTCCGCGCGTTCGACAAGTTTATGGACATGTTTTCACCGCGAGAATTTAAAGGTTCAGTCAAGTATGTGAAGAGACTTGTTGCAAAAGAAGGAGATGTTATCACACTCAAACAAGTTGATGGAAGATGGAAGCTTTTTGTGAATGGTCAAATACCCGAGCATCTTAAGAATGTCACTTACGAACCGGATGGAATATTTAGATACCCGAAACTTTGGGAGTACATGTCACAGGCTGCCGAGTTTAAGAAGAAGAGTCTATCAGAATACCGTCAATTTCTCTACGAGATAGCCCAACGCGACGGTAGTGGGGTAGCCAACATCATTTTTAGCGTTCTTGGAGGGTTTGAGCCAGTTCCGCTGGGGATAGATTACACTGTATTCGTTGAAAAATACCTCAAACCCGCCGGAATAAAGTTCTCCGATTATGTATGGGAAGAAAACGGGCATGTGTACGTGAAAATTCCGAAAGGTTTCTACTTTTTTATGGGTGACAACTCCCCACAGAGCCTTGACAGTAGGTTCTTTGGATTCGTCCCGAAAAGGGCTGTTGTTGGGCGCCCAATTTTACGAATATGGCCATTTAAAAGTTTCGGTACCATACAACCAATTCCGAACGATTTGAGATGAATAAAACAAAAAACCGGCAGGCAGCTGCCGGTTTAATTTTTCATTTAAACTATTTTTTGCCTCCGAAATTACTTCATTTAAAACTTTCACCCTGTCTAAAGTAACAAATTAATTAAGAAAGATTTCAAGAGTCCTTGGTTCTCGTTTTATACGATTTATCAAATCACCCTATCCAAAGTGAGTAAGAAATTACTTTAGACGTGGTGTTATTTTAAGGAAAAGTTATCGAAATTATCTGTTACATCTTGGTAATATTTTGTTTGTTTTAAAGCTCCCGAGTCGTGGTATGATAAATTAGACCTTTCGCTTAAGCGAAAAGCTTAGGCAAGGATTTTAGATGCTTTTTTCAAGAAAGGAGAGGTTTGAAGATGTTTGAACATGAACACAACCACGAACATGAGCACGAACATATCGATGCCTTCACGCTCACGGATGAACAAGGAAACGAACACCACTTTGTCCGACTTGGTGAAATCGAGAACAAAGGTAAGCTCTACTGGGTGTGCGAGGAAATCTTCGTTGATGGCGAGGAGATTGTAGATTTCGGAGATACGTACCTATTTGTGAAGACCGAAGATGAAGAAGGTAATGTTTTCCTTGATTCAGTTGACGATGAGGAAGAGTTCAACGAAGTAGTAAAGATTTGGGAAGATATGATGGGCGATGAGGATTTCTTCATCGATATAGATGAGGAAGATACTGAGGAAAACTAAAATGCCACCACTTGACAAACTCGCACAGGTCGTTGTAAAATAGTCAACGCAGTTTGAAATCCACCAGCAGGCGTAGCTTCAAGCGGTGGAGCGCCTCCTTGGTAAGGAGGAGGGTGTGGGTTCGAGTCCCACCGCCTGCTCCAGAATTTGAAATAGATTTATCGAGGGTACGTAAGTACCCTCTTTTATTTTCTTTCGTCTTCATAGGAGGGATTTCTTGTCGTACCTTCTGCTCATTTTTGCAACGGCCCTTGGAATTTTGATGGGAGCTAACGATGTCGGGAATGTCTTAGGTCCCATTGCGGCAAGCGGTGCTTTTAAAATAAAGCGCCTGCTTATTTTTTCTTCCATTACTACTTTTGCTGGTGCTCTGCTCGGAGGTCGCAGTGGTATTTTGCTGAACGCTTCGCTTGGAAAATACAGCGATTTTGAAATTGTTGCAATTTATGTTGCTTCGGTGATTGTCATCTCTTTTTTTCTTCTTCAAAAGCTACCAATAGCCCTTACGCAAGTTATAGTTGGTGCATCTGTCGGTGTTGGGATTTTTAATGGTACAGTGGAACCTAAGTCACTTTTTTACGTTGTTGTTGGTTGGTTTTTAACTCCTATTGTGGCGTTCGTTTTTGGGTACCTTGGGTACGCAAGCTTGTCACCACTTTTTAGGGGAATTAAAAACCTCTACGTTAGGGGCATAATTCTTAAAGTGGTGCTTTGGTGTTTCGCCCTTTACGGCTCGTTTTCCTTGGGTGCGAACGATGTTGGAAAATTCGCCGGGTTTCTATACGGACAAGGTTATTCTTTGCGCGTGTTACTTTTCTTCGGAGGTTTTGCACTAGCGATAGGAGTTTTCAATTTTGGTGGTAGAACAGTTTACACGGTTGCAAGGGAACTTATAGCCCTTGATGATTTCTCGTCTTTTGTTTGTGTTTTGTCAGTTTCCACTACGGTTTCTTTTTTTACGACGTTCGGTTTACCAATATCCTCTTCCCACGCTGTTATCGGAGCAATGATAGGTGTCGGATACTCACGGGGCGTTCGCATCCGTAACGAAAAGATTGCCAGGAGGATTATGTTTTCCTGGCTTGAAGCCCCGTTGTTCGGAGGTTTGATTTCAAGTTTGCTATTCTCAATCTTCAGAGTTTTATGGTAAAATACATTCTGTAGAAATTCAGCCCGGATGGAGGTGTGAAAGAGATGGATCTTAAGGCATACATCAGAAACATTCCCGACTTTCCGCAAAAAGGCGTTATGTTCAGAGACATAACACCCCTAATTAGGAATCCCCAGGCTTTCAAGTTTGCAATTGATACGATTACCGAAGAACTGAAAGCTTACGATTTCGATTTGATAGTCTGTCCTGAGGCACGAGGGTTCATAGTTGGCGCTCCAATAGCTTATATTCTTGGCAAGGGTTTTGTACCTGTGAGAAAGCCAGGGAAGCTACCTTATCAAACCGTAAGTGATTTTTACGAACTTGAGTACGGACGTGCGGAATTGCACATGCATATAGATGCTGTTGAACCAGGCCAGAGAGTCGTCATCGTTGACGATGTGCTAGCAACTGGTGGCACAGCGCTAGCAATAAAAAAACTCGTAGAAAAGGTTGGTGGAATAGTTGTTGCGTCCGCGTTTCTAATTGAGCTTACGTACCTTAATCCGAGAGAATTGTTCAAAGACGTTCCCATAATCGCTCCGATAAAGTTCTAGCAGTTTCAGAGGTACTCTAGAAAGTCAATAAAAATTGAAAACATTACCATACTTTCGCAACTTTTCGTCGCTTAAGTGCTTTTGTTCTTATTTTTGTTTTAGTTGTTATTTCTACTTATTTTTTCGGTCTTTGAAATTATGCCTTACTTACATCAAATGATTCTTTTCTTGTCCATAGTATCCATACTAGCTCAGCTAATTTCCTTGCTATGGCTATTATCGCTTGCTTTGTCTTTTTCCCTCTTGAGATTAACTCTTGGTATTTCTTTTTGTATTTCTCTATTAACCTTATGGCTCTTATTGCTAAGTTGTAGAATATTCTTCTTAGTACTTTATTCCCTTTTTTCGATATTCCCTTGTGTTTTGTGCTTTTTCCACTTTGATGTATCACTGGATCAAGTCCTATGTATGAAACAAACTTCTTTTTGCTTTCAAACTTTTCAATATCACCTACTTCAGAAATTATCGTTGCTTTTGTTGTATCACCTATGCCAGGTATATCAGGGAAGTTTGTT
>Ga0105163_1000035_pt1 | contig 83278 bp, 79 predicted proteins | sample JNZ110809AmetaG_FD_81531 | JGI IMG/M metagenome (GOLD analysis project Ga0105163, IMG submission 81531) | Hot spring microbial communities from Jinze hot spring, China to study Microbial Dark Matter (Phase II) - JNZ 110809A | ecosystem: Environmental > Aquatic > Thermal springs > Hot (42-90C) >... | reverse complement strand
GGACAAAACATAAGTAATAGCACTCGTCAACGTCGTCTTCCCATGATCCACATGCCCTATCGTCCCTACGTTCACATGCGGCTTCTTCCGCTCAAACTTCGGCTTAGACATATCAAAACCTCCCCTTACGTTCTAAAGATAACTGGAGCCCACGATCGGGATTGAACCGATGACCTCTTCCTTACCAAGGAAGCGCTCTACCACTGAGCTACGTGGGCCCCCTTCCTCCTTTGGAGCGGGAAACGGGATTCGAACCCGCGACCCTCAGCTTGGAAGGCTGATGCTCTACCAGGCTGAGCTATTCCCGCTTCCTATCCGTGGTGGAGGGGGGAGGATTCGAACCTCCGAAGGCTGCGCCAGCGGATTTACAGTCCGCCCCCTTTGGCCACTTGGGTACCCCTCCTTTTATGGAGCTGGTGGCGGGACTCGAACCCGCAACCTGCTGATTACAAATCAGCCGCTCTACCCGTTGAGCTACACCAACCCCTCTTTCGTATGGCATATTAACATCTCAGGCCTTAAGATTCAAGAGGTCTTCCTTCTAGGCCAAGGGGGAGCTTTACTGTAAATTCAGATCCCTTCAAGGGTTCGCTCTTCAAGGTCACGACGCCTCCATGGACCTCGGCGATCCATTTGCAGATGGCAAGCCCAAGTCCTGCTCCCCCCTTTTCCCGGGATCGAGATTTGTCAACCCTATAAAACCTCTCGAAGACCTTCTGCTGTTCCTCAGCTGGTATGCCCTCCCCTGTATCCCTGACGATAAGGACCGCCTGTCCGTCCTCCTCGAAGGCCTTAAGTTCCACCTCCCCTTCCCTAGGGGTGTACTTTATGGCGTTGTCCACTAGGTTCACTACGAGTTGCCTAAGCCTTTCCTTATCACCCCGAAGTTGGACACTCCCCCCCTCCAAAGTAAACCTTATCCCCTTTTCCTCTGCCCTATTTTTGAAAAACTCAAAGACCTCACGGGCAAGGGCGTAAAGGTCCACCGTCTCCAGACGTAGCTTAAAGTTACCGCTGTCGGCCCTTGCCAACGTAAGGAGGTCCTCTACGATCTTGGACATCCTTTCCACTTCCTCAAGACAGCTCACCAGTACCTCCCTGTACTCCTCGGCCTTTCTCTGCCTCTTGAGGGCCACCTCCAGTTCGCCACGGAGGATAGACAGGGGGGTCTTCAGTTCATGGGAGGCGTCAGCGGTAAAACGCTTTATCTGTTCAAAAGAACGTTCGAGGCGGGAAAGCATCTCGTTAAAAGTACGGGCCAACCTCCCTATCTCGTCTTCTCCAAGCCCATCTACAGGGATCCTCTGGGAAAGGTCACCGGAACCGATCCTCTGGGCCGTCTTGGTGATATGGTCTACAGGCCTTAAGGCCTTGTTGGCCAGGAAAACCCCTCCCATGCTCGCCAAGACCAGCACAAGGGGTACCGTGATTAGGAGGACGAGGGACAATTGCCTTAAGGCCTCTTTCACCTCATCCAAGGGGCTCCCCACTTGCACTATACCGACTAACTTCCCCTTCACGTTCACTGGAACGGTTATGAGCCGTATGGCCGTGCCGTCCCTAAGCTTTAACTCTTCAAAGGCCTCCTGGCCTTTTGAGGCCTTCTCCAGGGCTTCAAAGCTTATGGGGATCTCAAGGTCCTCTAAGTTAGTGGCCTTCTTGCCACTTTGGTCCAGTATCTGTAAATACCTCCCCATGGGTCTCACCCCAAGCCTCTCCCTTATCATCTTTTCTAGGTCAAGCAGAGAAGGACCAGGCATTAGGGGTTCCGAAAGGGCTTGGGCCACCAGATAAGCGGTGGATCGCAATTTGGCATCAAGGTTTTCCTTAAGCCTCTTTTCCATGGTCAGGTAAAGGAAAAGGCTGAAAAAGGACAAAACCCCACCTAAAAGCACTAGGTACCAAAAGACAAGCTTGGCCCTTATGGTCTTTAACATCCTTACGGCCTGAGGGTATACCCCACACCCCTTACGGTGTGGATAAGCTTCTTTGGAAACCCTTGGTCCAACTTTTTCCGCAGGTGATTGATGTAGACGTCTACCACGTTGACCGAAGGATCGTAGTCCTCACCCCAAACGTGAAGGCCTATCTCTTCGCGACTGACGGTTTGACCCGCCTTTCTCATAAGGTACTCCAAGACCGAAAACTCCTTGGAGGAAAGCTCCACACACCTTCCTCCTCTCCAAGCTTTGCGGGTCTTCAGGTCCAGGACAAGGTCACCTACCTTTAGCTCCAATTCTTCCTTTCTGCGCCTAAGAAGGGCCCTGATCCTAGCCAAGAGCTCTTCAAAAGCAAAGGGCTTCGTTAGGTAATCGTCAGCACCGGCATCAAGCCCCTTTACCACATCCTCGACCGTGTCCTTAGCCGTAAGGATCAAAACCGCAGTGAAACTGCCTTTTTCTTCCCTTAAGGTCCTCAAAACCTCAAATCCATCTAACTTCGGCAACATGAGATCAAGGACCACTAGGTCAAAAGGGCCCTCCCTTAGCCTCTCCAAGGCCTCTTCACCATCCAAGGCCACCTCCACTGAATACCCTTCTTCCTCTAGACCTTGCTTGAGGAGCCTTGCGAGCTTTTGTTCGTCCTCCACAACCAGTATCCTCATCATCCCTGTGTATTATATGCTAGACCTTGGGGGCTTCAACTGCCTTTTGACGCTTGAGCTTGTGCGAGTTAATATCTCTCGGATGCCAAAAGGCCTTAGGGTCCTTGAAGAATTGTCCAAATGGGGTATCAGCTTGGAAGGCCTGGTGGAAACGGCCATGCAAATGTACATTTTTGACCCCTCTTTCGGGGATATAAGGCCTGAAGTGGAGGCAGAGATCTTAAGGGCGTTGCAAGATCCAAATGTAGAAAGCTTACTCCTTGCAGCCCTCTGCCTTGAGGAAAAGGCCCAAAAAGGGGAGATTGAATCCCTTAAGCTTAGATATAAGGATGACCCCGTTGAGCTTTTAGCTGACGAGATCCTTGGTTTACAGATAGCCCAGTACATAGGAGGAACACGGGCTTTGTTTGAATTTTACAGGTTTGACCGCAAAAAACCCGGGATCATGAGCTCGTTACCCCCTTTTTTAGACGACGCAATAGGGGGCCTTCTGGCAGGCGTATTGGTAAAGGTATGCTCCCCTTAAAAGGGATAACCCTATGCCTGGCCTTTGCTTTGGACCTGCTGTTAGGGGATCCACAAGCCTTCCCTCACCCGGTAAGGCTCATGGGACGTCTCATCGAGGTATTAAGTCCTATTTTCAGACGGTATCTTCGTCCCTTTTGGGCAGGAGTGGCCCTTTGGATCGTGTTAGTTGGGGGGGCTTACTTGGCCACCTGGGCCTTGCTCCTTTTGTCTTACAAGCTTGGAAGGCCCTTGGGGATAGCAGTTGAGGTCTTTTTGCTTTGGACTTGCCTTTCCCTTAAAGATTTGAAAAAGGAAGCCTTGGAGGTGTACAAGGCCCTCACAAGTGGGGACCTAAAGCTTGCCCGCCTTAGGCTTTCGCGAATCGTGTCAAGGGACACCGATGGGCTAACTGAAGTAGAGGTATCCAGGGGGACGATCGAGTCCGTAGCCGAAAACACGGTGGATGGGGTACTATCGCCTTTGTTCTACGCAGCCCTAGGGGGAGCACCTCTAGCCATGGCCTTCAAGGCCGTAAGCACTTTGGACTCTATGATAGGCTACCCCTTTGAACCATATAAGGAGTTTGGAAGGTTTTCGGCCAAGATGGATGACCTCTGGAACTTCATACCAGCTAGGCTCTCCGTGATGCCCGTTTTCCTTTCGGCCCTTTTCCTAGGTTTTGACTACCGCAATTCCCTACTGGTAGCCCTGAGGGACCACAGGAAAAGGAAGAGCCCAAATGCCGGGTTCCCGGAAGGTGCCTTTGCCGGAGCCCTAGGCCTCAGGTTGGGAGGCATCACCTCTTACAGGGGGGTCCCATCCTTTGTGCCTTATATAGGCCATGGCAGGGACCCCCTTCCTCATGATATACCCCATGCCACAAGGCTCAGTTACTTTAGTTCGGCGACCTTTTTGGCCTTTATAGTCCTCTTTATGTCCCTTACTTTATAGCCCTGCTGACCCCTGCCTCCTCAAAGGTGGCCATTTCCGCCAAAACCTTTACCGCTGCCTCAAGCACCTCAAAAGCCAGACATGCCCCTGTACCCTCACCCAGCCTCATGTCGAGGTCCAAAAGGGGCCATAATCCAAGCCATTCCAAGGCCTTCTGGTGGCCCTTTTCGGCTGACCTGTGTCCTGCAAAGAGGTAGTCCTTGACCTTTGGTTCAAGCAAAACAGCCAACATGGCCGCTGAAGTAGAGATGAAGCCGTCCACCACCACAGGTACCCTCGCCCTTGCCCCAGCCAATATCCACCCGCATATCCCTCCTATCTCCAACCCGCCTACTTTTGAAAGGATGTCCAAGGGGTCTTTGGGGTCAGGTCTATTGACCTCAAGGGCCCTTCTGACCACTTCCACTTTGTGCCTGAGCCCCTCTTCATCAAGGCCTGTACCCCTACCTACTATCTCCTCAGGGTCATGGCCTGTTATGGCGCAGATGACAGCTGCAGCCGCTGTCGTATTGCCTATCCCCATGTCGCCGGTGGCTATGGCATCGATCCCCTTTTCGGCCTCGAGTTCAAATACCTCCATCCCCTTCCTTATCACCTCCTCGGCCTCCTCAAGGGTCATGGCAGGCCCTTTGGAGATGTTGTTCGTCCCTTCCTTGACCTTCATAAGGTAAAACCTGTCTTTGGCCTCAAGCCACTCCGGAGCCGGGGCCCCTTTTACGCCAAAGTCCACCACCACCACCCTCGCACCCACGTGTCTGGCGATCACGTTTATGGCTGCCCATCCCTTTATGAAGGAAAAGACCATCTGACGGGTGACCTCCTGGGGAAAGAGGCTCACACCTTCCTCTACAACCCCGTGGTCACCAGCTCCCACCATCACCACCTTCCGAGGGAGTGCACCTGGAATCCTCCCCATTATGCCCGCTACACGCCAGGAGAGCTCGTGGAGCTTACCCAAGGCCAAATATGGCATGAGAAGGTCTTCAGTTCGCCTTTGGGCCTCTTCAAAGGCCCTCTGGTCAAGGGGAAGTATCTCGCTAAGGCGTTCCTTCAGGAGCATTGCACACCTCCTCTAAGGTTTTCAACAGTATGTCGTTTTTTGAAGGCAGTTTTACCGCCACCCTTATGAACCCCTCAGGGAACCCCCTAAACCCCTCACCTCCTCTTACCAGGATCCCCTTTTGGTAAAGCTTAATCGGCAAAAGGGGATCACCCACTTCAAGGAAGAAGAAATTCCCCTCTGTAGGGTAAACCTTGAACTTCTTCGACAGCTCCTGCTTGAACCTTTCCCTCTCCCTATAGAACTCAGGAAGCCCCTCTTCAAAAACCCTCCAAACATCTCCTATGTGTTCCAGGAGCACTTGCCCAAGGGACCCTATCTGCCAAGGAGGTGTAAGCGCTTGGAGCTTCCGCAGGAACTCCTCAGGGCCTATCAGGTAACCCAACCTCAGCCCAGGTACAGAAAGGGCCTTTGTCAAGGACCTGAGGACCAAAAGCCTCCTGCCCTTCTCAAGAAAGGGAAGAAGGTCAGGTTTCTGACCAGGGCTCACGAAATCCACAAAGGCCTCGTCCACTAACACCCATACTCCCCTTTTTCCCAGGGTCTCTATTATGGACAAGAGCTCTTTTTCAGCTAGGAAGGTCCCGGTGGGGTTATGAGGGTTACATAGCACCAGGAGGTCGATTCCTGATAAGGCCACCTCCAGGAGTCTTTCCACCTGAATTTCAAATCCCTCCTCTTTATTCAAAGGGAAGGTCAGGACTTGAGCACCTACTGCCTGGGCGGCCCTTTCGTATTCTGGAAAACTCGGCACAGGCAACAACACACGTTTAGGCGAAAGGGCTAAAAAGGCCTTAAACAAAAGGTCCACTGATCCGCTACCTACCGCGATCTTCTCCAAGGGGAGCCCCAGAAAACGCGAAAGGGACTCAAGGGCGTGGTTTACATCCGGATAATACTTAAGCCACTGTAAGTGCCGTCTAAGGATCTCTTCCACCACCTCAAAGGGGAAAAAGTCGTTGAGGTTTGAGGAAAAATCCAAGATCTCATGGGGAGGCTTTCCCAAAAACCTCGAGGCTTCGAATACCCTACCCCCGTGATAGACCATCGACATAACCCCTCAGTACGAGAAGCACAAAGGCCTCAGTAAGCTCCACAAAGGCACCTAATATGTCGCCGGTTACGCCCTTGAACTTCCTATGGAAAAAAAGGCAAAGGGCCAAGGAAAAACCTATGCTAAAAAGGACAAGCCATGTTCCCTTCCAGCCTAAGGCCCATAAGCAGAACGCCCATGAGAAAAAGCAGCCCACGGCAACTGCCTTGAGGCTTAGGGGCAAGAGGGCTTTTGCCTTACCCTCCTGCCGAAGATAAGGAAGGGCCCACATGGGGAAAAGGGGGGCCAGCCTACCCAAAACTGGAAACACCAAAAGGGCCTTCGACACCTTGACTTGTAGTTCCATGATCAGATGGAACTTTAGGAGTAGAAGGCATACCAGCCCTAACACCCCAAAGGCACCAAGGTGTGGATCCCGCATGACCTCAAGGGCCCCTTGGGTGTCCTTTGCGCTGAAAAGGGCATCGAGGGTGTCAGCAAGGCCATCTAGGTGAAGCCCCCTTGTCAGGGCTATGAGGACTAAGAGGGTTCCCAAAGCGCCGATAGCCTCTCCGAAAAGGTGTCGTAACAAGACGTTGATCCCAAATAGGATCAAACCTATTAAACATCCCACCACGGGAAAGAATAAAGGGGCTCCTTTTAGTTCTACATCTTTAGGGACGGGAAGGACAGTCAAAAAGGCTATGGCACCAAGGAATCTCCTCATGGCTTGACCTTTAAAGGTAGACCACATACCATCAAGTAGACCTCATCTGCCCTTTTGGCCACCATCTGGTTTACCAACCCTTGGAGATCCCTGAAACGCCTTCCAAGGGGGGTCAGGGGGACAACTCCCCAGCCTATTTCGTTGCTGATGACAAAGAAGACATGGCGAGAAGACTTCATATATTCCAACAGTTCCTCTGTCTTGGAAAGCACCTGGGAGTCTTCAAATCCCCTTTCCACTAGGTTGCTCGTCCACAGAGTTAGACAATCGATTATGACCGCATGGACCTCCTTAAGAGTGGATATGGCCCCAAGCAAATCCACCTCTTCTTCTATAGTAAGCCATTCCTTGGGCCGGGAACGCCTATGTTCCTCAATGCGGGTTTTCATCTCCTCATCCCTTGCAGAAGCCGTAGCCACATACACCACCGGTAGCCCAGAAGAAGCAGCCCCTTTCTGGGCAAAACGGCTCTTGCCACTTCGGGCACCACCTGTTATGAAGACGACCTTTCCGGACACCGTCCCCTAATTATATCCACGAAGAGGTCCACAAGCACGGGGTCGAACTGCGTGCCCTTCGCCCTCTTAAGTTCTTCAAGGGCCTCGGCTTCGGTCATAGCACGCCTATAAGGCCTGTCTGAAGTCATGGCATCGTAGGCATCGGCAATGGCCACTATACGGCTCAATAGGTTTATCTCTTCGCCCCTTAGGCCAGATGGGTATCCTTTCCCATTCCAGCGTTCGTGGTGCTCCAATATGAGCCTTGCCACCGGTTGAAGCTCAACCGAGCTCTGGGCTATGCGATAGCCGACCTCTGGGTGCCGTTTTATTTCCTCCCACTCCTCCTCGGTTAGGCGGCCTGGTTTAAAAAGCACGCGGTCCGATACGGCTATTTTGCCTATGTCGTGGACTTCGGCTAAGAGCTCCAAAAGTTCGAGCTCGCTGCGCCCAAGGCCAAGGGCTTCTCCCAGCATCAGGCTATATCGCTTTACCCTCTCTATGTGCCCCTCGGCACCGAAATCCTTTTCCCTTAAGGCAGCCTTAAGGACGTGCAAGACCGAGCTCCTCGGGCTCAATCCCCGTAGGATTTTGTCCCGATACATGGCATCGTCGGCTTCGCGATAAAGGGCCTCAAGGGGACGAAAAGGCCCTTCTTGTGTGGCATAGCCCACTGACAAAGACAAGGGAAGGTCAGGCCTTGATTGGGCCAACTCCTTTATCGCCTCAAGTATCCTCCCTACCACCTTTTCCGCAGAGGCCCTGTCTGTCTTGGGCAACAACACAGCAAACTCATCACCCCCTACCCTAGCCACCACATCAGATGACCTCACCGACTGGACAAGGACCTTAGCGACTAGACATAGGGCCTCGTCACCCTTCTCATGCCCAAGGAAGTCGTTCACCATCTTGAGGTTGTCAAGGTCGCACATAAGGAGACTTATAGGATAGAAACGCCCTTTCTCCATCCGCCTCAGTTCTTCTTCAAAATAGGCCCTGTTATAAACCCCGGTGAGGGGATCACGCATGCTCAAGAACTTGAGCTCCTCCTCCATCTTCTTGCGATCGGTGATGTCCCTAATACACTGGACTGCACCTATCACCTTACCTTTTGGGTCCTTTATCGGCGAGGCTATGCTCCAAAACCACATCCCCTTGCCTCCGTAGACTAGAGGTGCGAAACCTTCAGCAGTGAGGCTTTCTCCCTTTAACTCAAGCTTGGAGTAAAACACCTTGTATGTTTCAAGTTCCACAGAACCCATGAGTACTAGGTCCACCAATAAGGGCCTTCTCTCCCCATAAAAAGGAAGGCTTGCACTGTAATCGCCTTTGCCTATCATCTGATGGGCCTCAACGCCAGTCATAAGGACTACCGCTTTGTTCCAAACCACCACCTTGCCTTGGAGATCTACGGCTATGACTTCATCAGGAATGGAATCCAATATGATCTGATATAAATCATGTCTGCCGAAAAGGAAGGGAAGGAATCGATGTCCTTTGCGCAAGGGCTTTTGTCCGTTAAGGCTTTTTAGCTAAATTCCTTATTATCCAAAATGCGGTTTACTTGACAAGTCTTAATTTAGAGCAGTTTATGGTATAGTTGGCACAATGGAAAAGACCGTTGTGTTCTTGGTTCGTCTGCGTAAAAAAGACGATATAGCTTTTTTCAATTTCATATTGGAGTCGTATGAAGGCCTTGGGGTCTCTACGATTTTGGATCCGAAAGAGGGGCTCGTTAAACTAGAGGTCCCAGAAGGGCTTGAGGAAGAAGCCCGTGAGTTCCTTATGGGCCTTAAGGGCGAAATGGATTTAGAATGGTCAAAGCTTTAGGGCCGATAGTCGTTCCAGGGCTTCTTCAAGGCGGGACTTGGAGACGGTCAAGGCCATCCTTATGTACCCTTCTCCGTAAATACCGAAACCGGCCCCTGGCGTTACTACCACCCCTAGTTCGAGGAGCTTTTCGGCGAACTCCGCAGATGAAAGTCCCTTGGGTACCTTAACCCACAGATAGAAGGTGGCCTTAGGAGGATTCACCTCCAAACCGAGTTCTTTGAGGCCTTGGGCCATTAAATTTGCCCTGTCTTTGAGTTCTTGGCGCCAAAGCTCCACTTCTTCTTCTACATGCCCCTCCAAAGCCCAGATGGCCACCCTCTGGATGGCGTTGAAGACCCCTGAGTCCACGTTGGTCTTGACCTTTCCTAGTCCTTCTACAACTTCGGCATTCCCCACCACAAAACCTATACGCCAACCGGTCATGCGGAAGGTCTTCGAAAGCGATCCAAACTCCACCCCTATCTCTTTTGCCCCAGGCACGCTAAGGAAGCTTGGGGTAGGAGAATCGAAGTAAAGCTCACTGTAAGCTGCATCGTGACAAACCACGATCTTGTATTGGCGCGCAAACTCCACCACTTCTTCGAAAAATTTCTGGTCTGCCGTCGCCCCTGTGGGGTTGTTGGGATAGTTTAAAAAGAGGACCTTCGCCCTTTTTGCCACCTCCGGGGGCACTGAAGCAAGATCCGGCATGAATTGCCTTTCCTCGCGCAGGGGCAATGGATATACCGTACCACCCGCAAGGATCGTAGAGCCCTTGTACACAGGGTAACCTGGGTCAGGTACCAAAACTATGTCCCCTGGGTCGACAAAGGCCAAGGTGATATGGGCAATGCCCTCCTTGGAGCCTATAAGCGCCATGACCTCCCTTGCGGGGTCAAGTTCTACCCCAAAACGGCGCATGTACCACTTGGCCACAGCTTCCCTGAAGGCGTAGAGACCCTCGTAATCGGGATAACGGTGGTTTTCAGGCCGCCTTACCTCTTCAACCATACGTTCCACTATCCCCTCGGGCGTAGGCCAATCCGGATCGCCTACACTTAGGTCTATCAGGTCTTTGCCCTCCCTTCTCAAGGCTTGCTTTTTGCGGTCAAGCTCTGCGAAAAGATACCGCGGGAGTTGCCGGATCCTTTCGGAATATTCCATAGCTCCCTCCTTGATCTGGTCCGCCCAGATTTTAAGACAAAGGACTTAGGTTTTTCAAATGTTAAAAGGAGTTTGGCTCACAAGTAAAATTTTAATAGAATTTCCCTTGGAAAAGATGGTGCTCTGTCTTTCAACTGGAACGCTTTTTCAACTCCCCCTAAGGGAGGTCTTTGGAATAGCCAAAGAAGCAGGCTTTGAAGGTATAGAGCTCCTTATATCGCCCAGCTGTTGCAAGCCCTATGACTTGGCTGAGGCTTTTTCCCTTTCCGAAAGGGTCCTCCCCGTAAAGGTCATACACAGTCCCTTCTTTAGGTTCAAGCACTGGTGGGGGAAGATCTCCTCCTTAAGGAAGGCCATACTTTGGGGAAGGGTGCTGGGGGCAAGCCTTGTCACTTTCCATCCGCCGAGCTGGTTTAACCTTGAGCTGATCTTTTGGCTCTGGATCCTTTTGAAAAAGGATTTTTCCAAAGAGAAGGCACCTGGACTGGAACTGGCCGTTGAGATCATGCCGGTCTTTGACTCAAGGAGGAGGCTTTCGGGATACTTCTGGAATAACCCGAGAAACCTATCACATCTAGCCAAAAAGAAAGGACTCGGTTTGACTTTGGATATCACCCATATGGGGACAAGGACAGCGGACATAATACCCTTTTTCAGCTCGCTTTACGACCCAGACCTGGTAAAAGAAGTGCACTTCAGCGATTGGAGCCCAAAGGGACAACATCTGTTCCCTGGAAGGGGTGACCTCCCCATTGTGAGGTTTTTGAGCCTTTTAAAGAGGCTTAACTTCCAAGGGATCTTGACCGTGGAACTTACCCCTAGGGAACTTTCTTCGGGGGACAGAAGGAAGTTGCTGGAAGAGCTTAAGGCCATTGTAGACCTTATAAAGGAGGTGGGCGGGTGAAACCCTTGGTGGTGCTTGTCACCTTTCCCGATGAAGAGACAGCCCAGGCTTTAAGTAAGGAAGTGGTACAAAGACGGCTTGGGGCCTGCGTCCAACTGATAGGCCCTATAGAAAGCACCTACATGTGGAAGGGCCATGTAGAAACCTCAAAGGAATGGCTTTGCCTGATCAAAACCGACGAAAGGCTTTATCCTGCCCTTGAGGAAATCATAAAGGAAAAACACCCTTACGAAGTACCCGAGATCGTCGCCCTTGAGATCTCTAAGGGGAGTAAGGCCTATCTCGATTGGATGGCCGAAACCCTTGGATAGGCTTTGAAGTTGAACTTTTCGAGGATTTAGGATAGTTTTAACCCTTCCATGGGTGAAGAAAGCCGTATACTGGAAGAAAGGAAGAAAAAGGCACTTAAATTGAGGGAAGAAGGGGTAGACCTTTATCCCCGCGACTTCAAACCCAATATAACTTCCCAACAGCTAAAGGACCGTTTCGAAGGGGCTGGAGAGGAGGAACTCAAAGGAGCGGGCGACTTCTGCCTAGCAGGTAGGATTATCTCCGTAAGGGACTTCGGTGGGGCGGTCTTTAGCCATATACAAGACCGCCATGGCAAGATCCAGATATACGTCAAAAGGGACGCAGTAGGCGAAGAGTCCTTTAGGCTTTTCAAAAGGCTTGATATCGGCGACTTCATAGGGGTGGTAGGAAGACCTTTTAGGACGCGTACCGGTGAACTCACCGTAGAAGTCCATGGGTTTAAGCTCCTCTGTAAGTCCTTAAGGCCCCTCCCCGAAAAATGGCACGGTCTGACCGACGTGGAGCTGAGGTACAGGCAGAGATACCTGGACCTCATTGTGAACCCTAGGGTAAGAGAGGTCTTCCGGAAGCGTAGCCTCATAATCCAAACCATAAGGGAATTCCTCCTTGAAAGGGATTTCCTTGAGGTAGAGACCCCCATAATGCAACCCATACCCGGAGGGGCACGCGCTAAGCCCTTTAAGACCTATCATAACGCCCTGGAGATGGAACTCTACCTGAGGATCGCGCCAGAGCTTTACTTAAAAAGGCTTGTCGTAGGAGGACTGGAGAGGGTCTTTGAAATCGGCAAGAACTTCCGCAACGAAGGGATATCTTCCTTACATAACCCAGAGTTCACCATGTTGGAATTCTATCAGGCGTACAGTACCTATGAAGACCTCATGTCGCTGACCGAGGAGATGCTCTATCAGGTAGCCCTTAAGGTAAACGGTAGCCCTAAGGTGGTATACCAAGGTTACGTCATCGACTTTACCCCTCCCTGGAAGAGGGTTTCCATGAGGGAAGCCCTTGAGGATTTTGGCCTTGGTGAGGTACTTGTCGACAGGCAATTAGCTCTAAAGAAGGCCAGAGAGCTTGACCTTGAAGTGAAAGGCGAAGAAACTTTAGGGGAATTGACGGAGATGCTATTCGAAAAGGTGGTCCAACCCCATTTGCTCCAACCCACCTTTGTGACGGATTATCCCGTGGAGGTGTCTCCCCTGGCCAGGCGGAGGGACGATGACCCACAGGTGGTAGAGAGGTTTGAGCTATTCATCATGGGCAGGGAAATAGCCAATGGTTTTACCGAGCTAAACGACCCAGAAGACCAAAAGATGAGGTTCATAGAACAACTGAGGAAAAGAGGCCTTGAGGAGGAAGAAATCTTTATAGACGAGGACTTCCTCGTGGCCTTGGAATACGGAATGCCGCCTACTGCTGGCGAAGGAATAGGCATAGACAGGCTCGTGATGCTCCTCACGGACTCGCCGTCTATAAGAGAGGTCATACTTTTCCCCCACATGAGGAAAAGGGGTTGAGGCTCCCCTTTGAGTTGCTTATAGCGCTTAGACACCTGCGCTCAAGGAAAAGGGAACGTTTTATATCTGCAGCCACCTTTATCTGCATATTGGGGATCACCTTGGGGGTGATGGCCCTCATAGTTGTCCTTTCGGTTATGAACGGTTTCCAAGAAGTCATAAGGGGGAGGATACTTTCGCTTTCTGCCCATGTGTTGGTGACAAGCCGTGAAGGTACTATTTCAGATTACCCTCAACTTATGAAGAGGCTTAAGGAAATAAGGGGGATACAGTCCGTCTATCCCATGATAGCCGCCCAGGTCATGATAGGCTCAAAGGACGCACTTTCTGGAGCTGTGCTAAGGGGAATAACAGATGATTCCCCCTATGTGCTTTATCTGAGGGAAAGGGGGTTGATGGGCTCAAGGGATTTGAAGGCCGGTCAGGTGTGGGTAGGGACCGAACTGGCGAGGCTCCTGAACTTAAAGCTAGGCGATCAGGTAAGGGTTTTTTCACCCTATGGCCTTTTACACCCCTTCGGGATGATCCCCAGGGTTAGATCCTTCGAAGTAACCGGAATATTCCAATCGGGGATCTACGATTACGATATAAGTCTTGCCCTTGTCCCCCTTGAAGATGCCCAGCATTTCCTGTCCTTGGAAGGAGCAGTAACCCATTTAGAGGTAAGGGTACAAGACATCTATCAGGCCCATGAGATATCGCAGAAGGTCCAGTTCTTGTTAGGTCCAAGGTATGTAAGCCGTGATTGGATGCAGATGAACCGCAACCTTTTTTACGCCTTGCGGATGGAAAGGCGTATTATGTTCCTGCTTTTGTCCCTCACGGTTGCCATTGCCTCTTTTAACATCATCGGAGTCTTGATGATGACCGTGATGGAACGCAGAAGGGAAATAGCCATCTTGAGGTCCATGGGGGCAAAAAGGGCATCAGTGGCAAAGGTCTTCCTCTACGAAGGACTACTAATAGGCGTCATAGGAACCGCCTTTGGGACCGTAGCGGGACTTGCTTTAGCTTTCAACGTGGAACCCGTTTCCAAAGCCTTAGAAGCCCTCCTCGGTTTCAAATTCCTACCACCTGATGTCTATTACATTACTGAGGTGCCTTCGAAGGTAAACCCCTGGGATGTGTTAACTATAATAGGCCTAGCCTTAGCCCTAAGCCTCGCCTCAGCCCTCTATCCTGCCCTTAAGGCCTCAAAACTTGACCCAGTAGAGGTCCTACGATATGAGTGATATACTCCTTGAGGCCATAGGGATCCGTAAGGTCTTCAAAAAGGGCGGACAGGAGGTATGGGCCCTCGGGGGAGTAGATCTTGTATTGCACGAAGGCGAAAGGGTAGCCATAGTGGGGCCATCAGGAGCAGGTAAGTCCACACTCCTTCAAATCCTGGGGACTTTAGAGAGACCTACTTCTGGCTTCATCTATTACAAAGGGCAACCCATCAATTCTTTGTCAGACGAAGAACTGTCCAAGCTAAGGAACAGGGAGATAGGGTTCGTCTTTCAGTTCCACCACCTTCTGCAGGACTTCACGGCCTTGGAGAACGTAATGATCCCATGTCTCATATACGGCTATTCCATAGAGAGGGCAAAGGAAGCGGCAAGGGAGATCCTTGAAAGGGTGGGACTCGGCCATAGGCTCCACCATAGGCCCTCTGAACTTTCGGGCGGCGAACAGCAAAGGGTAGCGATAGCAAGGGCCTTGGTGATGAGGCCGAAGCTGCTCCTTGCTGACGAACCGACGGGTAACTTAGACTCCCAGACGGGTCAGGAACTTATGGGACTACTGGAACGCTTCAACGAAAGGTTTGGACTGACGCTACTTGTGGTAACCCATAACGAGGCTGTGGCCCGCCGTTTCCCGAAGGCCTTAAAGATGAAGGATGGCAAGATCGTGGGAAAAGATGGTTAACCCTTGGAAGGGGACTTCAAATAGTAACCGAAGTCCGCAATTGGGGGTAGAGATGAAGGCCCTTTTCGCTTTCCTCATAGGATGGGCATTAGCCTTTGCTTTACCTTCATGGGCTCAAGATCTAGTGAAGGAGATAAAGGTCGTGGGCAATCAAAGGGTACAGACCGAAACGGTCCTCATGAACATAAGGATTTCCAAGGGAGAACCTTACGATCCGGAAAAGGTAAGCGAAAGCGTAAAAGCCCTCTACAGGACCGGTTATTTTTACGACGTAAAGGTAGACAGAGAGGAGACGCCTGAGGGGATCGTCCTGACGTTTATCCTCTTTGAAAAGCCCCAAGTCAAGGAGGTAGTCATATCCGGTTACCAGAGGCTAAAGAGGGAGGAGTTGGAATCAGCCCTTAAAATCAAACGCGGTGACTTTTTCGATGAAGCCCTTTGGGAAGAGGGCCTCAAGGCTTTAAAGGACCTTTACGCCTCAAAGGGTTTCTGGGTCGCTTCTGTACAAGGGGATGTAGAAGAGCTCCCCGGTAACGAGGTGGTCCTTTATGTAGATATCCAGGAGGGGCCAAAAGGGGCTATAAGGGGCATAAGGTTTGAGGGGAATAAGGCCTTCAGTGACCGCAAGCTTAAAAAATTGATGCGCACAAAGGAGAAGGATTGGCTTTCTTGGCTTACAAAAAGCGGTATCCTTAATAAAGAAGTCCTTGAAGCAGACCTGGCCAGGATAAGGTATTTCTACCAGGACCATGGCTATGCCGAGGTGAAGGTCTCTGAACCTGAAATTACCGTTTCCAAAGACGGTAGGTCCCTTTTCATCACGGTGAAAATTGAAGAAGGAAAGAGGTATAAGATAGGATCAGTGGATTTGACAGGAGAACTTGACGAACCCAAGGAAAAGCTCCTTAAGGCCATAAAGGCCAAGACAAGCCCTGGAAGGCCCTACCGCATTTCCGATGTAACAAGGGATGTTTCGTCCTTGGTGGACTATTACGCCTCAAGGGGTTATGCCCACGTAGACGTTACCCCTCTTAGTGCCCTTGACCGCGAAAAGGGGGAAGTACACCTCGTTTACAAGGTAGAAAAGGGACCAAAAGTGTATATCGGGGATATCACAATAAAGGGGAACACCAAGACTCGCGATAAGGTGATAAGGCGGGAGATAAAACTAGCAGAAGGAGACCTTTACAACGCAAAGGAGATACGCCAGAGCCTGAGGAGGACCAAAAGGTTGGGGATATTTAAAACGGTCGAGTTCAATACCGTCCCCACCAGTCGGCAGGACGTCCTTGACCTAGAGGTCAAGGTAGAGGAGATGCCTACTGGGGCCTTCCAGTTTGGCGGTGGTTACAGTTCTTTACATGGCCTTGTGGGGATGGTCGCCCTCTCGGAAAGGAACCTCTTGGGAAAAGGCTACAGGGCTTATATAAAGGCCTCTTTAGGTGCCAAGATGGACCAATTTTCCCTTGGGTTCACTGACCCGAGGTTCATGGACACCTTTTACTCGGTTGGCTTTGACCTTTTCAACGAACTTTACGATTATGCCGCCTACGACTACAGAATTAGGGGTGGTGATGTGGCGGTGGGAAAGGAGTTAAGCGATAGCGTAAGGGTGGACTTCGTTTACCGCTACGAGAAGCAGAAGGTCTTCAACGTGGCCGAGGACGCTTCAGAGTATATAAAGTCACAACAAGGAACCACCACTTTGAACAAGGCCGTCTTGGGATTCAGCCACTTTACCCTCGATGAACCCCTTTTCCCTACTAAGGGATGGGATAACAGTTTTTACTTGACCAATGCAGGAGGACCTCTTGGTGGCGATTCCGACTTTCTACGTGCAGAGGCCTCCATAAGTTGGTTCAAACCCATATGGGGCGACCTCGTTTTGAACCTGAGGGGAAAGTTTGGAATAATAGAGCCCTACGGTAAGGGCAACGTCCCTTTAGGCGAGAAGTTCTTCGTAGGAGGTATGAGGACCTTAAGGGGGTTCGAATACGGTATGGCAGGGCCAGTAGACGAAAATTACGAACCCAAAGGGGCCCTTAAGATGACCGTTGTAAACTTCGAGTTCCTTTACCCCCTCAGTAAGGAACTTGGCCTGAGGCTTGCCCTTTTTTACGATGTGGGGAAGGGCTTTGACAAATGGCAGGAGCTTTTCCCTTTACGGCATGCGGTGGGGGTTGGGCTTAGGTGGTATTCGCCACTTGGACCTATAAGGATAGACTGGGGGTACAACCTCGACCGTAAAAAAGGGGAAAAGGCAAGCGTTTGGGACTTTGCCATCGGGATAATGTATTGATAAGATAACCCCAAACAAGAGGAGGATCGGCATGTGGAGAAGAGGGATAGGGCTTTTTTTGACAATGGTCTTCTTGGCGGCGGTTTCAGCCTACTCTGCAGAGGTTAAGATCGGTTTTGTGGACCTACAAAGGGTCTTAAGCGAATCCAAGCGCGGCCAAGAGGCCAAGGCGAAGATCGAGGCAAGGGGCAATGAGCTCGATAAGCAGTTCCAGCAGATGCAAAAGGAGGTGCAGGCCTTAAAGGAGGAAATAGATAAAAAAGGGAAACTTTTGAGCGCCAATGCCTTGAAGGAAAAGCAAAGGGAATACGAACAAAAGCTAAAGCAACTGGAGACCTTCGTCCAGAACTCCAGGCAAGAACTACAGGAGATGGAGCGTGAAGCCGTTGCCCAGATCCTTAAAGACGCTGAGAAGGTCATTTCGGATATAGGAAAGAGAGAGGGCTACACCGTAATACTTGAGAAACAAAGGAGCTTTATCCTCTTTGCTCCCGATGAAATAGACTTAACCGACAGGGTCATAAAGGCCCTGGATGCCCAAAGATGAGCGAATTCAAGCTCTCCGAAATAGCCCGCCTTGTAGGGGGAAGATTAATAGGTGACCCTGAGGTGAGGATAAAGGGGATTTCAAGCCTTGAAGAAGCTGGGCCTTATGACCTGACCTTTGTGGTCTCTGACAAGTACCTCGAAGGACTAAGTAAGACAAAGGCAGCTGCTGCCATAGTCCACAGAGAGGTCCCCTTTCCCTTACCACAGATAGTGGTCCAGGACCCTTATGTAGCCCTGGCCAGGGCAATGGGTTTGTTTTACCGCGCTAAACATCCGGGGCCGGGTGTTTCTGAACTCGCCTGGGTGAGTCCAAAGGCAAAGATAGGGCAAGGGGTATGGATAGGTCCTTTCGTATATGTGGGCGAAGACGCCTCGATAGGCGACAGGGTGGTTGTATATCCTGGGGTATATGTAGGTGCAGGGGTAAAAATCGGGGATGATTCCGTGATATACCCGAATGTGGTCATATACGAAGGGACGGTGATAGGGAAAAAGGTGATCATCCATGCCGGGACGGTGATCGGGGCCGATGGTTTTGGCTACGTTAGGGACGGCGAACAGATCCTCAAGATACCTCAGGTGGGAAAGGTGGAGATAGAGGACGAAGTGGAGATCGGGGCCAATTGTTGTATAGATAGGGCGACCTTCGGTAAAACCCTCATAGGCAGGGGGACTAAGATAGACAATTTGGTCCAGATAGGCCATAACGTTCACATAGGGCCGAACTGTATCATCGTGGCCCAGGTGGGAGTAGGAGGCAGTAGTACCCTTGGAAAAGGGGTGACCGTAGCTGGGCAGGTGGGAATAGCAGACCATGTGAAGATAGGCGATGGGGCAAGGATATCGGGAAAGGCCGGAATCTTCAGGGATGTAGGCGAAAAAGAAACAGTAGGAGGTATACCCCAGATGCCCCATAAGAGATGGATGAGGGTCGTAGCGGAGCTCCTGAGGCTACCGGAGTGGAGAAAGGAATGCGAAGAGGTAAAAAGGAGGCTTGAAAGGCTTGAATCCTTTCTGTCACGAGGAGAAACACGATGAACGTAAAAGAGATAATGAAGATCTTACCCCATGGTTTCCCCTTTCTTTTGGTGGATCGGGTGCTAGAGGTGGAAATCCCCAAGAGGATCGTGGGCCTTAAGAACGTGACTTACAATGAGCCCTTCTTCCCAGGGCACTTCCCACAGGACCCAGTTATGCCAGGGGTCCTCATCGTCGAGGCCATGGCCCAAACCGCAGGCATATTGGCGTATATGGCCATGGGTAAGGAGGCCGAAGGTAAGGGCGTTTACCTTATGGCCTTAAAGGAAGCCAAGTTCCGTAAGCCGGTGGTCCCCGGTGACCAACTGAGGCTTGAGATGGAAACCGTTAAGAGACGAGGAAACATCTGGGTTTTCAAAGGAAAGGCCTTCGTGCTGGGGCAAGTGGTAGCTGAAGCTGAAATCATGGCCATGATAAGGGAGAAAGACTTATGATACACCCAACTGCCATTGTCCATCCTACTGCTGAAATAGGTGAGGAGGTAGAAATTGGACCGTATGCCATAATAGGTGAAGGTGTGAAAATAGGGGATTTCACGAAAATAGGACCACATGTCGTCATAGAAAAATGGACAATCATAGGGAAAAATTGCCAGATCTTCCACCACGCCTCCATTGGCACACCTCCTCAACATGTAAGATACAAAGGGGAAAAAACCTACGTAGTTATCGGCGATAACTGCATTATAAGGGAATTTGTGACCATACACAGAGGGACCAGTTTTGGGGGAGGATGTACAAGGGTTGGTAACAATAACTTCATAATGGCATATGCACATGTAGCTCATGATTGTCAACTTGGTGACTATGTTGTTATGGCAAATGCAGCTCAATTAGCGGGGCACGTGGTCGTCGGTGACCATGCTATAATAGGGGGGGTAGCAGCGGTGCATCAGTTTGTGCGTATTGGCAGATACGCCTTTATCGGGGGGGCTACGGCTGTACCTAAGGACATTCCCCCTTTCGTTACAGCTTCTGGGATAAGGGCAAAGTTGTATGGTATAAACGTCCTTAACCTGAAGAGGAACGGATTCCCCGAGGAGGTGATTTTGGCTTTGAAGAGGGCTTATAAGGTCCTTTTCCGCAGTTCGAGGCCTTTAAGGGAGTGCATCGAAGAGGTGAAGATGAGTCCCCTTTACGAGTACGAGGAAGTGAAGCAGCTTGTGGAGTTCCTTGAGGGAAGCAAAAGAGGGATAACGAGATGAAGGACAGGGTTCGAGTTGCAGTAATTGGAGTAGGAAGGTGGGGAAGGCTTCACGCGCAGAAGTTTGCCTCCATGGAAGGGGTGGAGTTAGTTGGGGTAGTGGATGTAGTACAAGAGAGGGCCAATGAGGTTGCGGCTTCTTTGGGGACATCCCCCTTTTATGACCACAGGGAGCTCTTCGGCAAGGTGGATGCGGTTAGCATTGTCACGCCTACAAGTTCCCATTTCCCCATCGCTTGGGATTTCCTAAAGGCTGACGTCAACGTGTTTCTGGAAAAACCCATGACTGATAGCCTTGAGAAGGCGCTAGAGCTTCGGGACTTGGCCGAAGAGAAAGGCCTCCTTTTGCAGGTAGGGCATTTGGAACGTTTCAACGGGGCCCTTTCCGGACTCAACGGGAAGATTGACCCTCCGGAAGGGGTGGTGGCCTATAGGCTCTCTCCTTTCCCAGAAGGGACGGTGGATACAGACGTGGTCTTAGACCTCATGATCCATGACATTGACTTGGTCTTCCACCTCTTGGGGGAAGAGGTGGTTTCGGTAGAAGCTGACGGCAAGTGTCTGCGGACTGGATACGCTGATGTAGTCAAGGCCAGGCTCTTTACCGAGAAAGGGGTCCAGGTGGAACTCCATGCAAGTCGGGTGGCTGAGCGTAAGGTAAGGAAGATGATCCTACGAGGCCAAGACAGTTGTATTGTGTTGGACTTCCTTAACCACCGCTATGCCTTTCAGGAAAACGGCCACGTCAAAAGGGGAGGGGAGGTAAGGGATTCCCTGTTTGAAGAGCTGTACGCCTTTGTGGAAAGCGTGAGGAAAAACCTCCCACCTGTGATAGATGCTGAAGACGGCATCAAGGCCCTAGAGGTAGCCCTTCGGATCTCACGGCTTGTCAAACCCTGATGGGGCTAACGCCCATATTAGTTGTCGCAGGCGACGCCTCAGGTGACCTTTACGGCGCCCAACTCCTTAAGTCCATACGGAAGATGAAAAAGGAGGTGTCTTTCTTCGGCATTGGGGGCAATCAGATGGTGGAAGAAGGGCTTGAACTGATTGTCCACCTAAAGGAACTGTCTGTGGTAGGACTATGGGAGGCCTTGACTAAGGTGCCTTTAGCGATTAAGGCGTGGTTGAAATTGAAAAAGGCCCTTGAAGAGCGTAAACCCCCTTTGGCCATCCTCATTGACTTTCCTGGTTTTAACCTAAGCATCGCTCCCAGGTTAAAAAAACGGGGGGTAAAGGTCTTATATTATGTAAGTCCCCAATTGTGGGCATGGTGGCCAAGTCGTGCCAAAAGGTTAAAGGAATCAGTGGACGCGTTGGCGGTGGTCCTTCCCTTTGAGGAGAGCTTTTTCAACAGATACGGGATAAAGGCCCATTTTGTAGGGCATCCACAATGGGAGGTATTGGAAAGGGCACCGCATCGGACCGAAGCCCGAAGGACCTTGGGGTTAAGGGAAGATGAGGTGGTCATAGGGTTTTTCCCGGGTTCGCGGAAAGGGGAGTTTTTAAGACATCTCGACCTAATGGGGGAGACCCTGGAGCTCCTTAGAGAGACCCTCCCTTCCTTGAGGCCCCTTTTGGCCTTGGCCCCTGGCCTGGAGGAGTTAAGGCCAATGGCGAGGGCAAAGGGATTTGAGGTCCTTTACGATAAGGCCATCGAGGTCCTTTCTGCCTCTGACCTGGCAATCGCGGCATCAGGTACAATAACGTTACAAGCAGCCCTTTTAGGGGTTCCAATGGTGGTGGTCTATAAAGTCCATTTCCTTTCCTATTTTTTGGGCAAAAGGCTGGTAAAGGTACCTTATATCTCTTTGCCCAACTTGCTTTTGGGGGAGAAGGTAGTCCCTGAGCTAGTGCAAAAAGAAGCCAATCCCCAAAGGATAGCCGAAGAGGCCTTAAGGTTGCTCAGGGACCACACCTACAGGGAACAGGCCCTTGGAGGCTTTCAAAAGCTCAGGGGATTGCTTCCCAAGGGGGCTTCAGAGCGGGTGGCCAAGATGGCCTTGGGACTCCTTGAGGCGGGAACGTGAAGGGCACATGGGACACTTATAAGAAGCTGCTTGTCTTCGTCAAGCCGTACTGGCATAAGCTGATCTTGGCCTTAATATGCATGTCAGGGGTCTCGGCTGCAACAGCAGCCCTTGCCTTTTTATCGAAAAACGTCCTTGACGATATCTTCATAAAGAAGGACTTGTTCATGCTTATGGTTTTACCACCTACAATAGTGGCCTTGGGGCTTATCAAGGGGACCTTCGATTACCTTCAAGCATACCTTATGAATTACGTGGGCCAAAGGACGGTGACCGACATCCGTTCGATACTTTACGACCACCTACAAAGGCTCTCCCTTTCCTTTTTCCATAGAAACCCCACAGGGGAGCTTGTATCGCGGCTCACAAACGATGTGAACACCCTTCAGGGCTCTGTATCCCGTGCCTTGAGCGACGTAATAAAGGATACCCTCACGGCCTTGGGGTTGATAGGGGTAGTGCTTTACAGGGACTTCTGGTTTGGACTATTGGCCTTGGCTACATTGCCCCTTGTCGCATGGCTCTTTAGTAAGTTCAGAAAGAAGATGCAGAGGGTAAGTCGTAAATCGCTGGAGAGTATGGGATACCTTAACGCCTTTTTACAGGAAACCATCCTCGGGCAGAGGATCGTCAAGGCCTTCGTGATGGAAGATTACGAAAGCGCGCGTTTCAAAAAGGCCAACGAACAGTACTTCCGCTACCTCATGAAGAGGCTGAAAATCAGAGCCCTTTCAAGTCCAACCATAGAGGCAGTCAGCTACGCTGGAGTGGCCCTGTTTGTACTGCTTGGGGGCATGAAGGTCGTCAAGGGCGATATGACCCCTGGGGAGTTCTTTTCCTTCATGGCCGCCTTGGCCATGCTCTATGACCCTTTAAGGGGTCTGAGCAAGGCAAATGTGGAAATCCAAGAAGGCCTAGCGGCTGCAAGGAGGATCTTCGAGCTCCTACAGGAGCAACCTGAGGTAAAAGAGGCCGAGGACGCTGTTGAACTTCCTCCTTTCCAAAAGGAGATAGTTTTTTCAAACGTATCCTTCCGCTATGAGGACCAGTGGGTCTTAAAGGACATCAGCTTCAGGGTCAAAAAGGGCGAAAAGATCGCGATCGTCGGACCTTCTGGGGCAGGGAAGTCCACCTTGGTAAACCTCCTGTTGAGGTTTTACGACCCCACCTGTGGTTCTATCACCATTGACGGCATTGATATACGGAAAGTGAAGATAAAGTCCTTAAGGGACCAAATAGCCATAGTGACTCAAGAGGTCATCCTCTTTAATGACACGGTGAAGAACAACATAGCCTACGGAAAGCCAAACGTAACCGACGAAGAAGTCATCGCCGCAGCCAAGGCAGCTAATGCCCATGATTTCATCATACAAATGCCTCACGGCTACGATACCGTCATAGGGGAACAGGGGGTCAAGCTTTCGGGTGGGCAAAGGCAGAGGATATGCATAGCCAGGGCCTTATTGAAGGACGCCCCTATATTGATACTTGACGAAGCCACAAGCTCCTTAGACCTCGAAACTGAAAAGGAAATCCAGGAGGCCCTCGATCGGCTTATGGAGTCCCGCACGGTGTTCATAATAGCCCATAGGCTTTCCACCATCCGCAACGTCTCAAGGATCCTAGTGCTTTCCGAAGGGAGGATAGTGGAAGAAGGTACCCATGAAGAACTCCTCTCAAAAGACGGACACTATAAGAAACTCAACGAACTCCAGTCCCATTACCTCTTTGAACCTAGTTCCCATGAAAAGGCCTCTTGAGGTAATAGGCTTCCGTCTGAAGGAAAGGCTAGGTTTTTTCGACAAGAAGCTATGGGAAAGGTTCAAGTGCCTCTCTCACCCCCTATGGTTCCACGGGGCCTCTGTAGGAGAAGCTTTGCTTTGCCTTAGGGTAGCCCAGGCTTTAAAGCCGCTTGTTTGGAATGACTTCGTCTTTTCGGCCATGACCCCTGAAGGTATAAGGCTCCTTGAGAGACAAGGTGAACTAGCCCTGCCTCTTCCCCTCGACTTGCCCTTTTCGGTAAGGAGGTATATGAAAGCGATACAGCCAAAGGCCATCCTCATAGCCGAATCCGAAATTTGGCCCAACCTCATCTCAGCCGCGAAAAAGGCCGGAATACCCCTTGTGGTGTTCAACGCTAGGATATCCTCTGCAAACTTCAAAAGGCTCCGCCTTCTTAAGGGCCTTTTCTACAAGGCCTTTTCACAGCTAAGCTTGGTACTGGCCAGGTCTCCTGAAGACGCAGAAAGGTTTGCACACCTAGGGGTTCCCGAAGACCGCATCTATGTCACTGGGGATTTAAAGTTTCTTAGGCCTTTTCAGCCCCAATGGGACCAAGTGGAGGTTCTAAGGGCAGAAATAGGCCTTTCGGACCAAAGGGTGATAATAGCTGGCAGTACCCATCAAGGGGAAGAGGAATTAGTCCTTTACGCCTTCGTTAAGCTAAGGGAGAAGTTCCCAAGCCTACGGCTTATAATCGCACCGCGGCATATCCAAAGGGTGGGCGAAGTCATAGGACGTTCAACTTCCTTAGGGTTCAACACCACCAGGCGTACGGCCCTTTCCGGTAGGATCTGGGACGTGATGGTGGTAGATACGGTGGGCGAGTTGAGGAACTTCTATGGACTGGCAGATGTGGCCTTTGTAGGTGGAAGTTTCGTAAAAGGCGTGGGCGGGCACAACCTCCTTGAGCCCCTTGTATGGGGGAAACCAGTGATATTTGGCCCTTTCGTAGAGAACTTCAAGGGATTAGCCGAAAGATTGGAGAGAGAAAGACTGGGTTTCAAGGCCACTTCCCCAGAAGAACTCGTCCTCTGCCTGCATCGGTCCCTTACTGCGGATGTCCTTTCGGAGGAGATTTACCGGAAAACCTCTGTCCTCTTTGAAGAAGGACAAAGGGCATTGGAAAACACCCTCTCGGCCATAAAGGACCTTTTGGAGGGCAAATGAACCCACCCTGGGAAAGTAGCCTCGGTGCGATCCTCTATCCCCTTTCCTTCCCATACCTTTTGGGGGTTCTCCTTAGGAATTGGCTTTACAAAAAAGGGATACTCAAGGCCTACCGTTTGCCCTTGCCCGTCATCTCTGTGGGAGGACTTACTTGTGGTGGAAGTGGCAAAACCCCTTTGGTTGTGGCCTTGTCCAAGCGTCTTTTGGAATGGGGGTTAAAGGTCGCTGTTCTGTCTCGGGGATACAAAGGCAGGCTTGAATCAAAAGGCGGGATAGTTTCCGATGGCTTTGGGGTATTTCTTGGTCCCCGCGAATGCGGTGACGAACCCTATCTTGTGGCTAAAAAGGTAAGTGGCGTCCTGGTCGCCATAGGTAAGGAACGTTACAAAGTGGCTCAAGGGCTTCTGAGGTCATTTTCACCTGAAGTGGTGTTACTCGATGATGGGTTCCAACACCTTAAGATCAAGAGGGACATCGACATATTGGCCTTTGACGTATCCCTTGACATAAAGAGGGCGAGGCTTTTACCCGCTGGCCCTTTCCGCGAGCCCTTGTCCTCCATAAAAAGAAGCGACTGTCTCGTTTTGACTTATTGGGAAGGGGGAAAGGAAGAGGAGAAACTCTATGAGTCCCTCACGGCCTATGGGAAACCCATCTTCCGTGCCTTCCCCCTTTACAAGGGCTTAAGAAGGCAAGGGGAAAGGATCCCCCTTTCAGACCTCAAAGGGGAAAAAGTGGCCGTCCTCGTGGGGATTGCAAATCCAAAGAGGTTTATAAAGACCATAGAGAATTTGGGGCTGGAGGTCGTTTGGGTTTCCTTGCGGCCTGATCATCACTTTTGGAGTCCTCAAGAACTGAAAGAAGCACTGAGCAAAGCAAGGGTTATAGTTACGACGGAAAAGGACCTGGTCAAATTCGAAGGGCTGGATCTTCCGGTTTATGCCTTGGAGTTGGATTTTGAACTAGAAAAGGGCTTTTGGAGGTTCTTAAAAGAGAAATTGTCGGGTTATAATTTATCGCCATGACGGAGATAAAGGCTGTAAGGGGCTTTGAGGACATATTGCCAGAGGATATCCCTTTGTGGCGATGGGTGGAAGAAGAGGCCAGAAAGGTGCTTGAGTCCTTTGGGTTTAAAGAGATAAGGATACCCGTCTTGGAAAAAGCCGAACTCTTCACCAGGGGCATCGGGGAAGAAACCGATATAGTGCAAAAGGAGATGTACACCTTTCAGGACAAGGGCGGCGATTGGGTCACCTTGAGGCCTGAAGCCACGGCTTCCATTGCCAGGGCTTATATAGAACACAGGCTCTACGCTAAAGATCCAGAGGCCCGTCTGTATTTCATCGGTCCCATGTTCCGTTACGAACGACCGCAAAAGGGCAGGCTCAGGCAATTCCATCAGATCGACGCCGAGGTCTTTGGCGTAGACCACCCCATGGTCGATGCAGAGGTGATGGGCCTTTGTATGGAGATGCTCGGGCGTGTGGGTGTAACCACTGTGCGCTTGGAGTTGAACAGCCTGGGTTGTGATAAGTGTCGACCTATCTTTAGGAGAGAACTCAAAGCCTTTTTACAGAGCCGCCTTCCCCACCTCTGTCCAGATTGTCAAAGGCGTGCGGACCGCAATCCTTTGAGGGCCCTTGACTGTAAACTTGAAGGCTGTAAAGCCGTAATGGCCCATTCGCCCCTTATCTTGGATTATCTCTGTGAAGACTGCCAGGCCCATTTTCAGGCGGTAAAGACATACCTCGAGGAGCTCTCAGTCCCTTATGTGGTAAACCCTTACCTAGTGAGGGGACTTGACTATTACGACCGTACGGCCTTTGAGGTCCTCTCGGAGGACCTTGGAGCCCAAAAGGCAGTAGCAGCTGGAGGGAGATACAACCACCTCATCTCTCAGCTTGGAGGACCTGAAATTCCCGGTATAGGCTTTGCCATAGGTATGGAAAGGCTGATACTATTGCTGAGGGTAAGAGGGGAAAGGCCACCTCTTCCCCTTTTCCTCATCGCCCTTGGCGAAAGGGCCAAAAGGGAGGTCTTCCGCTTGTCCTGGCAGTTAAAGAAGAACGGCATATTGGCCCTTATGGAGTATCAGGAAAAGAGCCTAAAGTCCCAACTTCGCAGGGCCGACAAACTAGGGGCCCAAAAGGTAGTGGTCATAGGGGATGAAGAACTCGCTAAAGGGGTATTCTTGCTCAAGGACATGAAGACAGGCCTCCAAGAGGAATTTCCCCTCCAAGACGCCCTTAGGGTCCTTAAGGAACGCCTTTTACTCGATAAAGCCCTTTAACTTCTTGCTTCTCGAAGGATGTCTCAGCTTCCTTAAGGCCTTTGCTTCTATCTGCCTTATCCTCTCGCGAGTTACGTTGAAGACTTTTCCTACTTCTTCAAGGGTATGGTCGTACTTTTCGTCTATACCGAACCTCATCCTCAATACCTTTTCCTCCCTTTCGGTAAGGGTCGAAAGGATCTGCCTCACCTGCTCTGTCATGCTCTTGTAGATTACCGCGTCCAAGGGCTGTAAGGTCTTTTTGTCCTCTATGAAGTCCCTAAGCCTAGTGTCCTCGTCGTCACCTATAGGGGTCTCAAGGGATATAGGCTCTTTGGCGATCTTCAATATCCTTATGACCTTCTCCACCGGGATCTCCATCCTCTCTGCCACTTCTTCGGGTGTAGGTTCACGTCCAAGTTCTTGTACCAGTTGTCGGGTCGTCCTAACCAACTTATTGATGGTCTCGATCATGTGCACAGGTATACGGATGGTACGGGCCTGATCTGCTATGGCCCGCGTTATGGCTTGCCGTATCCACCAGGTAGCATAAGTGGAGAATTTGTAGCCCCGACTGTATTCGAACTTATCCACAGCCTTCATGAGACCTATGTTCCCCTCTTGGATGAGGTCCAGGAACTGCAGACCACGGTTTACATATTTTTTGGCTATACTCACTACGAGCCTGAGGTTAGCCCTTATGAGCTGATTTTTGGCTTCCGAAGCCTTTGCTTCACCGCGCCTTATGTCTTCTAGGGCCTTCTTCAACTGTTCCACGGTCATACCATGGCTCTGGCACAGTTTTTCTATCCTCATACTGAGGGCCCTATAGTCCCTCTCCAACTTGGAGAACTCTTCTTCATTCAACCCCTTTTCCAAGAAAAGGGCCTTCTTCTTATCAGGTTGTTTCCTCAAAGTTGTGAAGAACTCACCCAGTTGGTGAGGCTCTGTTCCAAGTCTTTGAGCCACTTTCTTTATCTCTTCTTCCATCTCCTTGACCTTGTCCAAAAGCCCCTGAAGCTTACTCACAATGGCCTTCACTTGCGAATCCTTTAGGTTCACCTGCGACAACAGGGACACCATTTCCTCTTCTTTAGCCTTCAGCTCCTCAGGTGGACACAGACCCTCTGCCTTCAAACGCTCTATCTCCTCTTTTAGCTCGCGCACCTTCTCTATTACCTTTAAGATCTTTTCCCTATATACCTCTTCTTCATCGTCCAAGTCCTCATCGTCCACGCTGTTGGAGATCTCCCTTACACTTATCTTGCCCTCTTTTAAGGCCTCACCAAGTTTCAAAACTTCTACTACCGTTACAGGACAGTTAAGTAAGACCCTTAAGACCTCTTTTTTCCCTTCCTCTATCTGCTTGGCAAGGGCTACCTCCCCTTCCCTTGTGAGGAGGGAGACCTTCCCCATTTCCTTTAGATACAACCTCAACGGATCGCTTGAGTGGGCCAGTTCGAGGTCCTCAGTTTGGTCATATACAGGTTCTTCGGCTTGATGCTTTGGTTCTACAAATCTATCCTCTAAGATGTCGACTTCTTCTAAGGCCGAAAGGACATCTTCCAAACTCTCTATCTTCTTTTCCACCCTGTATTCTTCGTCCACCATAGACATCCCCCTCCTCTCAAAACATGGTTAAGAACCTGTGCCTTCAAGCAAGGCACGTTCTTCTTTTAAAAAGGCTTGCTGTTGTAAAAGCAAGGCCTTAAGCCTTCCCTCGTCCCCTGCGCGTTCTGCCTCTTTTATCGCCTCCAGCAACATCTCCCTCTTACGACGCAATCCCTTGAGCTTGAGCCTCTTCACACAATCGCAAAAGACCTTTCTTGGGTCATCCAAGCCTTCAGAGAACAGAAAGGAAAAAACCCCTTCTCCCCTGCCCTTTTCCTGTAAAAGCACAGGGATCTCGGTAGAAGGGTCCATCCCCTCTCGCATGGCCTCAAGCGCTACTTCAAGGACTTCCCTCAAGGTTTCAGAGGCAAACAGTTCCAGGACCCCCTCTTCCTCTATCCACTCAAGGGCCTGAGGATGTTGTATGCACAAGGCCACCAAGGCCTCTTCAGCCGAAGGCAGAGGGGACTTCCACCTCCTTAAAGGTAGTTCCTTGGACTTCAACCTCCATAGGAGCAGTTCGGGTTCGACCCCTAAGAAATCGGCGAAGTACTCGAGGTAAAACCTCCTTTTCATAGGGTCCTCTATCCTTTCCAGAAGCCCTACAAGGGCCTGAGCTAGGCGGTACTTACCTTCGGGGTCCTTTGGGTCAAACCCCTTAGCGAGCTCTTTACAGTAGAACTCAACGGCCCTTGTGCGTCCGTCTAAAAGGCCTTCACTACCCCTTGAACGCAAGAGACTATCGGGATCTTCCCCTTCGGGTAGGATAACCACCTCCCCCTCCATTCCTTCCTCAAGTAATAGCTCCACAGCTCGAAAGGCTGCTTTCCTCCCTGCTTGATCGCCGTCGAAGAGCAAAATCACTTTGTCCACGATCGGTCTCAACAACCTAAGCTGAGGTGATGTCAAAGCAGTACCTAAGGGGGCAACTACGTTCTCGAAACCATATTGCGACATGCTGAGTACATCAAAATAACCCTCGACTATTATGGCTTCCCTCTTCTGCAGTATCTGGTCCCGGGCTTGTTTAAAGCCATAGAGGCATTCACCCTTGTGGTAAATAGGGGTGTCAGGGGAATTCAAGTACTTGGGTTCAGCCTGATCTATACAACGCCCTCCGAACCCCAAAATCCTGCTCCTGTGGTCCTCTATTGGGAAGACAATCCTGTTGCGGAACCTGTCGTAAAAGCCCCTCTCTCCTCTCACCAAAAGGCCTGCTGATTCGGCTACGAAAGGATCTACCCCCTTTGACTCCAAAAAACCTCTCAAGGCCTCCCAATCCATAGGTGCATATCCAAGGCCAAACTTCTCCCACGTCCTCGGAACGATACCCCTGGAAAGGAGGTAATCGCGGGCCGCTTTCCCCTCCCTAGGATGGAGTAGTTTTGAACGATAAAACTCAAAGGCCATGCGGTTAAGTTGGTATAGATAACCGAACTTATCCCTTCTTCCTTCGACCTCCTGGACCTCAATCCCATATCTTTCAGCAAGGGCCTTCACAGCCTCCTCGAAACTCAAACCCTCATAGCGCATAAGGAAGGTAAATACGTTCCCTCCCACCCCACAGCCAAAGCAGTGGAAGAGCTGTTTGTCAGGGCTAACCGTGAAGGAAGGGGTCTTCTCCTTGTGGAAGGGGCAAAGGCCCCTGTAGTTTTTCCCAGAAGGCTTAAGGGAAACGTATTGGGAGATGACCTCGACAATGTCAGCCCTCTCCTTTACCTTTTCTATCACTTCCCTATTTATCATCCTAACTCCACTACCGTAACGCCTTCTCCCCCTCTCTCACGGGGAGCAGGCCTTATGGACTTAACGTAAGGCATACCCCTCAGGTACTCTCTTATTGCCTTCCTCAAAGCCCCTGTGCCTATACCATGCACTATCTCCACCTGCTCCCAACCCCTTATTAAGGCTTCATCTATGAGCCTGTCTACCTTCTTCAAGGCCTCTTCTACCCTCAACCCCCTGACGTTCACCTCAGGAACCCCAAGTCCCTTAAAGTCCGATGTGGTCCCCGAAGGTAAAAACCCTTTAGGGCCTTCTTCCAAGGGCAGAAGGTCACCTTTTCCCACTTTCACCTTAAATCCCCCTACCAAGACCTCCACTTCTTCCCCGTCCGTCCTCTCTACTTGCCCTTTTACCCCCAAAGGTCTAACTTTTACCCACTCTCCGACCTTTACCTCGAAGGTCGACCTTATGTCGCCGGTCGCTTTAGGCAAAATCCCCCGTACCTTTTCCTTTAACTTAGTCAGTTCCCCCTTTGTAGAAAAGCCCTTTGGAGAGTCCTTGGCCTTTTTGCCCAACTCCCGAAGTTCTTGTTCGAGCTCCCCTATCATCCTTAGACCCCGTTCTTGGACCTTTTTCAAAAGTTCTCGCCTCTTCTCCTTCAGTTCCTCCCAGAGGGCTTTGTATCGCTCCCTTAGGGCAAGGGCCTCTTCTTTGACCTTCACGGCCTCCTCCAACTCCCTCTCATACCGCTCCTTGAGCTCGAAAAGCCCTTTCAAGACCTTCTCCTCTGGGCTTTGAAGTTCTTCGGCATATAAATAGGCCTTATCCAAGATCACCTGTGGCATCCCCCACTTTTGGGCAATGGGGAAAGCCCAACTTTTCCCTGCCACATCGTAAAGGATCCTATAAGTAGGGGACATGTCCGTAAGGTCAAACTCTACCGAAGCGTTCCTCATCCCTTCCTTGAGGAAGGCGTAGGCCTTAAGGGCATCCACATGGGTGGTTACAAGGGCGTATCCGTCTCTTTCCTTTATATAGTCGAGGATGGCCATGGACAAGGCCGCTCCTTGCGTTTGATCGGTACCTGAACCCAACTCATCTATCAACACTAAGGTCTTCGAATCCACTTGGGGCAAAACCTCCTTGGCCCAAAGCACAAAGGAAGAAAAGGTGCTGAGGTCTTGCGACAGGTTCTGTTCATCACCGATGTGTACAAAGACCTTTTCGAACAAGGGCAAGGCGCTGTCTTCCACTGCGGGGATCAACATACCCGATTGGGCCATAAGGACCAAAAGACCAAGGGTCTTAAGCGCCACGGTCTTACCACCTGCATTGGCACCACTTAGGACCAGGATCCTCCTTGTGGGTTCGAGCGTAAGGTCCACCGGCACAACCCTTTTGCCCTGAAGTTCGAGCAAGGGATGCCGTGCCCCTTTAAGCCTTACCCCGTTTTCGGAAAACACAGGCTTTACAGCCTTAAGGCGAAGGGCAAGCCTTGCCTTGGCATAAAGGAAATCCAGTTCGGCCTGGACCTTTAAGTCCTCCATGAGTTCCTTTGCCTTTTCCCTTACCAAGAAGCTCAAGGACCTGAGGATCCTTTCCTCTTCATCCTTTACCTTATCGAGGAGGAGGTTGAGCTCGTTGTTAAAGTCAAGGGCCTCCAAGGGTTCGAAGTAAAAACTCGCCCCAGATCCCGAGGTCCCATGTATGATCCCCTTTGCCCTGCCTTTTGCATCCGAACGCAAAAGGACGACAAACCTTCCGCTCCTTTCGGTGATCACATCGGAGTTCACCAAACCCTTTTTCTGAGCTTCTTCAAGCCACCTTTTCAGGACCTCTTGTACCCTCTTTTTGGCTTCAAAGAGCGCCCTCCTCAACCTTAGAAGCAGAGGGGAAGCGTCATCTCGCAATTCTCCATAAGGGGAAACAGCCCTGTCTATTTCGGTGACGATCTCCATAGGAGCGTGAAGCCTCCTAGCCTTCTCCTCGAGCAACCACAACCTTTGCCTAACTTTTAAAAGGCCTTCCTTAAGTGATAAAGAGGCCTTTACTGAATCCGAAATCGCCTTCAGCTCCTCTGGCTCAAGGAGCGCTCCCCTTTGGGCCTTTTCAAGAAGTGGACCCACGTCCGGAAAACCCCTTGCCGGAAGCTCGCCCCTTTCTTCGAGATAAAGCTTCATCTGCCACGTCTCTTCCAACATGCGCTCGACCGTCTCTTTTGAACAAGTAGGCGAGAGAGCTTCTACGAGCTTCTTCCCAAGTTCCGAACTGCAAAGCCCTTTGAGGTGCCAAAGGACCTCTTCAAACTCTAAGGTCTCTAACGCTTTGGAATCCATAGGGTTTTTTAAGACAAGGAGGAACCTAACTTCTTTTTGACCAGCTCGCTTACCCTTTGGCCTTCGGCTTGTCCTTTCACTTTGGACATCACGGCTTTCATCACAGGCCCAAAGTCCTTAGGACCCTGGGCGCCGAGTTCCCTTAAGGTTTCTTCAATTATAGCCTCGAGCTCCTCATCGGAAAGCGCTTTGGGGAGAAAGGACTCAAGGACTTCTATCTCCTTTTCCTCCTTTTGGGCCAAATCATCCCTTTTACCTTGCCGGAACTGTTCTACAGCTTCTTTGCCCTTTTTGATCAACCCCCTGAGGACCTGATAGGCCTCTTCATCCTTCAACTCCCTCCCTAAATCCTTCTCCTTGTTCTTCAGGGCTGAAAGGGCGTAGCGCAGTATGGACACACGGTCTCTTTTACCTTCCTTTAAGGCCTTTAGCATTTCCTCGTGAAGCCTTTGAACTACGGTCATTGTTTTATTGTAACTATAGCCTCCAGCCTCCAAAAGTCAACCCCTGCAGGGGTAGACCTTACACGGTACACCCCTAAGCCTCAAGGAACCCATGGCCCGATCGTAAGGAGGGTCTGACGGAAGCACAAGGTTAAGGTTGGCTTCATCCCAGCCATATAGTTCCCTTTCCCCTTTTTCTGGGAACCACCATCCGTAGCTAGCGAAAACGACCCCTTTGGGTAGGTCTTCCCTTAACTTAACCCTCTGCCTTATCTTCCCCCAAGGTGTCTCGATCCAAGCCCATTCTCCCTCCTTGAGGCGCGCTTCGGCCGCAGTTTCGGGGTGTATCTCAAGGGTTGGTTCGGGTTTCATGGACCGGAGGGCATTTATGTTCCTGCCCTCTGAGTGAAGGTATGGGGGTTCTTTTGCGCTTGTCAAGAGCAAAGGGTATTCGGGATCAGGGGGTTCGGGCATTTGGAAAGTGGGAAGGGGCGAAAGGCCCAAAGCCTTTAAGTTTTCGCTGTAAAGTTCGACCTTCCCACTCCTTGTGCGGAAACCGTGGACCTTGTATCCTCCTGGTTTTGGTTTTACTTGAAAGGCCCTCAATTCCAAAAAGTCCTTAAAGGACATACCGCTCGGGGAGAGGATTAAATCCAGGGCCTCTCGTGGATCATCCCAGAAATAAGATGTAAGGCCAAGCCTCTTGCCGAGTTCGTTTATAATCCAATAGTCAGGGCGACATTCCCCAGGTGGGTCCAAGAGTTTTGGGTATGCCAAGCTGAAGCCGTCAAAAGGAGGATAAGGGGCTATTTCCTCGAACTCGAAGTTAAGGGCGATGGGGAAAAAGACCTGGGCCAGGGCGGCTGAAGGGGTCATAAAGGCATCTGCCACGGCGAAAAATTCTAACCTCTCCAAGGCTGCCTTTGCCTTGGAAGCATCTGGATAGGTCATTAGCGGGTTCGAACCAAAAGCCAGGGCAGCCTTTATCCCATAGGGTTCTCCTCTCAGGACGGCCCTAAGGAAGGCCTGCCTCGAACAGGTCCGCAAGAGCGGGAACTCAGCGTCTATCTTCTCACCTTGGGTCTTAAGCTCTGCCAAGAGGAACTCGCGAGAAGGCATAAGAGGGGGCATCTCCACTGTGATGAATTCCCCTCCAGCTAGGTCTAGGTTCCCCGTTATGGCTTTAAGGATGACCAAAGAGCGAAAGGTCTGAAAGGAGTTCGCACTGTGATCTAGGGCATTGCCCCAAAGCAGGATCGAAGGCTTCCCTTCAAAGTAAAGCCTGACCATGTCCCTGAGGTCCTTTGGGTCAACCCAACAGGCCTGGCAGAGCTCCTGAAGGTCATATTTAGAAAGGTGCTCTTTTAGGGCGTCAAAACCCAGGGTGTAGTCCTTGACGAAACTAGGTTCGTAAAATCCCTCCTCCACAGCTATCTTAAGCGCACAAAAGGCCAATAGGTCGTCACAGCCAGGCCTCGGGTGTATCCAGAGGCAGGCCTTTTTTGCCAAGGAGGTCCTTCTTGGGTCCACCACCAGGACCTTGGCCCCCTCTTTGAGGGCCCTTGTGTACTGGGAGAAGTTGACCTTGCCGTAACGGGTCTCCTCGAAATTAGATCCCCAAAAAAGGAAGGTCCTTGGAACCCCATCCGGATCGGGGAAAGTTGCCCCACCAAGGGTCAACTGGGAGGCCGTCTCTCCTGGTTGATGGCATATATGTCCTGATCCCACTACATTAGGGCTTCCAAAGGCCCGGGCGAGCCTCTGTACGAAACTGTGCTCCAGCCCCTTAGGGTGCCCAACCAAAAAGGCTATAGATTTAGCGCCATGTCGCTCCTTTAGCTCAAGGAGTCTCGAAGCTGTGTAGTCCAAGGCTTCTTCCCACGTGGTCTCCCTCCATAAGCCCGTCTTTCCCTTTATCATGGGCCGCAATATCCTTTCAGGATGATAGAGGATTTCAGGCCATGCCTTGGCTTTCTCACAGGCCCCGGTCCTGCCCGCTGGTCCATGCGGGTCTCCGGTGACCTTCTGTAGCTTTCCCCCTTCTAAGGTGAGCTTCAGGCTGCAACGGCCGTCGCAAAGCCTACAAAAGGAATAAGCCTCCATAGGGACTCCCCCTTTGAGGGCGGTTTCTGATATTTTAAACAGAAAGCCGGAAGTGAAGGAAATCCTAATGGAACTATATAAGAGGCTTTTCTTTGCCTTTGGCCCCCAAGGGTGGTGGCCTGCAGAGAGTCCTTTTGAAGTCTTTGTAGGCGCCATCCTTACACAAAACACCTCTTGGCGGAACGTGGAAAAGGCCATAGCAAACCTCAAGGGGAAAGGTGCCCTTGTCCCAGAAATCATCTATGAGATGCCCCTTGAGGAACTCGAAGATCTAATAAAGCCCTCTGGCTTTTATAAGGTAAAAGCCAAGAGGTTGAAGGAGGCAGTGGCCTTCCTTATCCGTGAATTCAAAGGCCGTATGGACCTCATGGCCAAAGCTCCCCTTCAGGAACTCCGTTCAAAGCTCCTTGAGGTCAAGGGCATCGGTGAGGAAACTGCTGACAGCATCTTGCTCTATGCATGCGATAAGCCCATCTTTGTAGTAGACGCCTATACAAAGAGGATCCTTTCGAGGCATGAGATCACAAAGGACTCAAGCAGTTACCGCGAACTACAAAGGCTTTTCATGGACGCCCTTCCTAAGGATGTGGCCCTGTACAAGGAGTACCATGCGCTTTTGGTAAGGCTCGGGAAATCCTTTTGTAGGCCCAAACCTCGATGTGAAGGGTGTCCCTTAGAAGGGGTGAAAGGTTGGGGAACATAGACGCAAGGGTAAGGAGACTTGTCGGTAAAGCTATATGGGAATATAGGCTCCTGCAAGAGGGCGACAGGGTCCTGGTTGGGGTGTCGGGAGGAAAAGACAGCCTCACTATGTTAAAGGTCCTTGCCGAGAGGCGAAAGGTAATCCCTATCGAGTATGAGCTCATTGCGGTTACTGTAGACCTCGGCTTCGATGGCTTTTCAGTTGATCCCATAAGGGAGTTCGCGTCTTCCCTCGGGTGTCCTTTTGTAGTTAAGCGGACCGACATCGGCCCAAGATCACATAAAGATCCATCGGAGACGCCTTGTTTTCAGTGCTCGAGGATGCGGCGGAAGGTCCTCTTTGAAACTGCTACAGAGCTTGGGTGCAACAAAGTGGCCTTGGGGCACACCAAGGACGACATACTGGTTACCTTCTTCATGAACGTCTTCTTCTCCGGGGAGATCAGCACCATGTTGCCCAGACAAGAGCTTTTTGGAGGCAAGATCACCCTTATAAGGCCCCTGGCCCTGGTGGACGAGGAGAAGGTAGAAGAGTTCTCAAAGCACCATGGACTCCCAGTGATAAAGGACCCCTGTCCAACAAAGGGCAAGACCAAAAGGGCCGAGGTGAAAGAATGGCTTAATGCCTTCTTCCGAGGTAGAAAGGAACTCAAGGGCAACGCCTTCCATGCATTGAGCAATGTGAACCTCAAATACCTTTTGGCCTCTTACAAGGACGATGAGGGGAGGTACAGTGGATTGGGACCTTCATGAGCGCCAAGAGGAACGCGAGGCCATGGTGAGGTATCAGATAGCAGCAAGGGGTATTTCCGACACCAGGGTCCTTGAGGCCATGAGGAAGGTCCCAAGGCACCTCTTTGTCCCTCCCGAATACAGACATGCTGCCTATGAAGACAGGCCATTACCTATAGGTGAGGGGCAGACCATTTCGCAGCCTTATATCGTGGCCCTTATGACCGAAAACCTTTGCCTCAAGGGCCATGAGAGGGTGTTAGAAATAGGGACTGGCTCCGGATATCAAGCCGCCATATTGGCTGAACTGGTGAAGGAGGTCTACACCATAGAATACATACCGTCGTTGGCCGAAAGGGCCGAAAGGACGTTGAGGGAACTTGGCTATCGCAACGTGTGGGTAATTGTAGGGGATGGATTCTATGGCTTACCTGAGAAGGCCCCCTTTGACGCGATAATGATAACTTGTGCGGCTCCTAAGATCCCCGCACCCTTACTTGAACAGCTTAAAGAGGGTGGAAGGATGGTCTTGCCCCTTGGAGGATCTCCTTGCCATCAAGTGCTCATCCTTGTCAAAAAAACCCCCGATGGGATAGAAAAAAAGGAGATCACGGGTGTGGTCTTTGTTCCCATGAAGGGGGAGATAGAACGTGGAGGATGGTCTTGAAAGAGAGGCCCAAGGTATGTGTGATAGACGGTCAAGGTGGAGGGATCGGTAGCCTTATCGTCAAACGCCTGAGGGAGGCCTTTGAGGAACGAGTGGAGATTTTGGCCCTTGGTACAAACGCCGCTGCCACCATGGCCATGATGAAGGCCAAGGCAAATCGCGGGGCAAGTGGTGAAAACGCCATATGCCATACGGTCAAAGAAGCCGACGTCATTGTGGGCCCTATGAGCATCGTGCTCTCGAACTCCATGTTAGGGGAACTTACCCCTAGGATGGCAGAGGCCATTGCCTCCAGTAAGGCCTTAAAGGTCCTCCTCCCCTTGACACAAGAGAACGTGAGGTTGATAGGGGTCAAACGCGAGCCTCTCCCCCATTATGTAGAGGAACTCGTAGAAACCCTTAAGGAGATCCTCGATGTGTGAGGCAAACGTTTACATTGAAAAGGACGGGAAGGAAGAACTTTACTTCGAATCGGTCTATTTGCTTAAGCCTGAAGGGGACCAGATCCTTATGGTCAACATCTTCGGTGAGCAACGGATCATACGGGCCCGTTTTCTCCGTTTGGACCTAGCTAAGGAGAAGATCGTCCTCAAACCAGAGCCTTGACCTCACTGTACCATTCCTACGGTTCCACCTAAACACGGTCTGGCTTCTCCCTCATAGGGCAGGTAATCCACAATTCTTTTCCCATCCTTGTACTCCTCTTGCCAGATCCTATCGGCGTATTCTCCCCAGCGCCTGGCGTATTCGTCCAGTAGGTCCTTTTTCTCGGTATAGATTTCCTCAGCACCCGGATGGGTGAAGTAGGGCTTAACCTCTTCTATGATCTCCCTGAGGATGTGGGGGTTGTCTATGATCATACAAGGCCGTAGGTGATTAGGGTTGTGAGGCTGTCTCTTCCTTATGGCCCTGAAAAGGGGGCTGTCCAAGGCCTTGGCTATTGTGGTGTTGCGGATGTTGTCTACCGCTATATGGGTATATACACAAGGTTCTATGTCCCCTTTGGCATTTATGTGGAAATAACGCCTTCCAGCGGCAATGCATCCACCTACGTAAGGTCCATCGTTCCAAAAATCCATGATGAAGATGGGCCTCGTATTCCTTATGGCGATCACCCGCCTACGCAACAAGTCCCGCTGTTCGGGGGTTACGAGGAGCGAAAAATCTGCCTGTCCATTTACCGGTATGTAGAGGAAGTAGTTCTGAAGGAAAGAGCCAAGTTCTATGAGTTGATCTATGAACTCAAAGGAGGAAACCTTATCCACGTTGTACCTGGTGACCGTAGAAGAAGTGCCTATCAAGACCCGGTGCTCCCTCAAGTAATCAAAGGCCTGCATCATCCGCCTAAATACCCCTTTGCCACGCCAGCTGTCGGTCTCCTCCTGATCCCCCTCTATGCTTATCACCACCAGGACGTTTCCGAGCTCCGAAAACCTCTTGGCGGCCTCTTTCGTCAAAAGGGTCCCATTGGTGTACACCTGGAAGAAGATGTCAGGGTGTTCCTCTATCATCCTGAACAGATGGGGATACATCAAAGGCTCACCACCTAAAATGGTCACAAAGTATATCCCCAAGTCCTCACACTCTTTGAGGATCCTGTCCACCAACTCATACTCAAGTTCATAACTGCGCCCATACCCAAGGGTGTAACAACCTTTACACCGTAGGTTACATTTCATAGTCGGGCTTAAGATCAAGACAAACGGAGGCCTATATCCGTGCTCCTTCTCAAAGGCATCCCGCTTCTTACCACCTACAAACCACCCGTTGTTGAAAAGGGTCCAGAACAACCTCACGCAGTTCTCATAAGGCAGATAGTTCACTATCCGATATATCAGCTTTTTGGCAGGATGATCGCTTTGTATGAACTTCTTTATCCCCTCAATGGCCCTCTTAACTTCTGGGTCCTGCGTAAGCATCTTCGCAATGGAAAGCATCTGAAGGATCTTTTCGTCATCTACCTTCCTCAAAAGGGAAACTATCTGCTCGATGGCCTTTCTGTAGGCAAAATCCTTTATCCTACTTAAGACCTCCATCTACTCCTCCTCACGAAGATGTAAAGAACCCTCGTTCCCTTCCTATATCATACCTCATCTCATCCTGCCAATAGGTAACCCCCTGCCACCGCCCTTGCAAACCCAAGGAGTTTTTTGTATCCTTTTTGGCCTTAAAAAGGGGGAAGATAGAGGCAAATTGCGTTTGTAAAGGATATTTTGGTAAAACTTGACAAACTCCTGGGTAGGTCATACGTTTTATAAAAATAGAAGGTAAAGGTTAAACGCCTTTACACTTCGATCAATTACCTGAAAGGAGGAGTAGGAATGGCTAAGCGTGAAAAGTCCAGTTACACCATTAAGTCTGTGGCCCATGCCCTTGCGGTTCTTGAGGAGTTGGGCAAGGAAGGGGACGAGCTCGGTGTGAGCGAGTTGAGTCGGAGGCTCAACCTTCACAAGAACAACATCTTCCGGCTTCTTGCGACCCTTGAAACCAGGGGGTATGTGGAGCAGAACAAGGAAACGGAGAATTACCGTTTGGGATTGAAGGTCCTTGAGCTCGCCCAGAACTTCCTGAGGCAGATGAACCTTGTAAAGCAGATAAGGCCCATCCTGGAAGAGCTCGTGGAGAAGGTCCAGGAAAACGCGGGATTGGCCGTGTTGAGGGACCAGTGGATCGTATACTTGGATGTGGTCGAGGCCCCTCAGATGGTAAAGGTGGCTTGTAGGGTAGGTTGGAGGATCCCAGCCTATGCAGCGGCAAGTGGGAAGGTCCAGTTGGCCTATAGGTCCATTGCAGATGTGGAAAGGTTAATAGATTGGAAGTCTGTAAAGGCCTTCACGCCCAATACCATCACCGACAAGGAGGCCTTCCTCAAACACTTAGAGGAAGTAAGGGATAAGGGTTATGCCCTTGATAATGAGGAATACGAAGAAGGCGTGAGGTGTGTAGCTGTGCCCGTAAGGGATTACACCAGAAGGGTTATAGCTGCCCTTTCGGTCCAAGCCCCTGCCTTCAGGCTCACAGACGAAAAGCTTTACAACGAAGTGCTTCCTGCCTTAAAGGAAGCGGGGGTTAAGGCTTCCCATAAGCTTGGCTATACCGCCTAGGTCAAAAAGGCTTCAAGCTTCTTCAGGTCCTCTTCCGTATCCACGGAGGGGGACTTGTGTTCACAGGGGATGAGCAATATCCTCATCCCGTTTTCCAGGGCCCTCAGCTGCTCAAGTCTTTCCTCCTCCTCAAGGGGCGAAGGCGGAAGGGCTGTAAGCCAAAGAAGGGCCTCCTTTTTGTAGCCGTATATCCCGACATGACGCCAATAAAGTCCTCGCCTTACCCCTTTTTTATCGCGGCTGAAGGGTATGGGAGCCCTTGAAAAGTAAAGGGCAAACCCCTCACGGTCCATGACTACTTTGACTACATTGGGGTCTGTGAGCTCTTCCGGTTCAAGGGGCGATACCAGGGTTGCCATGTCAACTCCTTTTTCCTCCAAGGCGGAAAACAGAAGATCTATGTAATGGGGAGGCAGGAGGGGTTCATCACACTGAAGGTTCACTACGTACCGGACATCCATCTCCTTTACGACCTCTGCCACCCTGTCGGTTCCTGAGGGGTGATCCCTTGAGGTAAGGACTGCCTCTGCCCCTAAGTTCAGTGCCACTTCTAAAACCCTGTGATCGTCTGTAGCGATTATGACCCTGTCTGCTGAAGACCTCTTGGCTATTTCATAGGCATACTGTATAAGGGGCCTACCCTTAAGTAGGACCAAGGGTTTACCTGGAAGGCGGCTTGAACCATACCGTGCCGGTATGACCACAAGCCTCTTCACTTGGAGGCCTCACTCCACTTCTATTTTCTTCAACCCTTCGGTTTTGCCCTTCAGGTCTTGGATCCTTTCCTCGATCAAGGATTTGAAGGCCTCAAGCAGCTCTATTTTGGCCTTAGTAAGGTGTTCCCAAAAAGGAGACTTACGATCCTTGAGTTTGCCAAAGGCCTCAAAGAACCTCGACATGGGACAAAAGTAAGGGGACCTATGGGTCCTTTCGCCCTCCATCCTATCCCTCCCCTTCAAAGGTTATCTTCAAAAGGTCTCCCTCAAGCCTTGCCGCTTTTGGGTTCAAGGCAGCGATGCTTTTGGGCAGGATCACGTGTCTCTTGAAGACCCCCACGGTGATTATCAACTCGTCTCCCTTTTTTGAAAGCTCAAGCTCCCCTTTCCCTACAAAAGGCATCCTCACCTCAAGGTTATAACGCCCATCAACCTTTGAAAACCTGAAGGGAGCTTCGCTCCTGAAAACAGCCGTTGGGTCCTTCTCCCCGTAAAGATCCAGGGCAAGCCTTTCGAGGCTTTCCAATCCCTTTACCTCGTGGTGATAAAGGGGGAGTTTGAAAACCGGGACCGGCGAAAAGTAGCCTTCCAGTTCCGAAATGTAACGCCCTTGTAGCATATGCCACTGGTAGAAAAACTCGTCCTTGACCTCTTGGGGCAGGACCTTGTTCACAATAACCCCATCCACACAAAGCCCGTAAAGGGAAAAGTAAATAAAGGCCCTCTGTGTCTCCTTCACCACTATCTTCTCAGGGTTTGTGACAAGCCTCACAGAGGTCACATTGGCATCGGAGAGGAGCCTTTCCACCCCTTCAAGCCTTTCGAAGAGTTCCTCAAGCCTATCGAAGCAACTGTCTTCGGGCATGGGGACGTTGTAAAGCTTCTCCACAAAAGGCCCGACTATCTTAGCGATCTTGCGTTCCAGGTTGAAGAACTTCTTCATGTACCACTCGAAGATGGTGGGAAGGCTCACAAACCTCACCGCTTCACCTGTAGGGGCACAGTCCAATACGATAAGGTCGAATTCACCTCGGCGGGCATAACTGTTTACATAAAGGAGCCCGCTTACTTCCTCCATTCCCGGCAATATGGCCAGTTCCTCTGCCAGGATGTCTTTAACCCCTGAGGCCTTGAACAGCGCAGATATGTACTCGTGGACTTCGGACCAATGGCGCTTTATCTCTTCTTGGACGTTTATCTCTTGGACCCAGAGGTTTTCGGTAACTTGAACAGGCTCCCCCTTTACGTCAAAAAGCCCTCCTTCCAGCTCAAAGGCATCCGAGAGGTTATGGGCGCTATCAAGGGATATGACTATGGTGCGGTAGCCCCTCTTGGCAGCCAAAAGGGCTGTCGCAGCCGCTATGCTCGTCTTGCCTACCCCGCCTTTTCCTGCGAAAAGCAATACCCTCATTTCGAACCGTCCTTAGGAATGGCGATCTCCACCGCTTCCTCCACCCTCTGTACGAACTTGAACTCAAGACCCTGTTTTACGTGTTCGGGTAACTCCTCTATGTCCTTTTCATTCCGCTTGGGGAGGATGATGGTCTTAATGCCCGCCCTCTTACCCGCAAGGACCTTTTCCTTTATGCCTCCCACCGGTAAGACCTGCCCTCTCAGGGTGATCTCCCCTGTCATGGCCACATCGCTCCTTACCGGGCGGTTTGTGAGCAATGAGACCAAGGCCACAAAGATGGCCACCCCTGCTGAAGGGCCGTCCTTGGGGATGGCACCAGCAGGCACATGTATGTGGATATCGCTCTTGGAGAAGAAGTCCTCGTCTATCCCGAAGTCCTTGGCCTTGGTCCTCACGTAGCTTAAAGCCGCCTGTGCCGACTCCTTCATCACCTCACCTAGGTGCCCTGTCAAGATCAAACCCTTTCGGCCCTTCATCCTGGTGGCCTCTATGAAGATGATGTCACCGCCGGTAGGAGTCCATGCGAGGCCAGTAGCTATACCTGGCGTGGAGATCCTCTCTGCAACCTCCGGATAGAACTTTTCGGGTCCAAGGAACTTGTGGAGCATGTCCTTGGTGACGCGGACCTTTTCCCTCTTGCCTTCTGCTACGTCTTTGGCCACTGCCCGACATATGGCTGCTATCTCCCTTTCAAGGTTCCTAACCCCTGCCTCGCGCGTATAGGAGTTGATGATGGCCAAAATGGCATCGTCTTCAAACTCGAGGTCCTCTTCGGTGAGACCATGCTCGCGTAATTGTTTGGGGATCAAGTGGTTTTTGGCGATCATGAGCTTTTCGTCATCTGTGTAACCCGGAAGTTCAAGGACCTCCATCCTATCCCTTAAGGCAGGAGGTATGGTGTCAAGGACGTTTGCCGTGGCTATGAAGAGCACCTTCGAAAGGTCAAAGGGTACGTCTATATAATGGTCGCTGAAGGCGTGGTTCTGTTCGGGGTCAAGGACCTCAAGGAGTGCCGCTGCTGGGTCCCCACGGAAGTCTATGCCGATTTTGTCGACCTCATCTAACATAAACACGGGGTTATTGACCCCAGCGCGCTTTATCCCCTGGATGATCTTACCAGGCAATGCCCCTACATAGGTCCGCCTGTGTCCCCGGATCTCAGCCTCATCCCTTATCCCACCCAAGGATATCCTCACGAACTTCCTACCCATGGCCCTGGCGATGGACTTGCCGAGGGAGGTCTTGCCCACACCAGGCGGCCCCACAAAACAGAGGATGGGCCCCTTCATGTCGTTTTTGAGCTTCCTTACAGCCAAGTACTCGAGGATCCTCTTTTTGACCTTTTCCAGGTCGTAATGGTCCTCGTCAAGGACCTGCCTTGCGTGGGCTATGTCGAGGTTATCCTCGGTGGACTTGGACCATGGTAACTCTATTAACCAATCCAAATAAGTCCGGGCTACGGTGTACTCGGCTGAAGCTGGGGGCATTTTCGAAAGGCGCTCAAGCTCTTTTTCTGCCGCCTTCCTAGCCTCCTCGGGCATCTGGGCCTTTTCGATCTTCTCCCTCAGCTCCTTTATCTCCTGGGCGTGATCGTCAAGTTCGCCGAGCTCCCTCTTTATCGCCTTAAGCTGCTCCCTTAGGTAGTACTCCCTCTGGGCCCTGTCGATGTCCTCCTTGACCTGCGATTGGATTTTATTGCCAAGCTCAAGGATCTGTACTTCCCTGGCCAATATGAAATGGACCTTGCTTAACCTCTCCTTAAGGTCCACGGTCTCCAAGACTTCTTGCTTCTCCTGGACCTTGATGTTGAGGTTTGCGGCTATAAGGTCGGCTATGACGTTAGGGTCCTTAAGGGACATCACAGTGTTTTTAAGTTCGTTGCTTAAGTAAGGGGCAAGCTCTGTGGCCTTTTGGAACAAGGTCCTTATGTTCCGCAAAAGGGCTTCTACCTCTAGGTCGGTTGGCTCAAAGGTCGGCTGAGGGATGACCTCTATCTCTGCTACAAAGTAAGGATCGGACTGTAGATACCTCTTCACCCTTATGCGTTCAAGGCCTTGGACTATGACCCTTTGGGTACCGTCAAGTTCTTTCACGACCCTCAATAGACTCGCTGCCACACCCACCTGGTAGAGCTCGTCAGGCCCAGGGTCTTCGTCCTCGGGGTTGTGCTGGGCCACAACCCCTATGAGCCTTTCGCCCTCCATAGCGTCGTCTATCAACTTTATGGATTTCTTCCTTCCCACCATTATGGGGAGGACCAATTCGGGGAAAAGGACCGTCCCCCGCAGGGGAAGAATGGGTAGAAACTTTGGGATCTGACGTCTTTCTTTTTTCTCCCTCGGAATGAAGATCATCGCCTCCTGCCCTCTTGGTTTTTTCGGTCTTTAAAATAAGCCCCACCTATAGGGGTGTCAACTTCTTTAGAAGGGCAAACCGAAGTATTCCCTCACCTTCCCCAGGACTATCTTGGGGATGTCCTCCTTGTCCTTGACCATGAACAGGGAGATGTTCTTCTTCTGCTTTATCCCTTCGCGGAAACGCGAGGCATAGATGTTCTCCCCGATGTGCACCGCCGTCACCCGGTTGTCGATCCCGTTGAAGAACTCTATGAGCTTTTCGAGGTTGGTGATCTGCATGTCGGTTATGATGAATATATCGGGCTTTTCGGCCTTTTTAAGCAGGTACAGGATATCGTTGAGGTCAAGGGCCGTGCCACCGCCAAAGTACCTACATATGGCTTGATAGATGGCCTCCTTCTCCCTTGAAAACTCAAGGAGGACCTTGTTTCCCCTGAAGGCATCAGAGAAGTTATAGACGGCCACCCTCCTGTCGTTTTTCAAATAGGCATTACACGCACATGCAGCCCCAAGGACAGCATAGGAGAGCTTTTCCCTAGGATTGGTCATACTGCCAGAAGAATCTATTATGACGAGGCAATCGGGGATGGCCTCCGCTTCGCCAAAGACCTCCCCTTCCCTCCTCACCCACGTCTGGGTGAGTCCTGGCATGATCTTGCCAAAGCTCGTCCAGGGATCAATGTCCTGGGTGGGTTTACCGATCTCCCAGGGCGAGTGGGAATAGGGATGAAGGGCCCCGCTTTTCTGCATGGGCAACTTCTTGATGGGGAGGGTGTAGTTTTCGGCAAGCTTCATGTAGTACAAAAGGTCAGCATCCACAGGGTTACCGCGGCCGCGGCCTATACCGCCTGTGGAGTATCCCATGGCGCTTAGTTCTTCTTTGAAGTCCTCAATGGCCTCGCGGAACTGTTGGATGTCTTCAACCGAAGTGGCGAAGTTCCTTATGCCCCTGTCTATCTCTTCCAAGGTGTAGTTCTCCAGGGAATGCTCTCCCAAGGGATTGGGCATCTTCTGGTTCTGTTTCTGCTCGTTTTGGGCCTCTTCTTGTAAGAGCTCCTCTAAGGCCTTGGCGAACTTCCTCACGCTTTCCTTCCAAAGCCTCTTGTCCAAATAAGGGATACGCGCCAAACGTTTTACCCTTTCGTCTTCACCCTCCACCCCAAGCTCCACCCCCCATATGACCTGATAGAGCATGGCCATGAGCCTGTGGATGCCTTGTTTGGGGAGGTTGCGGTAGAGTTCAGGGATCTTGGTCTCCTTTTCCCTTACGCAGTAAGTGTTGGCCACAACGTCCATGAAGTAGGAGGCAGCCTTCTGGGCAAGCCTCTTGTCCTTTAAGACCTTTTTGGCCTCACTGTAAAGCACCAAGTGGGTCTCAAAGTCCCAAGGACAGAACATGTAATGGGATATCCCGTGGTCTAGCAAGGCTTCAAGCACATCTTCCTCTGCCATCTTTTCCTTCATGAGGTCCAAGAAGGCGGTGTTCAACTGGAGCTTTTTGCTTTTCATTTCAAGGCCGACAAGTTCTTCCCCCTCCACAAACTCGGGCATGGGCAACTGCGGGTAAAGGTGCTTTTTCCTGACCTTTGGCCAGATCTTTTTCAGCAGTTCTTCCCTGTCCATGGCCTAGAAATAGAAGGGCCTGTAATCCTCACTTGGAAAGATCAATTGGTCCTTCTCGTAAATCTTACCGCCTACGATCTTCCCGAGACCCTTTATCCTCCCCCCTACTAGGATTTCCCCTCCAGTCATCCCATGACCGGTGTTGAACCCTGCGTTGTTCCTGACTATTATCCTCCCCCTCTTCATACCCGCACCCGTGTAGTTCTTGGTGCTGCCTTCAACGATCAGTTCGCCCCCTTCAAGGCTTATACCGGTGAAGTCCCCAAGGTTCCCTTCCACGATGAGCCTTTTCCCTTCGGGGAGCCTGTAGCCCAAAAGGTTTATCTTTATCCCCAGGTCCTGGAGCCTTAAGACGATCTCGGACTCCTTTGCGTAGTTACAAAGCGCCGATATGTAGACCCCTGCAGGCCCAGTGATCAGATAGGGGATCTGATCGGTCCTATCGAGGGCATAGCAAAATTCCTCTATGTCTTCGGCTGTGTACTCTATGTCCCTTATGGCCTCTTCGGCGATGCTATAGGCCTTGATGACCGTACTGTACTGCATGAGCCACACCAAATCCTTCGCCTCGTTCTTCAAAAGGTTCTCATAACCCCGAAGGATCCTCTGTAAGGTCTCTTCTTTCTGGCGCAGGATCCTGTCAAGGGGGATCTCCTTTGACCTCTCCTTACTCGGATGCCTCTTGAACTCTTCAAAAGGGTTCTTCATCTTAAGGCCGCTATCTCCTTCTTTATCTCTTCGTATATGGGATGGTCACCGTCCAGTAGCTGCACCTCCCGCCCCTCAAAGGCCTCAGAGGCAACGGCCAGGGCTTCCAAGAGGTAATCCCGCTGCTCGTTATAGCGGTGGAAGATCTCCTCTACGGCTTCCTTGGCAAGGTATATCTGTAAGGGGTCGTTCCTGCCCTCGCTTTCCTTCTTGGATATGTAAGAGTCCTTCCACTGGACCCTATGGGCCAAGACAAAGGGTAGGACTGCCTTTACGTGTTCGAGGTCTACCTCATCCTCCTCCAGGAACCAGGCCAGGGCTTGTGCATACCCTACTGCTGAGATGGGGAGGCGGTTGGAGGCACAGTTTTTCACATGGTAGCAGAAATAACCCGTGTAGTGGCACCCTTCCTGGCACTGCTCGACACTCCTCTTCTGCCCATAACGGTGACAGAAGGAGAATTCGGCAAGGACCATCCTCAGGAAGGCGTTCGAATCGAGGTCAAGGGGTATGGAGGCGATCTGCTTCCTTATTTCGAACCTTTCCTCCTTGCTTAGGCCTTCGATGCCTACCTTCTCTTTGAGGTACTGGCCATAGGCCTCACATAGTTCTTCAAGCCTTGGGACCTTTTCCTCATATGGCACCTGCGACCTCAAAAGCTCATGGAACTTCCTTTCGAACTCCGGATGCCGCAGGGGGTTATACAGCTTCGAACGCCTGCCGATCTGGAAGGCGAGGTTTGGCCCTGGATGTCTTGATTCGACAAGTACGTCAAACCTGTCTACCAAGGGCGCGATTATGGTATTGGTCCCGCGGTCTTGGTAGTTGGCGGTGGCAAAAAGCACGTACTCGTCGTTGATTATCATTTCGTTGAGATACTCCCAATTGCCGCGGTCGACCCCGTCAAGGATCATGGACTGTTTGGTCTCAGGCAGGCGGTTTATCTCGTCCACGATCTTCACAGGCAGTTGCACGAAGTTGCTCCAGACCACCACCTCTCGTCCCTGGTTCAAGGCCCCAAGATCAGGCCTTCCTACGATCTTTTCCTCCGTCTGTTCGGGGTGCCCTGAGACTTCGCTCCCCCATATGACCCCAAGGGGATAACGGTAAATTAAGCATCCTATGTACTCGGCGCTTGTAGTCTTACCGAGGCCTGGCTCCCCTATTATCAGTTCTTTGCCACCATAAAGGGCAGTGAGTATCCCGAAAAGGAGGGCAGAGTTGTACCTTTCCCCTTTTATCTCAAGGTCAGGCCTGTTCAGGTAGAAGTTCTCGCTTATGAAACGATAGATACGCCTTACCTTTTCTTGGTAGCCATCACCTGTTGTCATCTCTCCCCAACCTCTTTTAGGTCCTAAGTTAAGGTTACACCTAAAGGGGAAGGAAGGCAACCTAAAGAGGACTACCTTAACTCGGAAAACTTCTTCTCAGTAAAAGTTCCACATCCTCCGTCCGAAGAAGGGGCATAGTACTGCTTACCGTCCTGATCTATCCTTAGACAGTAGTCGCCCTTCTGCCTGCCCTGAGGGATGGCAGTGGCGTTGTAAGACGTGCGGTTATCAGAAAGGTTAAGGCTTATCATATAGTTCTCACCCGCCATATTTGGGGAACAACCTGATAGTTCGCCAAAGTCACCATACCGCCCATGCTCGGCCTTGTAAGACTCCTGGGCCGCATGGAGGGCCAAGAGGGCATTCATGGCATCAGCCCTCCTGGCCCTCTTCACATAATGGGTATAAGAAGGAATGGCAATGGCTGCAAGGATACCTACGATCACTACAACAATCATAACCTCCAGCAAAGTAAGCCCTTTACCCATCGAGATAATCAGTACCCTTAACCTGCTGCGTCATCATTTTGGCATTGTCTCTGGCGGACACTGGATGGAATATATTTTACTTTATCCAAGTTCCAATCATAGCATTTATCGTATGTTCCATTTTGAGAATTGTAGTAAACCTCCAAACCAATTTTCTTGCCGTTGACATCACTTGATATACCCTGCAAAGTGGCCACAAAGCATATAGCATCAGGCTCCTTTACATCACACTTGTTAAGATCACCAATTGTAACATTGCTTACATATTTGCTTGTTTTTGATTCTCCAAATGCGCTGATGTCTCGTGTGAAATTACCGTATGAATTATGATACTCGGCAGCTGCTGTGGCATATCCTGCTAGAAGGCTAACCGCTTCAGAAACCTTGGCCCTTACAGTATAATCCATGTAAGTAGGTATAGCTATTGCTGCCAAAATCCCTATAATAGCCACAACGATCATAAGTTCGATTAAAGTAAAACCCTTCTTACTTCGTAGCTTCCGCTTAAGACACCTTAGAACCATGACAACCCTCCTTTCGAGTTTTTTAAAAAAAACCACACAGCTATTTAATGCCACAAAGCCCTTTGGTGTCAAGGAAGATTTTCACCTAAGACTTCGTATATCCTGAACCTCGGAAAATCAGAAAGCACAAGCTTAAAAAGGCCCTCTTCCGCTTCGAAAAACAACTTGTGAAAGGTAGTCTTCTGGACCATAGGGTGGGCCAAAAAGCCAAAAAGCCTCCCCTCCTTCTCCACAAGGAAGAATAACACCCCCTCTCCCTCCCTTAGGATCTCTTTTGACAAAAACCTATCATCTGTGGAAAGTCTCACCTTTTCCACCCTACCTATGGATAGGACTCCTGATTCCATCTCCTCTGCAAGGCCCTTTTTTAGGTCCACAGAACCCCGCTGGCACATAAAGCCTTGGGGGGTTTCTTGGCAGAGCCCCAAAGGGAGGTAGAAGAGGTGTAGGCCTTGGCGCCTGTCAGGGTCCCATGTCCCGAAAAAGGAGATCCAGTAGAACTTCCTCACGTCAAGTCCTGAAAAAAGGAGGTACACTTTCTCCTTAAGAGGACGGTTGTGCCTCCCTTCCTCTACTTCCCTGAGGATCTCCCCTGGGCTTTTGCCCCCCTTCAACAGCTCCCTTATCCCCTCCTCTCCAAGGGCAGTAGTCCCGTTGACCACGTTATAGGCCTTAAAAGGAGGTAATACAAAGCTCCTTGCCACAAGTAGGCTCTTCGGCCCTCCCCAACTACCCCCGTCATGGTAGACGGCCCGTTTGGAGCCCTGTGCTATGGGGTAACCGTAATCCCACCACGACCAGACAAAACACCCCTCTGGGGCTATCTCCTTTAAGAGCTTTATCCCCTCCATCAAACCAGGGGTTATGGGCGGAAGGGGCCTTATGGCGAAACGACTGGGGTGTATTACGGAGAGGAACAAAAGCACACCGAGGCCTAGCTCCAAAGGGAAAAGGGGCGCTTTTTCGTATCGCTTCCTCGTAATTTCAAAGACCACTTGGACCAGGACACCAAGCCCAAGGCCGACAAAGGGGCCCAAGTAGACCATGAAACGCCTTGCCCCAAAAAGGGACATCATCCCCAAGAGCATGAGGGGGAAAAGCAAAAGGGCACGCCTTTCCCTCAGGTAGAGCACAAACAGCCCTAGAAGGCTTAGGTAACCCAAAAAGGGATGGACAGCTGTCATTCGGAAGACCCTTTCAGGGCTGAGTTTCTGAAGCTCGCTTACAGATTGGGCAAAAACAGCCCTGGGGATAAAGGGGTTTTCTTCCTTTATGAGGCCCGGGATGTAGCCCTTGAATAGGTCCAAGAGGTTAAAAAGGCCCTGGTAAAGGATAAAGGGGTTGGAAAAAAACAGCACAAGGGCTGTCCTCTTGAGGGTAACTCCCAGGTCCTTCTCCTTAAGGAGCAAAGAGAGGGCGAAAAAGGCAAAAAGGGGTATGAGGAGCCCAGGATGGGCATACCACAACTGGAAGAGATGCACCATTATGCTCAGACCTATCAGGTCCTTAAAGGACCAACGGTCAAGGAGCCTTAAGAGCAAAAGGGCTACCGAAAAGAGGAAAAAGAGGTTCAAGGCATCGGTATCGAGCCTTAAGATGTCCGTCCTTATGAGGTACTCCAAGGAAAAAGATGCACCAAGGGCAAGCCCCACACCTAAGAGGTTCCCCCCAAGCCTTCTCCCAAGGTAAAACATGGGAAAGACCTGAAGGGAGGAAAGGAAGGGGATCAAAGGAAAGGCCAAAAAAGCCCTCTCTATACCTTTACCTGTAAGCCACTTCGTCACTGCCAAAAGGAAGCTCAAAAGGGGAGGAAGAAAGGGCAGAGGGACCTTTTTGCTTTCTAGGGGCCTTTGGTTGTCAGGAGCGTTCCTTAGGGGATCGGGTGCCCCTGGACGGTACTGCCCCTCCGCTATGAGCTCTCCAAGCCTGAGGAAATAATAGCCATCTGCCTCTGTGAGCACTGGGGTACCGTCCTTGGTAAAGTAAAAGGGCTTATGCTGGAAGATCCATCTGGCCTGGTAGAGCTTAAAGGCAAAACATAAACCAAAGAGGACAAGCGCAACTAAAAAAGGCCGTTTCATTTTTCCGTTAATATCCCACATGGGCCTTAAAATTGTCAAAGGGATAAAAGTTTGCTAAAACCACCAAGATGGTCGCCATTTTGGACTACGAGGCAGGAAACCTTACAAGTGTTAAAAGGGCCCTTGATTTTTTGGGGTTCAAATCCTTTATAACCTCAGACCCCGAGGAGGTCCTTCGGGCCGAAAGACTGATCTTCCCAGGGGTAGGTGCTGCTGGAAAGGCCATGGAGCACCTGAGGCAAAAGGGACTTGATGAGGCCTTAAGGGAATTCTTCCTCTCTGGGAGGCCTATGCTTGGGATCTGCCTTGGCATACAGATCATCTTCGAGAAGAGCCAGGAAGGGCCTACTCAAACCCTTGGCTTCCTAAAGGGGAAGGTAGTGAGGTTTCCGGAGCCGCTTTTTGACAAGCAAGGGGAAAGGCTCAAGGTGCCCCAGATGGGTTGGAACCGGGTAAGGCCTGTAAAGGCGCATCGGCTCTTCGAGGGGATTGACCCAAGGCACGAATTTTACTTTGTGCACAGCTTCTACCCCGAGCCTGAGCAGGAGGAGATAATCCTTGGGATCACCGAATATGGCATCGAGTTCCCTTCTGCCATCGCTCATGGTAACCTATGGGCGGTGCAGTTCCATCCTGAAAAAAGCGGTAGACCAGGGCTTAGGGTGCTTGAGAACTTTTGTCGATTTAACCCGTAAGGAAGATGCTCAGTAAAAGGATTGTCGTATGCCTTGATGTAAAGGATAGGATGACCACAAAGGGGGTAAAGTTCAAGGATAACGTCCCAGTAGGGGATCCTGTGGAGATGGCCAGGCGTTATTATGAAGACGGGGCCGATGAAATAGTCTTTTACGACATAACGGCCTCGGCTGAATCGCGGAAGATCGTCATAGACCTTGTGGACCGGGTGGCAAGGGAGATCTTCATACCCCTTACGGTCGGTGGTGGCATAAAGAGCCTCGAGGAGATGAGGGAGGTTCTATTGGCAGGTGCCGAGAAGGTATCCATAAATACGGCAGCGGTGAAGAACCCAAGGCTCATCTACGAAGGGGCAAAGGCCTTTGGCAGTCAATCTATCGTCCTAGGCATGGACGTGCTATATGTGGGTGAGTCCGAAAGGATCCCCTCAGGCTATGAGGTTTGGATAAACGGTGGGAGAACCCCTACGGGGATAGATGCCCTATGGTGGGCAAAGGAGGCAGAAAGGTTAGGAGCAGGGGAGATATGCCTGAACTCCATTGATGCCGATGGGACCCAGCAGGGTTATGAGCTGAGGATCACGCGTATGATCTCCGAAGCCGTCTCCATCCCCGTTGTGGCCTCAGGCGGAGCGGGTCATCCCGAACACCTATACGAGGTCCTCACCACGGGTAAGGCAGATGCAGCCTTGATCGCCTCTATGGTCCACTACGGGCAATATACCATAAGGGAGATAAAACAATACCTAGCCCAAAAAGGGGTAAAGGTGAGGGAGATCTGGTAGATGGCTGAAATCAGCCCCTTCTGTGCCCTTTACTATTCCCCTGAAAAGGTCAAGGACATATCCCTTGTGGTCACCCCCCCTTATGACGTCATATCCCCTGAAGAAAGGCTCAAGTTTTACATTAGGCATCCTTTAAACGTCATAAGGCTCATCTTGCCCAATAGCCCCCTTGAAGCCAGGGAAACCTTGAAGCAATGGCTTAGCCAGGGTGTCTTCGAAAGGGAGCACCATGAGGCCATATACCCCTATAGACAGGTGTTCTCGTACGAAGGACGAAAACTCAAGCGGTGGGGTTTCATATGCCTGTTGAAGCTCGACACCATCATAAGGGAGCACGAACATACCTTCGAAGAGGTCGTAAGGGAGCGCCTTGAACTTTTGGAACACACGGGGATACAAACCGGGGAAGTCTTCTCCCTTTATTCTGACCCGAAAGGCGAAATAGAGGCCCTCTTGTCCAAGGTAGAGGCCTTAGAGCCCCGTTTCTCCTTCAAGGACGAAGAAGGAGTAGAGCACACCCTCTGGGCCGTGTACGACCAAGAGGAGATCTCCAAAATAAAGGGGAAGCTCTCAGACCAGGAGCTCTTTTTGGCAGACGGCCACCACCGGCTCAAAACTGCAAGGCTCCTAAGGGAAAGGAGGCTTGCCTCAGGGAAGAACAGGGGACTTGAGGATTACATACTGGCCTACCTTACGGGCATGGAATACGAGGGATTGGTAATATTGCCCGTACACAGACTACTGAAAGGCCTCGATGGGACAAGGCTTGAGGCGTTGAGGAAAAACCTTATGGAGAACTTTTCCTGTCAGGAGACATCAAAGGAGGCCATCCCCACCATCCTCATGGAAGGCAAGGGGATGGTCTTTTGGGAAAAAGACAGAAACCCCTTGATGATAAGGCCCAAGAGGGACCTACCGTATCCCTTTGGGAGGATAGACCCGTGGGTCATAGACGAACTGGTTCTCAAAGGCCTACAGGGGGAAGTCTCATACGTTAAGGAGATGGATGAGGCCTTAAAGGCCTTGGAGGACGGGGTGGCTCAGGCTGTCTTCCTTTTGCGAGCTGTAAACCCCAGGGAAGTAGCCGAGGTAGCAAAAAGGGGGCTTTTGATGCCCAAAAAGTCCACCTATTTTTACCCGAAGGTGCCCACGGGGCTTGTCTTCTTTCAGGTCTTCGAACTCGATGGAGACAACCCTTGACAGCCTCTTTTCGGGTCGGATCAAGCTCCTTCAGCCCAAAGAGGGCTATAGGTTTTCGGTGGATGCCCCTATATTGGCTTCATGGGTCAAGGTGAAAAGGGGAGAGAAGGCCCTTGAGCTTGGAACCGGAAACGGCGTAATCGCAGTGATCCTGGCGAGGAAGTTCAAGGAATTGGAAATAGTGGCCTTGGAGGTCCAAAAGGAGCTAGCGGAATTGGCGAAAAAGAACGCGGAGTTGAACGGGGTATCGGAACGGATGAGGGTCCTTGAGATGGACGTCAAGGAGTGCCATAGACACCTGGAAGCCCAAGGTTTTGACCTAGTGGTGTGCAACCCTCCTTATTTCCCCAAGGGCCACGGGCGCTTAAGCCTCCATACCCAAGAGGTCCTTGCACGTCATGAGGTCCTGGGAACAATAGAGGACTTCCTCAGGGCGAGTTCTTACCTGCTTAAGTACGGAGGTCGCTGCTATTACATATATCCCCCGGAGAGGCTCCTCAGGCTCCTTTACGCTATGAAGGCCCATAGACTGGAACCGAAAAGGCTCAGATTCGTCCACCCAAGTCCAGGTAAACCTTCGAGGATGGTCCTTGTCGAGGCCGTAAAAGGGGCAAAAGAGGGGCTTAAGGTCGAGTCCCCTTTGTTTATCTTCGACCAGAAGGGGGGTTACACCCACGAAATGTGGCCCATAATCTTTCAGCTGGAGGAAGGAAAATGAAGAGGCTTATGGCTTTATCCCTGGCTTTGATCCTCTGTCTAAGCTGTGCCTCTTGGAAAAAGGAAAAAACCGAAAGGCAAACCCAAGAACTCCGTTGGGAAGTAAGCAGACCCCTACGTGAGACAAGGCGTACAGCTACTACCTACCAGGCCCGTCCCTATGGGACACCCCCATCCCTGACCGAAACAGCACCTGCACCAGCTCCCGCTGTCTTACCGCTCCGTTACAAGTTCAAGGCCTTGGTACTTGACCTCGAGGAAGGCAAACTCCCCATGGAGTTCAAAGGAATAGGACGAAGGGCTCGAGAGCTTTTGGTTAGCCATCTCGTGGAAAGCGGGGCCTTTGTAATAGTGGAGAAAGAGGCCTTAGGCAAAAACCCCGTCGAGACCCCTGAAGGACTCTGGGAACTTTGGAAGGCCCTTGGGGTACATGCGGTGATAAAGGGAGAAGTGAAGGAATTGCTCACAGGACAGGATAGCGAAAACGCCTATGCCTCAGTTAAGATGGAAGCCCTGGTCATAAGTACGGAGACCGGTGAACCCTTAAAGAGGGCCACGGGACAGAACCTCCTTGAATCCTCCAAATCCCAAGGCCCAGGTAAGTCCTCAAGGGCCCTACAAAAGGCCCTGGAAGAGGCTTCGAAAAACCTGGCCCATAGCATCCAATTGGCCTTTGCACAAGCGGAATGGAACACCTCGATAGCCGAAGCAAAGGAAGAAATAGTCCTCCTTAACGCCGGAAGGGCCTCAGGGGTAAGGATCGGTGACGAATTCGAGATCTTCTCACCAGGTGAGCTCTTGAAACACCCCGTAATAGGAAAGGCCATAGGAAGGGCCATAGGTCCAAAGAAGGCAAAGGTAAAAGTAGAAGAACTCATAGGTGAGGACCTTTCACGGGCGCGCCTCTTAGAAGGAACCGTGCCCAAAAAGGGGGACCTGGCTAAGGCCCTAAGGACCCTTTAAAGGGATCCACCTATGGCCTTGGTGAAGTCCTTAGCTGCCTTGGCGACCTTTTGACCGTATTGGTGGGCCTGCTCTTCGTTAAAGGTACCGACCAGGAAGATGATGGCCACGACCTTCCCATATCTGTCAAAAACAGGGGCTGCCACGCTTGAAAAGCGCGGGTCCACCTCCCTTATGTCCATGGCAAAACCTAGCCGCCTACACTTCTCAAGCTCCTCCTCTGAGAAGGCCCCTGTCCCCTTTAAGTCCTGAGAGAAGGCCAACAATACCTTACCCAAGGCCCCGTAGTTAGAAGGGAAACGGTAACCAAGGGGAATGGTTATCTTTACGCCGTCATCTGCATACTCCTTCGCCACCACGTACACCTTGTCCTCGGCTATCCGCCCCAAAAAGGCAGTACAACCCGTCTCCTTAGCCAAGGCCTTGAGGGTCCTTTCGGCCTTGTCCTTGAAATCGAGATTGTCCAAGACCTTCTCCCCCATAAAGATCAAAGCAGGACCAAGACTATAGGCCTTGCTCTCCGGGTCCTTTTCTATAAGCCCAAACTCCTTAAGGGTGTTCAAAATGTAAAAGACCCGACTTTTATGGATGCCTAGATCACGCGCTATATCCGTCAACTTCACCTTAAAACGAGGCGACTTGGCCAGATAGAGGAGTATCCGCCCCACCTGCTCTACAGCTGGAACCTTCCTCTCAGCCAAAGTGAGTTCTCCTTTTATGAACTATGTTCTTAATACGAGGATAACAATTAAGCCTTTTCTCCTTCAAGGCCATCTGGTCGTCTTTTAGGGGTAAAGGGCTAGGCCTTCAAGTGCCGTAGTTTCAGGGAATCCTGCCATGAGGTTCATGTTCTGTATGGCCTGTCCTGATGCACCCTTGGTCAAGTTGTCTATAGCAGAGATGACCACTAGGGTCTTACCCTGTACCCTTAGGCCTATCGAGCAGAAGTTTGTCCCCCTCACTGATGAGGTAGAAGGGAACCGGCCTGGGGGGAAGACCTTGACGAAGGGCTCACCTTTGAACTTTTCTAGGTAAAGTTGGTAAAGTTCCTTTTCGGTGACGGCCTCCTCCAGTTTACAGTAGATGGTGGCTAAGATCCCTCGGTTCATAGGGACAAGGTGGGGCACGAATTCCACTTGGAAGTCCCTTCCAGAAAGCCTTGTGAGTTCCTGTTCCATTTCGGGCTTATGCCGGTGGACTAAAACCCCGTAGGCCCTTATGGATTCGGCTACTTCGCAGAACATCAGCCCTTCTTCGAGGGCCCTACCGGCACCGCTTACGCCGCTTTTGGCATCGACGATTACTTGGGGGCTGATAAGCCCCTTCTCCACCACAGGCATGAGCCCTATTAGGACTGCCGTAGGATAACACCCCGGATTGGCTACAAGCCTTGCCCCCTTTATCTCCTCCCTGTACTTTTCAGGCAGCCCATAAACGGCCTCTTTCAAAAGTTCAGGAAAGAGGTGTTCTCCATACCACTGACGGTAAAGCCCAGGGTCCTTTAACCTGAAGTCAGCGCTTAGGTCTATGAATTTCCTCTGGCCGTCCCATAACGACTTAATGGCTTTCATAGAAACCCCATGGGGCAGCGCCAAGAAAAACAGGTCAGCCATCTCCCCTAGACCTTCGGCATCAAGGGGCAAAAAACGCGGAAGGGCTTCCCCCCTCAAGGAGGGGAAGAGCTCTTCAGGTGACTTGTCCGCATGTCGCTCAGCGGTAAGGACCGTTATTTCCACATACGGGTGCTTCTTCAGGAGTCGGATGAGCTCGTAACCGGTATAACCGCTTGCCCCGAGGATCCCGACCCGCAGGGGTTTAACGCTTGGAGTACTGGAACCTCGCCCTTGCACCTCTCTGTCCGTACTTCTTTCGTTCCTTCTTACGGGCGTCGCGGGTCAGAAGCCCCGCCTTCTTCAAGATGGACCTCAACTCGGGATCGTACTCCACAAGGGCCTTGGCTATTCCATGACGTATGGCCCCAGCCTGCCCCGATATCCCACCGCCTCTTACGTTTACGTAGACGTCAAACTTGCCCAAGGTATCTGTCAAACGGAAGGGCTGAAGGAGCATGAGGCGAAGGGTCTCCCGAGGGAAGTAATCCTCAAGAGGCCTTTTGTTCACCAATATCTCGCCCTTTCCAGGCATCTTGAGCCACACCCTCGCCACTGCCGTTTTGCGTTTCCCAGTTCCGTAAAAGCGCTGGACCTCTTGCTCCATCTGCTACCTCCTTAGGCATCGATCTCCAAGGGCTCGGGCATCTGGGCCTTGTGAGGGTGCTCAGGCCCCCTGTAGACCTTAAGGTTACGATAAAGTTTCCTCCCCAACCTGGTCTTAGGGAGCATCCCCCAAACGGCAAGCCTTATGAGCTCCTCGGGCTTTTTCTGAAAGAGTTGCTCAGCCGTATAGGTCTTAAGCCCACCAGGGTAACCGGAATGGAAATGATAGAGCTTTTTCTGCCATTTTTTACCCGTCAACTTGACCTTGTCTGCGTTCACCACTATTACGAAGTCCCCTACGTCCACATGGGGACTGAAGACCGGCTTGTGTTTCCCCCTGAGGATCTTGGCAACCTCAGAAGCCAAACGTCCAAGGACTTTACCTGCTGCATCCACTACGTACCACTTCCTCTGTGCCATTGCCTCTTCCTTGGTCAGATGAAAGGTCCTCATCCCCTTTCCCTCCTTACAAAAGAAAGGCAGTCAGGCCGCCCCGACCGCCTGTTTGATGATAATTTCAAACCCTTGTCCTTGTCAACTCGGTTGCCGTAAACTAGTGAAGCCATGGAACTGAAGAGGATTGCCGATTTCCTCTTCGAGATAGGCATGTTACAACACACCCCTAGGACAGGTTATCGGTTCCTTGGTTCAGGGGGACAATCAGTAGCGGGCCATCTGTTCAGGACAGCCTTGGTAGGGTACCTCCTGGCCAAGGTCCAGAAGGACGCCGACCCTTTAAAGGTGCTCCTCATGTGCCTAATCCATGACCTTCCAGAGAGCCGTACTGGGGATCACAATTACGTTTATAAGCGATATGTGAAAGCAGATGAAGAAAGGGCCATAAGGGATATGCTGGATGGCTTACCCCTTGAGGAGTTCAAGGCCTTACTCGAAGAGTTCGAAAAAGGGGAAAGCCCTGAGGCCCAACTGAGTCGCGATGCCGACCAGATCGAGTTGATCCTTGAATTAAAGCAGCAAAAAGACCTTGGCAACCCTTATGCCCAGATTTGGATAGATTACGCTTTAAAAAGGATAAGGACCTCTACAGGCCAGAAGGTAGCAAAGGCCATCTTAGAAAGGGAATTCTGCGACTGGTGGTTCGATAAGTCTAAAGAAGAGTGGTGGGTCAGAGGCAAATAAGGCGTTTTTTCGCGATAGGAGACATACACGGCTGTTTGGACCCCCTTGAAGCCCTCCTAAAGGTGGTCTTGCCAAAGGTCAACCCTGAGGAGGATTCCATCGTCTTCATAGGGGATTATGTGGACAGAGGGCCTGATCCCAAAGGTGTGATAGAAAGGATAATCGAGTTAAAACAGCAGTATCCCCATACGATCTGCCTTTTAGGAAACCACGAAGACATGTTCCTCAGATGGCTCCTTACCGGTGAAGATCTAGATTTATACCTCTTCAACGGTGGTGGGACGACCATAAGGTCTTACCGGGAAGCAGGGAGGCTCAACATCCCAGAGAGCCACCTCGATTTCTTGTCTTCCCTTTACCTTTACTACGAGACTGAAAGGTTCTTGTTCGTCCACGCCGGGTTAAGACCTGGCATCCCCTTGGAGAAACAGGAAAGGACAGACCTTTTGTGGATACGTGGGGAGTTCATACGGTCACGTGCCGACTTCGGTAAAATAGTGGTCTTCGGACATACTCCCCTGCGCGCCCCTTTGGTCATGGAAAACAAGATAGGGATAGACACAGGCGCTGTCTATGGCGGAAACCTCACGTGTGTGGAACTTCCGGCCCTGAGGTTTTACTCAGTACCGGGCTGGGAAGGGGGTTTGGGCCTGGTGTAAAAGTCGAGCATGGCCAAGGCAAAGGCCACTATTACAGGGGCCGCCACAACCCCAATTATCCCGAAGGCCTTGATACCCCCTAATATGGCGAAGAAAAGGAGCAAAGGGTGGACCTTGGTCCTCGTACCTATGAACAAGGGCCTAAGGAGGTTGTCTATCGTTGATACCACGCCCAAGCCCCACCCGAAGAGGAACAGGGCGTGCCACGTCTGACCCTTGCCGAAAAAAAGCCAAAAGGCAGCCGGAACCCACACCAGGTAAGCCCCCACTATAGGTAAAAGCGAAAGCAGGGCCATCACCATTCCCCAAAAAATGGGCGACGGTAAGCCTACGAGGAAGAACCCCAACCCCCCTAGTCCCCCTTGGACCAGGGCAACCAGTAAACCACCGTAAAGCGTGGAAAGGATCATCTTATGGACCCGTTCGAGGAGCTCCTCTGCTTCCCCCCTTTCGAGAGGCAAAAGGCCCTTCAGGCGCTCAAGGATCAGGTCCCCGTCCCTGAATAGGTAAAAAACTGCCACAAAGGCTATTAAAAGCTGAAAGACCATAGACGATAACTTCCTGAAGATCCCCAAGACCTGCCCGCTTAGCAGTTCAGCTCCCTTTTGCACTTGACCTAAAAGGAACTCCTTTAAATCTACCGAAGTGCTTCCAGGATTAAGGATAGGAAGCACCCTCTTGACCAAAGGCATTTCCTCTAGCTTATCCAACCATTCCTCTAGTTTCCCGTGCGAGAGCATCTCCTCAAGGGCCTTATAAGCATCTGAAAGCTCTCCCACCAAGGCCTTACCCATGAGCCAAATGGGCAGCACCACCGCTGCGATGACCAAAAAGGTACAAAGGAGGGCTGATAGGGTTTTGTATCTCAGCAACCTCCTCAGGAGGGTATTGATAGGATGGAAGGCCACCGCCAAAATCGCCGCCCAAAACAGCGCCGATATGAAGGGAACCGTTATGCGGAAAAGGAGGTAAAGGGCCAAAAACAACAAGAGGTAAAAAAGGACCCTTGAGGCCTTCAACCGAGCTCCCCTATCTTTACCCCTCTTATGCGCTTCCTCCAGCTCTCGCTCTCCAGGACCCAAAAGGCCACGTTCTCCTTGCTGATGATCCCAACCTTTGCCTCCGAAAGCCATTCACTAGGTACCCCCTTTCTCAACAAAGGAACCTCCTTCCAGTCCATGGCAGCCTTGAGTACCTCTTCCTTCCCTCCCCGATAGAAGAGATAGGCCATCACCGCAAGGGGATATAAGTCCTCAGCAAGGCAGGCTACCTCTGCTACTTCAAGGGCATAACGGTTGGCGTTGAAGGCTACGGAAAGGCCTCCCCCTTCTCTTACGTCTCTCAAGGCCTCAAAGTCGGTAATGCTGTCACCGACATACATGACCTCTTGTAGGGAAGAACCGGTCCTCTTGATCACCTCCTTGACCGCCCTTGCCTTCTCCTTTGCCCCCACGGTCTCTATTCGCGACAAAAGCCCCTCAAGGTACCTAAGGCCTCCCTTGAAGAAGATCGCGTCAAGCCTCTCCCATATCTTCAAGGCCCTTTCGTGGGTAAGGTCTTGGGGGACCTCAAAAGAGGCTATCTCTCTGGCCAATTCCCTCAAGGCCCTTTTGTCCCTTTCGGTGAACTCTATGCCCTCTAGGTCGAAAGACGTGCAGAACACCTGCTCCATGGAGATCCCCAGGATCCCACAGAGGGCCTTGAGGTAAGGAGCGTAACTGGTGCTCACGATGAAAACGGGCATAACCCCCCTTATAGACCTCAAGGCCTCAATGGCCTTGGGCATGATGGTCAGGGTACGGAGGCTGAAATCAAGCATCTTTTCCTCCGTTATGCCAAAGGCCAAAAGGAAAGGAAAGACGAACTTCAAGGTGGTTCCAGCTTGATACCCCTGGCGCTTTTCCACGTAGTAGAGGTAATCGTCGTATCTGCTCAAGACCCTGAATAACTCTTCGCCTTTGGGGATGAAATGACAGCACAACTCAAAGGCGTTGTCGTTTTTGGTAATAGGACCTTCACAATCGGTGACAAATACCTTCACATTTTCCCCCTCAAATAGGCTTCCACCTCCTCGGTGAAGTCCCTAGGAGGTAAGCTCCCTATCTTATCGACATCCATCTCCCCTAGTGAAAGGGCCCTAAGGGTTAGGACCAAAAGGGGAGGTTCCCTCTTTTCCTCTTCTTTCCTTATAGTCCAAAAAAGCTCCTGCGCCTTTTCATATGACCTCAGGTCCTCATTAGGACACCCCCCTATTCCCTCCCACAAGGGGTCAAAAACCTCCCCCTCAAGGTGGATTGTGAAAAAGGAAAGCGCTGGTCCCCTGTCCAATTCCTCTGTGACCAAATGGACCATGGCTCCGGTTTCCTTCTGCCTTTTTTCGATTATGGCCCATATGACTTCTTCCCAGCTCCCCTGCGGTCCCCCAGGTAGGGCTGGATGGAGGTTTATAAGGGCATATTCCTTTAAGAAGAGCTTGTCCACAACAAGCATATACCCCGAAAGGACCCCTAGGTCTATGTCTTTGCCTTCTATAAGCCTCTTGACCTCTTGATGGTACAGCTTCCTCCAGGTCGCAGGATCCCTCTGACGTAGCTCTGGTAAGAACCTCCTTGAGGAAAACCCCATGACCTTGAGCCCCAAAGCCTCGCAAAGGGCATAAAACTCGTCGCCCCCTTTAGACTCGCCTTTTTCCTTGGTCAGGAAGATAAAACCCAGCTCTGCCTTGATAAACCCGTCCTTTGTCCTCCGATACACCTCAAGCAACAGATCCCTTGCGGCTTTGTCCCTGGCCGAACTGAACCATCCGAGTTTTAGCTTATCTCCCCTCAAAGGTACCTCTCCAAAAGTTCCTTTAGGTCTTCTATTTGAAAGACCCCCTTTATCGCCGAAGGATCAAGGGAAGGAAACTCGGAGGAAACGTCTTCCGATATCTCCTTAAGCGCTAGTTCCCAACCAAACCTCCCGAGGTTTCCCTTTATCCCTCGGGGGAACTTGAGAAGGGGCGGTTTGTTTACCGAAAAACATACCTCTTCCTTGACCTTGCCCACAAAGAGTAGGCCACCCTTAGGGTAAAACACCGAGTAGTCCTCCCCTTTCAACCAAACCTCTACAACCCTCCGTCCCCATGGGTCCTTTATCTCCGCCCAAACCCCTTGCCCCCGTTGGTATAAGAATTCGCCCCTCAAAAGGGTCACCGTTTCGTCCTTCTCCCACTTGAAGGAAAAAAGACCTCTTAAGGCCTCAGGGTCTCCAAAAAGGGGGGAAAGGGCTGTGCCTATCTCTCCTACAAGATAACAGCGCCTTTCCTGTACAGTGGGCCTTTTAAAAAAACAAGCTGTAACTAAAGAAAGGAAAAGGAGAAACCAAGTAACCCTTTTCAACTCCCTTCCGTGGGAAAGACCGATTTGCCCTTGAATTCCTTTTCCCAAACAGGATCAAGGAGCTCTTTGAGCCTGAGGTCATATTCGATCAACCCCATGTGATAGGCTTCGTCGTTTAAAGCCTCCTGAGCTGCCTCGTCAGTGGGCTGGACCACAAGTTCCTTCAACACGCCCCACATGAACTGGTGATGATCCCTCATAGGGCACGGCATGGTGAGGTTGCCCCTTTGAGATGCGGGTTTTTTCAGGGCGTATTCGCGTTGCCAGTGCCTTATCCTTTTAAAGAAGCCCGAATAAAGGACGTCCTCAAGCGTCCCACCTCGGTTGTACACTTCCAAAATGTTGTCTTGCCTATAAGGTATAAAAACGCAAGGCATTACATCGCCCTTCCAATCTATGTAAAGATATCCACCTGATCTACCCCCTGCAAGGCAACCGTCGGTCATTGGTCCTTGGTTCCAAAAATCGATGTAGTTATAGCCTGCCTTTATGGCCTCGATGTTCCTCTTCAGCATTTCGAGCCTTTCTTCAGGTCCCACCATGGCCTGAAGGGTATATCCTCGCCCTATCGGCATATATTGGAACAGCCACCCATAAAAGGCGCCCTCTTGGTCGAAGAAGAAGCGCAAGAACTCCCAACTGGTGACTTCTTCCCAGTTGTGTTTTTCGGCCACAACCGATATCCCGAAGGGAACCCCGTAGTCCCTCAGGACTTTAAAGGCCCTCAGTACCTTTTTAAAAGTACCTCTGCCCCTACGCCTATCGGTGTTCTCTTCGAAACCCTCTACGGATATAACAGGGGTGAAATTACCTACCTCTCTTAACCTCTCTGCTACCCTTTCGTCTATAAGGGTCCCGTTGGTATAAACCATGAAGAAATTATCGTTGTGCTCCCGGGCAAGGTCTATGATGTCCTTGCCTTCGCTCTTCCATAAAAAGGGCTCACCACCCGACACCACCGTAAAGTGTGAGTGCCAGAACCTGGTCTTTTCCGCAATGATGCGACTTACCACCGAATAAGGCAAGGAAAAGGTCCTTGTCGGTTCGCTCAAGGCATAACAACCCGGACACCTTAAGTTACAGGCCTGGGTAGGGCTTATGACCACAAAGGAGGGGGTAGCCGGATCGCCTTCTTCTTGCTTCCTTTCTCGGTATTCTATGTCCTCCATAAGGACACCACGGGCAAAAACCCGCACCATCTTGTGAAACACCTCTTTGCTCAACCAACCTTTGCGCAGATGTCTGTCAGTCGTGCGCAACAAGTTCCTTACAAAATAAAACTTCAGTTCTTGAGCAGGCCGTATGGCATCAAAAGCCTCTTCAACGATCCTACGCCACAGATACCCCTCCATCTTCTTTATGAGGAGACCCCTTAACAAACTTACGTCTAAGAACAAAAGGCCGGTCTTTAGGATGCCCTCAAGGAGCTTCTCTTTTGTCTTAGGCTTCATATCTTAAATTCATACAACAACGCCGTTGGAATTAGCAACCCTTTCGACATGGGATAAAGGCAAAACAGAGGCATTACCCCCGTATCGTTTCAAGGGCTCGCTTAAGCAACGTCTTTGTGAGTTCGACTTTATAGGCGTTCATGCTCAAGGGCACCGCCTCTTTAACAGCAGCTTGGGAAGCGGCCTCTATGGACTCAGGCGTGAGAGATCTGCCCTTTAAGGCCTCTTCCGCTAGGGATGCGCGGATCGGCCGTGGAGAAACCCCACCTAGAACGACCTTTGCATCTTTACAGATGCCGTCCTCCATGATCAACAGAAGGGCCACGCTAACTATTGCAAAATCTATAGAACTCCTCAACCTGAATTTCACAAATACTTGGCTTGCCCCATCGGGCACCGGAGGCACTAGGACTTCGGTCAAAAGTTCGTCCTGCTCGATTAGGGCGCGTGGGGTGACATAAAGGTCCTCTACGGGGACCACCCTTTCCCCTGAAGGGCCAACTATCTTTACCTTCGCGCCAAGGGCTATAAGGGCAACCGCTAAATCCGAAGGACTTACCGCTACACACCCACAGTTGAGACACCTCTTTGCCTCTTCCTTCACCTCCTCTAAGTCCAACCCCAAGACGTCCTCTACTTCAATCCCCCTTTGGCTAACAGGGACCTTCTCAGCCTTAACCCTTGGCGAAGGTCCCAAACAGGCATTGTTTACCTTGTCCCAAATGGGCACTTCCTTGGGCTCTTCTACAGTTACTTCACCCTTGGAAAGGAACTGGTTTATGAACACTGCGGCCCTTTTGCCAGCCGATATGGCCTCTACCACGGTGGCTGGACCAGTGACGAGATCACCCCCTGCAAAGAGGTTCTCACCTACAAAGCCTGTAACACCGTCTACCTTGACCCTCCCCTTTTCATCGAGGAATACCTCAGGGATAAAGGAAGTATCTGGGGCCTCCCCAACGGCCTTGATCACCGCATCGTACTCCACGGTGAACTCCGAACCTTCAATAGGTACCGGGGCCGGCCTTCCAGTATGGTCGATAGCCCCAAGCTTCATCCTTACGCATTTGAGAAGTACCTTTTCGCCCTTCCGTTCCGCCTCTATGGGCAAGGTCAAAAACTCAAATTTAACCCCTTCCTCTTTAGCCGCTTCGACCTCCTCCTTCAAAGCAGGCATTTGGTCCTCGGTGCGCCTGTAGATGACGGTGGGCTTTGCCCCAAGCCTCAGGAGCACCCTCGCTACATCTATCGCCACATTACCACCACCGATCACAGCTACCTCCCGGCCTGGGGCCTCCCTCAGGCCCGAGTTTACTTCCTTAAGGAAATGGAGGCCGTCCATCAAAAGTTCCTCTCCTGGAATACCCATCCTCACTTCCTTCCACGCCCCAGAGGCTATGAAGACGGCATCAAAACTCCCCATGAGGTCTTTCAATGTCATGTCCTTGCCGATTTGGACCTTTAACCGGAACTCCACGCCTAGGAAATCCTTGAAGGCTTTGATGACCTCCTCTAAAACCCCCTTGGGCAACCTGAAGGGAGGTATCCCATACTTCAAAAGCCCTCCGGGCTCTGCCTCCTTTTCAAATACCACCACCTGATGACCTGACTTCCTGAGGTAATAAGCCGCCGTAAGTCCCGCAGGTCCTGATCCCACTATAGCCACCTTCTTGCCTGTATCCCTTGTCTCGACCTTGAAGAACCTCTCTGCTTTTCCAAGAGCGTAATCGCCGATAAACCTTTCAAGGCTCCTTATGGCCACGGGTTCGTCCAGACGGAGCCTACTGCAGTCCTTCTCACAATAATGGGGGCAAACGCGGCCCGTCACAGGAGCCAAGGGGTTGGCCTCAAGGAGCAATTCTGCTGCTTCGTCAAGCTTCCCCTCCCTGACCTTGGAGAGGTACAAGGGCACGCTCACCTTTGCCCGACATGCCAGGGCACATGCCGAAGGCCTATTTGCGTCCCTATAACACTCGAAAACCGAATGGTAACGGTTATCTCCAGTAAGGGCATAACAGGTACTCCCTCCTTTTAAGTAGCACAGGATCCGACCCCCAATCTGATGCGGATACCTGTAATACCAACAACGAAGGTCCTGACACAGGTTACCGCCAATGGTGCCCATATTTCGGACCTGAGGCGTGGCAACCGCTTCTGCCGCTTCCGCAAGGGCCTTGTACTTTTCCCTGACAATAGGGGACTTTGCTATCTCGCTCAATTTAGTAAGTGCCCCTATTCTAAGTCCATCGGCATCTTCCCTTATGTACTGCAACCCCTCTACAGGCTTTAAGTCGACGATGACCTCTGGATAAGAGGGCAGGGATTCCCTCTTGAGCAAGGGGATCAGGTCAGTCCCCCCTGCTATTACGCGGGCCTTTCCTCTGTAAGCCTTCAAGAGGTCTATGGCCTCTTGGAGGTTCCGTGCACTTATATGGGCAAAGGGCTTCATGGTCAGTGGCCTCCTTTCGTCTTCCCCAAGGCTTCTAAGACCTTATCGGGAGTGGCTGGATAGGAGAAAAGCCATTTGCCTATGGCATTGGACACGGCCATGACCACCGCCGGCGGACCGGGAGAGGTAGCGATCTCACCTACCCCTACTGCCCCAAAGCGGTGACTTGGGAAAGGCGTCTCAAGGACCACGTTTTCGATGGACGGCAGGTCCTTAAATACACGCCACTTGTAATCGATCAGGTCCGTAGTCAAGATCCTGCCCACCTTCGGATCCAGTACCGTCTCCTCGAACAGGGCAGTGTCAATCCCTGCAGACCCCAGGCACCCGTTGAGTTGGTTTTCCAAACATAGGGGATCGATGATCTGGCCTACATCTGTGGCGTTCACCACCCGCTTGAGCTCTACCATTCCTGTTTCGGTATCTACTTCCACTTCCACAAAGGAGATCATGAAGTTGCAAAGGGAGTAATCGGGCTCAAAGCGTCCATAGCCTACTATGGTCCTCATGGGCCCCAAGGCCTTCCTCCAAGTGGTCTGCCTGTCGGGTTGTCCCTTCACGTATATGATCCCGTCCCTCATGTCCAGTTCCTCTGGGCCAACCCTCAACATCTCAGCAGCCAACTCGAAAAGCTGTCTTTTGGCGTCCTCGGCAGCCATTATCACAGCGCTACCTATGGCATAGGTCCCCCGCGATCCAACAAGGCCGAATTCGTAGGGGTTTATGTTTGTGTCTGCAGGGGATATAAAGACCCGCTCAAGGGGTATTTGGAGCACCTCAGCTACCATCTTACAGAGGTTGCTCCTCTGGCCTCCACCTTGCTCGGGCACGGCTACAAAGAGGGTGGCCGTTTGATCCGGATCCAAACGGACATAGGCCTCGGCCACATCTTCCCCTACGTCAGCGTTGCCATGGACCCCTACCCCTATCCCTATCCTCTTCGGACCGTTCACAGCGGTAGGCCTAAGCCACCCCTTCCACTTCTCCCTCCATCCAAAGACCTCAGCCCCTTTATCTATTGCCTTTGTGAAATCTATGACCCGCGATACCCACCACTGTCCGTCTCTCCAGAAGTACCCCTCTCCAGCCTTTATGACGTTTTTCTTGAAGAACTCCACTGGATCGATGTCAAGTTTCGCCATGGCCACATACAGGAGGGGGAGAAGCGCTGACTTCAATTCTTGCCCGCCAAACCCCCTGATCCAACCTGAGCTGGCCCGGTTGGTACAGACGATCTTAGGCTTAAGACGCCAATTTTTGCAGCGGATCACAAGTTGCGCCTCACCCAATCCCACCATCACCTGTCCCTGTGTGACAGCCGAATAATGGCCTGTGTTGACCAACCACTCGCCTTCTATCGCCGTAACGGTACCGTCCTTCTTCATCCCGACTTTACCCCGGATCCGTGAACCCAACCTCAAGGTAAAGGTGGTCAAGTGCTCTTCTTTGCTATAGGAGAGCTTAACAGGCCTACCGGCTGCCTTCGCCAAAAGGATGGCCTGAAGTGCAAGGGGCAATATAGTACCCTTGGATCCGTAGCTACCGCCACACTGGGGACCGTGGACCACTACGTCATACTGTCTCTTCATGAGGTAATAAAGGCTGATCTTATCTATGTAGATCCCCTGCGAGGTCAACCACACGTGAACGGTACGAGGGTCTTCCCATGCGGCTATGACACCAGGCGGTTCAGGCGGCAAGGGATTGGTTATGTTTTCATAAGTGAAGGTCCCCTCCACAACCACATCCGCTTCCTGGAAACCCTTCTCTACGTCCCCTACGATGAGTTCCTTTAGACCCTCAGGGGCCTGGGGACTACCAAACCAGGGATTCCCCAAGGGGAGGAGGTTATTGGGAAACTCTTCGTAAAGCTGAGGGGCCCCTGGCTTTATGGCTTCCTCTACGTCATAAACGGCAGGAAGTATTTCGTAATCCACCTCGATCAATTCAAGGGCTTCCAAAGCCGCTTCCTCGGTCTCAGCTGCCACAAGCGCCACCGCATCCCCTACAAACCTCACCTTCCTGTCGAGAACGCGCAAATGCGGCGGAAGACCTACCTTCCAATCCGGAACGTCCTTATAGGTCAGTACGGCCTTGACGTCTGGAAGCTGCCTTGCCTTCTCCACACGTATGTCCTTTATGATGGCGTGAGGGTATGGGCTCCTCAACACCTTGCCGATCAACATGCCGGGTAGCCTTATGTCGTTGAGGTATTTGGCCCTACCCGTGACTATGTCCAAAGCGTCCTTACGAGGAGTAGGTTTGCCCAAAAACCTATACCTTTGCCCCATCTGGGTTCCTCCTCTTTTCGACCACGTCTTTTACCGCCCTTAAGACGTGGTAATGGCTAATGCAACGACAAAAGTGGCCCGAAAGGTACTCTTTGACCTCTTCTTCTGTAGGCGTTGGGTTTTCCTCAAACAAGGCCTTGAGGCTCATGATTATCCCTGGCGTACAAAAACCACACTGGAAAGCGGTGTGTTCGATAAAGGCCTCCTGTATGGGATCTAACCGCCCTGTCGCAGGATCTCCTATGCCCTCAATGGTCGTTATGCTCTTCCCATCGCATTCCACGGTCAAGGTCAAACAGGAAAGTATCGCCTTTCCATCCATTAAAACGGTACATGCACCACATGCCCCATGGTCACAACCTATCTTGGTCCCAGTCAACCCCAGGGTCTCCCTCAAGGTGTAAGCGAGCGTATGCCAGGGCTGTACATCACGGCCCAGCAGGAGCTCATATGGTTTCCCGTTTACTACAAGCTTTAAGGCTTTACCTTCCATCTCACTCCTCCCTTTGCTTAAGAGGTTAAAATTAAAGACGGCAACGCCCATACATGTCAAGTACAGGGTTTGAAACCCACCTACTAGCGGATAGGTGAGTTCAAAGGTACAAAGCCCTCTAGATGCCAAAGGGCATCTTCTAGGCTTAGGACTTCTTCCTCCCCGTTGGTTTTTATGACTACAAATGGCGTCTTCAAGCCGAACTTTTTGGCCTTTTCTTCGTTTTCCCTTAAAATCCTCTCTGCCACCCTTAAGGCAAACCCGTCTTCTTCAGCAAAAAGGGCTCGACAAATCTGCTTAAGGGCTTTGTGCCTTTCTGAGGGCCTGGACCCTAGGTAATGTAAAAGGACCTCAAAACCTCTCTTTCGCGAAAGTTCTACTAGTTCCCTTAGCTCTCCTTCTTGACCAGGCTTAAGGTAAACCGAAATTACCCCCTCCCCTTGGAAGGGAACCCCACCCCGAGGAACAAAGCCCAAAGGGAAATAAAGGAAATGAAGGCCCAAAAAACCAAAAAGCCCAAAGGCAAACACTTCCTTCCAACCTAGGTACCCCAACCCCAAGACCAAGGAAAGCCCAAGTAATCCCAAAAAGGCAATACAGAGGGGACATTCTCCTTTGAGGTAAAAGAACTCCACTACACTTAAGTAAAGCTCTGCTCCAAACAGAAAGGCCAATACCCAAAGTCCCTTCTTATTCCGCATCCACCAAAGGACCAATACCACTAAGAGCAACACAAAGGCATATGCCGCTATCGGAATCCCAAACAGCTCCGAAAAACCAGAATGCTGTATTAATTCACAACCTTCACTTGGACAGGTATCAAGCACCCCACCCCCAACCTTCCCCAAAAGCGCTAAAAAGGAAAGACACAACGCCCCTACCACAGAAAGGCCATACGCCCAAAACCTAACCCTCTCCATCAGTTGGGCATTTTACCCCAAAAACCACCAAACCCATAATTTTGTTCTCCATTTAAGAACATCGGTCTATATTGCAAAACTACCTTTTGTGTGCTATATAGTTTTGTTGAGAAAACCGAGGAGGTGGTTTATGGGTGAGTTAAAGAAGGTGAATACGGTTTGTATAAGTTGTGTGTGGTCTTGTGGGCTTGTGGCGTATGTAGAGGACGGGAAACTGGTGAAGGTGGAGGGGATGCCTGAGCACCCTTTAAGCAAGGGTTATCTTTGTCCGCGTGGGGAGGCGTTGATCGACTGGGTTTATTCGCCTGATAGGATCCTTTATCCCATGAAGAAGGAAAACGGCCAATGGAAGCGGATAAGCTGGGATGAAGCCCTCGATTTGATTGCCGCAAAACTCAAGGAGGTAAAGGAAAGATATGGGGCCCATTCCCTTGCCATATTCTGTGGCTCTATTGGGGTTGAGAACCTAGAAATAGCTGCCTTTGCCCAGAGGTTCAAAGGGGCGTATGGGACTCCCAACCTATTGTCGGTGGAGAGCAATTGCTATCGTTCGCGCATAATTGCGCACCAACTCACCTTTGGGACCTTCTTGCTTGAGGAACCTGATGGAGCAAATTGCGTGGTCCTTTGGGCTACTAACCCAGATGAATCTCGCCCTCATTTGGGCAACCTCTTGAGGGCTTCAGCTGGTAAAAAGGTCATAGTCATCAATCCCAAGAGGATACCCCTTGCTGAGTTGGGCGTTCACTATCCTATTAAGCCTGGCAGTGACTGCTTTTTGGCCCTCTCCATGATAAACGTAATTGTTGAAGAAGGACTTTATGACAAAGAGGTCGTCGAGAACCACACTGTCGGTTTTGACAAACTCAAGGAACACGTAAAACCCTATACACCTGAAAGGGTGGAAGGGATTACGGGGCTTTCAGCCCAACAGATCCGTGAGCTCGCCAGGACCTTTGCCTCTACAAAGCCTGCCTGTATCATCCCTGGTACCTGTTTTGACCAAAGGGTCGATGGCCTCCAGACCATGCGGGCTTTTGCCATTTTACAGACCATAACTGGCAATGTGGATGTCCCCGGTGGATGGGCCTCAGTGGCCTTCCCAAGGCTTGGAGATTTGAGGCTTCCTGTAGAGGAAAAGCCCCTTGGGGCTGAGCAGCATCCCATCTTTTACAGCTTCTGGGGTAGGACTTCCCCATATGGACAGGCCATGTACTTACCAAAGGCTATACTGGAGGAAAAACCCTACCCAGTTAAGGCCTTGATCGTAACCGCTGGTAATCCTGCTCTGAGCATGCCTGAGTCTTCCACTTGGAAGAAGGCCTTTGAAAAACTGGACCTCCTGGTAGTGATGGATATGTTCATGACTGAAACGGCTAAGTACGCCCATATCGTACTCCCTGCTTGTTCCTTCCTTGAAAGGCCCGGTTTGGGGTATGTCTATGCCGTCACCTCGGGGCTCCCTTACATAATGTTGCGTCGGCAAGTGATAGACCCTGTTGGGGAGGCATGGCCTGATTGGAAGTTCTGGTCCGAATTGGGAAGGAAGATGGGATATGGGGAGGCCTTCCCGTGGAAGACAGACAAGGAGGTCATTGATTACTTCCTTGAGCCCATGGGATTAAGTTACGAAAAGCTCGATCAGTATCCTCACGGCACCTTCTATGCCCAAAAGACCTATGACATGGTAAAGAAACAAAAGGTAAGGACGCCTTCAGGTAAGATAGAACTCTACTCCCAAACCCTTGCCGATCACGGATATGCCCCTCTGCCAGAGCCTGTAGATCCGGAAAAGGTCCTCTTTTCCAATCCTGAGGAGGCCCAGGCTTATCCTCTATGGCTCAGCACCGGAACCCGGATTGTATACTATACCCACACGCAGTTCAGGAACCTCCCCTCTTTGAGGAAGCGTTATCCTGAACCGGTGGCCGAGGTAAACCCCGAAACGGCCAAGGCCTATGGCCTCTCTGATGGAGACCTCGCGATAGTCGAAACACCAAAGGGACAATTGAAGATAAAGGTTAAAGCCACCCCAGAACTCTCACCTGGAGTCGTCTTGATCTCCCATGGATGGGAAGAGGCAAACGTAAACCTCCTCACAGGTCTTGATCCTAAAGACCCCGTGACAGGTTATCCTCACCTAAAGGCCCTGAGATGTAGGATCAAGAAGGCCTAAGGCTGATCCAAAGGGGGAGGCTTCACCGCCTCCCCCCTACTCGTTTATCAGGCTTGCTACGACACCAGCGGAAAAGCCGTTATCGATGTTGACCACCACAACATTTGAGGTACAGCTTGTGAGCATCCCCAACAAGGCCGAGACCCCTTTAAAAGAAGCCCCGTAGCCGATGCTTGTAGGTACTGCGATTACTGGCCTCGAGACCAATCCTCCTACTACGCTTGGTAGGGCCCCCTCCATGCCCGCCACGACCACGAGGACGTTTGCCCCCCTCAAAAGCTCAAGGTGATAGAGGAGCCTGTGTATCCCCGACACCCCTACGTCGTAAAGCCTTCTCACCTCATGGCCCATGGCTTCGGCCGTAAGGGCTGCTTCTTCTGCTACAGGTAGGTCGCTGGTACCAGCACTCACTACGAGTATGTAGCCCCGTCCCCTTTTGGGTGGCTCGTACGACCTTATGGTTAAAAGCCTCGGCATGGGGTGATATTGCCCCTGGGGAAACCTTTCCAAGATCCTTTCGGCCTTTTTGGGCGAGAGCCTGGTAACAAGGACGTTTTCCCCAGCTTTAAGGAGGGTCTCTATCGCCTTTGAAATTTGCTCGGAGGTTTTGCCTTGGCCGAAGATGACTTCTGGAAACCCCTTGCGAAGGGAACGGTGGTGATCGATAAGCACTTCCCTTATGTCCTCAAAGGGCAGGACCCTCAGGCGCTCGATGACCTCTTCAAGGGTAATCTCTTCCCTTTTAAACCTCTCCAAGAGCTCTCTTATCAAGCGCTCCACATTCCCTCCGCCTTCCTCAAGCGGTCCATTATGGCAAGTCCTAGTCCCTCCTCCGGGACAGGCTCGGCTAATATCAGGTCAAGCCCAGCTTTATCCAAGCGGTGCAAGGCCTCGAAAAACCTAGAGGCCGCTTCTTTAAGGTCGCCTCTGGGGGAAAGGACCTCTACCATTTGGAAAGGGCCTTCACGAGGACTCCTGAAGGCCAAAAGCCCCACCTTTAGGCCTTCTTTTATCTCCAAATCGCCTTTGATGACCCTCAAGGGGGTACGGGGACTGTAATGTTTGGGAAGACCACCTGGTGCTAGAGGACGCGAAACGACCCTGTCCCTCACTAGAGGTCCTATAACTTCCTCAATTTCCTCCACCGGTATACCCCCTGGCCTGAGCAATACCGGTTCTTCCACAAGTGCCACGATGGTGGATTCTACCCCCACAGGGCAAGGCCCAGCATCCAGCACCAGGTCGGCGCCTTCGAGGATCTCCTTAGACAGATGCTCGACCCGCGTAGGACTTAATTTTCCGAAGGGATTGGCGCTTGGGGCAGCTATGGGGCGTTGGGCCCTGCGTATCAAAGAAAGAGCCACCGGGTGTGAAGGCATCCTTATGGCTACGGTGTCCAAGCCCGCTGTCACTATCTCCGGGACTTCAGGTCGCTTTTTCAATACAAGGGTCAAAGGCCCTGGCCAAAACTTTTCCATAAGCCTTTTGGCCCTTTCATCCCATCCTGAAGCCAAAAGGGCAAGTTGCTCAAGCTCCGCTATATGAACTATAAGGGGGTCAAAGTGCGGTCTCCTTTTTATCTCAAAGACCCGGGCCACAGAAAGGGGGTTAAAGGCATCGGCCCCAAGGCCGTAAACGGTCTCCGTGGGGAAAACTACAATACCACCTTCTCTGATCAAACGGGCCGCCTCTTCTATGGCTTCAGGCCTATTGGCCTCAAGGACCTTCATCCTTCTAATAACTCCTTTAGCCTTTCAAGGACTTGCTTCAAAGAAGGAGCCTTAAACCACTCCCTTCCAGTTATCTCGTTGGCCAAGGCCTTATAAAGGTCCGAGACCAACCCTATGGCCTCCCATGGCAAAGGTGGAGGTGGTCCAACCCTTTGCTTCCAGTTAACCGGATCGGCCCTCTTTGCTTCTTCTATCTGTTTATACCAATCCGTCCTGCGGTAAAGGATCCTCAAAAGCTCCTTGCTCAAAGGCATCCCTTCAAAGGTGAAGCGACACTCGTCAGGCGTACCAACCACGTCCACAACCATAAGGGTCCGCCCCTCTCCAAAGGCGAACTCCACCTTGCCGTCCTCGTGCTGTAAACCCTTCGCACTGACCTTCTCGGTTATGAGCCCATTTACAAAAAAGGTTATCTCTTTGACCTTCTCGAGCTCCTCGTCGCTTAAGCCCGAAAGCTCCTTGGCCTCTTGGAAGGATATGTACCTATCGGTGGCCTCAAGTTTTGTGGAGACGTCAAGGAAAGGCTTAGGAAGCCTCTCCCCAGGCCTGGGAAAGTCCTGTAGCCCTAGGTCCTTTGGGCTCAAACTCCCTGCTTCAAGGCGCTTGAAAACGCTTGAGCCCTCTGGAAGGAAGTTTCGGTAGATAAGCTCAAGCGGTATCAGGAAGTTATGCTCGAGCTCTTTGAAAACGGAGTAATCATAAGAAGCACCCTCCCTTTTAGGCTCTATTACCCTAACAAGTCTTACGGCCATGGTGTCGGTAGGGGCCTTCAATTCACTTAAGGACTTCACCACCCCGTCTTCTTCAATCCCTAGGTAATGGGTAGAGATCCCACGTTTTCCCAGTTCTTCGAAGAAATAAGCCCCTATTAGGCATAGGGCCTTCCCCTTTTCTGGAATCCTCTGGGGCATTTGCCCCCAATCGAATACAGAATAACCGTCGGTGAAGACAAACCGACCTTCTCCCGGACTTCCCCCCTGAGGTTCCTTTAGGACGTAAACCTCTTTCACGCTCCCCTTTTTGAACAGATACATCCTCCCCCTCCTTTTTACATGATCAACATGGCGTCACCGAAGCTCAAAAACCTAAACCCCCTTTCAAGGGCCCATTTATAGGCCTCAAGTACCCTTTCCCTTCCTGCAAAGGCGGAAACTAAAACTAAATGGGACGAACGGGGCATGTGGAAGTTTGTGATCATCGCATCCACTACCTTGAACCGATACCCAGGGACGATGAAGAGATCCACAAGACCACTGCCTGCTTTAACCTTTCCGTCTTCTCCTGCCCTGGCCTCAAGCGTCCTCACGGCTCCTGTACCACAGGCGATAACCCTCCTGCCCTCCTCTTTGGCCCGGTTTACCTCTTCGGCAGTCTCTTGAGGTAAGACGAAATATTCTGGCACCAACTTATGCTTTTCTACTTCTTCTGTCCTTATAGGCCGAAAGCTCGAAACCCCCATGTGCAAGGTAAACCACACTACCTTTACGCCCTTTTCACGAAGCCGCTTGAGGAGCTCTTCGGTAAAATGTAGGGCCGCTGTGGACGCCGCTGTAGAACCTGGGGTACGTGCAAAAACGGTTTGATAGCGCGTTTGATCGTTGAGGGGCCTTTTCACGTAAGGGGGAAGGGGCAGTTGACCAAAGGCCTCCATAAGTTTCCAAGCGTCTTGTTCAGAGGGGAACTCAATGACCTTCGTGCCGTCTTCGGTTCGCTCCTTCACCCTCAAGACCACATCACCCACTAGCACTTGGGAACCAGGCTTGAGTTTCCTTGAGGGCTTGAGCAAGGCCTCCCATCTGCCCTCTCCGAGGTCCTTCAAGAGCAAAATCTCACATTTACCCCCTGATGGCCTTTTCCCGTAAATCCTAGCGGGTATGACCTTTGTGTCGTTCAAGACCAGGACATCGCCTGGGTTTAAAAAGTGTACTATGTCCCTGAAAAGGACCTCCTTGAAGCCCGAAGCCCTTCTATCGAGCACAAGAAGCCTTGAAGTGTCCCTTGGTTCTGCAGGCTCTTGGGCTATAGCAGATGGTGGAAGATAGTAATCGAATTCCTCTACCCTCATCTAAAATGCTTATTCTTCCTCTTCCTCCTCGGCCTTGACCAACTCTTCGAATCTCAGGTCCATGCCTATAACCCCTACGATCTCTTCCTCGTAGTTCCTAACAGGCGCCGAGACCGTTATGCAAAGGGCCCCGGTGATACGCGAGGTGTAAAAGTTGGACACATAAACCTTCCCTGACTTAAGGGGACCGATAAACCAATCCCGGTTGGAGAAGTCCTCATCTAAACCGATGGCCTCGTATTTGGCCTTGTCTTCGGGATGGCAGATGTTGCGTGTGATCTTCCGTCCCTCGAGGTTTACCACGTAGAGGAATTGTATAAACGGATGTTCCTCCAACACCTTTCCAAGGAGGGGTTCCTGACGCTTCGGGTCCATGGAACGGATGTCAGGATGCTCTGCAAGCTTTTCCACTAAATGGGCCGCCATTTCATAAGCCCTCTGCTTTATGCGGTCAAAATCGGATATAAAGAGCTCTGGCAGGTACTTCCTCACCTTTTTCTCAAGCTCTTCTGAGGATATATCCGTGACCCTCCCTTTTTCATATTGTTCCTTTACCCACTTATAGACCTTGATCACCCCTGGGTGGCGCTTATCGACCCTTTTTTCCGGTGGAAGGGCGAAATAGGAATTGATCCAATACGCTATTCCAGCTGTACCCGATTTGTCGGTAATGGAGATAGCAGGCGGCCTGCGGAGGATCCGTTCAGTGTCGAAACTGTTATAGATCTCCTCATGCTTGATCAAACCATCTATGTGGATCCCTGCCCTTGTGAGGTTAAACTCAGCCCCTACAAAGGGCTGGTTCTTTGGGATCCTCTCACCAATCACCTGTTCGTAAAAGTTCCTTATGTCCGTTATGGCAGTGGTATCTATCCCATCGCTTTTGCCGGTAAGGCTTATGTACTCGATAATCAAAGCCTCAATAGGGGTGTTGCCCGTCCTTTCCCCAAGTCCTAAAAGGGTCCCGTTAACAGCAGCACAACCGTAAAGCCAAGCCGTGACCCCATTTACTAGGGCCTTATAGAAATCGTTGTGCCCGTGCCACTCCAGCTGTTCAGGTGGCACCCCTGCATCCTCTACCATGGCCCTAACCAACTTGGGGACGCTTCTCGGCAGGGCCACCCCTGGATAAGGCACACCTACGCCTAGGGTGTCACAAAGGCGTATCTTTACCGGAATACCGCTTTCTTCAGAAAGCCTCATGAGCTCTTGGGCCAACGGGACGACAAAACCGTAGACGTCAGCCCTAGTGACGTCCTCGAAATGGCACCTTGGCCTTATCCCAAGTTCCAAGGCCGCCTCCACTATCCTTAGGTAGTCTATCATGGCCGTCCTGCGGTTCTTGCCGAGTTTGAGAAAGATGTGATAATCGGAAACTGAGGTCAAAATCCCCGTCTCCTTTAAACCCATCTCTTTTACGAGCTTAAGGTCTTCCTTACTAGCCCTGATCCACCCTGTTATCTCAGGATACCTATATCCCCGTTCCATACATCGTTCTACCGCTTCCCTATCCCTTTGGCTGTAGAGGAAAAACTCAGTTTGCCTTATTACGCCCGCAGCCCCTCCAAGTCGGTAAAGGAGGTCATAGAGTTCGACTACCTGTTCCACTGTGTAAGGGGGACGGGCCTGCTGACCGTCGCGGAAGGTGGTATCGGTTATAAAGATTTCCTCCGGTGGATCGATGAGTTCCACGTGGTGGTCAAAAACCGTGCGACATATTTCCGTATATGGGAAGATGTCCTTAAATAGCTCAGGTTTGTCCACATCCTCCAATTGAAACCTCTGCCTCTGTACTACATGCGTCAGAAACCCCCACCCCTTCTTCTTGATGAACATCCCTTTCCTCCTCCACATTTGTTTTAGAGTTTAGGGGCAATCCCCCCAGTTTTCAAGGGGAAGGCGTTCGTTGACAAAGGGAGGAGCATCCTATAGAATGGCTTGTGAAAATTTTCCTAAGGGGGGCCTAATGCGGGAAGTAGTGATAGTAAGTGGTGTTAGGACGGCTATAGGTGCCTTTGGCGGTTCTTTGAGGGATGTACCTGTGGTAAAGCTAGGCAGTGTGGTCATAAAAGAGGTTCTGAAGCGGGCTGGTTTAAGACCGTTACCCTCACAGGAAGTCTTAGAGGTGGCCCCGGATCCCTTCAAGGGCAAAGGGCTAACTGAGCTTGAGAAGCAATACCATGATTGGGATGAGGCCCTTAAGCCTGTGCATGTAGATGAGGTCATCATGGGCTGTGTTTTACAGGCCGGGCAAGGGCAGAACGTGGCCCGTCAGGCTACCATCTACGCTGGTCTTCCTAAGGAGACCAATGCCTTTACGGTGAACAAGGTCTGTGCTTCTGGCCTTAAGGCCATAGCCTTAGGGGCACAGGCCATAATGCTTGGAGAGGCGGAGATAGTAATAGCAGGTGGGATGGAAAACATGAGCGCTGTGCCCTACGGGCTGCCTAAGGCCCGTTGGGGCTACAGGATGAACGTGGACACAAAGGGCGAACTTTATGACCTTATGGTGCTGGACGGTCTATGGGAGATCTTTTACGGGTATCACATGGGCTATACCGCGGAGAATATAGCTGAGCTTTATAAGATAAGCCGTGAAGAGCAGGACAAATTGGGGCTTTTGAGCCACCAAAGGGCACGGGCAGCCATAAAAGAGGGGATCTTCAAAGAAGAAATAGTGCCTGTAGTGGTGCCTCAGGCAAAGGGAGAACCCTTGGTCTTTGACACCGACGAGAGACCCATGGACACGAGTTTGGAGAAAATGGCCAAGTTACCCCCTGTCTTCAAGAAGGATGGCACTGTAACTGCAGGCAATGCCTCAGGGATAAACGATGCTGCAGCTGCAGTCCTTTTGATGTCAAAAGAAAAGGCCCGTGAGCTTGGATTAGAGCCCATGGCAGTTATAAGGGCATGGGCCTCCGGTGCGGTAGACCCTGCTTACATGGGACTTGGGCCGATCCCTGCGGTAAGGAAGGTGCTGAAAAAGGTGGGGCTTTCCATAAAGGACATAGACCTAGTGGAGCTGAACGAGGCCTTTGCTGCTCAGGCTATAGCCTGTATCCGTGAACTTGGTTTAAGTTTGGAGAACACCAACGTCCACGGAAGTGGCATATCCTTGGGGCATCCCATCGGATGTACCGGTGCAAGAGTGGTGGTGACCTTGATCCACGAGATGAGGCGTAGGAAGGCCCGTTGGGGTCTTGCCACCATGTGCATCGGTGGGGGTCAGGGGATGGCCATGATAGTGGAAAGGGAGGGCTAATGATGGCCTATGAAAACCTGAAGGTTGAAGTCACAGAACCCATAGCCTTGTTGACCATAAATAGGCCCAAGGTGTTGAACGCCTTAAACAAGGCCACCCTTGAGGAGTTGAAAAAGGCGCTTCTGGAAATTGGAAAGGATCCACGTGTAAGGGTACTCATCATAACTGGAGAAGGGGAAAAGGCCTTCGTGGCAGGGGCAGATATATCTGAGATGGCCAATATGGACGCAAAAGAGGCCCTTGAGTTCTCCCGCCTTGGACACGAAACCATGCGGATGATCGAGGAGTTCCCATGGCCTGTAATAGCCGCTGTAAACGGCTATGCCTTAGGCGGCGGCCTCGAACTTGCCTTAGCATGTGACATCATCCTGGCCTCTGAAAACGCAAGGCTCGGTTTCCCTGAGGTGACCCTTGGAATATGCCCTGGATTCGGAGGGACACAAAGGCTTGCCCGTCTCATAGGCAAAGCAAGGGCCAAGGAGTTGATCCTCACAGGCGAGATGGTAGATGCGAAAAAGGCCTTTGAACTCGGAATTGTCAACAAAGTCTGCCCTCAAGGAGAGTTGCTAAAGGAGGCCCAGGATTTGGCTATGAAGATAGCCAAAAATGGCCCTTTGGCCATAAAGGCTGCCAAAAGGCTTATAAACGAGGGCCTTGAAGGAGGCTTAAGAAGAGGAGAAGACCTAGAAGTGGAAACATGGGCTATCCTCTTTTCCACTCAAGACCAAAAAGAAGGTATGAAAGCCTTTTTAGAAAAGAGGAAGCCGGAGTTCAAGGCCCAGTGACCTTCCTTTTTGTTCCAACTTGTTTAGGATTTGAAAGCTTTAAGCCAAAGCGAGGTCTACGGTCCTTGACCTCGTTTTTTTATCTATGTTAAAAGCTTTTTTAAAGCAGAAAGGAGAAAACGATGTCTTTTTTAGGGTTCAAGGTGCCGGAGGTTTTTAACCTTGCGTCTTTTCTGACCGACAGGCATTTAGAAGAAGGTAGAGGGGATAAGGTGGCCCTTTACTACCTAGATGAACGGGTCACGTATAAGGAGCTTTGCGAAAACGTAAACCGATTTGGGAACGCCTTACGCCGTTTGGGGATCACACCGGAAGAACGTGTGTTGATCTTACTTTGGGATTCACCAGCACTGTTTTATGCTTATCTGGGCGCTATGAAGGTAGGGGCGGTTCCCATTTTGGTTAATACCCTTTCTTCTCCTAAAGACATACTGTTTTTTTTGAAGGACTCGCGAGCGAGGGTCCTTGTTGCTGGTTCTGACCTTTACGAAAAGGTAGAACCCATAAGGAAAGAGGTGCCTTATCTAAAGCATGTCGTCCTTGTAGGAAATGGGGTAAGGGAAGGGCTTGATTTTTGGGATTTGCTCGAGGCCGAACCTTCGCAACTTGAGCCTGAGGAAACGTCAAGGGACGACATGGCCTTTTGGATGTACACTTCGGGGACCACAGGTCTCCCCAAAGGGGTTGTCCATTTACACCATGACCTTTTATACTTCTGGCCTCCTGTGTGTGAAACTGCCCTTGAGGTCAAGGAAGACGATGTGGTCTTTTGTACGTCTAAAACCTTCTTCTCTTACGGGCGTAACGCCACCGTTGAAACGACCCTCCTTTATGGGCTGTCGGTAATCCTGTGGCCTCATTGGCCACGACCTGAAGAGATAGCGGATGTAGTAAAGCGGTACAGGCCTACCTTATTTTTCAGCGTTCCGAGCTTTTATTCTGCCCTGCTGAGGGAGATGGAAAAGGGGCTGGTCGTTGATTTTAGTTCCATTAGGGCCTTTGTCACCGCAGGTGAAGCCATGCCTCCAGCCATTGTGGAAAAGCTCTCACGTCTTTTCAATAAGAGGATCGTCAACGGAGTGGGCAGCACAGACGTAGGCGGGATGTATATAGCCACCAGAGACTTGAGGGAGAAGCCCGAAAGCTCCGGAAGGCTCTTACCAGGCTTTGAAGCGAGGCTTGTCGACGAAGAAGGAAGGGAAGTAAAAAAACCTTTTGAGATCGGAGAGCTTTGGCTTAGGAACGACGGCATAACGCCCTTTTATTGGCGAAGACACGAGAGGAACAAGGAGGTCTTCTATGGCGAGTGGTTTAAGACCGGCGACCTCTTTTACGTAGACGAAGAAGGGTTTTTCTATTACCAAGGAAGGGCTGACGACATGTTGAAGGTGAGTGGCCAATGGCTTGCGCCTATGGAGGTAGAAAACGTCCTGTTGGAACACCCAGCTGTAGCAGAATGTGCTGTAGTCGGAGTGCCTTTTGAGGACGGTTTGATAAAGGCAAAGGGATTTGTGGTTTTGAAGGAAGGTCATGAACCTAGTGAAGAACTGGAAAGGGAGCTCATCGAGTTCGTAAAGGGTAAATTAGCACCTTTTAAGGCCCCAAAGGCGATCGCCTTCGTTAACGAGCTCCCTAGGACAGCTACAGGTAAGATTATGCGTTATAGGCTTAAAACTTTAACATAAGGGAGGTGAAGGGATGGGTAGGTGGAAGGTGGTGGGAGTGGTTTTTTTAGCCTTCTGGTCCTTAGTACCTTTGGCCTTTGGCCAGAAGGTTATAAGGTTGAAGTTCGCCTCTTATTTCCCGACAGCTGCCTCTCAGTCCAAGCTCCTTGAGGAGTTCTGCCGCGATGTGGAAAAGAGGACAAACGGAACGGTAAAAGTAGACTTCTATGGAGGT
>Ga0105163_1000033_pt1 | contig 83583 bp, 80 predicted proteins | sample JNZ110809AmetaG_FD_81531 | JGI IMG/M metagenome (GOLD analysis project Ga0105163, IMG submission 81531) | Hot spring microbial communities from Jinze hot spring, China to study Microbial Dark Matter (Phase II) - JNZ 110809A | ecosystem: Environmental > Aquatic > Thermal springs > Hot (42-90C) >... | reverse complement strand
TTGACCAGCCCAGTGCGGTTAAGGTTAGTAAGCTAACATACCGCACGAAGAATCCTCGCATTTCAATGCGGGGAGGAGGTCAAGCACTTTCGACCAAATATCGCATTATACCTTGTGCGGCACGTTTTCCAGCACCCATCGCGGAAATGACGGTAGCCGAACCGGTGACGATGTCACCACCGGCAAAGACCTTTGGGATACTCGTCTGGCCCCATTCGTTAACGACTACATAACCGTGTTTGCTTGTCTTCAATCCGGGGAACTGACTCAGCAGAAATCTGTTCGCCTCCGTACCGATCGCTTCGACAACGGTGTCCACTTCCAGGATGAAGTTACTTCCGGGCAATGGTACCGGTTTTCTCCTTCCGCTTTCGTCCGGCTCACTGAGAACCATCTTCACACACTCCATAGCAACAACGCGTCCACTTGAATCACCGATGTAACGTATTGGAATGGTCAGCAACATGAACTTTACACCTTCCTCTTTCGCATGTTCGATCTCGGCACGCCTTGCTGGCATCTCCACTTCCGTTCTCCTGTACACAAGGTAGACTTCCGCCCCAAGTCTTAATGCACTCCTTGCAACATCCATTGCGGTGTTCCCGCCACCTATGACCGCGACGCGTTTGCCAACGTACACAGGTGTATCGTACTCGGGGAATTTGTACGCTCGCATCAGGTTTATCCGCGTCAAGAACTCATTTGCGGAATACACACCGTTCAAATCCGTTCCCTCAATCCCCATGAACTTTGGAGTTCCCGCTCCTACGCCAATAAAGACAGCATCGTAGGAATCCAACAACTCACGCGGATCAACTGCGTATCCAACAGGAGTGTTTTTATGTAGTACAACATTCAAACTCTTCAGGTCCGAAATCTCTTTCTTTACTACCTCCTTAGGTAAACGGAATTCCGGAATGCCGTAAACCAAAACTCCGCCCAGTTCATGCAATGTTTCGAAAATTTCAACCTGGAATCCAAGTCTTCCGAGTTCTGAAGAAACTGTTAATCCCGCTGGCCCCGAACCTACAACGGCGATTTTTTTATCATGTGCTTTTTGAATTCTTACATCACCCTCACTTTGTGCGTTCAAGCCTTCCTTGTATGCCCAATCAGCTACAAACCGTTCCAATGCACCTATGTTTATCGGCTTACCTATCTTGTTCAGTACACAGGAACCCTCGCATTGCGTCTCTTGTGGGCAGACTCTTCCACATGTCGCAGGAAGATAGTTGAAGGATTTAATGGTTTTGAAAGCGCCTTCGAAGTTGTGTTGTGTAATCTGCTTGATGAACTTTGGAATGTCTATTCCAACTGGGCAACTTTCAACACAGGTTGGTACCTTGCATTGTAAACAACGCTTAGCCTCTTCCACCGCGAGTTCCTCAGCGTAACCGAGCACCACCTCTTCAAAGCTTTTGATTCGCTCGTTGATTGGTCGCTCAAGCACGGGAACACGTTCTTTTACAGCCACGATACGTCACCAACCTCGGCCAAGAATTTTTCGAGTGCTAATCTTTCTTGTTCACGGTACAGGGTTAGCCTGTTTATGAACACATCCCAATCAACGAATCGGCCGTCAAACTCTGGACCATCCACGCATGTGTACTCTATTTTGTTAACATTTCCATTTTTCAACGTTATCCTACAACCTCCGCACATTCCAGTGCCATCAATCATTATAGAATTAAGCGAGACCCAAATGGGAAGATTGTGTTCCTTGGCAACATAACTAGCAAATTTCATCATCACTCCCGGACCAATAGCCCAAGCTACGTCAAATTTTTTCTCTTTTAGTAACTTTCGCATCGCATCCACAACGGTGCCTTTAATTCCAAGTGACCCATCGTCCGTCGCCAGCAACAGTTCGTCACAGAAGCTAAATTCATCCCTCAAAATCAGCTCGTCAACTGTACGTGCTCCTAGGATCACTGCCAATTTGTTTCCTTCTTTCTTCAAAGCTTTTGCTATAGGCAAAACAGCTGCGATACCAACTCCACCGCCAAGTACCAGTACGTTTCCGTAATTTCTTACATCGCTCGGTTTGCCCAGAGGTCCCACAACATCCGATAAAACGTAGCCCTCTTCTTTCATACACAGCTCGAACGTAGACTTACCAACAGCTTTCACTACGAGCCTAAATTCCCCGGGCCTAGTGTCAACAATCGTCAACGGAATCCGCTCGCCACGCTCAGTGATTCTCAATATCACAAACTGACCAGGCTTAGCCTTTTTGGAAACAAGAGAATTCCTAATCCAAAACTCGTATAATTTTGAAGCAAACTTTTTCTTTTGTACTATCGCGTTTTCCGAAAACTCCATCCGCCAAACCTCCCATTTAACCACATACTCAAATAAGATTATACCACCTCAAAGCCGATTCAATGTAGGAGGCATTTCACGATAATTAACAGAGAAGATGTCCTTTTGACTGAGTAAGCTGAATAACCTTTTGACGTATTTCCTCAGCGCTCATTTTTCCTTTTCCCTTTAACTCATTTTTCAAGGGTCGATCGTTCTCCCTGGTTCACAATCTCTACAATCTTTCGTGTTTACGCAAGAACTAAAAGTTTTCAAGAACATCTGCAAAGTTTTTTCAAAATGCTCGTCTTGCGTTCTTTGAAATCAGGAACGCTAGCATTCTCTTGAGAAGCCGTTTGTAGCTGTTATTCCCTTGAGCAATGTTCATATTACTTTTTACTTTTATTTGCCTCACAGTTTCGGTTATCTGGCATCAACCAGGAACTCCCAGCTTTTTCGTACATCCACTCCTTACTCAGCGCTATTTGTATGAGGTTATGGTATGATTTTTGTTGCAGTTTGAAGTTGCAAGTTGTATAATTCTTGTGTGGTGTTTGGCTCAAGTAAAATTGATACTTCAAGGAGTGTTAAAATGAGGGGCATAAATGATCTACGGTTAATTTTGTCGATCTTTCTCGCAACCGCAAAAATCGGCGGAGTTACATTCGGCGGAGGCTATGCGATGGTTTCTGTCATGCAAGATGAGTTCGTCCGAAGGAAAAAGTTCTTCACCGAAGAAGAATTTTCTACGATTGTCGCGCTTGCGCAGTCTCTACCAGGACCAATAGCGGTTAATACGTCAGCGATGGCGGGATACAGACTCCTAGGATTTGTGGGAGCCGTGGTTTCAGTCGTTGGCTCGATTTTTTTCCCATTCTTAACTATCGTTGCAATAGCGGCTGTGCTAAAAGTTAATTATCAACTTCTTGCTCCGTTCGTGAGAGGTATGAAGGTACCAATTTTTGCGGTGCTTATCATAACAGTGTTGAAGATGTGGGGAAAGAGCGTTAGGAATCTTGAAGAGCTATGTTTGTTTATCGTGACATTTATACTTGTTTCTTTTTTAAAATTGAATCCAGTGTTTGTCATCGGACTCTCAGTTTTTTACTCGGTTCTAACATATTATTTCAAACCGAAGCGCGCGAAAAAGCGTTAAAAAACCACGAACTCAGAGGGTGTGTTGCATAGGATGGGACTTCTAAGACTTGTTAACGCTTTCCTGCAAGTGGGTGCTGTGAGTTTTGGAGGAGGATACAGCGTTATCAAAACGATAGGTCATTACGTGGTTGATGTGAATAAGTGGTTGACACTCGATGAGTTTAACGAAATCGTCGCCATTTCGCAAACAACTCCTGGGCCCATCGGAATAAACTCGGCCACCTACGTTGGTTTCAAAGTTGCAGGATACTTGGGAGCGTTTCTAGCCACCTTTTCAGTTATCGTAGTTCCTGTTTTACTTTCGGTGTTAGTATACAGGTTCTATTTGAAAAAGAAGGACAGTGAATTAATCACGTTGATGTTAACAAAATTAAGACCTGTTGTGCTCGCAATGATTGCGGCGGCAAGTGTTGGGTTTTTGAGAACTGCTTTTGAAAACCTTTTTGGACTTGTTGCAACAATTCTTTCTTTTGCCGCTTTACAGTTATTTCGTGTGGATACGCTTACCCTTATGCTCGCATTCGGGCTGTTCGGGTTCCTTTTTTTGCGGTGAGCGGTGGTATAATTAACTGGGAGTTTTTGTGTGCGAGGTGACGGGCTTGATCATAAAAAAGCGCTATGTATACATAGATGCTCCTTTGAAAATCGAGGTAGAAAGGCACCCCGAAGGGGCGGAGGAAGAGCGTTTTGTCTCCTCAAGAGAGAAAGAATTGATGGAAATTGTTGCCAAGGCCAACAAGGAGGCCGAAGTAATCATTCTTGAAGCGAAACGGCAAGCCAACGAGATCCTCCAGCAGGCTCAAGAGGAATACAACAAGCTCATCAACCAGGCTAACGATCAGGTTAAGCAAATCATAGAAACTGCCGAGTTGGAGAAAAATGCTATGCTTGCTGAATTTAATCAGAGACTAGATGAACTTCTTCAAGGCTTTGAAAGGGCTCTTGATGATGTTTTGCAAGCATATTCCACCAAACTACTGCATCTTGTGAGGGTGCTAGTCACTAAGTTTTTGGAAAGAGAAGTTGATCCTGAGCTGACGAAAAGGAAGCTGGATAAGGTCATCGTGCACTTGGTAAATGCCACTAAAGTGAAAATCCGAATCAATCCGGATGACATGAAACTGCTTCCTCCGGAGCTACTTCAGGAGATTAAGTTGAAAGGTTTTGAAATCGTTTCGGATCCAACGATCAAAAATGGTGTTATTGCCGAAACTGATATTGGAACGATAGACACCACGCTTGATTTCCAGCTCGCAATGTTGGACGAAATATTCGAGGAAATCTCAGTTAGCGAATCGCTAGGAGGAGATTTGGGTGCGCAACTTAGGTAAGCACCTCTCGTTACTTGACTCTTTGATTTGCAGGGTTGAGTCTATGCAACCGTACGAGTATATCGGTGAGGTCCAAAAAATCATTGGTTTGACGGTCGAATCAAGGGGGCCAGATGCAGCGCTTGGTGAGTTGTGCAAAATCATAGTTGGAAGGAGAAAAGCTTTAGCTGAAGTGGTTGGTTTCAAAGAGGATCTCACGGTGCTTATGCCTCTTGAGGACATCACAGGACTCAAGAAAGGTTGCGAAGTGATCCGGACCGGTAGAACGGTCAGTGTTCCCGTTGGTGAGGCTTTGAAGGGCCGAGTTATCGATGCGCTTGGCCGTCCCATCGACGGTCGGTCACTTGTTCTCAACGAGTACCGTCAGATAATCAACGAAGCACCGAACCCGCTCATCCGAAAAAGAATTGCGGAACCGTTACCAGTTGGTGTTAGGGCCATCGATGGTTTCCTTACACTGGGAAAAGGCCAGAGGATTGGTATTTTCGCAGGAAGTGGTGTTGGAAAGAGCACGCTCCTTGGAATGATTGCACGAAACACGGTGGCCGATATAAACGTTATCGCGTTGATTGGAGAACGCGGTAGGGAAGTGCGTGAATTCATAGAAAAAGACCTTGGCGAAGATGGATTGAAAAGATCCGTCGTTGTCGTTTCAACATCGGATCAACCGGCACTTCTGAGGGTAAAGGCACTTCTTACGGCAACAACGATAGCAGAGTACTTCCGAGATAAGAGTTACACTGTGATGCTCATGGTGGACTCACTGACAAGATGGGCAATGGCACAACGTGAGATTGGTTTGGCGATAGGAGAACCCCCAACAACCCGCGGATATCCACCTAGTGTGTTTGCAACGTTACCGAAAATTCTTGAACGCGCTGGTAATTCTGATAAAGGGAGTATAACGGGCATATACACCGTACTTGTAGAAGCCGATGACTTTAACGAGCCCATATCCGATACGGTACGTGGCATCGTTGATGGGCATATTATCCTTTCGCGGAAGCTCGCGGAATTAAATCATTATCCGGCTATCGATGTACTCATGAGTATCAGTAGGTTGATGGTCGATATTGTTGAGCCTGAGCACTTAAACGCTGCGCGTACACTCAGGGATCTAATGGCCACGTACAACGACGCAAAGGACCTAATTGATGTTGGAGCGTATAAGAAAGGAACAAATCCGAAGATCGATAAAGCCATCGAGTTGATGGATGAGATAAATAAGTTCCTCAGACAAGGTATAAGAGAACGGATGGCATTCGGCGATACAGTAGAATATTTGATCGGACTTGCAAAAAAGGCTGGTTAATTGATAAAAGTGAAAAATTTCATGGCGGGCATTTGCCCGCCTTTTTTATGCTTAGTATTTGAAAATTTCAATCCTCGATTTTAGTTCCTTTAATATTTCCGTCACACCTGAGAGCTGTCGAGATATCAAGGAGAGTTCTTGTAAATCATCGGAAGCGCTCTGAACGATGTCTTGTCCGGTTTCCGAAATTTTCGAAACACTGTTTGAAATCTCCAACGCACCACTTCGCATTTCCTCGGCACTCGCGCTTTGTTCCTCACTGTGTGCAACCAGAGTGTCAACTGCACCTGTGAGGTTTTTGATAACTTCATTCAAGAACTCGAAAGCTTCCAGAACAGAGTTGTAACCCTGTTCCGTTTGTACGACCTCCGCTTTCAAGTTTTTCACACCTTCCGAAAGCGTTTGTGAAGATTCCTCGATGGCCAAAATTGTTTTGGAAATTATGTCCGTTGAAGCTTTCGTTTGCTCAGCGAGTTTTCTAATTTCATCGGCGACTACAGCAAAGCCACGTCCTGCTTCTCCAGCACGTGCTGCTTCAATCGCAGCGTTTAAGGCAAGAAGGTTCGTTTGTTCTGCGATAGCCCTTACTGTTTCGACGATAGTTCCAATATTCTTCGTATTCTCACTCATTATAATTATGTTCTTCTCGAGATTTTCGTATTCTCTAAGAAATCCAGCGGTGAGTTCCTTGACTTTCCTAGTAATATCGAGTGCTTGAGCAGATTTTTCACTGGCATTATTAACGCTTTTCATAATACCTTCGGCCAGTTGTGACAAACCTTGCGCCTGTGCTGAAAGTTCTTCAATGTTGGTCGTTATTTCCTCGATCGAACTGGTGATACGTTCCAACTGAAGCTGCTGCTTCTGAACACTTTCAACCATCTTTGTTGTTCTTCTCTCAAACTGCTCGAAATTTTCCCTAACCTTGCTAAAAAGGTTCATGCTAGCCTCTGATGTTTCCGCAGCTTTTAACATGAGTTGCTTTAGTCCTAAGATTGCGTTGTTAAGTGCCTTTGAAATAATTTTAAACTCGTCAGAACTTTCTGTTGTCCAAGATATTGTGAGGTCGCCTTTGGACAATTGAACGAGCGTTTCGAAAATTTTGGGTACACCGCTTAGAATTCTTTTTGTAAGTAGCGTTATGCTCACAGCCAAAATCAGGTTCAGAACTACCGAGATGAAGACCAACGTTCTTTGCAAGGAGTATTCAATTTCCACGCGTTTAAGTATGGCTTTCAACAATATCGGACCAATCCACATGGAAATTGACAGAACACCGAGCACGAGCTTTAGAACGATGGGAATTTGAATTCTTCTGAACAGGACTTCATCGAGCTCATCGGGGGGTTTTATCGTGGAGAGCAACCAGGTGTAAACGACCATAATATTAACATTTATTGCAAGTGCTCCGGCAAGTCTCAAAATTAGTGTACTCTCCGGCATGGGAGCGATGACTTTTGAAGCTATGCCGATAAGCGTCGCTGCGAAAAAGTTTCCGAAGAATATCAAAAGTGACGTAACAACCGGAACATTGACGTTCAGACCTTCGAAAGCCTTTCTGGCTACATACTTGCTTGCAAAGAAGATAGGAAATCCAACAGCCACAACTGCAAGTGCATAGCCAAGTAAAATAACCTGAACCGGATAATTCCCAATCCCGGCAAAGCCGTAGTAGCTTATAAGTAATGCAAGAGGGTCAATCAGAAGGAGCACAGCAAGCACTCTCTTTGCTAGTTGAGAAGAATAATATGTCTTGAATTCAAGCATTTTATCACACTCCTTTGCTTGTTTATGGCGTGAGCATAATAATTTTAGCAGGGAACTCTTAATTTTCACTACGTTTTGTGGTAAACGGAATGAAAAATAAAGGTTTAAAGTGTGATATAATTTGATTAAGGGTGATCATAATGAGTTTTATGCTTCGGGAGGTTCCCTGAATGCCTTTTGAACTGGTGAGTGAGTACAAACCCATGGGAGATCAACCGCAGGCTATTGAAAAACTTGTTGAGGGTTTGAGAAAAGGCTACCGATTTCAAACACTTCTAGGAGTAACCGGCAGCGGTAAAACTTTCACGATGGCTAACGTCATAAAGGAGATGAATAGACAAGTGCTGGTAATTTCGCCGAATAAAACACTTGCTGCACAGTTGTATTCGGAGTTCAAGTCTTTTTTTCCTGACAACAAGGTCGAGTTCTTCATAAGTTATTACGACTACTATCAACCTGAAGCGTATGTTCCGGCTAAGGATCTTTATATTGAGAAAAGTGCAGACATAAACGAGGTCATTGCCCGTATGCGGATGAGTGCTATAAAGTCTATCATGACGCGTCGTGATGTAATTGTTGTCGCAAGTGTTTCGGCAATATACGCTTGTGGTGATCCGAAGGATTTTGATCAGTTGAACATAAAACTCGAGGTAGGACAGCGGATCAACCTTTCGGAGCTTACAAAGAAGCTTGTAAAGATCGGATACGAGCGAAAGGAAGACGTAGGGCTAACGGGGAGCTTCAGATTACGCGGCGATACGATGGAAATTTTCCCCACTTACCAGGATGAGGGAATTAGGATTGAATTTTTCGGTGACGAGGTCGATCGAATATTCATCTTCGATAGACTGAATCGGACCATAGTTGAAGAACTTGATAGAGTAACCATCTATCCAACAAAGGAGTTTGTCACAACTGAGGAAAAGATAGCGAGAGCTGTAAAAACGATAAAGCAAGAACTTGACGAACGTGTTGAGGAACTTAGAGCGATGGGAAAAGAACTCGAAGCCCAGCGATTGTATCAGAGAACGATGAACGATATAGAACTTTTGTCGACGCTTGGTTATTGCACTGGAATTGAGAATTATTCGAGGCATTTTGACGGCAGAAAGCCTGGGGAACCACCGTACTCTTTGCTCGATTACTTCGAGAAGGATTTCTTGCTTTTCATTGACGAGTCACACATAACGATCCCTCAACTTAGGGCAATGTACCACGGCGAAATGTCAAGGAAGAAAAGTCTTGTGGAATACGGTTTCAGGTTGCCGTGTGCGTACGATAACAGGCCCCTGAAGTTTGAGGAATTCCTGAACATGGTCAACCAAGTGATTTTCGTGTCGGCAACACCTGGGCCCTTTGAACTGGAGGTATCAGAGCAAGTTGTTGAGCAAATTATCAGACCAACGGGACTTGTCGACCCTATGGTGGAGGTAAGACCAACAAGATACCAGGTAGATGACTTGGTTAAGGAAATAGTAGAAGTGAAAAAGCGTGGCGAAAAAGCCTTGGTCACGGTACTAACGAAGAAAACTGCCGAGATGCTCGCAGAATACCTTGTGGAATTCAACATTCGCGCACTCTACTTACATTCTGAACTTGACGCAATCAAGCGCGTGGAAGTGTTGAAAAAGCTCCGTGCCGGAGAGATAGATGTCGTGGTTGGTGTTAATCTCCTCAGGGAAGGGTTGGATCTTCCCGAGGTTTCACTTGTAGCGATCCTTGATGCGGACACAGAAGGGTTTTTGAGGAGCGAAACCACGTTGATACAAATAATTGGTAGAACCGCGCGAAATGAGAATGGCAAGGTAATCATGTACGCTGACAGAGTTACTCCTGCGATGCAACGTGCGATTGAAGAGACGAACAGAAGAAGAAAAATCCAGATGGAGTACAACGAGAAGCACGGTATCAAACCCAAAACTATTGTGAAACCGATGATGGAGGATATTTTTGCACCATTCAGGGACAAGGAAGAGGAAATGTACAAGCTCTACGAGGAGAGCATTTTCCAGTTGAAGAATTCGTTGACCCTTGAAGAATACGCGGCTTTACTCGAGGAAGAGATGTACAAAGCGGCGTCGGAGCTGAGATACGAGGATGCAGCACGTCTAAGGGACGAGCTATTCAGAGTCAGGCAACAGTTAGCTTCTGGTTGATTATCTTTTCCTCTAAGAACTGCAAGCTCCTGCGTAAGATTGTCCGTCTAAAGAGATAAGAACTTTTATGTCCTGAAGGAACAACAATCCTTTTTGCGTTCGGCAAAAGCCGGAAGAGCCCATTTGATGCGCGTTGAGGTATGACTTTGTCGAAAACACCTTGGAACATCAAAACAGGTTGTGTTATAAATTTTGCGTACGAGATTGGATCGTAATGGAAACACGTGGGTTTCAAAAGAAATATTTCGTCGATGTTTTTCAGTGTGTGTAGCCTTTTCCTACTTTCTTCCCTCAATTTTTTGCAGGTTTCTTCATCTCTGCAGTTCCACTCGTTGCTATAAAGCGCGTATCCTCTCCGAACTGGTTCAACGTACGGTGAGTACCAGTTTATCCATCTCCAATCACCGCCAGTAAAAGCTAAGATTCCAGCTGTGATACGTTTATCCAATGCCAAGGTCATAGTGGCTATCATACCACCGAAGCTGAAGCCCATTATGGCTAAAGGTAGTGCAGGCAGTCTTCCAGATTTCTCTTCGTTTTCGATCAGGTCGATAGTCCTCCTTACGTCTTTAATTGCTTGGTGGAATCTAACAGTGCAGTGCGCGGGCGAGTGGTGGAAAAATGGCTCCCCACCCTCCCAATCTGGTTTCCCACGTTGAAGGTGATAAGGGTGGATGAGAAAGTAAGTCTCCACACCGTGCTCGGCAAATTTTTCACCAAACCACATTAGGTAAGGAACATGACCGTTGCCAATTCCATGGAGGAATATCAACCTCACCCACGGATGTTCGCTGTTGAATCTGTAGACGTACACCCTTTTTGATTCCGGAATGTCCGGTTCGTAAACTGTGTCAAAGGTCAAGATTTCACCTTCTTCGAATTTTGAAACACTCAAGTTAAAAGGTGTTCCTTTATCGTATTCGTAAATTTTCATTTATCCTTCCCCCTTGGAACTTTATTAGCTATTTTTCCTCTCGGGTACGGTTCGCAATGTGCCAACCAAGAACTGAACCGAAGATGACGTCCGATAGCCAGTGTTCATCTGACCACAATCTTTGAACGGAGAAGATTACCGGGATGAAGTACCAGTGAAAACCAAAATTTTGAGCAATTGGTGTAAAAACTGCCCACGAAAGTGAGGCATGACCGGAAGGAAAGGATTGAAAAGGCTTTGAAATCGAGAATGGGCTGAAAGCTAACGCACCGATGTTGACGTACGGCCTTGCTCTGCCAACTATGAACTTCGCAAGTCCAGTTATAACTGAAGTTGTTACAAAACTTTGCGTGATAGTGCGCGCAACACTAGCATTGTAGTAGCTTGTTATCAGCGAAGTACTTGCAGCGAGGATGAGAAAGTGCTCGAACTCTAAACTGCTAAGTGATTTAAGAAGCTCTAGCTTCGGGACCTGGTCCCTTATAGCTTCGTCCAACGGGACAAACAAGAAGGGTACAAGAAGTGACGAATAGTCCTTTATACAAAGCGCATCAGTTAAATTTTTCGTGTTGTGCAGCGTAAGAGTTTGTCGAAATGTTGTAGAAAAATTACCAGAAGTGCACGAGAATAAGATTGTGGGTACCAAGAAAAGCAAGAGAAAAAATAATTTGTTCACTACTAGCACCCCCGAGACTATTATATGACCGTGTAAGAAGAATTTCAATATCGAGCACGGACGATTCAACGTACCGATAACTCCTTGAAATGAAAGCTGACCTGGTGTATATTTATTTTAAAGCTCAAAAAATTTGAAAATGGGGGCGAAGGGCGTTGGAGCTGAGTAGAGAGCAGTTCAGGAAACTAGTTGAGGAACGAGTGTTATTCCTTGACGGTGCTTACGGTACTGAGTTCTTCAAAAGAAGGCTGGTTGGTTCGAAAGAACCAATTGAGCTATTGAACGTGAATAATCCTGAGGCTGTTCTTCAGTTGCAAACAGAATATGTACAAGCCGGTGTGGATTTCTTGTTAACGAACACATTTAGTGCAAACAGACACAAACTTTCCAGTTTGAAGTGCGACGATTATTTTGAGAAGATTAACATTAAAGCTGTAGAATTGGCAAAAAAAGCGGCTGAGCAAGCGAAGAAACCAGTTTATGTGCTCGGAGATATGTCTTCTACCGGAGGGTTGGTGAAACCTCTAGGAGAACTTGATTCAAGATACGTCTACAACGTTTTTAAAGAGCAGGCGAAAGTACTTCTCGAAGCCGGTGTTGACGGATTCATAATCGAGACCATGAGCGATATTAAGGAGTTAAAGCTCGCTTATTTGGCAATAAGAGACGTAGCTCCCAACGTTCCATTACTTGTTAGTATGACCTTCGAGGAAACTGGTGTCAGTGTCACTGGAACAAGCGTTGAGAACTACGTTGCACTCTTTAACGAACTTGATGTCGATGCAATAGGCACAAATTGCACATTGACTCCCGACAAAATGCTCGATATTCTAAGACGGCTTGCAATGTACTCTGTTAAGCCAATTTTCATTGAACCAAACGCTGGAAAGCCAACGCTAACTCCTGACGGAAAATTGGTGTACAAAACAACTCCTGAAGAGTTCGGACTTTATGTTCAAGATTTTGCGGAACTTGGCGCAAATATCATAGGAGGGTGTTGTGGTACAGGGCCGGAACATATTGATTTTATGGTGGAACTTATCAGTTACAGACGTCCGAAAGCGAGAGAAGTAAAGAAACTGGAGGTCCTAACCAACAGAACTCATATGGTTACCGTTTCACCATTCTTAATCGTCGGAGAGAGGATAAACGCGTCAGGTAAGAGGAAATTACATGAGCACATAAGAACTTTTAATCTTAAACCCCTACTCAAATTGGCAAAAGAGCAGGAAGAGGAAGGTGCTCAAGTCATCGATATAAATTTTGGTATTGAAACGACACTTGTTGATGAGCATTTCAGGACGGTGATTCAGGAGCTTGATAGATACGTCTCTCCTCCGATTTCGTTTGATATTCAAAATGATGAATTCCTTGCCATTGCACTCTTTGAGTATCCCGGGCGACCGCTGATCAATTCTTCAAAGGCCAACAAGCGTCAGCTTGATAAAAAAGTGGAACTTTTGAAAAGGTACGGAGGAATGTTAGTCGTTTTAGCGATGGACAGTGAGATTCCCGAGAGTGCGGACGAGAGATACAGACTTGGGAAATGGGCTGTGGAATATCTCGAATCGGTTGGTATTTCAAGGAATCGTATTTTTGTTGATCCGCTTGTAATGCCGTTTGGAGCGAAAAAAGATTACAGCGTTACACTTGATACTATCGAGAAACTTTCAAAAGATGGTATCCAGACAATCATAGGTCTTTCAAATTTCAGTTTCGGAATGCCCGAAAGAGAAGCTTTGAATGCTTCACTTCTCGTAATGGCAATTGAACGAGGCCTGACGGCTGCGATTTTGAACACAAAGGAATATGCTACAATGAAGGTGCTTAATGGTATGAAAACGTTGAAATTTGCACAGGATTTGGCAGCGAAGATTGAAAGTAGCCAGAACGATCTTGTCAGTTTTTTACTACGTGGAAGTGTGCAGGATGCTGAGATGTTTTGTTTTTCTTTTCTTGAAACAATGGGACCATTGGGAGTGATACAGGGAGTTGTCACCGATGCGATGGAAAAGATAGGACAACTGTACGCAGAAAACAAAATTTTCCTACCACACTTGATTTTGGCTGCGGAGACAATCAAACCGGTATTGGCAAAACTTTTGGAGTTGGTTAGCAACGCAAGTTCGGTGAGATTAGGAAAAGTTTTACTTGCTACGGTTGAAGGTGATATTCACGATATAGGGAAAAGAATAGTTGCAACAGTGTTGGAAAGTAACGGTTTTGAGGTGGTAGATATCGGAAAAGACGTACCTGCCGAAAAGATCCTCGAGGCAGTAAAGTATCACAAGCCAGATATTGTCGGCCTTTCAGCCATGATGACAACCACTGTCCTGAATGTGGGGGAAGTCGTAAGAGTACTTAAGGAAGCAAGTATTGACGTTCCTGTTGTTGCTGGAGGAGCGTCGATGAACGAAGAACTCGCACAGCGTTTTGGATGTTACTATGCGCGCGATGCACAAGAGGCGGTGAAATTATGTAAGCACTTAATGGAACGTGTACGTTATCACATGCGTTCGGAATAGTATTTGCTCACCTTCTCGAATGCTTCCTCCAGCTCTTTAAGTTTGCGACTCCGTTCTTCTTCATCGATATTCAATTGTGTTATTTTCTTCACAAGTTCGTAGTATCTTTGACTGACCTGGGTATAGGTCATGTTTGGAGTTGCATTGAGCAACGAGAAGGCTTTATAGAGTTCAAACTCATCTTCAGAAGCATTCTCAGGTTCCTTTGATTTCCTTACTTCACGATCGGAACGATGTGTAGACCTATAAGTTGGTTGGGATTCCTCTCCGACTTCTTCTTTACTGCGTTTGAGTCGAGCGCGGATGATTTGAACGAAGCTGGAGGCGAAAACAAAGAACACAAAAATAGGTATCAGGCTTCTCATGTCGATGCCAAAAAGTTTGACAGTGTGAATAACGATTATAAGGAGAGGTATCAGAAAAGCTATTAGGAATATTACAAAGATCGCCGTCATACAACCTTGTATAAGCTTTCCGTTTCCAGTTCCTGTTTCCGAGTTTCTCTGCCTCAAATTTTCAGCTCCCTCACATATTGAAAATCTGTGATAGCCTATAAATACTCAGATTCTCAACACAAATCAACCAGCCTCCCGAACAACTCGGGAGGCTGGCTATTTCATTTCACAACTCCTTGAGTAATTATAGAATCACCGTCGATAAAAGTTACGATCGTTGCAGACGATTTGATTTTCTTTCCAAGTAATGAATTGATAAGTGGTTCGAAGTTGATAAAGACACCAGCAATGTACTTTGGGTCGTAGATGGATGTGAAGAACGTTCTGTTTCCAGGCTTGTACTTGTTCGGGGCAACAGTGTAAGTTATCATCCTATCCGGTTTAATTAGAATATACATCTCATTACCATTTTCACTCGTAATGACTCCGTACCTTTCATTAGAAATCGTGACGTACTTTTTCACTTCCCCAGGCATCTTTAGATTTGTGCCAAAAACTACACCGTACGATGAGATTGATACGTTAGCCTGTGATTGAGCTTCTTGATTGAGCATCTGGGCAAGCGTTGAGCCTATATCTGCACACATGTACATGACACCGGTAATACTAGTATTAGCTCCTTGTAAATTCAGCTTTTCTTGTAGGGGTTGAATGAGTGATTTCCTCAACGCATCGGGTATAGGTCTATTCACGAACATGAGGAAATCACCACCAACGTTTTTATCTGAAAGTATATCGATAGGCTTGGTTGTCTGAAGCTGTTTAACTTGGTTCTTTGCCTCGGTGTTCTTTGGATCAAGTTTCTGGTAGATAACGAGTCCGTTGTTCTCGATTTTCACGTGGCCATACCCTTCGTACTGCACCTTTCCGTCGTTGATGTTAATGTATGTAACGGCAAGGTTGCCTTGGAGCATGCTTGCAAGATTCGTTGGTATTTTGCCTCCGCCAACTTGTGGCAACTCGGAATACAGAAGGTAGTTATCGACGAATTTCACATTCTTCAGGGTTTCTGCTTCAAAAAAACCCTCGAGTATTTTTCGCATCCTTGCTGGGTTTTTCACCGGTCCAAGTGCCAGTGTCACTTTGCCATCAACATCAACTGCGAGCATGAGCTCTTTTTGGAAAAGATCAAAGTCATCTTTCGTGTATTTCATTGACAGAAGCTGCTGCTCAATGATACCAGTTACCAAAGATTCCAGACCGATACCACTGTCGGAGAGGAGTGTTTGACCTATCGGTGTTGCTTTGAAGGCATCGTAAGCTTTCGGTATATCCGGTACGTAGAGAATCGACGCATAGTTTTTTGGTAGAAACTTGAGTGCGTTTGCACTAACGAGATTTGCAAAAATCAGTAAGGTAAACATCAAGTATTTGATTCCAATGTTGTTTCTTAACATCTTTACACCTCCCGAGAGCGTTTGAAAAGATTATTGAAAATTTCGAAGAAAATTTCTCTTTTAATTGGCTTTTCAGTCTGGTAATTTGCAAGTTCTGGTTTTCCACCACCTTTTCCTCCGAAGTATCTTTTCAAGGCTTCCACAAAGACTCTGACATCGTAAGTCTTCGAAGCGAGTGTGTACTTGTAACCATCGTAAAAAATCAGAACTTTCCCATCCAGATTCGCGTACTTTGCTAAGAAATTACCAACTTCGGTGTAACCCTCCATGTACAGGAGCTGTTCTTGACCTAGGCTGGTTAAATTTAACGCCAGTATCTTTGCGTACTCTTCCGAAAGTCTTGAAAGCAGCAATCCTCGCTCCCTTGCTTGGTCTTGAAGCTTTCTAACCCTGATTAAAATTTCATCCACGGATGCTGTTAGTTGTTTAGATAATTCCTTGAGGACATCCGTATATTTTTGAAAGTACCTAAGTGCCCGAAAACCAGACACTGCGTACACTCTGGTCAATTCGCCCTTTACTTTTTCCGTTCCAATGATCTTAATTATCCCGACTTGACCAGTGGTATCGGTATGGAAGCCTCCACATGCGGAAATATCAAAGTCTTCTATCTTTATCAACCTTACAAGACCGCTTATTTTACCACTGAGGGGTTTACGCAAATTGTAGTTTCCGGTTTGTTCGGATGTGGTAACGATTTCCTGGACAGCCAAGTCCTGCTGGACTATCCTGTTTGCCAAGTCCTCGACTTCTTTCAAGACAGACGACTCGATGTACGGAACGTCGACATCTATCGTGGAGTATTCTTCTCCCATATGAAAACTGACAGTTTCTATATCGGCTACGTGAACAAATGCTGCTGATAGAATATGCTGACCCGTGTGTTGCTGGGCGATGTCCATTCGACGAGATAAGTCCAGTTCAACCCGGTAAATGCCAGGTTCAACATAACCTTCTACTTCAACAAGTGTCTGTCCCCCATCTTCGAAGACACGTAAAATTGACGTTCCGTTTATCAATCCTCGGTCACCAAGTTGACCGCCCTTTCCGTCGGGATACAGTCCACACTTACCTGTCACTAACACGATTTTACCGTTGAGCTGCTGAACATCTCGAACTTCTACAGTTGGTTCGAGGTACTTTTCTGGAATTCTCATAACGCTTCACCCTTTTTCAAGCCCCGCTTCTTAGGTTTTTCAAAAGTTTTAATGTTCGATTCAGTCTGCTGATGGTTCTGTCGCGTCCGAGAACGGTGATACTCTCAAAAAGCCCGGGTGTAACAAGTCTACCGAGAACCGCACCACGAACTGTTTGAAAGACTTTGTTCGTTCCAAATCCAAGTTCCGCAGCAATTGAGCGCAATGTTTGTTCGACATTTTCAATAGACAACGTTTGGAGCGATTCGAAAGCTGCGAGCGACTTTTCCAAAATTATCTCAGCTTCTGGTTTGGAAAGGAACTTTTCAATGTATTCCTGCTCGTATTCAAAATCTTCCCTCAAGAAAGGAATAGCAAACTCATAGAGTTGCTTGAGGGTGTTTACTTTCTCCCTACAAATCAGTGCAACTGAATTTGGAATTTTTTCGTTTACGCCCACAAACTCCATCCAACTTTTCAGTTCCGATTCGAGTTTTTCAACTCCAAGAGCCCTTAGGTGCTTCCCATTTAACCATTCAAGTTTTTGATAGTCGAAAACGACGTTCTTGTTGGAGATTTGGTCAGGTTCAAAATCTTTGATTTTTTCTTGGTAGTCAAATATTTCTTCCTCAACGCTCCAACCGAGTATTGCAAGATAATTTACTAGAGCCTTAGAAAGGTAACCTTCCCGACGAAAATGCTCAACGGCTGTTGCCCCGTGGCGCTTACTCAATGGGGTTCGGTCGGCCCCGAGGATAAGGGGAATGTGCATGAATTTTGGCGGGGTCCACCCGAACGCTTCGTAGAGGAGTATTTGCTTCGGGGTGTTGGATATATGGTCTTCTCCACGAAGTACGTGCGTGATATTCATCAAGTGGTCATCAACTACGACTGCGAAGTTGTAAACCGGAAAGCCATTTGACTTTAGGATTATGAAATCGTCCATGTGTTCGGTTGAAAATTCAATTTCGCCTTTCAACATATCTTGAAAGGCAACTTTTCTGTTTTCTGGTACTTTGAAGACAACTGTGAAAGGATTACCGTCGGTTGGTTCTTTGGTTGTTGTGTAGAGTAACTTTTTTGGGTCATCTTTATCATAGACAGCAAAGTACGCATGACCTCTTTCAACTAGTTCGTAAGCGTACTTTTTGTAAAGATTCAATCTTTCACTTTGGCGGTACGGTCCATAATTTCCTCCACAATCGGGTCCTTCATCCCAGTATAGGCCGAGCCATTTAAGGTCGTTCATAATAGATTGCTCGGACTCCCGGGAGGATCTCTCGGTGTCGGTGTCCTCTATTCTAAGAATGAACTTCCCACCATGCTTTCTTGCAAACAACCAGTTGAAGAGAGCCGTTCTGGCTCCTCCAACGTGCAGGTATCCGGTCGGACTTGGTGCAAATCTTACTCTAACTTCCATCTTTGTAACTCCTTTCTTGGGTTCCTCCTCTTAAGTCATCTTCTAATTAGCACCAACGGTACGTACAGTTCTTCATCGGTAAGGCTACCGTGAAGCCCGGCCAAACGTTCTTCGCCACCACTGTAGAGGTAGGTGAAAGCGCTCTGGCCAGTCGTTAACATTATAACATCACCAATTCGATTGTACAACTCTGGATGAATTCTCCCGGTACCAAAAAATCCTTCGACCACAGCGTCTTTTGAGTTGAGAAAATAAGTCGCGTGAGGATAGTTTTCCTGGAAGTAATCTATTATAAACTGTTGCATGTGTTTTTTCTGCAAGTAGAAATACATCATACGCATTTCTCCACCAGGAGGGCAAGAAAGTACGCGGTTAAACGGATCGCTTGGCTTTATGATGTGATTCTCACTACTTGGAACCTGTACCATTCCGTGATCGGAAGTTATTATAAATAGAGTATCCTGAGGTAGGTGGTTTTCTACGAACATCTTTAGCTCTCTCAGAATCCTAAGTAGCTCCATTTCGTACGCTTCGCTATCGGGACCTTTTTTATGGCCCAAGCCATCCAGGTGCCCCCAGTATATATACAGTAAACCATTCCAGTCTTCAGCAAGTCGTTTTTTCAACGTAGCAAGTAAGTCCCCCATGTAATGATAAGTCATTATATGGGCATTTCGGTGTATCAGGTAAGATAGACCGGAATTTGCGATTGTAGAATGGGTAAGTACCCCTCCATAAAGCCCTTTTTCTTTCATTAAGTCAAAGACATTCTCAAGACGGTGAAAGCGTTTCTTAATTAATCCAGAGAATATGTTTCCTTCTATTCCTGGATAGGTGAATTCTATCATGTTCGTGATCGAACCGACTTCACGCAGGTACAGTATGTACCCGACAAGACCATGTTCTTGTGGAGTTTTTCCGGTGAACCAACTTGTAACGGCTGCTACGGTGGTTGTGGGAAAAACACTTGAAACCTTTATGACGTATTCGAAATTGAGGAGGCGATTAACTTGAAGGAACTTATTATAGCTAAGCCCGTCAATCAAAAAGACGATGACTTTACTACAATTTTTGAAAAACCCCTCGAAGTTGCCTTCGAGGGGAAACTCCGAATGTTGGGCCTCACAGCCAAAGTATTTTAGTATAGAAGAGACAACATTAACGATGCTTTTCGAATAATCAGGTTTGTTCATCATATCTTTCACCTCTGAGAGAAGACAATTATCCTTTCACAGCTCCTTTTACAAGTCCACCTACTATGTATTTTTGCATCAAGAGGAAGAGTATGACCATCGGAACCATACCAATTAGCGCAGCGGCAGTGAAGAGTCCCCACTGCGTTTCGAATGGACCTGTGGAGAATGTGTAAAGACCGATTGCGTAGGTATATTGTTTGACATCTTGGAGAATTATCCTTGCAAGAACGAATTCGTTGAACGTTCCCATGAACGTCAAAATGACGATAACTGCCAAAATTGGTGAAGCCAATGGTAATACAATTTTGACAAATGTTTGCCACCTGGTAGCACCGTCGATCATTGCTGCTTCTTCTAAGGAATCGGGAATTGTGTCGTAGTAACCTTTTATGAGATACATGTTGTAAGCGATTCCTCCAAGGTATGCAAAGATTAAACCGGAGAGTTTATTCAACCCAAACCCTGGGATGTATTTACCGGCAAATGATAAGAACGTGTAGATCGCTATCATGTACATTATGGCGGGGAACATTTGAATGAGCAGGAGCGACATGATTCCGTATTTTCTACCTTTGAACCTCATACGACTGAAGGGATATGCCGCAAGTGCCGTAACAGCCGTGATTATGATCGCAACACTCAAGGAAACTATCACGCTGTTCATGATCCACCTGAGTAGATAATGATCTGGCTTGCGCTGCCAAATCTGGTCAATTCTGAAGGTTGCCGCATCGATCAGTTTGAGAGAGTTGCTCAATTCCTTGATTTTCAGCTTATCTGAAAGTTCCGAGGCCTTTCTGGACATGACGTTCATGTTCGGAACAACGTTATTCCTGTAAGTAGAGAGCACCGTGTCGATAAGTCTTTCCAAAGCCACAGGCCTAACCTTTATACCCGCTTTCGACGTAGGCATGAATTTTGGCCCTATTTGCTCAACTTGTGCCAAGTATTTCTTCAAATCCTTAATAAAAGGCTCGTAATTTTGGGAGAACAGTTCGTAGTTGTTGAACACATCTCGTGCGGTGCCAGGCCAATCAATGTTGCGTACTAGATTTCGCAGAGATTTTTGTTCTTTAGAACCTTCGGATAGCAGCGCAGCAAAGTCACTAACTAAGCCAAAGACTTTTTTAGATTGTAGGTTGAAAGCTTGTAACTGTTCGGGAAGCTTGAGGTTTTTAATCTTGTCTTTAATTTCCGCAAGAGACTTTTTGAGTAATTCTGAGCGCAAGTAAATGATTGCGGGCTTTAGTTCCTCGTACGCTCTTGACAACTCAAGTTCAAGCTTCTCCAGTTGTGACTGGATATTATGTATCTTAACCCTCAAGTTTTGTTGCTGCTTTTGAACATTCAACAGTTTGGCTGTTGTTTCGTCGAGTCTCCTTATTAAGCTTGCGCTTTCTTTGATGGTAGAAGATACCCTTATGGTGAACGTCTCTATCATGTTCAAGAAATCTGCGTAGATAGTTGCTTGATTTCCAAGGTTGTTTTCCCACTTTTTCAGAATGTTTCTGTAAGTCTCCTGGAATTTTTTCAGCGTGTCCACGACTTTTTGAAGTGATTCGTATCGTTCGACTTTTAATTGTAGCTCGGCTAGTTGGGCCAGAGTTGTCACGAAGTGGTTCTTTACACTGTTTTCATCAGGTAAGCTCTCGGCAACAAGTTCAGACTTAGCTGAACGATCTAAGAGTTCCTCGGCAACAGCGAGTGCCTGTGTGTACTCTTCCAGTTGTGGTAATAAGAGACTTTCAATGGTTTTGTACTGTGTTTTAAATTGCGATAAAAGAGCATAATATTTCTTTTCCAGTGGTTGTAGTTCGGACTGCAACGTTGCAAGTTCCGATTTTAGGGTGTTAATCCTTTCCTTTCTAGAACCTATCATCTTGTACCATTCAGCTTGCCCTTCAGAAGGTGCAACGAGGTTACCGAGAGGTTCCAACTCAAAGCCGGCGTCTTGTAGTTCGTAAGCAGCTATGTTTAGGTATCTATCCGGTTTTTGAAATTTTAACTGTGAAATGATGGTGTCGACATTTTTGGCGAACATCTCAGTGAGTTTGTCAGAATTCTTCTCAAAATATTCTTTCAGGAAACTAATCTCTTTATCCACACGTTTTTTCAAATTTTCGGTTTCGTTGATGTATTTCTTAAACCTTTCTATATCGGTTGCAAGGAGTTTTTTTGCTTGTTCTATCGATATATTCTCATGAGGCGGCGCCATTAGAACAAGCGCATCGATGTCAGACACGAGTCTTGGACCGTTCTTCTCAGGTGCAAGCAGGTCAATGTAATTTTGCAAAGTCAACCTTGTGCTGAAGAGTTTTGTTGAGAATGCCGCATTATCTCGCCTGAGCGATGTGGAAACCACCCAGACGATTGGAAAAAGCACAACAAAACATATTAGTACAAGGATAAAATGGGTGAGGAATTTTCGTTCTCTCTTGACCATCATCTGTTCACCTCTTCGAACGAACCTGATAATTTGAAGTTAATGAAACTTAAACTACCTACGATGAGAAATATCAGTATTGAAATCGCAGATGCAAACCCGAAATCCTGTCCCCTTCCGCCTTCAAAAGCGAGCTTATAAGTATAGGATATTAGTATATCAGTGGCACCGGCTGGTGTTGTTGTGTTGGGCATGGCCGGACCTCCACCAGTCAGAAGGTAAATATTAACAAAGTTGTTGAAATTGAACGCGAAGCTTCCAACAAGTAGAGGGGCAACCGTTGTCATCAGGAGTGGGAACGTGATTTTCCAGAAGCGTTGCCACTTTGTTGCACCGTCAATTGCTGCTGCCTCGTAATAGTCTTCTGGAATGCTCTGCAGCGCGCCCAGTGAAACCACCATCATGTAGGGGAATCCAAGCCACGTATTTACGGTCAGTACTGCAACCTTGGCCCAGAATGGGTCGTTGAACCATCTGATAGGTTCACGCCCGAAGAGCCCCGTAATAATGAACTTATTCAAGATACCGTATGTTTCATTAAAGAATCCGTTCTTCCAAACAAGCACGGAAATAAAGGCTGGAATTGCCCACGGAATTATTAAAAGTGACCTGTATATCGTTCTTCCTCTAAGATTTGGATTGTTAAGCACCAAAGCCAAGGAAAGCCCGATAACAAACGTGAACAGCACACTCAGTGCAGCCCATGTGAAGTTCCAAACGAATATTCTCGCAAACGGACCTGAGATTGTTGGGTCGGTGAAGATGCGCGTGAAGTTTTTAAACCCGTATCCTGAAATATAGCCAGCAACCGCAAAACGTTCGCCTTTTTCGTTTATATCGTAAATCGTACCATTTTCTTCAATTAACGGTTTTCCAGTTTTCGTGTTTATAAGTACAACTTTAACTATGCTCTTTCCTCTCTCTATGACTTCAGCGAGTCCTAGCTTGTACAGATGGCTTATTTCTACGAGTCTAAACGTCCCGTCTTCAAATTGGCGGATAGCAAATCTATTCTGAGCTGAGTTGACGAATTCTATTTTACTTAGAATAGGGAACAGAATCTGGTATCTAAAAAAGTCTTCGTTTACGCTGGTTTCAGGATCGTCTGGGGAATAGAAATATTTGAATATCCTTCCTGCATCGAAAATGAATTCGATGCGTCCCTCCTGTCTCTCAACACGAAGACCGCTCTCACTTAGCTTCATCAAATCCGCTTCAGCAAGGATGATGCTTCCTGCCTCACTTTTTAGAACCTTGTAATCTCTCGCAATAAACGTGTCTTTTCCATCGCTCATGACAATCTTGAAATCTTGCGTTGGACGCGTTCCCTCATAACGGACGTAAATCGAGTAACTAAACTGCTTTCCGCCTTCAACTACGTACGTGTAAATTGGATCAACTAAAAGACGTTCGATCACTTCCTGCCTTGTTGAGATATGCCCTGTACCATAATTTGTAAATGCAGTTCGGATGGTAAAAGCTATTGGGTAAAGCACAAGTATGAAAAGGAGCACCAAAGCTGGAATCATGTACCGGTATGGGTACGAGTTTCTGTTGATGATGAAAAAGTCAATTAAAAAAATCAAAACAAACAGTGTAACGGAAAGTTCGTAGAATCCTTTGCTAAAAAGAAATATACCTCCTAAGACGGAAAAAATCGTGAATAGTACCAGCAGAGTCCATCCTAAGATTCGAAAAAGTTTCATCACTTTTCTCCTCCTTGACGAGGTTTCAAAATGGCGGGGGAGCTTTAAAAAAGCACGGGGCAACGCCCCGTGCCCCCTTAATCATTTCGAACCCTATTATTTAATTTGTGCCCTGATTTGAGCAACAGCGTCAGCAAGTGCCTTTTCCGGAGCTACACCTTGGTCAAGGGCTTTAGCAAGAGCGTCACCCATAGCGCCCCAAACCGCGGCCATTTCTGGAACGTTAGGCATTGGCAAACCATACGTTCCCAGGAAGTCAGCAAATTTCTTTGTAACTGGATCCCTCTTCATAACTTCTTCGTTGACATCGATTCTTGATGGGCATCTTGGGTCTGCTTGCCAAATCTGGAACATGATATCTTTCGTAGCTATGAACTTTGTGAGGAAGTCGAGAGCAAAGAGTTTATTCTTGCTCTTTGCGTTGACCATGAATCCCTGTGCACCGAAGAATGGTCTCGGTTTCTTTCCACCAGGCAGATCTGGAATTGGAGCAACGTCGAAATTAATACCCGCTTGTTTCCAACCAGGAACTGCCCATGGGCCGTTGATAATCATTGCGGCAAGACCGTCTTTGAAGAGACCATCCATTGTGTTGTAGTTGTCGCCAGGAGTGAGTATCTTTTCATCGACGAGTCTCTTGATAAGTTTGAGAGCGTCGATTGCACCTTGGTTTGCCAAACCAATGTCTTTGACATTAAGTTTTCCGGTCTTATCTTTACCAAATACGTAACCGCCCATACCGAAGAATGCAAATGAGCTGAAGTAGAAGTTCTTATAGTCGTAAATGAAGCCCCTAACCTCTCCACCATAGTCCTTTTCAATCTTCTTTGCAAGTGCTATCAATTCATCAAACGTCTTTGGAGGTGTTTTTACGTAGTCTTTGTTATAGATTAGAGCAGGGCCGTCAAAAGCATACGGAATTCCGTAGAGTCTTCCACCGTAGGTGAAACCTTCGAGTGGTGTCGGGAAATACTTGTCCTTATCCGGTAAGTTTTGAATTGGTTCAAGCAGACCATTCACAACAAGCTCTCCAACCCAGTCGTGAGCACCGACGATGATATCTGGACCTTCACCAGCGGGAGCAGCCGTGAGGAATTTCGGTTTGATGTCGCCAAAGTTCACTTGAACAACGTCAACTTGAACTCCATACTTGGCTTTGTACTGGTCGGCGAGTTTCTTGAGAATCGGTACCTGTGCTTCTGATGTCCAGATGGTGATCTTCTTTGTTTGTGCAAATACCATAAAGACAAACAAAACAGCCAAGAGAACCGTCAAAAACTTCCTCATACGCTCTACCTCCCCTTTCAAAGTGGCATGACGGAGTGACTTGATCTTCCAAAGACACCAAAGATATTATACAACAAACAGTTCCAAAGTAAACAACTTTTGGAAAAGTTTCCATATTACTCCCAACTTCTCGACAAGCAAAAGATAAGACAACAAAAATTTGCATACTCTTGCATACTTAAGCATAAAAACAAAATGACTCAGCAATTTCACATAATCATCGCTCCATGTCCTTGAAAAAGTAGACAAGCTAAACTATAATACGTTTCGGCCATCGAAAATTTCAGTGATTCGTGAAATCCAGATTCCCATTCTGTCTATTCCAACAACGTTGGAATGTAGGAGGTGCCATCGATGGAGAAGAGGAGAAGAAGAGTTATCATATTGGGTGCTGCTGGGCGGGATTTCCACAACTTTAACACCTTCTTCCGCAACAATCCAGATTATGAGGTAGTAGCTTTCACCGCTACCCAGATACCGGATATTGCTGGAAGGATTTATCCACCTGAACTCGCGGGACCACTTTATCCAAACGGTATACCTATCGAAGATGAAGCCAAGTTAACTGAACTTATTAAGAAGTACGACGTTGACGAAGTAATTCTCGCTTACAGTGACCTTCCGCACCAGTACGTCATGGAAAGGGCCGCAATTGCGCTTGCAGCTGGTGCTGATTTTAAATTGATGGGACCAAAGGCCACGATGATTGAGTCAACAAAACCTGTGGTTTCTGTGTGCGCCGTGCGAACTGGCTGTGGAAAGAGCCAGACCACAAGGAGAGTACTCGATATTCTAAGGAGTAAAGGTTTAAAAGTCATTTCCATCAGGCATCCAATGCCTTACGGTGACCTCGTTGCTCAAAAGGTTCAAAGATTTGCAGATTATTCGGACCTTGATAAGCATAATTGTACAATCGAAGAAAGAGAAGAGTACGAACCGCACATCGACCGCAGAAGTGTGATTTACGCCGGTGTTGATTATGAAGCGATTATTAGATCTGCGGAAGCGGAAAATCCGGACATTATTCTCTGGGACGGTGGAAACAACGACTTCCCGTTCTATAAAACGGACCTCCACATAGTTGTAGTAGATCCGCACAGGCCGGGGCACGAGATAACGTACTATCCCGGTATGACAAACTTACTCATGGCTGATGTTATCGTTATAAACAAAGAAGAAACGGCTAACAGGGATGACATCGAAACGGTTAGGAAGAACATTGCAAAGTGGAATCCAAGGGCGATAGTTATCGATGCTGCTTCACCAATCTTCGTTGATAATCCGTCGCTCATCAAGGGTAAACGAGTCCTCGTTGTTGAGGACGGTCCAACCCTAACACATGGTGATATGCGCTACGGAGCAGGTTATGTGGCTGCCAAGCGATTCGGAGCCAAGGAGATCGTTGACCCGAGACCGTTTGCAGTAGGTTCGATCATCGATACTTACAACAAGTACACACACCTGGACGTAATACTCCCAGCTATGGGTTACGGAGAAAAGCAGATGAAAGAACTTGAAGAAACAATTAACAGATCCGATGCTGACGTTGTAGTCATTGGAACTCCGATAGACCTAAGAAGGGTTCTCAAACTCAACAAGCCAGCTGTCAGGGTTAGGTACGAGCTTCAAGAAATAGGTGAACCTACACTCGAACAAGTTTTGACAGACTTCCTGAAAGAAAAGGGCTTGTTGAGATAATTGCCAGCGCAAAGTAAAGAAAAAAAACAAGTGCGGAGCACAATGCTCCGCACTTGTTTTTCGTAAAACTCAGTTATGCACGGAAAAAATTGTTCGTTCTTGAGTGCTGCTTACACTGATATTCAAGCCGATTTTCTTAGCGATCTCATTTGCTATGTAAAGTCCTAGTCCTGTGCCTTCAGAGTTCTTACCTTTGTAGAACATTTCGAAGATCTTTGGAATATCTTTCTCCGGTATCATGTCACCGTGGTTGATAACATCGATTTTATTGTCCGATAAGACCACTCTAATAGGAGGTTTACCGTGCTTGATCGCATTGTCAACCAAAATGGAGATAATAATGGAAAGCCCCTCTTTGTTGGCCTCAAGTGAACCGAATCCTTCAACTTCGATATTTGAATCTTTGAACTTCTGTCTTACTATATCCTCAACTAACTCGCGAAGGCTCAGTCGTTCCTTGGTTAACGTCTCAACTTTGGCGATTAAAAGCATGTTCTCTATTATGTCTTTAATCTCTCGGCTGCTTTCTTCGATGGCTGTAATCGACTCGGCTAAAATTTCCTGATTCTTTGTTCCCCATCTCTTTAGCATATTCACGTACCCAATTAGGTTCGCCACGGGTGTCCTCAATTCATGAGAAACGGCAGCAACGAAAGACTCTTGAGATTTATATGTACGCTCGATCCTGTCCATCAGGTCATTAAATTTGTTTATGAGTTCCTTAACCTCATCACTTTTTGGCTCTATTCGCACACGAAAAGTAACGTCCTTTCCTCCAAGTTGTTCAAGTTGGGTAACGAACTCTTTTAAGTCGTTTACGCTCCGTTGGGAGATTACGTAGTTACTTATGAATATAGCTAACCCAAGTGCCAACAATGAAACCGTAAAGAGCAGTTTTAACAAATTCAAGAATCTGACAGACGGTGTTACATCTTTCCCGAAAACTAAGTCCCCGAATTTCGAGAAGTAAACATACCGATTTCCTATCTTCTGAAGCCCCTCTGAGTCCACGTATCCTATACCATAAGGGTCGTTCAGGATAGTTTGATCGCTCATTAGGGCTACGTAGAGGTCCCATCTTCTAACAATGTACTGAACACCAAAAGGGGTCTTTATAATAGTAACTGCACGTTCCGCATCTGCCAATTCGTTCTTAATGCTCCTATTTACTGAGACGCAGAAGAACTGGTATATCACGAAGAATACACCCAAAACGATGGTTACGCTTGCAATAGTGTTAAAGACTGAAATTTTAGTTCGAAGTTTCATCGTTTTCCTCCACCAGCTTGTAACCCAGCCCTCTGTAAGTTTTTATGACTTCGGGGGAGAGCTTTTTACGAATGTAGTTTACGTACACCTCGACGGTGTTGTCCGAACCATAATAATCTATACCCCATACAGAGTTAAGGATTTCCTCCTTGCTAACAACACGGTTAGAGTTTTTCGCAAGGTAAAGTAGAAGATCAAATTCCGTTTTACTCATTTCTACTTCTTTACCTCTATAAACAACTCTCCGCTCGTTTTCGTATATCTCCAACTTTCCAATTACTAAAGGTTTTGTCATACTTATGTGTTTCCGCCTGAGCAATGCCCGAATTCGAGCTAGTAGTTCCTCAGTATCAAACGGCTTTGTAATGTAATCATCAGCACCTGACTCAAAACCTGTCAACTTGTCCTTCTTCATCCCAAGTGCTGTTAGCATAATTATTAGCACGTCGGGACTGAGTTTTCTCAACTCGATTGCTACTTCGTACCCACTTGTATCTGGCAACATGATATCTAGTATCACTAGATCTGGTTTATCGGCTCTGAAATTCTCTATGGCGTCCAATCCCTCTTCGTAACTCACTACCTCATAGCCGGCGTGCTGGAGCTCCAGTTCTAAAAGGCGGCGAAGCTTTTTGTCATCCTCTACGACCATGATCTTTGGTTTGCTCAACTTTATCGGCCTCCTCACTCTACCACTTGAAAAAATTCCAAAGCAATGCTATAATGTTGTTCTGGCAAAAGCACTTAAATTTATTATAAAAATACGGACGGAGGCGTGTCCGAACTGGCTAAGGAGCCGGTCTCGAAAATCGGTGGACCTTACGGTCCTTGTGGGTTCGAGTCCCACCGCCTCCGCCATTTTTATTTTTAGTTTCCCGACACTTGAAAAACGGTATACCACAATGCTTCAAAAGGAATATGTTTTCCATTGTAGGAAATCGTTGTGAGTTCCGGGTAAAGGGAAAGTACGTAACTTAACGCATAATCCTGGTCGAAAACGACCAGAAAATAATAAGTGGTTATTTGCTTTTCGGTCTTAGTCCATATTCTAAAGGTGCTTATCAACGCTCCCTCCTCGAGCGAGATCCCAGAATACAGTTGCAGAAAAGCTTGACCTATAACACTTTGCAGTTCAGTGAGGTAAGTTTCGTTTGTAACACTCTTTTTCAGAAGTTCGAGAATTAGACTTTTCTTTTCCTCGAGTTTTGAGATGATTTGTTGAAGTGCGAACTGTCTGGCTCCTTCCCTAATCATGGCAATGTCTAGGTCCGGTCCAGAATTTTTTCCCAGTCCGTAAACCAAGTCCGTTCTTTTATCAAGTTTAACAAGTCTTTCCCTAACGACCGTGTTTTCGTATTCTAAAACGAGGGCGGGATCCTCTTTTTTCGGATCTGGGAGTGTTTCAAGCAGTGTACCCTGCGGGGATGGTAAAATTGGTCTCTCAACTCTAAGAATGCTTTGAGAAATCAAAAGGGAAAAGGTTACCGTCAAAAATATAATCCAAAAAATTAGCTCTTGCATGTACTCACCTCTGAAAAATCAAGGTTAGCAACGTGCGCAGACTTGAAAATTGTCTGTTTTACAAATCTTTGAAAATACAAACTTTCTGCTTCTACAAAAGCAAGATTGTCAAGGAGAATTTCCTCACCTTCAGTCGGTATCAAGGTTAGGTCAAGTTCATTGTTTCCATAACTCGTAAACCAAGGCAAGAACCTTCCTGGAACATAAGCAACTTTAATTCTAAGAGAGTTCACAATTTCCTTCACCAGTCGTGCACGAACAAGGTCTCCGAAGGACGGATGATATGGGCCAGCTACTATGTATCCATTTTGGCTTTTTGGTACATGGTATCCTAGCCTTATAACTTTTCCACCGTGCGATTCGATTGTGACAAGAATCCGAGCAACTGTAATTACAGCTTCTTCAAGTGGTTGAGGTTCGTATTGACCGGAGCGGTACATTTTTTCAAGTTCTGTACCTGCAAAAACTAAAGTTGGGTGAATTCGGAAGGTTTTTACGCCCATTTCGAGCAATTTTAACGTAGATATTAAACTTTTCTCCGAAGAATCTTTGGGGAGCCCCGTCATCAGATGTGCAACGATGTCAAAGTCTTTCTTCAAACTCTCAATTACATTTCGAACAAGGCCTTCATCGTAGTACCTTCTCGAGGCATGTAACACGTCCTCGAAAAGGCTCTCTATACCCAGTTCCACCGTTCTCACGTTGTACTTTTTCAAAAGCGCTACTACCTCTTCGGTTATCGCATCTGGACGCGTTGAAATTCGCTTGGGTTTTTCCGGTGCGAGTTTTAAATAATCCTCAATTAAGTTCAAGTCAAGCCCGGTAAATGTCCCACCGTAGAAAGCTATTTCGTCCACTTTGGAAAAGTCGTTTCTAGCAAGTTCCTGCGGGGCTAGCAACTCTTCACCTGTCATGACGCGTTGATTGCAATACACACATGTGCCTTTGCAACCGAGATTTGGCAAGAAGATTGGAAAGATTTTTGGTCCCTTTCCAAACACCTTCACCGGTTACTCAACAACTCCTTTACAACCTCGTTTACAAGTTTACCATCTGCCGATCCCTTCAGCCGATTCATCGCTTCCTTCATAACCTTACCAAAGTCCTTTTGGGTTGCATTCAACTCTGCAACAATTTCTCTGACTACCGCTTCGATTTCCTCCTTGCTCTTCATCTTTGGAGCGTATTCTTCAAGGATACGCAACTCGGCTTCTTCACTCGCAGCAAGGTCCTCACGACCTGCTTTCCTGTATTCCTCCATTGCTTCCTGACGCTTTTTCATCTCTTTGAGGATCAGCTTTTGTACGTCCTCATCAGTTGCCTCCCTCTTCTCCCCTTCAACCTCGAAGTATCCTATAGCGGTCTTTATAGCTCTAAGTACCTTTAACCTGAGCTCATCCTTCGATTTCATAGCTTCTTTGAGATCATTCAGGATCTTCTCCTTCAGTGTCATCTCCTCATCCCTCCACCGCGCAATTTCCAAAAAATCCATACAGTAGATGTTTCACAGCTCTCGCATTCGCTCGGGGATTATAGCCACCCTCCTGAACAAATGTAACCAGTGGTACTGTTTCGCACAGCTTCGAAAGTTCAGCACCGATTAAAATGTAGTCTTTATCGATAAGTGAGAACTTTCCTACAGGATCGTCGATATGCGTGTCTGTTCCCAGCGAAACGAGCAGATAGTCTGGCTTGAATTCTCTAATCTTTTTACATCCAGCTCTTAGTGCCTCGATGTACTTTGCACCATTCGTTCCCCTCGGAAGCGGAATATTCAAGTTTAGCCCGGCTGCACGACCTTCGCCAATTTCAGTTTCGAAGCCCGAAAACCAAGGATAGAACTCTTCAGGCGTACCATGCAGTGATACAAAAAGCACGTTCGGATCATGGTAAAAGATATCCTGAGTGCCATTACCATGGTGAAAATCCAAATCAAGAATCGCGACTTTCATACCTTTATTTTCCAAGTATCTTCCGGCAACTGCAACGTTGTTAAAATAACAGTATCCCCCAGCATAAGATTTCATTGCATGATGACCAGGAGGGCGAGTTAGGGCATAGGTTATCTGCTTGGAGGCTACACTATATTCGACGGCTGAGAGTACGGTATCAACGGCTCTCTTTGCTGCCTCAAAAGTTTGTCGTAGGATTGGTGTTCCCGTATCGTAAACTTTATCGATAAAGAAAACTTCAGGAATGTACTCACCTTCAACTTGAGCGCTTTTCGTTTTCAAGTACCTGATATACTCCTCTTCGTGTGCTAAGCTTAGAACATCCTCGGGAAAAGAAAGTGCTTCGCCAGCCGGAAAGTTTTTCGCTAGGAATTCGAAGATAAATTTTAGTCTAGAAGGTTTTTCAGGATTCCTTATAAATTTTCCATTATCTATCTCTTTTGTAGGCTGAAATTCAAAATTTAGCTCTGCAAAAAAGACAAGTTCGAGATTCTTCGTTTTTAACCCTCCAATTCTTCAATTTTCTTTACTCGTCTTTCATGCCTGCCACCCTCAAAACTCGTGTTTAAAAAGGCATCGATCGTCCATTTTGCAAGTTCTGTTCCCATTAGTCTCCCAGGGAGTACCAAAACGTTTGCGTCGTTATGTCTTCTTGCGTAATGAGCCATATCAGGGAACAAGCAAAGAGCAGCTCTTATTCCCTTAAACTTGTTCGCAGCTATGGACATTCCGATGCCCGTACCGCACATAAGAATTCCAAAATCACATTCCTTGCTGACGACTTTTTCGCAAACTTTTTTTGCGTAGTCTGGATAGTCAACACTCTCAATTGAGTAGGTCCCGCAGTCCAAAACTTCTATGCCTTTCTTCTGAAGATACTCCTTCACCCTTTCCTTAAGCTCAAATGCAGCATGGTCACTTCCTATGGCTATCCTCATTGGAACACCTCGCATAGTTATATATTGCTTTGGTTACCTAATCGCGTTGACCGCGTCAGATACACTATCGAAAGTTCTTATAACTTTGTCAAGTGCGGTTAGAGAAAGCAATTTTTTCACGTTCTCGTTAACTGAAGCGAATGCAATCGAACCGCCGTTGGAAACAGCGGTTTTGTGGATGCTAACGAATGTTCCAAGCCCAAAACTATCGACAGAACCAACCTTGGAGAAATCAAAAACGATTTTAACCTTTCCAGCTTTGATCAAGTTGTCAACTACCCAATTCCTCAGGCTCATGGCGTTCTGCATGCTAACATCACCCTCGAGGGCCACTATCGCAACTCCCAATTGCTCAGTGTACCTGTACATTTCTTATCCCCCTCCTTTTAGTTGTTTTTTGGTTCCTGTCTTTCATAATCTCAAAAACCTTACGGCCTCTTCTAATGTGTCAAAGATGTTCAATACGCGGTCCAGCGCGGTTATTTTGAGTAAATTTTTTATGTTTTGGTCCATATTCACGAAAGCAACAGCACCTGCATTTGCCAAAGCCTGTTTGTGCAGCGCAACTATAACACCTATTCCCGTGCTATCGATGTAATGTGTTTGTGAAAAATCTAAAATGACGTATTTAAAGCCCTTTCCAAAAGCTTGATCATAGACAAATCTTTTCACATCTTGTGCGTTGTTCAGTTCTAACTCATCCGGAATAGAAATTTTCATAATGCCATCGATTATTTCATAGTTCATATTCTTCCCCCCAAAATTTGGAAGCTACTTGAGTATTCTTATTAATCCGACCATCTTTCCGACAATACGCACCTTCTTCGGATCTACTTTTATGACCTCAAAATTCTCGTTCTCTGGAACTAACTCCACATGGTTGTTTCTCAAAACGAACCTCTTCAAGGTAATCTTGTCATCGACAACTACGGCTACAATTGAGTTGTTTTCAGCTGTGTGCTGCTTCTTCAAAATAACGTAATCACCGTCGACTATGTGCGCATTTATCATACTGTCACCTTGTACTTTAAGTGCAAAGTACTCTCCATAGCCTCTCAGCATCATGACTGGAACTTCGATTTCTTCTCCGACCTCTTCAAACATTTCTATGGCTTGCCCCGCGGCAATCTTTCCTTTCACCGGGATTGCGATGCTTTCTGTACGCTCAACGAGTGATATGGTTCGAGCACCATGGCCACGCTTTATGTAACCCTTCTTCTCAAGTGCTATTACGTGTTGCTGAGCACCACGCGGTGTCATTTTAAAATGACGTGCAATGTCTCGTATTGAAGGCGAGTGACCCTTCAAAAGTATGTAATTCTTAATGAATTCGTACACCTTTGCTTGTTTTTCGGTTAAATCTTTCATACGTCAAACACCATCCTGAGCCGAAAGTGATTCCCTTCCTTTGTAATACGAAGCATGTGGTAAGTGAGTGCCTTTATTTTACACACAATGTTTCGTGGTTCCAGTTCTACGCAAAATTCTTCGACTTTGGTTGGGAAGTATCCCATGTCGATAATCGTGATTATCTCGTTCACCATATCGAAGATGAAATCCTCGTTCACGTTGTCAACGTTTCTCAAACTATTATAACATTTCCTTTGCGGTTTTTGCAATTTTTTCACCCTAACCTTAAGTCTTTGTCCTTCAAGAACTTCGGTATGCGACGCTATTATGCTAATTACGTCTCTCAAGAGTTCCTTGCCGTTCTGAAAGATTATCTCGTATGCAAGATCTGCTGTGTGCGAAATATCCTTATACATATTGGAAGACCTCACTCCTAGTCTTCCTCATCTGCAATCACTGCAAAGTCTGCGATAGTATCACCCTCTGCTAGATGTATAATTTTTACTCCCTGCGCAGTTCGACTGCGAATAGGAATATCCGAGACTTTGAATTTTAAACTCGTGCCGTATTTAGTGAAGACAACGACTTCCTCAGTCCCGTGGACGTGAGAGACACCTACAATTGGTCCCGTTTTTTCAATCTCACCGATGTTCTTGATTCCGAGACCATCACGTGATTGTTTTCTGTACTCCGTCACTTCGCTTAGTCTACCGTATCCGTTTTCTGTGATAGTAAGGATGTAACCGTTATCTGAATCAAGAATTGTTGCAGATATAACTTCGTCTCCTTCTCTTAAACGTATTCCATGAACACCAGCCGCCGATCGGCCCATCGTACGTACTTCCGAAACAGAGAACCTTATGCTCATGCCAAACTTTGTTGAAATGAGTACTGTACTCTCCTCCGATGAAACTCTCAAAACTGATACAAGCTCGTCACCTTCTTTGAAACTGATTGCGCGAATGCCCTTAGATGTTATATTCTTGAATTCATCCAAACTCGTTCTCTTAACAAAGCCATTTTTTGTTACAAAGAAGAGGTCTCCACTGTAGTCGGATATGTCAATCATGCTAAGTACTTTTTCACCAGGTTCGAGTTTCAAGTACTTCGTAATTGGCTTACCCTTTGTGTTTCGTCCACTTTCTTCTATGTCTATATTCTCAAGTTCGTAGACTTTTCCCAGAGATGTAAAGAACAACATCTTGTTATGCAACTTGGTGTAGATGATGAGAGAAATAATATCATCCTCCATCAAGTTGGCACCGGCTACACCCTTACCGTTTCTCCTTTGAGTACGGAAAACATTTAAGTCCATCAATTTCAGGAATCCCCTTCTGGTCAATGTTATAACCACATCTTTGTTGGCTATTAGGTCCTTTTTGTCGAATTTTGTTGTGATTTCCTCCTGTTCGAGAATTTCCGTCAACCTCTTGTCGCTGTACTTTTCTTTAAGTTCGAGCAACTCCTGTGCAATAACTTCGTAAACCTTCTCATCGTGTGCGAGTAATTCTTTTTCCCGTTCGATTCTCTGGATCAAGTCTTTGTACTCCTGCATAAGATTATTAACTTCTAAGTTGGTCAATCGGCCAAGCCTCATTTCAAGTACTGCTTTTGCTTGATCCTCAGAAAGTCCAAGAATTTCTACAAGTTGCGCTGTTGCCTCATTAATATCTTTGGCGCTGCGGACTATACTTACGACGGTGTCTATTGCACGCGAAGCTTTTATCAACCCTTCAACTACATGCGCGCGTTTGGAATCGTGCAAATAAGCATGTTGCGTTCTCCTCCTAACTACTTCAAATCGGTGTTTAACGTACGCCTCAATTATCTGCTTAAGGTTCATTAACTTCGGTTGCTTGTCTGCATCAATTACAAGGAAGTTTGCATTGAAGCGAACTTGCAAACTCGTTCTTTGGTAAAGGTTATTGATTATTACATCTTCGTTTATTTCCTCTGGCAGTTCAATAACTACCCTCAAGCCATCTTTGTCGCTCTCATCTCTGAGATCCTTTACCGGAATTTCATCATGTTGGAGGAAATCAGCTATTTGCTCGATCAACTCAGCTTTGCTCACGTTATAAGGGATTTCCGTAATAATGATTAACTTGCGTTTCTTCTCATGTTTTACTTCGACCCTACCACGCACCGTGAAACTTCCTTTACCAGTTAAATACATTTCGCGCAAGCCAGCTTTGCCGATTATGATACCACCGGTTGGGAAGTCAGGACCTTTGATTTTATCCGCAAGCTCTTCGGCACTTATTTCTGGATTTTTGATGTAAGCAACTATCGCATCCACTACATCCGCAAGGTTGTGCGTTGGTATGTTTGTGGCCATTCCTACCGCTATGCCACTTGCTCCGTTAAGAAGCAAATTTGGAACCTTAGCAGGCAAAACTTCAGGTTCCTCAAGAGTCTCATCAAAATTCTTTAGCATATTGACTGTCTGCTTGTCTATATCCTCAATCATCTCTTCTGCTATCTTTTGAAGCCGTGCTTCGGTATATCGCATCGCTGCTGGTGGATCGCGGTCTACTGATCCGAAGTTCCCCTGCCCTTCGATTAATGGGTACCTCATCACCCAAGGCTGGGCCATTCTGACAAGTGCTTCGTATATGGAGGCATCACCGTGTGGGTGATACTTACCCATCACTTCACCGACAATACGAGCCGATTTTTTAAAGGGTTTATTGTGTGTGAGCCCAAGTTCGTACATAGAGTACAATATGCGCCGTTGGACAGGCTTTAAACCATCCCGAACGTCCGGGATGGCACGTCCTATGATAACGCTCATCGAATAACTGAGGTAAGATTTCACAAGCTCCTCTTCCAGGATTCTTTCAATAACATTGTTGTCGCTTTTTTGAGTGATTTCCTCTTCCACAAACGAAACCTCCTTACTCATGAGAGTTTCTGAAAACTTAAACCATTTTTACGATATCTTGGCTCCCGGTTCAATTTCACTTGAAACCGTCAAAAGTGTCAACTTCTCGCCAAGTTTTGCGGCCAAGAGCATGCCTTGTGATTCTATACCCATAAGTTTCGCCGGTTTCAAGTTTGCAACTATAATGATCAATTTTCCAACAAGCTCTTGCGGTGTGTAATACTTAGCAATTCCCGCCACAATTTGCCTTACACCAAGCTCACCAAGATCCACTTTCAATTTTACAAGCTTTTCCGACTTCTCCACACGCTCGGCTTCTAACACTTTGGCAACCCTAAGGTCAACTTTCTTAAAGAAATCTATGTCAATCAATTCCGTTGTCAAAACGTTGTCAGCTATGGGGGAACCTTGTTGCATGGTCTTTCCCTCCGTTTTCTCTGTTTTTTCGGCTTTTTCGATAGGTTGAAGGTCAGCTTTTTCGAGTTTTTCAATTTTCTTGAAAAGCGGGTCACCGTGCATGATTATTCTTCCTTTGAGCTTGTCCCAACCATCTAAGTGCTCTTTCGAGAACGTGGCTTCTAGTCCAAGTCTTCTGTAAATCTCCGCGGAGGTATTCGGCATCACCGGTGAAACTAGCGTTGCAACCTTCAAGATGCATTCGGAGACTAAGCGCAGTACCGTTCCAAGTCGTTCCATCTTTCCTTCTTTTGCAAGTATCCATGGTTTTGTTTCGTCAAAATACTTATTCAACGTTGCAATGAATCCCCAGAGCTTTTCCAAAGCTTCTGTGAGTTTATAACTGTCCATGAGATTTAGATATTCCTTTTTCACATTTTCGTACTCTTCCATAAGCCTTCGGTCAATTTCTTCAAACGGACCGTACTCTGGCATGTGCGAACTAAATTGTTTTTGTACAATTGCGAGTGTTCTATGAAGTAGGTTACCATAGTCGTTTGCTAAATCTGAATTTAGCCGTTTTACAAGGTTTTCTTCCGAGAAATCACCATCCTTACCAAATACAATATCGCGGACAAGATAATACCTAACTACGTCATTGCCGTATTTTTTTACATATTCACGAGGATCGATAGCATTGCCTAAGGATTTACTAATCTTCTGTCCATTAACTGTAAGCCAACCGTGCGCATAAATTTTCTTCGGCAATGGCAGTCCAACTGACATCAGCATGGCAGGCCAGATTATGCTGTGGAACCTATTTATTTCTTTACCTATTAGGTGCACATCTGCGGGCCACCACTTCTTAAACCTCTCTTCATCATACGGGTAACCAATTGCCGAGATGTAGTTTATCAGCGCATCCACCCAAACGTATATAACGTGCTCCGGATCGTCCGGCATGGGAATTCCCCACTTGAGTGTGGTGCGAGTTATTGAGAGATCTTTCAGTCCAGACTCAAGAATTTTTATCATCTCGTTGCGCCTAAAGTCTGGTTCTACAAAATCGGGATTTTCTCGGAAATGTCTTAAGAGTGGTTCCGTGTACTTTGAGAGCCTGAAAAAGTAGTTCTCTTCCTTAAGGAGCTGGACTTCTCTTTTACACGAAGGACAGAGATTTTTACCATGCTCATCGTGCTCAAGTTCATCCTCGTTCCAGTAAGTTTCGCACGGAACGCAATACCATCCCTCGTATACACCCTTGTAAATATCTCCATTTTCCATCATCTTTTTCACAAAGTACTGCACGGTCTTTATGTGATAGTCGTCGGTAGTACGGATGAAATAATCATTTGTGATTTGGAGGTCTTTCCAAAGCTCTTTAAATTTTTCAGCAAGTTCATCGCAAAGTTGTTGTGGTTCAACACCCTTCTCTTTAGCTGCCTGAGCAATTTTTTGGCCATGTTCATCGGTTCCAGTCAAATAAAATACTTCGTAACCCAGTAGTCTCTTATACCTGGCGATGATGTCCCCGATTATAGTTGTGTATGAACTTCCAATATGTGGCTCGGCATTAACGTAGTATATCGGTGTTGTAATGTAAAAACTTTTGGCCACCTTGTACACCTCCAAAGATAGTTGCTTCAGACTTTCAATTGTTGAAGATAAAAAAGTTCTGAAGTGGAGGAACAAGTTCGAGATAGCTTCTATAGTATATCAACTTCCATCCCGGTCTCAGCAAATTCGGATTTTTTATAAAGGGATTCAGTTGCATGATTTCCCATTGCGGCACACCTAAGCGCCACTCGAGCTGTCTTAGGGTGTCTCCCGGTTTCACCACGTATTCAAGCTCTGCAAGTGTCCTTCTGTTGAAGTCCAGCGTAAATACCTTTTCGTTGTCACATGAGGACAATAAGTTAAGTATGATTAGAGAAACTGGTTGTTCAACCTCCATAATTACCTTTCCGTAGGCAATGCGATCTGCTCCCTGGGTTCTGACTGTTGGAACGACAAGCATGTATTCTTTATTTACCTCGAGAGGTTTATTATCGACGGTTACGTTTCGAACCACGCCTTTGTTGATTACAAGATCGTAACTCACTCCTTCGAATAAATCCACCTTCCAAGGAGAACCTAATATTTCTTTTGAAAGTACCAAGATACCGTTTTCGTACTTCACGTACTTGAAGATTTGTGAAAGTAGTTTTTCGAGCTCGGAACCTTTAATCTTGAGAACTTTGAGGGTTGTTACTGTTCCAACTAATTGATAAATTGTTCTTCGCGTGAGGTCTCCTGCGGATAAACCAAAGAAGTTTGGGTTAAAAACATTCCACACAGCAAGATTCGCTTGTGTTGCCTTCATTAAGTTCCGCGCCACAAATTCAATTGCCGGATTGTCTTCTATTATTGCCATATACTTATGGAAAGGAACATTAGACGGTACACTTCCCACCGGTTCATCAAGCCACTTTTCAAGCTCAGCTTCATAATTCTTAAGCTCCTCTAATATTACTTCATCGGGGGTTACCATTTTAAAATCTACGAGCTTTACCTGCGCTCTGGTGATTTTCCAGCCTTTTGCATCCCGTGAAAGCACAAGCTCTATTTGGTTCAGTCCACGACCGTTAGAGGGTGGGAGAGAATAGACTTTATTATTTTTGCTGTAAACCAGAGTCAGAGATTGATTTCCAAAGAGGAAAACATCAACAGAACCAGAAAGTTCCTTTATCAATTGATCACCGAACGCAAATTTTGAATCAAGTGAGCGTACATTGGAAGTTGCAGGAGAAGTCTTAACCCCTGCGCTCGTGGCAATAACTACCACGTCTGCCCTACGATTTTTCCTTATGTCTTCAACGATCCTTTTGGCAACGTCTAGATATGGTACGAACGAGTGGTTACCATTTTCCGCTACAATACCGATAACTGCGACTTTGACGCCATTTTTCAGAGTAATAATGCTGTAAGAGGCTGCTCCTTTAATGCCTTTCAAGTTTGCCGCAAGTGTTTTTGGCTTTAAACTTGCGACGATCTTTTCAAGTTGCTCGGTGCTCATTCCAAGCTCGAACGTTCCGGGAATGAAGAAGTCATAAGCGAGAATATTGAAGATTTTCAAAACAGGGTTGTTATCAACATTTAGGTAGTAATCACCAAATGGCGAACCATAAAGTAAGTTTCCTGTATCTATCGCCAAGACTGAGTCGTATTTCGTACGCAAGTTTCTCAAATAGTTTACAAGATACGCGGCTCCTTTTTGTTCGAAATTACTAGTGAAGTAGTTAGTTGGGGTGAGATCACCGTAAATATTCGCTGTATGGACAATTATGAGCCTGGACTCTTTGAGCGTGTTAGCTAACGAGTAAGATGAGATTATCATAAAAATCATTAAAAATGAAACCAAAACTTGTGTTAGTTTTGTGCTTCGCATGATGTACCCTCCCTTCTTGATTATTTCGTTTAATGGTTACATACCTTATTGTAGCAATCTTTGCATACGGCTATGTATTTTTCCTTGCCACCAACATCAAAGATATTTCCGTTCGACTCTTTCTTGAAAGACAACGTTGCTTTGTATTCTCCGCAAAGTTCGCAAACAGCCTTTTTCTTTATAACCTCATCTGCCAAAGCGAGTAATAACGCGGTTGTCTCAAAAGGCTGCCAAAGGTAATTCATGTCGAGTCCTGCACAGTAAACATCTGTACCTCGCTGGGTTATTTCTTTTAGGACTTTACATATGCTCGGTTCGAAAAAGTGAACCTCGTCGACAAACACAGCATCCACCCGCTTTCCGAAATCTTGATAGTGTTTGAGTATTTCTTCACCTGAGGCAACTGGAGTGGCCACGACCTTGAAAAGTTTATGTGTCACTATATGTTCTTTACTGTAGCGCTCATCGATGCGTGGTTTGAATAATAAGATATTTTTTCGACCAATTTCGTAAATCTCGGCAAAGTTGAGAAGTTCGGTTGTTTTTCCTGAGTACATAGGTCCAACAATTAGCGTGAGCTTTCCGAAGGCCAAGTCAATCCCTCGCTTTCACGTATTTTTCGGAGTTTTTTCGTGGATTTTTCCAAAACTTGCGAAATGACCTGGTATAATTATACCAGAACGGGAGGGATTTTGTAGTATGGATTTTAGGACGCTTGTGGATTTCGAAAGCTATCTCAAAAAGTTGCCTTTTGTCGATGCACACGCGCATCTACACATGAGACACTTTGAGAACGACTGGGACGAGGTTGCCGAGCGTTCGAAGAACCTCAAATTTATCTTAAACGTTTCTACCTCGGAGTCCGATCTTGAGCCTGCCCTGGAAATGGCGAAGTGGTTTGATAACGCATACGTTGCGTTGGGTATTCATCCACATGATTCGAAGGATGTATCGTCTGCTTATCTCAAAAAGTTGGCACAAAAATGCAAGTCCACTGACAAAGTGGTAGCGATTGGGGAGATAGGTCTAGACTTGTTTAGAAATATATCCCCGCCGGACGTGCAAAAGAAGGTCTTTGTTGAACAGCTTATGCTTGCAAACGAATTGGAACTTCCAGTAATACTTCACATCCGTGATGCATACAACGAGGTATATGATATAATTAAGTCTGTGGGGCCCATCAAGAAGGGGGGCATAGTGCACGCATTCAGTGGAGACACGATCTGGGCCAAACGGTTCGTCAAGGAAGGATTTTCAATAGGGATTGGAGGTCCAGTTACATATCCCAAGAACGAAATGCTACGTCAGGTAGTCAAAATAATAGGAGTGAAGAACATCGTCACCGAAACTGACAGCCCCTACTTACCACCTCAACAATTTCGTGGCAAGAGGAACGAACCGTCTTACGTGGTGTACGTTACGATGACAATCGCCGAGATATTGGGAGAGAATTTGGAAGATATCGCCGAGGAGATTTACCATAATACACTCGAGATTTTTGGACTTAGAACTTGACGAATTAGTATGGGATGGGGTTATGAGCTATGATTGAAAGTTTGAGTGGCAAATTTGTTGGACGTTCTGAAGGTTGCGTTCTAATAGACTTGGGTTATATCGTTCTCAGGGTCATGACCGATGCGGAAAGTTTTGCGGATTCGCTCATCGGAGATGTGATTACCGTTTTTACAAAACTGGTTATAACACAGGAGGATATAACGATCTACGGATTTGATTCTAAGGAAAAAAGAAGCCTTTTTGAAAAACTAATTAAGGTATCGAAACTTGGACCTAAAACCGCCGTTAAAATACTCTCGTCTGTATCTCCTGAGACGTTAGCAAACATGATCGCAGCTGGTGATATTGAAAAGCTCTCAACGATACCAGGAATTGGAAAAAAGACTGCGGAGCGTATTGTTATGGAACTAAAAGACGAGTTCGAACTCACGGGCATCGATAACAATGAGTTAGAGGTTATAGAGGCTCTTGTTGCACTCGGTTACAGCCGAACAATGGCTAAGTCGGCAGTAAAGCAAGCAAAAGCGTCATTTAAAGATGGCAGAAAGTACAACATCTCTGAGCTTTTGAAGGAAGCTTTAAAGGTAATCTCGAAAAATCCTGTGTGAGAGGATTTTACTGTCCCGGGTTCAGGATTTTCGGAGATGAGAGAATGGGGTAGGTGTTGTTGCGAGTCTGACGGGAGTAGGGTATTCACAGCCGGTTATCTCAAATCCAGTTCTGGGTTATAAGCTTGATCCGGGTGAGCCTGGAATTCCATCTGGTGCACCGGCGAGCCAGAGCATACTTCGGGTTCTAAACCAAGAGATAGCAAATTACCTTGATTTCAAGAAAGAGGCAGCTGAGCAGGGTGGGTTCATAATATCCGGAGGAATCTATCTCGATCTTCGCAAACGTGGGTCTTTTCTTGCCGCAGTGGCTGGAAAGACCAAAGTATGGATTTACGTTCCAAAGCAAAACGAGAGATTGGGCAGTGGAGAAACGGTGCGAGAAACTGAACAAGGAGGCTCGGATCAGGATATCAGAAAGTCGAAAATCCAGCAAAAAATTGACGAGCTTTACAGAAAGCTCGCATACGAAAAAGATCCCCTTGAGCGTGAGAAGTTGTCTGAGCAGATTATAATGTTGACAATGGCTATGAACGCGTTAATGTTCGGAATGAAGATGCCGGAGTTCTTGATTGGGATGCTTTTGAACACGGTAGTGTAATCCGAACTAGCAAAATAAAATAGAAGAAAAGCAAAGAAGTTTGGCCGTGGGGGGAATAAGGATGTGTGGAATAGCAGGCTCATGGAACGTTGTAGATTCATACAACGTAATTCATGATTTATTATTAGCCCTTCAACACCGCGGACAACAGGCTGCTGGTGTGGTTCTGGAAGGATTCAAGAGTGTTAAAGGACTCGGTTTGGTTGAATCCGTTTTGACTGATGAGCGTTTTTTAGAGGGCTCAAAAGGTATTGGTCACGTTCGCTACTCCACATTCGGTTCCATTTCCGAAATCCAGCCTATTTCTGCCTACACACTTAAAGGTACCATCGCAGTTGCTCACAACGGAAACATTTACGATGCCCTCCTTAGAAGGAAGTTTGTGATGGAGAATGGTGGTATATTCTCGACTACTTTAGATTCAGAATTATTCATCCACTACTTTTCTCTTGCTCCATACGCTGACCCCTTGAACTCTCTCCAATGGGCCCTCTCGAGGATTCCTGCTGCTTATTCTGTTCTAATCATGCACGAAACCTTTATCGCCGCTGCACGAGACCCGTTTGGGATTCGCCCATTATTTTATGGTGTTTATGAAAACGGCTACGTGATGGCTTCCGAGGACTCGGCTTTATTTGCTATCGGTGCTTCAGATGTTCGCGAAATAGAACCTGGAACGATGGTTGTTTTTAGTGAGGAAACGCGAGAACCCCGGGTAATCAAATTCGCAGAACGAAATGATCGATTTTGTTCGTTTGAATTTGTATACTTTGCACGCCCAGATAGTAGTTTTTATGGAGTGAATGTTCACGAGCTCAGGAAAAAGCTTGGAGAGAGGTTATTCGAGGAGTCCAAAGTTTATGCTGATGTTGTTGTTCCAGTACTGGACAGCGGTTTCTCTGGAGCCCTCGGCTACAGTCTTTCCTCCGGTATTCCCTTGGAACTCGGGTTAATACGCAATCATTACCTGGGACGCAGCTTTATCATGCCACGTGACCGGCAAGATATCGTTAGACGAAAACTTGCCCCGATTAGAAAAGTGATCGAGGGTAAGGAAGTGATACTCGTAGACGATTCAATTGTTCGCGGAACAACAATGAGGATTATCGTGGAAATGGTTAGGGAAGCAGGGGCAAAGAGAGTCTTTGTTGGCATCCATTCACCACCGGTCAAGGGTCCGTGTTATTACGGTATAGATACATCAAGACGCAGTGAGCTGATAGCTTCGAACTTAGAAGTCGAGGAGCTAAAGAAAGCAATAGGTGCCGACCACATTTTCTACCTTTCCGTGGAGGGGTTCAAGAAAGTATTCGAAAATTGTGGGGTGAAAGGAATATGTACAGGTTGTTTCGACCTGGAATATCCGACTCGGTAAAACCCAAGATAATCGTTGCTGCATCTGGGAAGGGGACTAATTTCAAGAAGATTGTCGAAATGATTAATGATGGACAATTGAATGTTAGCCTCGAGTGTCTTGTTGTTGATCGTCAATGCGGTGCTTTGGAGATTGCGAAACTCTTTGGAATACCAAGTTATGTTTTGTCAAAACCTTGGTATCAAAATTTTGAGGAGATAGTGGATAAAATAGAACCGCATTTGATTGTCCTTGCTGGATTCATGAAAATAATTCCGGAGAATCTTGTGGAGAAGTACTTTCCAAGGATTATTAACATCCACCCTTCACTGCTACCTGCGTTCCCTGGGAAAGATGCAATTACTCAAGCCTACAACTACGGTGTTAAGGTAACGGGTGTGACCATACACATTGTTGATAAGGGAATAGATACAGGGCCAATCATTTTCCAAAAGTCGATAGATGTTGATGAGGCTTGGAGTCTGGAAGAACTTGAGGAAAGGATTCACCGAATCGAACACGAGTGGTACTGGAAGGTCATACGTGATTTGCTTAGCATACCGTTCGAAATTGTGGGCCGCAAGTTTCGTTGGCTCAACGAGGAGGGATTGTGATGGCCTTTGCTGAGGAGAAAAAAATTTGTTTTGAGAGGATTTCTATGGATCTTCGATACGGTGAAAATCCTCATGAAGCGTCCTTTGTTTACGGAGCACCTGCTTTTGATGTTCTTCACGAGGGAAAGCAACTATCTTTCAACAACATACTTGATGCAGAAGCAGCGTGGATAGTTGCATCGAATTTAAGCCGCATCGGTGGCGGTGCGGTTGTTGTGAAACACCAAAACCCATGTGGTGCGGCGTATCTGGTACCCGGTAGGACCCGTGTTGAATGTGTGAACCTTGCAATACAAGCAGATGCGGAGTCCAGTTACGGAGGAATACTTGCCACTTCATTTCCAATAAACCGGGAGATTGCTGAATCTCTAAAAAACTATCTCGAGGTTATCGTCGCACCTGATTTCGAAGAGGAGGCTGTGAGAGTACTTTCAAAGAAAAAAGTAAGGTTGATACAACCTAGGGATTATATACCCTTCAACGGTAAACTCGCGTTTGGTAGTCTTCTTATTTCGGAACGCAAGTTTGAGGGAATACCAGAGCTCATTTTCGGACAACCTTACGATATCAACGAAATCCTCTTTTCCCTAATTGTTGCAGAGGGTGTTAAATCAAATGCAATAATCATTGTAAGAGACGGCGTTACCGTGGGAATCGGCGGAGGTCAGCCTTCAAGAAAAAGGGCAGCGTGGATTGCCGTTACGTTGGCCGGTGAAAAAGCCAGGGGTGCGATTGCGTGTTCCGATGCGTTTTTCCCGTTCACCGACAGCTTGGAAGTTTTAATTGATGCTGGAGTTAGATGTGTTGTTGCTCCACTCGGTTCTATCAGGGACCAAGAAGTTTTGGAGTATGCCCAAAAAGCCGGAATCTCGTTCTACAAATCACCAATTAGAGTATTTAGACACTAATGGCGCTGTTGGAGGTGGACCTGTGAAAAGAGTACTTGTGCTAGGCAGTGGTGGGCGCGAGCACGCAATAGGTTGGGCTTTTGCGCAAAGTGGTTTTCAGGTTGATTTTTATCCCGGTAACCCTGGAACCGCTCGGTGTGGGAGGAATGTAAAGATCGAATCTTGGGAAACTCTAAAGGAATACGATCTTGTAATTCCGGGCTCGGAGGAGTTTTTGGCAATGGGTGTTGCGGATGGAAGACCAAACGTCTTTGGACCTGATAAAAAGGGTGCGTTACTAGAGGCTTCAAAGTCTTTTGCAAAATCGTTCATGATTAAATACGGAGTCCCGACAGCTCGGTATGAAACGGTTACAAACGAGGAGAGTTTGCTGAAAGCTTTAGAGAACTTTACGCCACCTTTTGTGCTAAAACTCGATGGGCTGGCGCAAGGAAAAGGTGTTGTGATAGCACAGGAGAAAAGATTTGCATACGATATTGGAATGAAGATGCTGAGAGGAGAGTTCGTCAAAGGGGTTGGTGGAAAACTTGTAATCGAGGAATTTTTGGAAGGGAAAGAGTTGTCAGCGATCAGTATCATCCAAGGCCGTAGATTTGCTCTACTTCCATTCACGCGAGATTATAAGCGTGCATTTACTGGAAATCTGGGGCCAAACACGGGAGGTATGGGTTCTTACGGACCTGTACAAATCGACGATAAACTCAAGGCCAAGGTAGAAGATATTTTTGCAAGAACGCTATCTGGTTTGGAGCAGGAGGGGATATCCTACAGGGGCTTCCTTTATGCTGGATTAATGCTGGTGGATGATGACCCCTACGTTTTAGAATTCAACGTAAGGTTAGGGGATCCGGAAACTGAGGCCATCGTTTACATGGCCCCTGAGCTATTCGTGGAAAATGTACTTAAAGCTTTCAATGGTGAACCATTTGATGAGTATTTTCCGAATCAGTACGCAGTTGATGTTGTAATCGCTTCTGAAGGTTATCCGGAATCTCCAAAAAAAGGTCAGGAAATTCACGTACAGCCGGGTGGGTTTTATTTCTTCGCTGGAGTCTCGGAAAGCAATGGAAAGTTCTACGTCTCTGGTGGACGTGTACTGCACGCGATGGGTAGAGGCTCAACATTGGAAACAGCAAGGGAAGAGGCCTATCGTAACGTCTCAAGGGTTCGTTTTGAAGGAATGTTTTTCAGGACGGATATTGCATCTCTTTGATGGAGGGATTTAAATGGACAACAAATACACATATGCAAGTTCTGGCGTAGATGTTAACAGAAACGACGAGTTCACCGATTTCATAAAGTCTAAAGTGCATTTGCCAAGCTGGGTTATGAGAGAGCCAACCGGATATGCAACGATACTAAATATCACAACTCCTCCGATAGTTTTGACCGCAGACGGAATAGGTTCGAAACTTCTTCTTGAAATACAATACGGAAGATTACGAGATGCGGCGAAGGATCTAATAGCGATGAATTACAACGATATTATTTGTGTTGGGGGTCAGCCTTTAGCGTTTGTAGATTACTTAGGTGTGCACCACATAGACCAAGTACATTACAAATTCATCGAACTTTTGCAAGAGGAGGTTTCAAAACTCGGCATGGCACTGGTTGCCGGCGAAACAGCCGAAATTCCGTCTATATACAACGAACAGGAATGGGACGTTGCTGGATTTTGCGTGGGTATCTTAAAACGGCGGTTACCAGTTGAGACTATAGAACCTGGCGATGTGATCATAGGCCTGCCGGCATCCGGTTTCCATTCAAACGGTTGGTCTTTGATAAGGAAGATACTTAAAGACGAAAACATATCCGTGGAAGAATTACCCTTTGATTTGTTAGCAGGAACGAGAATTTACTCAGAAGTAGTTCAGTTTTTCGAGAAAGTGAAAGGTCTTGCTCATGTGACGGGCGGTGGGTTGCTGAGAGCGTTGAAAAGAGTTCTACAGGGAAAAGGGGCTAAAGTTGCGATTCGTAAAGTGCCGAAATATATACGCTGGGTTCTCAAGTATGTATCAATTGAGGAGGCTCTAAGAACATTTAACATGGGGTATGGAATGTTGATAGTTACCGATAAAGAGCATGCGCATGATTTGTCTACACAGATTAGTAGCGACATTCTCGGATATGTCATAGAGGGTGATATTGAGGTCAGGGTTGAGACTGCTTGAACATTTGTTTGGAGGGCTCGAAATGATATAAGTTTAACTGAACGCATTTCTTCAAACGGGGATTTTCGTTTGCTGTGTATCTTTGCTACAAGGCAGTTAAAGGTGGTATAATGACGTTTGAAGTGGAGGATTGAAATTTTAAGTGTTTAGATTTTCAAAGCGGTTCTGGATTTCCGTATCGTGTGTCATAGGTAAAATTCCAAAGGTTGGATTAGCTGCATATAATTTCCGCTGGGGGTGTTTCGGTGAAAAAAACTGAACAAATGGTTTGTATTATGTGCCCTGTAGGATGTCGGATCGAGGTAGCTCTCGATGAGAACGGACAAGTAATTGTCAGTGGTTATAGGTGTCAAAGAGGTGTAGAATATGGGCGCCAAGAGATGATAGCTCCTCATAGAATACTAACGACAAGCGTTTTAGTGGAAAATGGCGAGATGGAACTTGTATCGGTTAAGACAAATAAGCCTGTGCCGAGGAAACTCTTGTTTCAGCTGATAGATGCTCTGAAACGTGTGAGGGTCAAAGCTCCAGTTTACATGGGTGATGTTTTGGTTGAAAACATTTTAAACACCGGCGCTGATGTAGTCGCAACAAGAACGGTGCTCAGAAAAGATAGTTAAGGCGCAGGTGTTTTAAAATGGAAAACTACTGAGCCTTCAAAGATTATTTTTTCTCCTCAGCTTTGACCTTTTTCACCAACTCAATGTGTCTTCTGAGTTCTTTAATTCCCATGACTTTGAGAACGAACTTTGCAACGAAAAATTGCAGTGGGAGCCAGGTAACATGTCCACTTGGAATGATATATCTTTTTGGTCTTCCGAGAGCCTCCCAAAGTAGTTTCCTGCTTCTCCGTGGGAGTGCCCGATCAAAAAGTGCTTCCACGAAGATGATTTTACTTCTATCAACGTATTTAGCATACGCAATAGGATCAAGCTTAAGATAGGGATGTACGTTGCTTTCTTGAAAGGATTTTACATCCTGATGGTCTTGAAGAGTCTCAAGTTGCTTAGTATAAATTTTTTTCATGGCAGAAGCGTCGTGTAGGTACTCTTTGAAATGTTCAGACTTTCTTATCTTTTCGACGTTGCGTCTAAAAAACGAAAGTGTTGGAGAATGCCACATTAAAGTGGCCATCTCTCCGCCAACAGTCATGAGAATCGTTTTTTTGAACACATCCCGAACTGCGTTAATCATTACCGCAACCATTCCACCCAAACAAAAACCGAACATGTAGGCATCGTCGATCCATTGTAAATTTATTTTCAAATAGTCCACAATTGAAAGTACATCGACCACAGATTGCTCCCAAAACTTTGTTGCACGTGTCGGGTTAAGGTCAAAGAAATCCTTACCGCTAACCGAACCATGCGCGACTCTTGTAAAGTTTCCTGGTAAGATGGGGACTACCACGCGAATCCCAGCGTTTGCAAGATGGGTGGCCATCCACAAAATAAAAGGAATGTTTGTTGTTCCTAAACCGTGCAGCAGGAAAAGCAAACCAGCTGGTTCTTCCTTTGGATCAAAAAGATAGTATTCAACAAACTCCGTTCCGCGCTCCGGAGCCCTGTAAAGTGTTCTGAACTTAACGAGCTTTACTCTGAGTTTTTTTGCCTTGAATATGAATCCTTCAGTTACGTCTGTGATTTGACCGCTGTATTCGAAACTCACCATAATTATTCCCCCAAGAACTCGATTGTTTTTATCAGTATTTCAACCGTGCGTGGGTCCTTTTGAACGAATTCAAACCCGTGACCACCCAACGGATGCAGGAGCAACCTTGCAGGTACGCGAGTTTCTCTCAATTTCTTGAACATTTTAACCGAAGACACGTAAGGTACGACATCGTCCTTTAAACCGTGTACTAGTAGCGTTGGTGGAAAATTATCGTGAACGTTATTTACCGGTGAGTATTTTTCATAGATGGCTCTATCCTTATCTGGCAAGCGTTTTAGCGTTGCAAGTGTTGCAATACGCGCAAAGATTGATGGAGCTTCCCATATATCCAGAAGGTCCGCGGGAGCATAGTACGATACCACTTTACCCACAAGTTGGTATTTCCTCGATGCGGTTAACAGTGCTAAGTGACCACCAGCTGACAAGCCCATCAACGAAATTTTAATTCTGAACTTCTGATTCAGGAACAGAATGGCTTTCTCAAGCTCGGAAATTAGAATTTCTATTCCTGCCTTATAACCCCTCGAATATTGGATCGTGGCTACGATAAAGCCTCGGGATGTTAAAAATCTATACCACGACATGTTGTTGGGCTGTTTCTTGTATCCTGAAATCCATCCTCCACCGTGTGCGAACATTATCACTTTCTGCGCTTGTTTGTACTCCGCTGGGTAGTAAATATCGATGAACCGGCCGGGAATATACTCGTAGCTCTCCAAACGTGCGAATCGTTTAAATCCTGGATCCGTGGGAAGCTTTCCGAAAACGGTTTTCCGAATGATTGGTACGTTGAGTATTAAAAGCACAACCAAGGTTACCAGTGAATTCCAAAAGCCAAGTATCGAGGCTATCACGATCAAGGAAATTTTGAGGATAAACTTTTTTGCAGAATTATTCTTGGCAGTTTGCATCTTTCATCCTCCTTGAACGCTATTTCTAAAATTATAGCATAAGTCATTAAAAATTCTGTTTTAGAAACAGGTTACGGTAACCCGCACATTAGCGAAATACGGTGGACACGGTATTAAAAAAAATCAGCTAAGTATTCTCTCTATGAACGTTTTGTGGTAAAATGGTCGATGAAACATTTAATCTCTTTGAGTACGATCAATTTTGAAAGTCGGTGGTGAGCCTGTTGGGGCGCGGCTATGGTATGATTGTTTATACTGTCGCGGATGTCAGAAGTGAACCTAAGTTTAAGTCTGAAAGGATACATCAGTTGGTCTTTGGGGAGGTAGTGGAAGTTTTAGAGGAAACCGATAACGATTAATTACTTGTCCGTGATGTGCGGATCAATTATAGAGTTATGCAAAGAAGAATCAGCTCTTAACTATTGATATTCAAGAATATAACAGGCTTCTTTTGTCTAATAGAGTTATTAAGGTCAAGGTACCGTTCTGTAGAACTTCCGGTGCAGTCGAATATATGCTACCCGTCGTAGTCGTTTGATTGTGGACGGAGATATTTTTGTTTTACCTAACGGGCGTCACTTTAGACTGCTTGACGATCCTTTGCCTGATACTCATGATATAGCGGAATTTTCAAAAAAGTTCTTAGGGGTTCCATACCTTTGGGGTGGTACATCAACTTACGGATTCGATTGCTCAGGTTTTACAAACAGGATGTACGATGTCTTCGATATGGACCTTCCGAGAGATGCTTCGCTGCAAGAGGAATTTTGCGAAGCAGTGCAGGATCCAGTACCAGGTGATTTGTTTTTCTTACCTGGTCACGTTATGATGTACATTGGTGATAACAAAGTGATTCATGCGAACGGTCACAACATGTGCGTTGAAATAACTGACCTTTCGAGGGATGAATACGGCCTATTTCTGCTATCGAAAATTACTAAAGTTGGTCGACCGAAGAAAAAAGTTCGAAGCGTACTAACTGATAACGAATAACAAAGATAAGGAGGTGTTTCAGTATGAAATATCAGCTTGATATCGAAAAGTACAGAAAAGCTATCGAAAAGGTCATTCAGAGATTTGCTGATAAGGGCTGGGAAGAGATAGAGGTAGAGGAATTGTGGTTTGAGACTTCACTTCCCGTGGATCTGATTATTGAGGTGATAAAGTCAGGAATTACTGTCCCTCCGGAAGTTAAGACAATAACACACAGGGGGAACGTTTTATGGAAAGCTCACGAATAATTATCAAGCTTCAACTTGGGATTTACTTTATCATATTTATGTCTACCATTCTTTACGGCTTAACACTTGGCGTTGGCACGGACTTAAAGTTCGGCAATTCTATTTTCGGCCTTTACAACGGATTCGGGGGAGCTGTTCAAATTGCTGCGGAGTTTTCAGTAACTCATGAAAACCCTCAAGTTTCCCTTAATATTTCGTTACTCGCCAGAAACGATAGATATTTTCGGGATCCATTTACGGATAGTTACTACGGTGGTTTCTACTTCGATTTTGGGAACAGCTGCTTAACCTTACGTATGAGCCCCTTCAGCATTTCAGTTGGTAAAGGTTATCTCGGTGATTTGGTCGAATCCAGTTATCCTTTGTTTGCCTCTTCGACACATTTGCCAAGAAATTTTTTCGAATTAAAATACGAGGATGAGAGGTTCCTATATATTTCTAGATGGCTCGAACTGACAAATTTAAGAGATGAACACAAGCCGTCCGAAGAACGTTTTAGGGGAGCGAATTTTAAGTCATACGTGCTGAAGGCCGGGGCTTTCCGATTTGGCTACGAGGAAGCAAACATATACGTGGGAAAGAATTTTGATTTTGAATTTTTCGCAAATCCCGTCCCAGGTTTTTTCATCCAGTATGTTAAGGATGCTGGACGTCCATATCCAGAAGGAATCGGAGAATGCAATTTTATTATGGGATTTTGCGCGGACTTTAAGACAAGTGATTTTTACCTTTACTCACAGATACTCATTGATGATATCAACATGAACAGGTTCCTGAAACCGAGCGAATTTCAGAATCCTGATAAGATCGCATGGAGTTTTGGTGCAAGTTTTAACACTGAGGTAGGTCGGTTGGCCATACATCATGCGGGAGCAACCAAATACACTTTTCAACCATCTGGTGAATCTGGAAATAATAGATTCTACGGATATACAATTTACAATGATTTTCAATATAAGCAGCAAGATGGAAAAGACATGATATTGCCTTTGGAGTTTCTTTACGTAGGATACAAGTACGGCGAAAACAACCTCGCATTCAACGTTGAATACGTGCCGAAGGACCTCTTTGGAGTTCGTCAGGCGAAGTTTAATTTTGAGTACGTCGTTCTCGGTGAGCGATCTCCTATAAATGCTTGGGGTGAGCTTTCAACTCCGCCTGCAGGGACGCACCTGCTGGATGATCCCGTTTTGGAGCACAGATTGAACTTGGAAATTTACGTCCCATGGAAGGTGCTAGATTGGTTGGAATTGAAACTTTCTGGTCAGTTTGGCTATGTATGGAACCGTTCTGTTTTGGTAAACGTGGAGAGCGATAATGTAAAACGTCCATTGTTGCGTCCTCAACTTGGAAATAACACTGCGTTGGTTTCTTTTTCTTTAAGTACGAACGTGAAACTTAATTGGTAAAACAGATGGTAAAACAGAGAATCAGGGGTGACGAGCCTGATAAAGAATGCGTTTAATGCAGTTTTGCCATCGTTCTTGATGATTTTTTCCGGTTTTGCGTACGGAAAAATATTCAAAAATTACAGCATTGAGCTTTTCAGCAAGGTGGCTACTTGGTTGATGGCACCGGTTATCACGTACGCATTTGTGAACGATTACACACCCGAATACGTAATACTGGCGAAATTTTCTTTCGGCTTCTTTTTGATGTTTTTAATATCCTACATCAGTTCAAGACTTCACTCAACGGACAGAGAAATTATTTTCACCGGAAACGTTTACGTCAACTCTGGGTACTTGGGGTATCCAGTTTTACTTGCCCTTTGGGGTGAACGTGGACTGGCTTTCGGTGTTGTATACTCTTTCGTAAACGTTCTCTTTGGAAGCACCTTACTACCGGCATTTATTAGTGGTAGACTTGAACTTAAAAACGTCTTTAGACTGCCGTTTATCTATGCAATGGTAGCTGGTTGGATTTTCGGAAAATTGGGAATCTCTTACAAGCAGTTACCGGCTGGGTTCTTGAGTTATTTTACGTGGCTAAAAGGGATGGCAATACCTTTTCTTCTCTTCCAGGTGGGGCTTTCAATTGCGAGGATAGAGCTTAACAAAAGGGATTTGAAAACTTACGTATTAGTCAGCTTTGAACGTTTAGTAGTCATTCCTATGATCATGCTGTTTTTCGTCTTGCTTACGAATACCTCAAGAGTTTTGCGACTGGGAAGCTTGGAGTCAAAGGTGTTCCTTCTTGAATGTGCGATGCCAATAGGTGTGAACAGTGTTGTGGTTGTTAGCACTTTTAAGGGCGACGCTGCGGGAAAGGCTGGCATATCGGTTGCACTCAGTACGTTACTCTCACTTTTGACACTGCCACTCTGGGCTGTAGTGCTGGAAAAGATATGGAAATAGAGACAAAGATAATGCTTATAATCTTGAGGAAGGTTCGAGAGGAGGAAAGGTAACATGTACCTGCAGGACGTGATTAAAACCTTAGACGAGTTCTGGGCGAGTCAAGGATGTTTTATTGAACAACCGTACGATATTGAAATGGGTGCTGGTACGTTTCATACGTCAACGTTCTTTGGGGTTTTGAAAAAAAGGCCGTGGAATGTGGCTTTTGTTCAACCAAGTAGAAGGCCCACAGACGGACGTTATGGCGAGAATCCGAATAGAATGCAAAGGTTTTTCCAGTACCAGGTTATTATGAAACCCCACCCGGAAAGATCTCAAGAAGTCTATCTTGAATCACTCAGGGCACTTGGCATAAAACCCGAAGAGCATGACATAAGGTTTGTCGAAGACAATTGGGAATCTCCGACACTTGGAGCTTGGGGTATCGGATGGGAAGTTTGGCTCGATGGAATGGAAATAACTCAGTTCACGTATTTCCAGCAGGTTGGAGGACTCAACTTGAAGGAAATACCGCTTGAAATAACTTACGGTGTGGAAAGGATTGCAATGTATTTACAAGGAGTCGATAACGTCTTCGATGTGATGTGGAACAAGGACGTTAAGTACGGGGAGTTGTTTAAGGAAAATGAACGCCAGTTCTCAATTTACAATTTCGAGAAAGCGAATACCGAACGCCTCTTCAAAATGTACGAAATGTACAAGGCTGAATTCGAGGAACTGATAACTCTTGGATTACTCTTCCCAGCTTACGAACAACTTTTGAAATGTTCGCACACGTTCAATCTGTTGGACGCTCGTAATGCAATTAGTGTCGCTCAAAGGCAGTCCTTTATCAGGGAAATTCGGAGTATGGCTACAAGATGTGCAAAGCTTTTCCTTGAATTGGAGGGTGAGGAGAAATGGGTGTAAAAAACGAATTTTTGCTTGAAATAGGCGTTGAAGAGCTTCCTACGACCGAAGTTCAGGGAATTGTCAGTCAGTTAAATGAGTTGATTGACAGGTACGTTTCAAGCGAGGGATTGACATTCGAAGAAAAAGTGATAATACTCGCGCCAAGGCGTTTTGGTTTTTGGCTTCGCGGATTGCCTAGCAAATCTGCTGACAAGTTGGTTGAGAAAAAAGGACCGTCGGTCCAAATTGCTTACGACGAAAATGGACAGCCTACAAAAGCGTTGCTTGGGTTTCTAAAGTCGACAGGAGCAAGCCTGGAAGACGTAAAGATTATCGAAAATTACGTCTACGTACAAAAGAAGTTGGAAGGTCTGCCAACAAAGGAAGTTTTGGAAACGGTTGTTCCTAAGATAGTCGAGTCTATCAGGTTTCGAAAGCCAATGAAGTGGAGAGATGGCAAGTATGAATTCGTAAGAATTCCACATCATATATTGGCAATATTCAACGGTGAAGTTGTTGAGTTCGAATTGTTCGGATTAAATAGCTCGAACAAAAGCAACGGGCACCGTTTTGTCAAAGATGATTACTTTGAGGTTTTGAGTATTGAGGATTATCTTCGTAAAATGAAGGAATTTTACGTAATCCCGATAATGAGTGAGCGCGTAGAGTTCATAAAATCTCAGCTTTCTGAATTCGAGAAGAGTGGATTGAGCGTAGACAAAGACGAAGATCTAATTAACGAAGTTGCGATCCTAACTGAGTATCCAAAACTGATTTCCGGAACGTTTGACCCAAAATTCATGAGCCTACCGGAAGAACTCATAAGAACCACCATAAAGCACCATCAACGTGCTTTCACAACCTATAAGGAAGGACGATTAACGAACACGTTTGTGGCTTTCATCGACAAACCGGAGGATGTTAATGAAAATGCTCGTAAGGGTTACGAGAGAGTTATAAATGCTCGTTTGGAAGATGCAAGGTACTATTATGAAAAGGATATAAAAGTACCTCTCGAAAATTTCAACGAGAAATTGAAAGAAATCGTATTCCAAAAGGAGCTTGGAACGCTTTACGATAAGGTTTTAAGAATTGAGAAGCTCTCAGAGATTATAATAAACGCTTTGGGATTGCAGAAACTTAGTGGTAAAATATTAAGGACAGCTAAGTTGTGCAAGGCAGATATCGGTTCGCATGTTGTCTACGAATTCCCTGAGCTTCAAGGGACAATGGGGCGTATTTACGCACTTAAAGACGGTGAACCCGAAGAAGTTGCGATTGGTATAGAGGAACATTACTCCGGAGACCCTGATACAATAACAGGCGCGGTTGTAGGTATTGCTGACAGGATTGACACCGTGGTTGGTAATTTCCTCATCGGAAACATCCCAACAGGTTCAAAAGATCCGTATGGTTTAAGAAGCAAAGTAGATGATATCTTCAAGATTACCGAAAAATTCGAGTGGTTACTGGACCTTGACCAACTTTTAACGGAAGCCTGTAAGTTGCTTGGAAAAACAGTACCCACAGAGCTTATTGAGTTTTTTGAAACCAGGTTCGAACTGTATAACTCAAAGATCAGATACGACATTGCGCGTGCAACAAAACATCTTTGGAAGATACCGATTCGTGGTATTTTATCAACACAGGCTATAGCAGCGCTCGTGGGTACGGAGGATTTCAAGCATCTGATAGTTGGTTTTGAACGGGTACATAACATAAGCAAAAAGCATACTTCCACGGAGTTCGACGCAGCTAAATTCGTTCAGGAAGAGGAAAAAACATTGTTTGAAAAGTATCTTGATACCAAAGTGAAAGTACTTGAGGCTTTGAAACATCTGAATTACAAAGAAGCTTTGGAAGAACTCATAAGACTCAGGCCATTTATAGACAATTACTTCGATAAAGTATTTGTTATGGTAGAAGAAGAGGACATCAGGCTAAACAGACTCGGATTTCTCAAAAATTTGGACGAACTTTTTCTAAGAATTGGTGATCTTACACAAATAGAGAAGCATTAGAGCGACTAATGTTTGAACTTGCGGGAGGTGAACATCATGAAAAGGTTGGGCACATTGTTATTCACCATTTTAGCGGTAGCTGTAATATTCGCCGACATCTTCACAAATTCTTTAGTTAACGCCTCAGATCCTGGAAATGCAGTTGCTCAAACTTATTACTTTAGAGCAAGTGCTCTACAATGTTGTTCGAATCGTTTTTATACGGGTGTTGAGGGGCATATTTCTGGCTTTGGACTGAATCTATCAGCTGGAACGATTCTTTCCTTCGATAACGGTAACTGGACATTTGCAAAGGAGTTGTACATTGCGGCAGGCGTAAATCTTGGCAAGCTGTACATGGGAATTTCCGCTAAGACTGATCCGAGCAACATTTTCAACCCTGCAAGTTACTCTGAACTCAAGGTTGGTGCTGGCCTTATTTCTACGAGAAAAACTGAGAAACTTGTTAACTCATGGAGTCGCTTTGAGCTTTCATACATTCCAAAGACACTTCTTGAAATAAAAAATGGGAGGATATCTATCGTTGAAAACCCAGACTGGTTGGAGGCACAACTACGCCTTAAACTCGAGTCTTACGAAAATGGCTATTTCTACTTCCACTTTCTTCTGAAGAGTATCAAAAGTGCGCTTGAGGGTACCTTTGACTATGAATTTGCTTTAGCACTTCCACTGAGCAACTTGTTGTACGTAGGCTTGTCGCAGAAGGAGGGTAACTGGGTCTTTGGAGGGGGAGTTTCGTTCCCGTTTTTCAACGCTTCGATAAGCTACGGAAGCGAACGCTTATACTGGAAAGTTACAGCGCAATTCTAATTCTTCAATAACGTTTGGGGGGATGACGGATGTTGAAGAGGGGTCTTGCGGTTCTTGCGGTTGTGTTATTAGTAGCAACAGTTTTTTTCCCGCAAAGTTTGAACACCATAAAAAAGCGTGGCAAGTTGATCATTGGCACTGAACCGACATTCCCACCGTTTGAATTCGTGGATGAGAAGAATCAAATTGTTGGATTTGATATCGACATTGCAAATGAACTTGCCAAGAGACTTGGGGTAAAACTCGAAATCGTCAGCTTACCTTTTGACAGTCTCATTCCAGCTTTGCAGCAAGGTAAGATTGACCTGATTATTGCCGGCATGACTATTACTGAAGAACGTGCAAAAGTTGTAGATTTTTCTAAGCCTTATTTTGAAGCCAACCAAGCTATTGTTGTGCGCGGAGATTCCAAGTTCCAACCCAAGAAGATCGATGATCTGGTTGGTAAAAAGGTGGCGGTACAGCTTGGAACAACGGGCGACCTGGTCGTAAGTGAGGTAAAAGGTATAGAAGTCGTAAGGTTCCAGAAGTTCACCGATGCCTTTCTTGAGCTTCAAAACGGTAGGGTGGATGCGGTGGTGCTTGATGAGGCTCCGGCGAAAGCTTACGTTAAAAAATTCCCTAAATTCATCTTAAGTACGGTTATTGATACTGGGGAGACGTACGGAATAGCTGTGAAGAAAGGGAACAGGGAACTTTTAAATTTTGTGAATCAGACACTTGACATCCTCAAGTCCACAGGAGTTTACAACAAGCTGATTCAGAAGTGGTTCGAGTAATTCCAGTAGAAAGATTCTGAGCATTTGATGAGACACGCTCTAGTGCGTGTCTCGTTTTTTGTAATGAATATTAGAGTTTGAAACTGTGTTGACTAACGGGGAGTGGGATGGTGGAGGCCTTTTACGAACTTCTTAAGAACTTCAATTTCTTGCTGATCGGTGCGTGGGAAACGCTGAAACTGACCTCTTTTTCCGTTGGCATTGGCTTGATACTGGGAACGTTTATCGGTATGGGACGGCTGTCGCGCTATAGGATAATCAATTACCCATGTACAGCATATGTTGAATTCTTGCGGGGAACACCGTTGCTTGTTCAAATATCAATTATATACTTCGGTTTGCCTCAGGTGGGAATACAACTTGCACCATATCCTGCAGCCGTTACTGCGCTCGGTTTGAACAGTGGAGCCTACATTGCGGAAATAGTAAGGGCTGGAATACAGTCTATTCCTCGTGGTCAGTACGAAGCTGCAAGGTCATTGGGGCTCACACATTGGCAATCTATGAGATATATAATCCTTCCTCAAGCGTTCAGGAACATCCTGCCAGCTCTGGGAAATGAGTTTATCACCCTTACAAAAGACAGCTCACTAGCATCGGTAATAGGTGTATCGGAACTGATGAGAAGCGGCCAGTTCGTCATTTCCCGGACGTTCCAAACCTTCTCCATCTATTTTGGTATCGCGTTCATTTACTTTATAATGACCCTCGTCATCTCAAGAATTGTGCGCTATGCCGAAAGGAGGCTCTCGGTAGGATGAATCAGCAGGCCACAAATTCGGCAGCCTCCCAAGAAATTTTAAGAATTGAGAATCTTCACAAACGTTTTGGAAACCTTGAAGTTCTGAAGGGTGTAAATCTTTCAGTAAGGAGAGCGGAAACTATCGTTATAATTGGTCCCAGCGGTGGAGGTAAAAGCACCCTTTTAAGATGTATCAATAGACTTGAAGAGTATCAAGGTGGAAAAATTTTTCTTGACGGGGTTGATATCCAGCAGATTGACGTCAACAAGCTTAGGACGCGTGTTGGTATGGTTTTTCAACAATTCAATCTCTTTCCGCACATGAATGTCTTACAAAACCTTATTTTAGCTCCTATCAAAGTTAAAAACATGTCTAAAGAGCAGGCCATTGAAAAAGCACACTTGCTGCTTCAACGAGTAGGACTTTTGGACAAAATTTACGCCTTTCCAGAGCAACTTTCAGGAGGTCAGAAACAGCGCGTTGCGATTGCGAGAGCTTTAATGATGGATCCTGAGGTTATGCTTTTTGACGAACCAACTTCTGCTCTTGATCCAGAATTAGTGGGAGAAGTCTTGGATGTAATGAAAAACCTCGCCGAGAGTGGTATGACCATGCTGGTGGTTACCCACGAAATGGGATTTGCACGCGATGCTGCCGACCGAATCGTATTCATAAGCAACGGTGTTGTTGAGGAGGAAGGCCCGCCGGAACAGATATTAAAGCAGCCACAAAAACAGAGAACTAAAGAATTTTTGAGAAGAATCCTTGAATGAGAACTTTCTTCTTATTTCATCGAAAAACGAATTTAATAACCCCCTTATTTTGTCCCCGGCCTTAGAGTAGTTTAAGACCGGGCTTTTTATTTATCAGTACTCACCAGCCAACTGCCCATAACAACTGTAATTTCGATGAGGAAGAAAGCAAAAAACGAAACAGTGTTGTAATATGTCTTTTTACCAGAAAAAGTACTTATTAGAGCCAATTAATGTTCAAAAAATGTTATTTTCATATTGAGTACAACATTTTACAACACTGTTCAGGGTGCTATAATTTCAGCTGAGGTGAAATAAAACCAACCGACTTTTACTGTAGGGGGGTGGACCTATGTGGAAAGAGCTCGAGGAATGGCTCAAGCAGAACTTGACGATCCAGGAACTGAAAGCCAAAGCTAAAGAACTCGGTCTTCCTGTAAGAAAGCAGATGACGAAAAACGATGTTCGGCGCATGATTGAGAAGTTTCTTGAAAGAGTCAGACTTGGCGACCAAACTCCGGTGAATGTTTCTTCGATGGGTAGTGCGCAAGTTGAAACGCGGATTGCCGAACGACAGGTTCCTGTACGCGAGGACTTAAACCTTCCGGAAACTTACAACAAAGATAAACTCGTTGCCATGCCGGTCAATCCTTACTGGATCCACCTGTACTGGGACTTCTCTGAAGAGAACAGAAGATTCCTTGCTTCTGGCAACGTTCGAAAACTTGTCCTCCGTGTTTATGATGTAACCTTCATTGAGTTTGATGGTACCAACGCTCACAGAACATTTGAAGTTCCGATTGATTTGTCTATCAGGAACTACTACTTAAACATCCCCATGCCCGGAGCGCATTACCTCGGAGAAATCGGATACTACGATGCTGAAGGACGATACGTATCCATTATCCGTTCGAATCTGTGCAAAGTACCAACAAATTCTCCAAGTTCGTCGACGCGAGAGCGCTGGCTCGATTTAAGAAAACATAGAAGGATTGTAACTCCGGCTGCTGGAATGCTCACGCCAATCATCGAGCGTGTTCCAGGTTCGCCTCACGGATTAGAACATCTTTTTCGCATTTCCAACGTCGGTAGCATCAGCGTATTCCAACTCAGTGGGAAGGGGATATAAGTATGCCGCGTGGTCAAATAGTCTTCGTCCTTCATGCGCATTTGCCTTACGTTCATCATCCAGAGTATCCGTTTTTCTTGGAAGAGCAGTGGTTGTTTGAGGCAATGACGGAAACGTACATACCGTTGTTGAAAATGTTCAGAAACCTTGAAAGAGATAGAGTACCTTTTAAACTCACCATGTCGATTACCCCACCGCTGATGGAAATGCTCGCCCATCCAGACCTTCAGCGAAAATACGAGAGAAGACTAACGCAGCTGATAGAACTTGCGGGAAAAGAGGTCCAAAGAACGGCGCTTGAGCATCCATTGAAACACAAAATGGCAAAGTTTTATCTTGAAGATTTCCAAGAGACACTACATCTATTTAGAGACGTTTACAAGGGTAATTTGCTAGCTGCATTCAGGGATTACATGTCAAAAGGGTACTTGGACATCATAACTTGTAACGCCACGCATGGTTACCTACCTTTTATGGAACAGTATCCCCAAGCTATCCGTGCACAATTGGAACAAGCTGTGAAAACATACGAACGTCACATGGGTGTAAAACCGAGAGGAATTTGGCTTGCAGAGTGCGCTTATTTCCCAGGCTTGGACAAGTACTTAGCGGAGTACGGACTTGAATATTTCTTTGTCGATTCACATGGCTTGTGGTATGCGGACGAGAGACCAAGGTACGGTGTATACCGCCCGGTTATTACACCAAACAATGTATTTGTTTTTGCACGTGATCCCGAGAGTTCCGAACAGGTTTGGAGTGCGCAAATAGGTTATCCTGGTGACTCAAGGTACAGGGAGTTCTACAGGGATATTGGATTTGACAGAGAGTATGAATACATAAAACCCTACATTGATCCAAGCGGTGTGAGGACTAACACAGGGATTAAATACCATAAAATCACTTCCAAAGAGCTTCCGCTTGAAGCTAAGCAACTTTACGATATCGACGAAGCCAAGCAGGTTGCTCACGAGCATGCTCGTGACTTTCTCCGGAAAAAGGAAGCCCAGGTGGAGTACCTACTCAATCTTTTCGACGGTCTTGAACCAATTATAGTTGCTCCATTCGATGCAGAATTGTTCGGTCATTGGTGGTTTGAAGGGCCTTACTTCCTTGAGTATTTCATGCGCGAAGCTGCAAGAAGTACGAAATTGAGAATCGTGCGAGCCTGCGATGTTGTAGATTGGATTGAGAAGGTGCAAATTGTTACACCAGCTGCCTCGAGCTGGGGAGCAAACGGCTACAACGAAGTTTGGTTGAATGGTACGAACGACTGGATTTATCCACACCTACACGAAATGGTCGAAAAGATGACGGAAATGGCCAAGCAGCATGCAAGTGAAGCCGATCCAATTAAGGTTAGGGTCCTAAACCAAATGGTGAGGGAATTATTACTTGCACAATCGAGTGACTGGGCATTTATAATGACAACACGCACGAGCGTTGATTACGCAGTTAACAGAACAAAAACCCACGTGAAACGATTTTTAAACTTGTACGAGATGCTGAAGAGTGGTAATATAGACATTGGGGAGTTGCAGAGGCTTGAGTACGTCGACGACATCTTTCCCGACGCAGATTACCGGATGTACCTAAGACTGTGACGGAGGCGAACAATTTTTAGCTTCAAAAACTCCCCGGGAATACTTCCCGGGGTGTTGTGTTGAAAGGAGGTAAGCAAGGTGCCTGGTAAATTGTTTGAGGTCAGATGGCATGGGCGAGCTGGTCAAGGTGCGAAAAGTGCTTCGCAAATGCTTGCAGAAGCGGCTTTGGACATGGGAAAATACATTCAAGCGTTTCCGGAGTACGGTGCGGAGCGAACGGGAGCTCCCATGAAAGCTTTCAACAGAATTTCAGATGAGCCAATTCTTATCCATTCCTCTGTTGAAAAGCCGGATCTTGTTGTAGTTATTGATGATACCCTCCTTGGAAACCCGGATATCATTGCTGGAACGGATGAAAACACGATAATGGTTGTCAACACCGTAAGAGACTCCACTTGGGTTAGGCAAAAGTCCGGTTTCAAAGGGAGGATTTGTGTTGTTAAGGCAACAGATATTGCCCTAGAAGAACTTGGAAGGGGTACACCAAATACAGTTATGCTTGGTGCAATTGCTAGAGTTACCGGTATTATCGAACTCAAGTACGTCGAAGAAAAGATAAGAGATATGTTCCTTAAGAAGTTTGGTGAAGAAATTGTTAAGAAGAACATCAGGGCACTTCACAGGGGATACGAAGAGGTGAGATGCGATGCCTGAACTGAAGGGATGGAAAGAATTGCCAATCGGTGGACTTATCGTGGAACCCGGCAATGCAAAGCAGTACAAAACGGGAACTTGGAGGGTCTTGAGACCTGTTTATCAGCCTGAAAACTGTATTCACTGTATGCAATGCTGGCTATACTGTCCCGACCAAGCTATCGTTGTTGAGATTGTCGATGGTAAACCAAAAATGCGAGGCTATAATTACTATTACTGCAAAGGTTGTGGTCTTTGTGCAAATGTCTGTCCAAAGAGCACTGATCCAAAGACAAAACAACCGGCGCCTGAAGAAAAACGCGCAATAGTCATGAGACCTGAAACTGACTTTGCCGAGGAATGAGGAGGTGTTAGGATGCCAGCTAAGCAAGCGCTTACAGGTGCAGAAGCAATTGCGTACGCAATGAAACAGATAAATCCCGATGTTGTTGCCGCGTATCCGATAACGCCGCAGACTCCTGTTGTGGAGTACTTTGCAAAGTACGTTGCTGATGGTGTTGTCGATACGGAAATGATTCCCGTTGAAAGTGAACACTCAGCGATGAGTGCTTGTGTTGGTGCTGCAGCAGCCGGTGCAAGGGCCTTTACAGCCACTGCGGCAGTTGGACTTGCACTGATGCACGAGATAGTCTACATTGCCGCTTCATTGAGGCTTCCTATTGTTATGGCCGTTGCGAACAGGGCACTATCCGGTCCAATCAACATCCACTGTGACCACAGTGATGCCATGGCTGAGAGAGACAGCGGTTGGATACAACTTTGGGCTGAGAATGTTCAAGAAGCTTACGACTTTACCGTGATGGCTTACCGTATAGGCGAACATCCGGATGTGCGGCTCCCGGTCATGATAAACTTCGATGGATTTATCATTTCCCACGGTGTCGAGGTTCTGGAAACATTGGATGACGACGTTGTTAAGAGTTTTGTTGGAAAACCAATAAAAATGTACTCACTCCTTGATACCGAACACCCAGTTACCTACGGTCCACTTGATCTGTACGACTATTACTTTGAGCACAAACGCCAACAAATTGAAGCAATGAAACATGTACCAAAAGTATTCAAACAGGTTGCAGAAGAATTTGAAAAAATCTCTGGACGAAAATACGATCTGGTTGAGGAATACATGACCGATGACGCAGAATATATAATGATTGCTCTCGGTTCCACGGCTGGTACAATTAAGCATACGATTAAGGAACTAAGAGCGGAAGGAAAGAAAGTTGGTTTGGTTAAACCGTGGGTTTTCAGACCGTTCCCGAAATTCGAGCTTCAAAGAATTTTGAATGGTAGAAAAGGTGTCATAGTGCTTGATCGTTCTGCATCTTTTGGTGCAGAAGCCCCTCTCTACGAAGCTGTTAAATCCGCGTTGTACGAAGTTGCCGTCAGACCGCAACTGGGTAGCTATGTCTATGGTCTCGGTGGTAGAGACATAACACCTGCACACATCAGGCAAGCGTTCGAAGATGCGTTCAAAGGATACCTAATTGCGGATGAAGAGCGATACCTTGGTTTGAGAGAGTAAAGAGGAGGTGTGCTGAATGCCACTGAATGCTATAGAGCTTGCAAAACTGTTCCACGATAAAAATCCTGGGATAACCCCAGGTCACAGGATGTGTCCGGGTTGCGCTGCTCCAAATGTCGTAAAGTTTGCTCTCATGACTGCGATAGCGAAGGGATACCATCCAGTAGTTGGACTTGCGACCGGTTGTCTTGAAGTTTCCACGACGATATTCCCTTATACGGCGTGGAATGTGCCGTACATTCACAACGCGTTTGAAAATGTGGCAGCAACGATAAGTGGCGTCGAAACGGCTTTCAGGGCTGCGAAAAAGCGCGGAGAGATACCACCCGACAAGAAACTTGCTTTCTTCGCCTTTGCGGGCGACGGTGGAACTTACGATATAGGTCTTCAATCACTCTCCGGTGCTGTTGAACGTGGTCATAAGTTTATCTACATTGTTTACGACAACGAAGGTTACATGAACACTGGTAATCAGAGATCTGGGGCAACACCTCCGGGTTCCGATACGACTACTGCACCAGTTGGAAAGCAAATCCCGGGAAAACTTCAGCTCAAAAAGAACATCGTTGAAATTATGGCTGCACACGAAAATGTCTACGTTGCCACTGTGGCTATATCTGAACCTATTGATTTCATGAAGAAGATAGAGAAAGCACTTGAATTCGATGGTCCTGCGTTCATCGCTGCACATTCCGCGTGTGTGAGGTTCTGGAGGGTAAACGACGATAAAGCTGTTGAGAGCGCGAGACTTGCAGTTGAAACACTTTACTGGCCACTTTACGAAGTTGAACGCGGTGTTTACAGAGTTACCAAGAAGATTACCAATCCAAAACCCGTTGAAGAATACATCAGGTCACAAGGAAGGTTCAGACCACTTCTTTCAAGACCTGACGCGAAAGAAATTATTGAAGAACTTCAGCAGTATGTAACTTCCAGATACGAAAGGTTACTCGCACTTGAAGAGATTACAAAGGACAAACCATTGAGAGGTCCCTGGGCAAAAGAAGACTTTCAAACAGATGAGCATGCGATGTAATCGAAGGTGCTAAATTATATAAAGAATGCTCCGCCTCCGGCGGGGCATTTTTGTTTATTTCAAGAAAAGGTATTGACACACCCAGGTGGATTTATGATATAATGTAAGCAACAAAACGAGAAAACAAAAAATAGAGAATGAATCACAAAGAAAATCGCAATTTGGTGGAGGAAAAGCCGGATGATAAGTTCTGTACGCTTCCATTTGGGATTTTTCGAAGTTAGAAAGAACATGTGCAAAAAAGCTAAACGCGGCTGCCCGCTGGGAAGTGGTCAGCCTGCGTTTGGCTTGGTATAAAGGCTAAAGCAGGCCAAGGCCAGAAAATACCAGCGGGCTACAGTATGAAACTGTAGCCCGCTTTTTTATTAGAGCGTTAATTCGTCTTTTCGATTATCACAACAGAGAGGAGGAGAGGCGGATGCGTATTGCGATAGTGGGAGCAACTGGAGCGGTTGGTAGAAACATGATGGCAGTACTTGAAAACACGGAGGTAAATATTGACGAACTCCACTTGTATGCTTCCGAACGTTCTGCTGGCCAAAGGATGAGCTTTAAGGGGATTGAATTGCCCGTAGAAAAACTTACTGAAGACGTCTTTGCTCGCGGTTATGACTATGTGCTCTTCTCAGCAGGTTCCGAGGTTGCGAAACATTTTGCTCCAATTGCCGCGCATTATAGCAACCTTGTAATTGACAATTCATCAGCTTTCAGGATGGATCCGGCCATTCCTCTTGTTGTCCCTGAAATAAACGGGTATTTACTGAAAGGCTATCGCGGAATTGTTGCAAATCCAAATTGTTCAACAATTCAAATGCTTCTGGCGCTGTATAGAGTGCACGACAGGTATCAACTTTCGGAAATCTTTGTCTCGACCTACCAATCCGTTTCTGGAGCTGGTTACAAGGGAATTTCCGAATATGAACAACAACTTACAGGTGTTTACGAGCCGAAAGTTTTTGCAAAACGGATTGCTCACAACGTGATTCCATTGATTGGTGATTTGAGGGATGATATATCACAAGAAGAGTGGAAGATGATCAACGAAACGAGAAAAATTTTGAACTCAAGAACGCTAGGTGTTTACCCAACAACCGTGAGGGTACCAGTCCGAATTGGTCACTCTGAAGCAATCATAGCACGGACGCTGTTTCCTATCATGTCGAGAGCCGATTTAATAGAGACAATCTCCAGTGGGGAGAATGTCGTGGTATCGGATGATATTATTACCCCCGTCGATGTGGCTGGAAGCGATTTAACGTACGTTTGTCGGATTAGATTATTCGATGCCCATACATTTGGAGTTTGGGTTGTCGCAGACAACTTGAGAGTTGGAGCAGCTACCAACGCTGTTCGAATCTTATTAAAACACGCTAGTTCGAGTTTATCGTATAAACAAGTAACACAACGCTACTGAAAGAAGGGAAACGAATGGACGGTATTTTGGATATTGTTCCATACACTGCAACGGGTAACACATTTGTTGTGGTAGAGCTTTTGCCCGAATTATCACTGACTGACAAAGAAAAATCTCAAATTGTACTTAATGTTGTTGGCGAGAGGGACGGAGTTATTTTCGTCGAACGTTCCAATGAAGGTTTAAACTTCCGAATGGACTACTTCAACAGAGATGGGAGAAGGGCAGCGTTTTGTGGCAATGGTGCGAGGGTATTTGCGGGGTATTTGCATGATAAATACGGACTCTGTGGAGACCTTCGATTTGAAACATCAGTGGGTTTCCTACATGCAATTATCAGTGAAGAAATCAAGGTAGAAATGCCTAAACCAAGAATTGATAGAGATATTTTGGAAGTTTTCCACGGTGCGATTCTTGCCGGAAAACTTGTAAATGTCGGTGTTTCACACCTAACCATTGGGGTTACGTCCAACGGAGTTTTTACGGAAGAAGATTTGGTCGAGCACTTAATGAAGTATGCTTCAGATTTGAGACGCAAATACGACGCAAACGTAAATTTTTTCCACGTTCTTGCCAGAGGACACATCAAAGTACGTACTTACGAGCGTGGCGTTGAGCGTGAAACACTTTCTTGTGGGTCAGGAGTAACTGCCTGTGCGTACGTTTACGCATTGGAAGATTTCTCCAGTCTGAATCGTGATGAAACATTCGATGACTTTACTGTACAGATTACCACTCGTGGAGGATCACTTAAGGTTCATTTTGAAACTGATAGGCTCTATCTTTCGGGGGGTGTAGTGAATGAGTGATGTTAGGGGCTGGAGGATGTTTTGTGGAGTTGGTACAGCGATCGTTACTCCTTTCAAGGATGGAGAGGTGGATTATCGAGCGTACGAAAAACTTGTTCGATGGCAAGTGGAGAATGGTGTGGATGCAATTGTTGTCGCGGGTACAACTGGAGAAGGTGCAACACTAACTGTTGACGAGAGAAATAAATTGACTTCCCTGACGAAAGAGATTTGTGGGCCTGCTATTCAAGTCATTGTAAGTACTGGGACAAACGATACGAGAAAAACTCTCGAACTTTCCAAGAACGCACAACAACATGGTGCGGATGCAGTACTGGTAGTGACGCCCTACTACAACAAACCAACACAGGAGGGTTTATACGCTCATTACAGATTTCTCTCCGAACGCCTCGATATCCCCATCATTATTTACAACGTTCCCTCACGAACCGGTGTGAACATTTTGCCTGAGACCGTTGCACGTCTTGCATCAGATTGTTCAAATATCGTGGCAATCAAAGAAGCAAACCCCGATGTAGGTCAATCGGATGAGATCTACCGTCTGACTTGGGCAATGAACTTTTACATATACTCGGGTAACGACGACCGCGCGTTTCACACAATGTGCGCTGGTGCAAAGGGGGTGATTTCCGTAGCCTCCAACGTTATACCAAAAGCGATGGTTGAAATGACCCACTCAATTTTAAACGGGGATGTAAAAAGGGCCCTTGAGATTCACTTCAGATACCTTAAACTTATGAAACTACTCTTCATCGAAACAAATCCAATCCCGGTGAAGGCACTACTTTCACTTATGGGTTTCATCCAAAACGAGCTAAGGTTGCCACTCGTTCCAGCTTCGCCACAGACGATCGATAAGCTTTCGCAGGTTCTAAAGGAGTTGGGAACATGAGGTACGGTATTGTTGGTGCGAAGGGTAAGATGGGAAGAGAGTTAAGAGAACTTTTTTCGAGCCATGGGGATGAGCTTGTTCTTGAAGTTGATGTTGATTATTTTGATGAGAGAGGCACTCCCGAGGTCATTGTTGATTTTTCTTCCCCTAGTGCTGTCTCAACGACCGTTGAACTTTGTAAAAGATATTCGGCACATTTGGTCATAGGAACAACTGCACTCACTCAAGAACACTTTGAAATACTTAGGGAACTGGGGAAACAAGTTGCGGTCGTCCAAAGCTTCAATTTTTCAGAGGGAATAGCAATATTTCAGAAGCTACTGAGGGAATTTTCTCATCTATTCGCAGGTTGGGATTGCTGGATTGTTGAAACACATCACAACCAAAAAAAGGATGCACCATCTGGCACTGCCATTATGCTAAAACACGAAGTCGGTAGAGAGGTGCCGATAAGTTCGTTAAGGATAGGTGGAGTTTTTGGGGAGCATGTTATTTACTTTGCCAACACTTACGAAGTTTTTGAGCTAAAACATTCGGCTATATCAAGAAAAGTTTTTGCAAGTGGTGCAAGAAGAGCTGCTCTCTTCTGTTTGAAGGTAAAAAAGGGATTCTACAACTTCCTGGATGTTCTCGAAGGAGGTATCGAGCATGGATAAAAAGACGCATATCAATACCACGATGAGTAACTTTCAAAAACATCCGACCGAATTGACGAGCGAGGAGATAGTGGAACTTATTACCAGGAGCAAGAAGAGAGATCTTGTAAGAGTGTACGCCTCTGGTGATTTTTCAAATCTCGCATTACTTAAAAGCTTCGAAGGATACGGAACTGAGTTTGAATTTGTGGGTGGAAGAGATTTTGGTATTTTCCTTGGAAATTATGAATTTATCCGTCCCATTCTCGAGAGTGGAATTGTCGACACCTACAAAGTGGAATACTTAGCCAGACGTTCTGCAATTCCTCTGTCCGATATTTCAAAATTCAACGCTCGAATTGAGCCAGGGGCAATTATTCGAGAATATGTGGAAATAGGCGATAACGCGATTATCATGATGGGGGCAGTCATCAACATAGGAGCTGTCATTGGTGAAGGCACGATGATAGATATGAACGTTGTAATCGGTGCCAAGGCGCGGATAGGTAGGTATTGTCATATCGGCGCTGGCAGTGTTATTGCCGGTGTGGTTGAACCTCCGAGTGCCAAACCGGTGGTTATTGGTGACCGTGTAGTCATCGGTGCGAACGCAGTTGTATTGGAAGGTGTGAAGGTTGGAGATGGTGCGGTTGTCGCAGCTGGTGCCGTTGTGGTCACCGACGTACCACCACGAACAGTAGTTGCGGGTGTACCTGCCAGAGTTATAAAAACCGTTGACGAAAAGACCGAAAGTAAGACACAGATTCTGGAGATTCTTAGAGGAGATAGTGCTGGGGGTGGGCGGACTTGAAAGTAATCGTTCAAAAATACGGTGGATCATCGGTTGCTGATCCAGAGCGAATCAGGAATGTTGCAAATCGTATCGTGAGAAAAGTGCGTGACGGATTCAAAGTAGTTGTTGTTGCCTCAGCTATGGGAAAAACAACAGACCAGTTAATTGCACTTGCAAAGAGCGTTTCAAATCGACCGGATGAAAGGGAACTCGACATGTTACTTGCCACGGGTGAGCAGGTCTCGTGTGCACTGGTTGCAATGGCTCTAAAGGATCTTAGGGTCAAAGCAATATCTCTTAACGCGTTTCAAGCGAAAATACTCACCACTAGACATCACACAAACGCGCGTATTCTGGATATAAACCTACCCAATCTTAAAGAGTACCTCAAGGAACACGATGTATTGGTTATTACAGGTTTCCAAGGTATTACAGAAGATGGTCATTATACCACACTTGGTAGGGGAGGCTCTGATACGTCTGCGGTAGCCTTAGCTGCGAAACTGAGATGTGACTGCGAGATCTACAGCGACGTTCCCGGTGTGTACAGTTGCGATCCTAAACTTGTTAGCCGTCCAAAGAAATGGTCTTATATCACTTACGATGACATGCTCGAGCTTGCAGCTACTGGAGCGAAAGTACTTCACTCGAGAGCTGTAGAAATTGCAAAGAAATACAGTGTCAAGATTTATTGTGGTTCATCCTTCATAGAAGAGGAGGGAACGTGGGTGGTGGACAGGCTTCCAGAATGGCTTGAAGAACCGGTTGTAACTGGTGTTAGCCTTGAGCAAAACCAAGTGAAAGTCACCATAACCGATCTGACCAGCGATGCCACGGTTGTCTCGGATATTTTTAAACGTGTTGCTGATAGGGGAATCAACGTGGACATGATTTCTTTGGTGAAGAATGGCGAAAGAACGCACATTTCATTCACCGTTGTTCCGGATAAACTTGATGGAATAAAAGAATTGCTGGATGATACGCTCAGCGATTATGGAGCAAAGTATCATTTTTATGGCAGTTTTGCAAAAATTACGGTTGTTGGTACGGGGATGCGTTCAAGTTACGGAGTTGCTTCAAAACTCTTGGAAATCCTATCCAAAGAGGGAATAGAACCGGAAATAGTGACTACGTCGGAAATAAAAATCTCGCTTCTTGTACCTGAAGAACACGCTCAAAAACTTGTGGAAAAAATATGCTATGCTTTCTCGCTTGTTGAAGAATGACAGGAAACGTCAAGCGAATTGGAAGATGAGCGGAGGGACGAGGATGGCCTATCTTGCCGACACGTACATCAGATTTCCAATTAAGGTGCGTAACGCATCAGGAGTAAGAATTTGGGATCTTGATGGCAAGGAATACATTGATACCTTCATGGGTATCGGTGTACTTCTATTTGGGCACAACCATCCGAATGTCATTCGAGCTATGAAGGAAAAAATGGAACGGTACGTCCACCTGTCGAACTTCTTTCTCGACGAAGATGCTGAGTACGTTGCTCGTAGACTTATCTCTGAAACTGGAAAAGGTGGGAAAGTATTCTTTACGAATTCTGGAGCAGAGAGCATCGAATGTGCGCTGAAGGTAATTGAAAAATTCAGAAAGAGGAACAGACGAAAGGGTAAGATCGTGAGCTTTGTCAAGAATTTTCACGGAAGAACCTTAGGTGCCTTAAGGATTACGGGCTTTGAGAGAATAAGAATACCTTTTATAGAACATGATACTGAGGTTGTTTTTCTACCATACAACGCTTCAGAAGTCGAGGTATTCATGAAAGCGGAAACGGTTGATGCAGTTTTTCTCGAAGTTATTCATGGAAGTGGAGGACTGAACATGATACCGGGGGAAGTGGTTGAGGTTATCAAATTTTACCAAAAAAAGCACAATTTTCTCCTTGTTGCCGACGAGGTTCAAAGTGGTCTTGGACGAACTGGAAAATTCTACGGCTACCAACATTTTGATTTAGACCCAGACATAGTAACCATTGCAAAAGGAATCGGAGGAGGTCTCCCACTTGGAGCTTGTCTAATGCTTGGTGAGTTGGCCGACATCTTCGAAACCGGTGAACATGGTTCTACTTTTGCACCAAATCCTGTGGCTTTAGCAGCAGGACGTGTAATACTGCAGATGATAACTGCTGAGCTACTAGAACACGTTACGAATATTGGAAAGGCTTTTAAGGAAATATTCTCACAATTTGGTACGGTTCGCGGTTTGGGATTAATGCGTGGTGTGGAGCTGGAAAAACGAGTGACAAAGGAGGAGTTCTTAAGTGAGGGACTATTGGTCAACATTGTTGGAGAAAAAACTATTAGGTTCTTGCTGCCGTTGAACGTTTCCAATGATGAGCTTGACGAAATTGCCGAGCGCTTTAGCCGAGTTTTAAAGGTGTAAGAGCTTTGCGTCATTCTTCGCGACGTTTCTGCTCAAAAAGCCAAGATATCATTTCTTGAGTTCTGTAGGCCGGTACCCAGCTTGCATGTGGTGGTAAACCAAGAGAGTTCATGTAACCAGCTGGATACTCTGTATAAAGCACTCTCGCTCCGAGCTCTTTGAGTTTTTGGACCAAGAGTCTCGAATATGTTACGGGGACAACATCGTCATCTTCTGCATGAAATAACCACAAGGGAATGTGCTTTATCCGATGCAATCGTTCGGGATTTCCGCCACCGCAAACTACAACTCCTGCTGCAAAAAGTTGTGGGTTTAGCGTCAGCAGTGCGATTGTGCCAAAGCCTCCCATCGATAAGCCAGTGACGTAAATTCGATCTTCGTCAATGGGAGCTTTGCCAAGAAGGTCCTCGATAATTAACAACACAGTTGCAACATAAAAATTTGGTTTCAACTTGTGCGGATCTTTTTCCACTCGAAAAGATGTACCCCAGTAACCATCTTGTGCACACTGTGGTGCCAGAACAAAACATGGATGTTTGGCTTGAACCTCGGGCCTTATCCAGACCGTGGCCCCTTCATTAGCCGTAATTTGTTTTTCGTTATCGTCTCCTCGTTCACCAGCACCATGTAGAAACACCACAAGTGGATACTTTCTACCAGTTTCCACATTTGGTTCAAACAATCTGTACTTCATCCTTACTGACCCATTAACGTACTCATAAGACTTAAAAAATTCAAGAGCGTTCATTCAAATCAGCTCCTCTTTTCATACAACTCAACAAGTTGTATAATTACAACCAGGTAGCATGTGAACTGCAGATAACTTTCAAACACACTTCGAAAGTTCACAAAGATTTGGCCCCATGCTTGCCACTTTAAAGATTATACCACAGTGTATCACTTGAGAACAGAATCGTGATGAAGTTTTGGTATCCTATGATACTTTTGTTAGCCGATGCTAGTATCCATGACAAAATAAATATAGATAGACAGAAGTAAAACCTAAAATCCAACGATTCTAAGTTTTTACTAATCATAATCTGCTTCAAGAATTATTATGTCCTGGCTTAATGAGTTCAGAATATAAGATAGTGAGGGAACACTAATGCACTTACTGCAACTTATGTCTGTTGGCATCGGTGGTTGGGTTGGTAGTGTTCTTCGGTACTTCATTTCTTTGTGGCTAAACGAAAAGTTCCCGAATTCATTCGTACCGTTAGGAACACTTTTAGTGAACGTGCTTGGAAGTTTTCTCCTTGGACTAATCTTAGAATTTTCCCTACATGCAGACCTAAATTACGATGTCAGATTATTCTTAACCACGGGTATTATGGGAGGGTTAACAACGTTCTCGACATTCAGTTATGAAACGGTTGCTCTTTTAAACAGTGCGCTTTATTCGCAAGCCATTGCCAATATTGTTTTGAATCTCGGGCTAGGCCTTGGCGGAGCTCTTGCAGGGATAAACCTTGTTCGCTTGATGTTCAGATTCTGAGGGGGAAAGGGGATTATGTACGAGTTTGTGGGTACCTACATAAAAATCTACGTTCGCGAAAACGAGAAGTGCAAAGCATTGCATAACAAACCACTCAACAGAGTCATTGCAGATATAGCCATCGAGTTAGGTATCTCTGATTTGGTTGAGTACAAAGCTATGGAAGGGTACATATTCGACAAAAAGCTCCACACTTCTCTTAAAGAAATTGTTGAACCGAGTCTCCCAATAATAATAGAGGTTTTCACAACAGACGAACTTGCTCAACGGTTCCTAGAAAGAATAAATCCCTATCTCCGAAACGCGGCAGTTCTCGTTTTCAAGGAAGTACGCGGACTTTTCTGCAGTGGAGATACTTAATCGAGGATCGGAAAAACCGGAAGCTCACTCATCTGAAAATCCTCCCTCGCCAAAGGCTCAAATTTGCGCCGCATTGTGTTCCAATGGGTTAATTCCATCACCACTGGTGTGACAGCACTCAAAAGTTATTTAAATTGAAAATTCGAGAAAATCTTTATTCAAGCAGACTTACAAACATTTGTGGCATACATTTTTACGAGCTACAAAATGCAATATAAGGTTTCTTATATTGCAATTTTTTTGAACGCTTTCGAGATACCACCTTGAAATTCCAAGTGTCAAAAGCGCTAGGAAACTGAACAAGCTGTGAATAGACGAGCTATCGAACTCAAGCTATGCATCTTGCCTGTCATCAATAACCCTTCAACAGCCTTATATTCGGCCTCCTTGCAACTTTGATAACCAAGGCTGTTGGACACTTGATAACTCAGAAATCATTGAACCAATCGGATTATCGATTTTTCCCTAACTGTATAACATTCCAAAAAGCTCAGTTTCAAAATATCCACCAGTAAGAAAAATGAATAGCTTACCGTTTCGCAAGAAACAGGTTACATATAACCTTGTACGCCAACTGTAGTTTGTGAAAGAGTACGCTGGCTTTGAAAGACCTTCACCAAACCTCTCGTTTCATAAACTCCTCTCCAATTGACTGGCTCCGTAGAGAAGTAACATCTTAACTTTACTGCAGAGGATTGTTCTTCTTGACAAAAGCACAATGTTTCAGTGCGGGTAAAAATTGCAGAAATAAGATTAGTATTAACACACTAAATCCAAAACTGCTAAGTAAAATTCATGCAATAAATGCACTTAGGTCACAAAAATTAAATAAAAATACAGACTAAATTTATGTAGACAAAGTCATATAAAAAATAAAAGTAAAATAGTACACTTGCATCTACTTAGATTAACTTGTTTACATTATCAGTATCGAACTAATTTATGGAAGACGTAGTAAATACTTTCGATACTTCAACTAAATTACCAAATGATACGTCTTCAAACAAATTTGTTGGTAACTTCGCATTTAAGCCTGTCACAAAAGAAATACTTGAAGACTTAAAATTAAAAGGTGATTTATCTATATTCGTGGGCTTATCACTTGCAAATGTCTTCGAACAAGAAGATAAGATAAGGATCGTATTCGATAAATCAAAACAGTTCAGTTACGAGGTTATACGGGAAAAAAAAGAAGAAATAGCTTTACTTTACAAAAACAAAACTGGTCTCAACAGAGAAGTTGAAATTACTCTTTCAGATGAAGCAACTGATCCTATACTTGAACGATTGAAAATTCTTTTTGGTGATGAGTTTGATACAAACGAAAATTAGTAAATTGCAATTTTAAATTAGTTTCTTAAATACTAATCTTAAATACTAAACTCAGGGGGGAAGAGCCGTGGTAAATATTTATGACATAATAAGCAAAGCCAAAAGTCAAAGGGCAACAGACATACATTTATCTGTCGATAATCCACCGGTTATACGTGTCGATGGTTTTTTATCAAAGATGCAAGGTTATCAACCCATTACAAAGGTAGAATTAAAGGAAGCACTTGAGCAACTTCTTGCTGAAAACGGTGTGAATGCCGAAGCAATGGAAACAGACTTTTCGTTTGGTTTTCAGGATGTAAGAATAAGGGCTAATTTGTACTATGAAAGAGGTAATCCTGCTATAGCTTTGAGAATAATAACCAAAAAAATAAGAACATTTGAAGAGCTTGGGTTACCGCAAATTTTAAGAGATTTTTGTGATAGAGACACCGGATTAGTCATAGTCACAGGTCCAACGGGTAGTGGTAAGTCAACAACCCTTGCTGCGATGATCGACTATATAAATTCTAAATATGCATACCATATAATAACTATCGAAGACCCGATTGAATATGTCTTTGAAAACAAAAATTCATTGATTCATCAAAGGGAAGTTGGAAGAGATACAGAAGAGTTTGCCGATGCGTTGAAATACGCACTACGACAAGATCCAGATATCATACTTGTTGGTGAAATGAGGGATTTGGAGACTATCTCGATGGCTTTAACTGCTGCTGAAACAGGACATTTGGTTTTTGGAACGCTTCACACTAATTCAGCTGCCACGGCGCCTGAACGTATCGTAGACGTTTTCCCAGCTCATCAACAAAAACAGATATCTTTACAACTTGCAAATACACTCGTTGGTGTTGTGTATCAGAGACTCGTTCCAAAAAAGAACGGTGGTTTAGTCCCTATAGTGGAAGTTTTGGTCGCTAATACAGCTGTTAGGAACCTTATCAGGGAAGGTAAGATACATCAGATAGAAAGTATAATGCAAACTGCCCAGAAGCAAGGAAATATATTGTTTGATGACGCATTGCTTAAAGCTTACTTTTCTGGTGAAATATCAAAGGAAAGTGTTGTAGCATTTGCTCGTAATCCTGAGGAGGTGTCTAAGAAGATAGGATGGACAGGAATTTGATGGAAAATGTTAAAGATTGGGTAAAAAAAACACTCGAAGAATTGGAAAAGAAGATGATGGAAAATTTGGAAGTAAAAGAAATGATTAAAGTTTCTTCGGATTTTACGAAATTCAAAGAAATCGATGAATTAATAAATGAGTATTTTAACTTACTTGATGAAAAGGAACTTTGGAAGGAAGAACCCGGTAGTGAAGATGAGATTGCAAAGCTTGATGTGAAGATAGAAAAAGTTTCCAACGAGATAATCGCACTTTTGCTTCCCGATGATGAGTTTAGAGATAGAAACGTATTCCTCGAGATAAGAGCTGGCACAGGTGGAGAAGAAGCGGCACTCTTTGCCGGTGATTTGCTGAGGATGTACTTAAGATACGCTGAGATAAAAGGATGGGACACGGAAATTATTGATGAAAGTAAATCAGACCTTGGTGGATACAAAGAAGTTGTTGTAAGAATTAAGGGTAAAAACAGTGGTACTTACATGAAGTACGAAAGAGGAGTTCACAGAGTACAACGTATACCTGTCACAGAATCCGGTGGAAGGATACACACGTCAACGGCAACCGTGGCGGTTCTGCCAGAAATAAAAGATGTCGATGTCTATATAGATCCAAAAGATATAAGGATAGATACTTATAGAGCTTCCGGAGCTGGAGGTCAATATGTTAATAAGACAGAATCCGCAATCAGAATTACTCATATTCCAACTGGTATCGTTGTGACATGTCAGTCGGAAAGGTCCCAGCACCAAAACAAAGAAAAAGCTTTGATGGTCCTGAGGTCTAAACTTTACGAACTTGCACGCAGGGAGCAAGACGAAAAACTTTCTTCACAGAGAAAAACTCAAATTGGAAGTGGCGAAAGAAGTGAGAAAATAAGAACATATAACTTCCCACAAAACAGGGTGACAGACCACAGAATAAACCTAACGATATACAATCTACAAGCCGTGCTTGATGGTGATCTTGATTTAATAATTCCAAAATTGATGCAGTACGATATAGAAGAACAATTAAAAGAACTCGGAATACTAACTGAAGTGGAGGGGTAAAAGTGCTAAACGTGGTAGACCATCCTTTAATCAAACACAAACTCACATTGATGAGGAAAAAAGAAACTGGTCCAAAAGAATTCAGAGAACTATTAAAAGAAATAACGTTACTCATAGCCTATGAAGCGACAAGACATATACAGGTTTACGAAATGGAAGTTGAAACACCCCTTGAAAAAACTAAAGGATACTATATAAACGATAAAGATATAGTTATAATACCTATTTTAAGAGCGGGATTAGGTATGGTTGATGGAATTCTCGAGTTATTACCAAATGCCTCCGTTGGACACATTGGTATATACAGAGACCCAGAGACACTGCAAGCGGTGGATTATTACTTTAAGACTCCAAGACTCCACGATAAGAGTGAAATATTCATACTTGATCCAATGCTTGCAACGGGAGTATCGGCTATCGATGCGATAACAAAAGTAAAAGAACTTGGCGGTAGGCAAATCACGTTTATTTCCCTCATCTCTTCCCCAGAAGGTGTGAAGGCTTTGCAACAAGCTCATCCAGATGTTGATATATACACGGCATCGCTCGACAGAGAACTCAACGACCACGGGTATATCCTCCCTGGTTTAGGTGATGCCGGTGATAGACTGTTCAGAACAAAATAACGATTGTAGCTTGTAAGCTACTGGAGGTGCATTTGACTTGACAGAAGGTATAAGCATGAAACAACTCGAAGAAATGACAATGAAAGAGCTCTACGAATTAGCAAGAAAATACGATATTCCCCGTTATACAAGTATGAGAAAACAGGATTTGATTTTTGAAATCTTGGAAGCAAAAGCAAAATCGGAAGGTTACTTCTTCGGAGAAGGAGTGCTCGAGATTGCTCCGGATGGTTACGGATTTCTCAGAAGCCTTGAGACTATGTTATCCGGTCCGAAAGATATCTACGTTTCTCAGTCACAGATAAGAAAATTTAATCTCAACACAGGTGATATAGTCTCAGGTGTTATCCGTCCACCAAAAGAAGGCGAACGATTCAACGCAATGATAAAAATCGAAGCGATAAATTACAAACCACCTGAATTTGCTGATGAACGAGTAAACTTTGAAAACTTGACACCTGATTATCCTAAGGAAAGATACATCTTAGAAACGCATAAAGACACCTTCTCCACAAGATTGATTGATCTATTTACACCAATAGGTAAAGGGCAAAGAGGAATGATTGTTGCTCCACCGAAGACAGGTAAGACCACGATACTCAAAGAAATTGCCAACGGTATTGCAACAAACCATCCTGACACAATTAGAATCGTATTGCTTATCGATGAACGACCTGAAGAAGTTACAGATATCAAAGAATCGGTAGATGCAAAGGTTATAGCTGCTCCGTTTGATATGCCCTCCGATAAACAGATAAAAATTGCCGAACTTACGCTTGAAATGTGCAAAAGACTCGTTGAATATGGTAATCACGTCGTTGTACTTCTCGATAGTCTCACACGACTTGGAAGGGTTTACAACATAACCGTTCCACCAAGTGGTAAGTTGTTAACCGGTGGTGTTGACCCAGCCGCACTTTACAAACCGAAGCATTTCTTCGGTGCTGCCAGAAATACAAGAGAAGGTGGAAGCTTAACGATAATTGCAACCGCACTCATAGAGACTGGATCAAAGATGGATGAAGTGATATTTGAAGAATTCAAAGGTACAGGTAACATGGAACTTGTACTCTCAAGACAGCTTGCCAACAAGAGGATTTTCCCAGCCATCAACCTTGCGCTCTCGGGTACAAGAAAAGAAGAATTATTGATTGGACAAAACGAATTGAAGAAAGTGTGGATTCTCAGACGTATGTTAAGCTCTATGTCTGAAGAAGAAGGGCTCAAACTCATACTTTCAAAATTGAAAGAAACGAAATCAAACGAAGAATTCTTAGCTTTAGTCGATGCTCAGAAAACAGTATAACAATACATTTTCGTCTTTGCTCGCCTTAAAAGCATAGGAGGAATTGTCGATGACCCAAAAAGAACTTAATAACGTGATATTACGTAAGCGAAAATTAGCCTACGGTGTGTATGATTTTTGGATTAAAAACGATTTCATCGGTAAAAAAGCCAAGCCTGGTCAGTTTGTTATAGTAAGGGTAAGCGAAAAAGGTGAACGCATACCACTAACGATAGCTGATTCTAATGGTGAAGCATTCAGAATCGTTGTTAAGGCTATTGGAAAATCCACATACGAATTGTGCTCGCTCAACGAGGGCGATGTACTTCACGATGTGGTTGGACCTCTTGGTAAACCAAGTGAGATTAAACGTTACGGAAACGTACTAATCATCGGTGGTGGAGTGGGAATAGCTGCTATATTACCGATTGCAAAAGCGTTGAAAAACATCGGTAACAACGTAACAGTTATAATCGGGGCAAAAACATCCCAAGAACTTATATTGAAAGATGAATTCACATTCGCCGATAAACTTTTACCAACAACAGACGATGGAAGTTTTGGATACAAAGGTAACGTGATAGATGCGATGAAAATCGAACTGGAAAACGAAAATTACAACGTAATTTGGTCGATAGGTCCAGCTATCATGATGAAACTTTCAAGTGAGATTGCGATAACTTATAACATTCCCATCTGGGTTTCGTTGAACTCTATCATGATAGATGGTACTGGTATGTGTGGTGGTTGTCGAACGGTGATAAAAACAAATAATTCTGAAAAGATAGAATATGTATGCGTCGATGGACCAGAGTTTGATGGTCGGTATGTTGATTGGAATAGCTTTATCAAAAGACTAAATCAATACAAAGAACAGGAAAAATTGGCTCTTGAAAGATATCTAAAAGAAGTTGGTGAACCCACATGGCTGTGAAAGACAGAATCCACATGCCGGAACAACCAGCTGAAGTTAGAAAAACTAACTTTTCAGAAGTAGCACTCGGTTACACACCGGAATTAGCTCAACAAGAAGCTTCAAGATGTTTGCAATGCAAAATACCAACATGTATATCCGGTTGTCCAGTTGGTATCGATATACCAGGCTTCATAAAAGAGATAGCTAATGGAAATTTCGAAAGTTCGTATAAGATTTTAAAATCTTACAATTATCTGCCAGCAATATGTGGGCGTGTATGTCCACAAGAGGTACAATGCGAGGGGTTATGCATTTTAAATAAAATTGGAAGATCAATCAACATAGGTGCACTTGAACGATTCGTCGCAGATTGGGCGGATGAAAACAACATCGAATACGAAAATGAAAATACTAAATTTCAATTCAACATAAGCAAAGCAAAAGATAAGAAAGTGGCTATAATCGGCTCTGGACCAGCCGGATTGACGGTTGCATCTGAACTTGGTAGATATGGTTTCACCGTGGATATATACGAAGCCCTGCACGAATTCGGCGGTGTATTGACGTACGGTATACCAGAATTCAGATTACCAAAATCGATAGTCAAAAAAGAAATTGCCGCACTTGAAAAACTCGATGTGCGATTTTTCAAGAATATACCAGTTGGATACGCTATATCCGTTAAGGAAATCCTCGAATCTTACGATGCCGTTTTCATCGGTGTCGGTGCTGGCACACCTAAATTTATGGGCATACCCGGAAGTGAGTTGAACGGTGTGTATTCTGCCAACGAATTTTTAACAAGGATAAACCTTATGAGAGCGTACAAATTCCCGGAGTACGATACACCTATACGAATCGGCAAAAAGGTAGCTGTAATCGGTGGTGGAAACACCGCAATGGATGCAGCAAGAAGTGCTCTAAGACTTGGTGCAGACGTCACTATAATATACCGTCGAACAGAAGCAGAAATGCCAGCGAGAAAAGCGGAAATCGAACATGCGAAAGAAGAGGGTGTTAAATTTTACACACTCGCAACACCTGTCAAGTACATCGGTGATGAAAATGGTAATTTGGTAGCTATCGAATGTATCAGGATGGAACTTGGCGCGCCTGATGAAAGTGGTAGAAGACGACCTGTTGAGATTCCAAACAGTAACTTTATCTTGGAAATGGATACAGTTATCGAAGCGATAGGTACTGAAGCGAATAAATTTCTGCTCAGTCAATTTCCAGATTTAAAGACAAACAAATACGGTTACATAATAACAGACGAATACGGTCAGACAAGTAATCCGAAAGTCTTCGCTGGAGGAGATATTGTAACAGGTTCAGCAACAGTTATCTTAGCCATGGGAGCTGGTAAAAAAGCTGCGCAAGGTATAATGAAATTCCTATCAGAAAACAGATGAAGGTGAAGATGATGTGATTTACATCGAAATACTATCTGCGATAATTGTTCTTCTAATACTCGTTGCAATAGTCTTATCAACTATCCCCATGCAAAGAAACATGCTTGAAGAAGCACTAAGGCAAGAGAAAGCCCAATTAAAAGCGGAAAATATCTTTTGGGAAACGATCGATGACACGGTTTTGAAAAACCTACCTGATACTTTTTCGATAAATTACCAAGTTGAAGTTGATGGCAACAAATACATCGTCACCATCAGTGCGGAAAAATTTCAAAGGCAAAAGTAATTGAGAAATGAACATCCCCCGGAAACACATTTAACTTCGTCGGGGGATTTTTTATATCTTATAGGTGATTTTATTTCTATTCAACGAATATGGTGTTACAGTATTGACTTTTTTTTTTTTTTTTTTTTTTTTTTAATAAAAATAATTTTGCAAAAATTAAATATTTTTTAAATTTTTTTTTTTTTAAAAGAGATTAAAAAAAAGAAAATTTATTAAAAAAATA